>Ga0049107_10000237_pt1 | contig 15102 bp, 9 predicted proteins | sample WorMetilPIANOSA1_FD_61187 | JGI IMG/M metagenome (GOLD analysis project Ga0049107, IMG submission 61187) | Marine gutless worms symbiont microbial communities from Max Planck institute for Marine Microbiology, Germany - Olavius ilvae PIANOSA.1 | ecosystem: Host-associated > Annelida > Digestive...
CCCGTTCTTGAGATATCTTGCGGACAAAAGAGTGCGCACAGACACACAGACACACAGACAGACACACGCCGATGACCACAAGACCTTGCGGCCTACGGCGCGCAGGTAATAACGCGAGGAATTCGTAATGTACAATTATTCATTAACTGCTGAGAGAAATAGAAAAACACAACACACCGCATAAAACGAGACAACTTAAACGATCTAAATTAGTCCTAAGTGAGAGTGTATTGAAATTGTCCGTAGCAGTGTCATGTGGGAATCGACAACAAAAACATGTCCCGTTTGAACGATGTTGTTCATCCCTCCGCCAGATTAGTCGTACGTGGTCCAAGGTTGTCGTAGTGGCTCCACAAGGATGGTAGCTCTGCTCAGCATGTACTTGGTTTCGAATCCAGTAATGTCTACTCGGTATCATAGTTGCCAGGAGCAGCAACAACACGCGCTGACAGCGCCGACGGTCGCCAGTTCCGTCAGCCAATCGATCACGTGCGTCTCGGCCGAAATGGACCAAGGTGACCGTCTACTAGACTAGGTGCTATGGACCAAGATGTCATACAATCATCCGCTATGGACAAGACCGGTGACGAGAGTGTGAATTGTACTGGCAGAGAACGCTTAATGGATCCGAGCTGTCTCGGCGCGTTGTAAGTGCCATAGGTGCAGTGCTAACAGTCGGTAGTCGACCGTACGCTAGTTCGACTGATAAAATTCCCGTATGATACTATTTTATAGAGAGAGAAAAAACATGCGTACGATATGTTGTTATACGTTACTTATTTTGCACAGTTGAAAGACTGGACTATACCGACGCTGATAAACATCAGTGACGTTGACTGCGACTGAGTGAAGAGGGCCCCTGGCCAGCGACAGTGACGGTGACAGACGCGATTCAGACTAACCAGCACAATTTCACGGTTTTTGCGTTGTGACTTGTTTTATGTTGAAGCAGAACTAACAAATTTTTATCGTAAACTTCAGGCAAAAGGACAAAAAAAAGATGTCGCTTTTCCGGACAGAAGTCTTCCTATTACCGTATGATAACGGATTTTATCTTCAAGAAATACGCAGGCCTTGGCGGGTACTGATAACGAATGTTTCGAGAAACTTTCTAAAACTGAGGTTGTGAAGTGCATCGTGAATGTGTGTGGGCGTTTCATACCGACGAGGATGATAAATTTTCTGCCTTTTTTCCTTTGCGCTATTTGAATGCGCTTGCACCCAGCTGCACCGGTGCAAAGCGCTTTAGTCGTGATGACAGGGAAAGATAGAAAAAGCGTAGAACTACATTTTCTACTCGTTCTACATTGCCTACGTAGGAAGTGTAGAATATTGAGCTGCTACTCATTTCCCGTTCCGCAGAGAATAGGAGGCTGAGTTGCCTTGAACACACAGCTTGTTCACTACAAAGTTGCTTTCACTAAGTTCGACATAGACAGTGATCGATCGGCAAACTTAATATATATATACATCTTTATTCACCATCGAGATGGTAGCACAGTTTATATAACAAAAACTTAACTAAAATATGTAACTTAACTAACAAACAACCTATGAAACACAGCAGTCCGAACGCACATGCAATCCGAAACTCGAATAGACACGCACGTTAAGATAAATACATCGATAGCTGGTAATGTTACAAAGTATAATAACTTACATACGCAATAGTCTTTTGACAAGAAGATTCTCACACTGCCTAATTTTGCCAAAAAAATTTCGGTGTCAGCAATCAAAACTTATTATGCCCCACCCATACCAGTAGGGGGCAGGGACATTAAGCGATGATGGGCGACTGTCTGACGTCTGACGTCTGTAACGTACATCGGGCCTAAGTCGAGAACAGAGAGGCCCAGGAAGACTAAAATTGGCACAGAGGTAGCCCACGTCACACGTGACTCGGATACCACTTTTAAGATCAAAAGGTCAAAGGTCAAGGCCAGGGGCGGGGGCATAGTGTGGCGGCCCCACTACAGGCCGCGCAGCTTGTTTTGAGGCGATTTGATTCGCGTTGTTGGTGACGGTTACACGTCGTTTCGGTCTTTCAGTCCAATACTTTCTTCTAATTGCAAATCGGGCTGCATCAACGGAATCGCTGACCTCAATTTCCTGTAATACGAATTTGGTCCGGTTTTCATTGCGCATGCAAACAATAATTGGTTTTGTGGATTCCATTCTGATCGAAGATCACACCGACGACGTACGGGGCAGTAAAATTGTGCACGAGAAGGTAGCGAATGATTCGGGTGATAATCGGCTGCGATAAACTGTGCGAATAATGAACATGTAAAAAATACAGCCTAAAATCTCCCGTAAACATCGATTCACGGAGACGACTTTTACTATGTCTGAACTTTCTACTGTCGGAAGACATTTGCATTTTTATTATGGCAGTTGCAGTGTGAGGCTGTCGCTGTGGTCAGCGCCGTGCTAACTTCGACCGTAGCAGCGGTCGCGAGTAATGGTGCGCCCGAGAGACTACCTAGGGACGTGATACGTTGTCTCGATCTGCTCCTGTTGGACTTTTTGTTCCTAAGACCTGTCTTACACGATAAACTGTAAGCCCTGTACTGCAGTTTGCCGGGCTAAATTGTTTAACAATATTACTAACAAGCTGTGCGGGACGCTGCCAAAATATGCCCCCGTCCCTACAAGTTGACCTTTGACGTTTTGCCCTTGAAAATGGTGCCCGAGTCACTTGTGACGTAGGCTACCTCTGTGTCAATTTCAGTCTTCCTAGGCTTCTCTGTTCTCGACTTAGGGCCGATGTACGCGACAGACAGATGTGATGCAGACGTCAGACGTCAGTCGTCAGAAGTGCATCATCGCTTAATGGCCCCTACCACGGGGGCGGCGCATAATAATATTAATATTACTATATGACGCACGGAGGCGCCTACGATCTGCGTCGAGTCACAAACAGAAAACAATCGACGACCGAGTCTTTTAGTGTCGCTGCACTTCGAGTCTGGAACGGCTTACCTCTCGACGTTACCTCTGCACAGTCCTTATTGACCAAAACACTTCAATAGGCATTTATTCCGACACTCATTTACTTGTATGTTGTTACCTGTCCTTAAAGCTTCGGCTTACGACAGGCTAAACTTGTCATACTACTACTACTGCTATCATTATGCCCCTGCCCCTAGAGTAGGGGGCATTAAGCGATGATGTGCGTCTGACGAGAACAGAGAGGCCTATAGGAATACTAAAATTGGCACAGAGGTAGCCCACGTCACACATGACTCGGACACCACTTTCAAGATCAAAGGTTCTTGCTTCTATATCTGTTTACTACCGTTTACGTTGAATAGAGATGAATATAAAAGGTCAAAGGTCAACCTACAGGGGCGGGGGCATATTGTGGCGGCCTCCCGCACAGCTTTTTTATTACTAACAGTCAGTTTGCGTGCGCATAGGACCGCGCTGTAACATCCAGTGTTGAGACATCGCGTGACGGACATGTTCTGGCACGGGTCGAGTGTGTTAGATATTAAGGCGTTTATTTTGTTAGAGCTAGGTAGTTCAAGTGCAAGTTTGATAGTGCGAAGACATCATTTTATCATGCATTTAATGCAGTATACGGGTTTGGCAGAAGTGTATCAGTAGAGATTGTTGAGCAGTTGATCAGACCAAATGCTTTTCATGTTAATTGTACGTCGCTGAAGCATGTCCAACTAGGCCTACGTTGAAAGTCAAATCAGTTCGTCAGATTTTAGCATTAACACAGTCTTAATGAAATTTTTCAAACTAAGTCAATTGAGGTTAGAAAAGACTGCCGATGGTTTATCAATATAGAGGACACGAAACAGTTCACTGCCAGATGTCGACTGAAGGTGTTGAAAAGATTTTGTTGCTCTGGGAATTTGCCTGTGTCAGCTACTGGCGTATATTGCACAGTTGGAGTGTGTTGCAATGCATAATTTGTTTGCACAAGATAATGTGAATGTCTAAGCCTTGCGTTTGTGCTTAGGCCTAGGTAAATGTATTTGCGCTTTTTGTTTAGTTTTATTTTGTTGTTTTTTTGTTGTTGTTTTCTTTTATTAATGCTACTGTGATTTGGCGAAATAAAGGTGTAAATAGCAGATGATAATTTCTGATTAATTTCGCAATCTAAACTTATTTAATTTAACCGCTGGACGTATATAGCTGTCCGCTGGTCGATGTACGCGAGCAATTTAGTGTTAATTTCGGCTTAGTCGAAATCTACTGCTGCTGAAGCTGCTGCTGCTGCTAGTCCTATTATTGCATTTCACGACGTAGGCGGAAACCGGTTGTTCGGGTCGTCGTCGAACGACCGAGCGAACGAACGGACTAACCGGTGGAATGGATGCCGTCAGTTTTCTTAACTCGACAATTTATCGGCGGGGCGGGCGCCGACGCATCCGAATCAATCGGCAGATTGTGAGTGCGAGCTGAGCCGAGTGGAAGACGGTGCTGACGGGACGTCATAAAGCAGTCGAACGAGACGCAACTCCGCATATAGCCGAGAGTAATCGCGTCGAACGATTGTCTATATTTAGCAGCTAACCGAGTGCCGAAGAAGGGTCGATCAATTTCGTGCCGTAGGCCATGTCCGAGCGCTCTCCATCGATTTATCGACTAACGAGATAGATAGAGGAATTGGACGTACGTAGCGTATGCAGATAATGTAAATCGTCTCGGTTGAAGAGACCGCGGAGAGAGAGAGAGAGAGAGCGGCAGAGAGATCCGTCTCGCGCGAACAATGAAATCTCTACGAAATGAAATGGAGATCGACCCGGACGTTGCGGCAGCGGCGGCAACTCGGTAGCAGGCACGACTGCGAGCTCCGTGTATCCAAATCGCCTGTCCGTCTGGATGCAGGCGCTAGCTACCGGCGGCGTGTTTCGATGCAGCAGCAGCAGTAGCGGAAGCATCGTTCTACTCGAGTCGATCGCGTGCTATCGTACGCCTCGTCGCCGACGCGATGACTTTACAGCGTCGTGCATTCGTTGTCGCCAACTACATCGTCGCTATCGCCATCAACAGCTTGTCTCGGCGTTTTTGCCGCACTTTATTACACGTTGCCAACTGTGTTGTTAACGACCGCGCTCCGCTATTATCCTGCCTTAGCTATTGGACAGCCCCATTATGGAAATGGCCGCCGTGTCCAACATCTCGTGCACTATCTGCTGATACAAAATTATGTCCGGCGCTACGTATCGACTGCAGCAAAATTGCGATGCATATTTCAACTGGCAAGCGTTAAGAATGGGGCTAGTGACGTCTCGTGGTTTCTTAATAATTGTTAATTTTTTGGAGACTATGCGGATACTGGGGTTGTCTTCCAGTAAGACTTATCTTGACAAAAAGCGATGCTAACTGTTGACGTAAAATAAATGAGTAAATGCGAAAATAACTAACAATATTTTCACTCACGTAATAGTATAAAATGATCTATATAAAAGTTTGCTCGACCAAAAGTAAAAAAGAATCCTCAATTAATTTACTTTTTAAGTAAAATATTAAAGTAACGGTACTCGTTTTCAGATCACGAACAGTTTCATTTAGGCACTGGGTGTTTTATTAGAAATGTTCTCTGTCGCAAATATGCAGTAAATTGGCGTATTCCTAATAAATTAATAAATTACATTCCGTTCTATCAGTAAAACTTAAATTTTCACGTAAAGTTAATCAGTTGTTTTAGTCTTGAGAAAGACCAGTTTGTAGATGTTTAACATTTTAATTGGTGTGGAACCGGAGCCTCACTGCACGTGAAGTCTTTGAACTGCAGCAGTGGCCGTTAATGCACCCGAATATTGCATACATAGAAAATAGGCCTGTTGAAATCAATAGGTCCATTGTCATCTGTTTAAACGGGCATAAGACAGCGTGTCATGTAAGCTTTTAACCGAAACAGGAATCTCAATGCGACTAGTTGGTCACAGTTTGTTTACTCCAGTCACTTTTCATCACAGTCTAATCACACATTTAGTAGTAGTAGTAGTAGTAGTAGTAGTAGTACTTTATTCGCCAAGTAACAGATAATAATGAACATGTGGCGGGCTGCCAGTGAAGCATACGCTTATCTAGCTGGCCACCCATTTTTAACAGATACTGTCTTGCATAATCGGAAAAAGATCAACTTGGGCTAATAACTTCGTTTAAATCACAGACTGCGTTGCTGCGGTGGCATCATTGTGAGAATCATGCATGGCATTAGTGTGCGACTAAGCTGTACTTGGTAACGACGATCGTGTTTCAGAAAGCAACGAAGTAGAAATAATGACAACTTGACCGACAGTAACTCAGTGCGAAATAATAAAAAGTTACTTCTACCAGAGTATAGCTTACGTCGCAAAAAAAAATGAAATTAAATCACAAACTTGGATAAGTAATGTATTCAAGAGTCAGTGACAACTGTGTGACGCCACATACCGGCACGATTCATGTACGAGCCTCAGTACTTATTAAACATTATGTGGCAAGCATAAAACGGCAGAACAAGACATGATGGATAATGATAACCTGCCGTGTGTGTATACACACAAGTGTCTGTGTGTATAGACTGCGGGCGTGTACATGACTGCAGAATAGCTTGTCGCCGCGTCTCCAGGCCATTAAGGCAGAGAGTCGCTCGGACTCGACTTATCCGATGTCCAAACTACTGGACTGGAAACATTGGATTGGAACCGCTACTCACCGTCCCAAGCGTCCACCGCAACGTATTCGCCTTGCCGCAATCAAGTGTTACTGTTTAAAGATAGACCCCATCAGCCAGGGAAGGCTCTAGCAATTCGTTCACCCTTGAAATTAGGCCACTGTGCCAGCAACGCAGTTAGATTAACTTCGGAGCCGCATTCGCAGTTCGCGCCATGCAGAATCCGAAAAACAGTTTGTGTAATTCTTGATGCATCATTGTCGTATGACTGATGAGTGTCAAGCGGCGTGATTGGTAAAACAGAGTCACGTATTAGCCGCTGTACACACTGGCCGACATTTGTCGGCGAGAAATGTCGCCGACGTGTTTTTCGTGTCGGCGACATACATTTGTCGGCAAGTGTGAACACGCGCTGTGCGGCACAACGTCGTGACCTGCTGCGCACTGGTCCGACATGCACAATATGGAACGCGTTCGACAGTGGCAGGTGGGACCGAGACAGTCAGTTGCGCAGAGGACGAAGAAAAAGAAGAAGAAGTGCAAAGTGCTCAATGTGTGTGTACTTGGCGACATCTGTGTTGTGCGTCTGCCTAACACTGTCCGGAAGTTATAGCTCGGGATATATCGGTAGGCCTACTTTTACTACTCGTCTGTATGTCGTATGTTCAATTGGCTAAGTACTTTATCAGACTATTTATACCCCAATTTCATCAGATCAACTTTATGCAGAAATGCACCCACTGTCACTACCATTGGCAAGTTAATCGATGACATAGTTCAGACAACTTGCAATTTTGCGTCTGATATATCGGAAACTACACAAAAGATAGACATCTTTTTAACTAGTGAACGAATCACGTAGCCGTGGTCCGTCGAGGCGATAAACCTATCGATGACCGCGAAATTGCGTTCTTGTCCCATAGTGCTGAGAGCAAACAATTTAATCATAATCATAATCATAAAAACAATTTATAACGCGCACATAGTCAATGGATAAAACATTGAATCGGAGGCGGTATTCCGCAGCTGTGCACATTGTGTTGCGTGTCACGCTTGGACCACGCCTTGGACCTCTTCTAGATGCTTTACGCAAGACGGTTAAGACGATCTGACGTCAGAGGAGCATAGCGTCCAACCTCGATTTACCTGCAGTAAAACTATATCGTTCTGGCCTGCATTCTAACTGAAAAGAGTGATCAGAGAGCTCACTTGGTTGCTTGCTTGGCTCGGAGTAGTCCGTCGACATCGACGATGACGTTTGTGCTGTTAGGAGCGTTGGCAGCACAAAACGCTAGCGCTGGAGAAGATTGGAGTGGAGGAAGGTTGCGTAGACCTTGATCCACTGTCTTGGCCACAGGCAGCAGAGTCCGATGGCACAGAAAAACCTGAGACGACCGGTACTGCCTGTAGTTGCAGCGTGGACAGCTTCGTCACACGACTTTGTCAGACTTCCTGACATAGGTGCGTGGGTTTCCTGCCCGCCAACTTCGGAATGCTTCCTCCTGTGTTACTTCCTCCGATGGTGCACCCGTCGATCCCAGCAAGAGCTGGCATCTGCCGGCACACCATCGGAGGTCGCCTCAGCCTGGGTTCAGCCTGTAGCCAGTCCTAGGCACGCCTAGGTCCTGACTGCAGTTTCCGGGGAGACCTCGTGGAAGTCCAGGCTCGCTTGGTACACCAGTACAGAAACGACGAGTTTGGTAAGGTTACTCGATAGATCGAGCAGGACTTAATGGTTCGATGTTCACCGTCGTGGATGCACTGACCCGAGCGACGTCGTCTCTTTTTTCTTTCATCCTGCCGCGTGACGGACAACACGTCACGAACAGACCCTGCGCGGGCTGCATCACGTTTTGCAGGGCTCTGACGTGACGCGGGTCAAACACCGGGAATCTCTGATTGGCGGAGAACCTGCTGACCGGTAGCTGCAGTGGACGCGGTAGAAGGTGGCACGGTCACTGCTCAGTCAGACAGAGTTGAAGCACGCGCACTTCACAACGACACTCGCGAGAGAAAGCACGTGCTGCGCCGTGTCTGACTGAGTTTCGTCATTGATCGTGTCGGACAGCAACACGTCGTACTGTTGCAAATAGTGTAAATGTATCGGGTATCGGCTGTCGTTGTACGTGCGGCCGTCGCCTGGCCAGTGACAAGTAGAGAAAACAAGCTGTGCAGCCTGTAGTGGGGCCACCACAACATGCCCCCGCCCCCTGCAACTGGTGACTTGAACAACCACCCACAGCTTTCAACTTGGAGGTCGTAATACAATTAATCGTCCATTGGACATTAACATTTCCCTCGCGGCAAGTGTTTGACTTTTCGAATTCCAAATAGGGTCACGGGTCGCCCGTGTCATGGGTTTCCTTCCTGCCATTTTCCAGCTTGCTACGCCCTTCCGTTTTCGACTTAGGGTCAGGCACGGCACAGACAGAGAGACAGACGGACAGACAGACAACGGCCGTCAATGCATTATTCCCCCACCCTATTGGAGCTGGAGCATAACAAGAAGTTTATTACGAAGTGTACGAAGTGTATGACATGTTAAAGTGTAGCATGTTTTCCCAGTTTTGGTCACTCTCAGGCGCATGAATATTCATAAACGAGAGGTTACGCAGATGCATAAAGCAAAGTGATGTCTCATAATGTTGCGGTTAAAACCGTGTTTAGAACGCAAAACGCAAAAATATAATAAAAATACAATAAATAATAATCATGACCCATACGGGGATTCGAATCCACGACTTCTCATTAATTAGTCATCTGATACACTCCCAGCTGAGCTATCTACGACATTGTGCAACGCTATCTGGTTTCCAGCTCAGTATATCACACAAAAAAACCCGGTGCCTCAACAACCGGACCCCTACGATATCTCGGAAGAACCTCACCAAAACAGATCGCTTATCGTTATTTATTTATTTTCCTACTGATTGTGGTGAAAATGAGGTACGATTCGCGAACCACCTTGCGCAATTTCCATAGAAATAGTAGCACCATTGCGGCGGTTGAGCGCGCGCGTTCAAGAGTGGAATTCTTACGTCAAGAAAGACCCGGCTTACACCGGAATTATGGCCGCTTAACAGTTCGGTCCTTAACTGTCTTGTTTAAAAATAGTCCTTTATTGTGCGCTCTCTATACAAATTTGTCACATCTAACTAATTTTTATATGTGTTATTTTGTGTATTCCCTGTGTGTGTTTGTCGCATCTTAATAAAGATTACTTGCTTGCTTACTTACTTACTTACTTAACTTTAGCGATTAGCCTACAAAATTTGGAGCTGCGTGCAGAAGCGCGTGTACAAAAAGCAGTCAATATGTGACTCGGCTCGGCTGAAGCAGTGACTGGTGTCCGGGGTGACTTCGATGAGGCGACAGACCGGCACTCAGCTGCAACTTCGGTGTCCTAAAATATTTCAACCTCTGACAATAAACACTGTAAGATTTAGAAAGTCGTTTTTACGGTACTGCTTAAACAGTTTTAGTAGAGTTCACCTGCTATGATATACTGTACGATTGACATTTTACTTGCATTTAATATCATTTTATTGTATTATTTTATTGTATTTGAATGTGTCAAGCCAGCCTTTGGCTGCTATATGAAATAAACCATTGATTGATTGAGATCAGTGAAGGAAGCGACTTCCGGCCTGTGTTGAGGCTAAATGCTAGCATTTTGACACGTGCTGTGACTTGCAATGCCGCGCACTGTTTGAAAAAAACAGACTGTTTTCAGCGACTGATGATTCAGTCAATGTTAGCTGTTGGCTATTAACTGTTGCTACGGCAATAGTCTCAGCTGGTATTCTGCTACAAAATACAGATTTCGTACAACGTTTTAATTTAATTAAGAACAAAATACAGTATACCAAGTATTATTGATACTAAAGCATTTTTGATGAAGTAAAGTTATGCTAGAAAATCACAGCGGTCCGGGTATTTTCTGTGACACGGAGTAATCTCGATCTACCTGTAACAGCCTCATGTACAACAATCAGTCGAAGTATGCGCGTCGATACACGCTGGTCGTTTACATAATTAACACTGCAGCAGTGGAGACACCGCTCGGCATACACAAGAACCCAATCGCACGACTCACGAGACCAATTAGCTTTCGATAACGGACGCTACGCTCATCAAATACTGGCGGACATCGTCGAGGAATATTGCTCGCGGCAGATTTACGACCGCGCGGGTAAAAAAACGTCGACCGCTGCCGAATAAAAACACGGCGGCGGTGCAGATCGCGAGCAAGGACAGGCGGGGGCGACCCGAGGCCAAGCTGCGCGCGTGTGGTCCGCGCAGGAACGATGTATCACAGCGGCGCGTAGAGCGAAGGACGGTGCGCGCACGGCGGGCGACCGGCCGGCCGGCACGGGGTCGAAAGGCCGGTCGAACGAATCGCATGCCGATGGTGTTAAATTCGTCTCCGGGACGCCCCGCGCGCTGTGCCTTGGTCGGGCGATTGGTTGACGAGTCACGGTGACGTCAGTGATGACGTCAGCTCGTGATGTGGGCGCATCGATTGGCTGCTGCTGCTGCTGTTGCAATAACTTAGCTGCTGGGCTGAACGTTGTCACCAGCGTCAGCCGGTGGGCGATCAGCTGCTTGTCAGATAGACGCCTCAATAATTCTCGCATAATCTATCGAACAATCAGGCGCCGTGTCGCCAACTCATTAAGTTTTTATCGGGCGTCGGCATGTGCTAGCACGTAGAACGCGATATTTTTTCTACTTCCGTCCGTCCGTCTGTCCGTTCACGTTGCAGTATTTTATCTAAACAAATCCACATATCGTCAAACTTTATTGACCTTCACCATAGGGCCATTAACCTAGTTTTTTTTCTAACCCAAGCGCCGTTACAAAATTCCAAGGTAAAGCACCTCAGCCGCGCGGTGCGTTAAATACGTCGGGTGCAAAAATTTGCGATGTTCTACCGAAATCGCCGTTTTCGATAGCCAGTCTATCGTGGTTCCCGTGATCTTGATTGACCTTGAAGATGGTACGCGAGTGGCCCATTTTCAGGTGGATCTCGCTCGTATCGTTTGACGTTTGATCTTGAACGGCCAAATTTGACATGGTGACATGTCACTGAGATTCCTATATTGCAACTCGGGTATTGGAAAGCTTTCCGTAAACCACGCTTATCAGAAAAGTTACAGGGCATTCGAAAAATGCGAATCTGCATATTCGGTAGTAGCAAAATAGAAAGAAATGGTTTTCAACTGCCGGTGGGAATTTGACATGGATAAATTAGGATTGTTGTCACGTCCACTTCCATTCAATAGAGGTCGCACGATTTCTATTCGCTAGGTGGCGTGTGTGGGTCCGCTGGATATGTGCAGCGCGCGCGACGTGTCTAGCCCCCTTTTTGCCTCGTGGTCGTGCAGGTGGTCGGACCTATTGGCGGATAGCCGTGCTAGTTGATAATTGCTGCGCTTGTTTGGTGTTTTGTTGGTTGATTAGCGTTAGATTTTGTGTTTCATTTTCTTTTATTCTATGTGTTGTCTATTTTTGTAATAAAATTTATTTTAAAAAATATAACGACTGATTTTTCCCGTCGTTAGGTCGAAAGTGAACCCCGCGTCGCGTCGAGAGGGAGACGCGACAATTGTGACCTTCAGGTTCAGTTCCAATTTGTGCTTATTTTCGTTTATTTTCTTTAGCGAGAACCTCGGGAAATGCTGCGTTACGTTGGGTGATATTGCTTATGAATGCTCAGAATCACTGACCAATGAATCAGTTAACCTGTAGAATCAATTCATAAGTTTTCATTATCGTGCGTCAGCGTGCATAGCACGCGGAGCGCGATATTGTTTAACCATTTCTGTCCGTCTGTCTGTCCGTCTGTCCGTCTGTCCTGTCCAGTGCCGGTATTGCGTCTAAACACATGCACTTATCACACTATATTTTACCCGCGCGACGCTATGCTGGCGCGGCTATTGCTGTCGTCGCGTGTCTGCATGTCTGTCACACGCCGGTATTGTATCGAAACGCATAAAGATGTCATCAAACATTTTCTCGGCCTTGTAGCCCAACCACTATAGTTTTCTAATACCACATATGGTTGCGAAATTCTAACGGGAACGGGAGCCTGTCACGGTATGAAGACGCTTAACAATGGCAGTGTTCGAGAGTAAACGACCTTAATCGTCATCGTAGCCCAATGAAAGTTGTACAGTTGATAAGAAACTAAGGGTCTGGATACCAAATGCGTAATTATTTTAAACCCAACATTTGCGGGTCACGTGGTACCGCGCATGCGCATTTCCAATTTTGTGATTTGTGACTGAAATCGCCGTTTATCTCAGAAATGGTACGAGACAGGCCCATGGTTCCTATGGAACGTTAATTGGAAGTCATAGGTGGAGGATCGACACGTGTCGGTTCCAATGACCTTGAGTGACCTCTAACCCGGATTTCAGGGTCACGACATTTTTTGAAGTCGTATATCTGAAAAAAAACGGCGCGTCTTAGGGAGAAAGTTTCTACTGCACACTAATAGGAAACCATACCTAACATAACGAATGGTACCATGTTTGGTGACCTTAACTGACTTGTAAACGCATCAAGCGGGTTTGCCAGCATCAGCTGAGCTTCTTGTTGACATTCTGATAGGTGCATCAGTCTAGTTTTTGAGCCCACCGTCATTACGAAATTACAATGGAAACCCCCTTAGCGGGGCGTTAAATACAAGGAGTGGGGAAATGTGCGATTTTGACCGAAATTGCGGTTTATCTCGGAAAAGGTACAAGATCGGCCCATGGTTACTACGGGTCACTAATAGGAAGTCATAGGTAGCCGATCGATCCGTGTCGGTTCCGATTACCTTGAGTGAGCTTGAAAGGCGAGACGCAAGGGACTCATTTTTTTCTGGCGGATCTCCGTATACGCACGCCCATGCGGTTGCACCTAGGCTATAGCGACCAATTTTGGCTTGCTAACACGTATAGGGAGGGCGTGTTTCTCGGGATCAGCCACACCCCGTCCCAAGGGACGAATTCCCAGCGTCCCAAAGTTTTTGGTACATTCTACAACCACGCACACAGTATGAGAAGCAGTAACCAAGTTTTGCATAGTCATCAAACTATACATAAGAGGAAAATTTTTGTATGATCGACCATGCCCCCTGCCCTGGCTATTTTTCGTGACATGAATGCTGACGCGCGATCTGTTTGCGGTAGCTGACCTTCTTCTTTTAACTGCTACAGCAGCTGACCAACAATGAATGTTTCTTGTCGTGACTTACATTTTACACTACAGTAACTGCGTTTCAGATTTCTCTGCGGCACACTTGGCAGCAGTGCACACGACACAGAAATAAATTTAAAACAATGCTTACGACGTTAAACATAAGGTGTCACTGATATCCTGTCGATGTTCCTACGCAGGCCCGTTTATTCACAGATGATAAACGCTTTGTCGAGTCGTTTTAGGAAACGAGTTTAGTAGATCCACGTGTAGGCGGTACCGTGCGAAAAACGGCGCCGACGTCAGCTTAGCGCAGGCGCCGACATCGCGTTGCGTCACGTTAACAGTTAATGACACGGCCACATTTGTACGTTTGTACATTTATAGCAGCGCCAGTCGCGGCCTGTCGCGTTGCATTCCGGTCCGACGCAAGTTAAGTCCTCGCTTAATTCTCACGTCATCCACACCGTCCACCGTACGGCGATTGTTCCGTGTCCACTTTTATTATTGATGCGGTCGATGATACGGCGGCTGCGGACGTCAATGGTGCCGACGCACAATAAATGCTGGTCGTATGGTGTTAATACAACCAGCAGACTAGAGAGCCGGTCGGGGAGACACCGACCCACGCCCAGACACTTTCTAGATATGCCACCTCGACTAGGATCCAAAACCACAGCATGATCACGGTACCTGAAGGTCAGCGCGTGCACCAAATTTGGTAATCCTGGGTTCAACGAGTTCAATGACCTAAACACGGCACTGAAGATTTTTCTTGCTGCCAAGTCAGACCCGTTAGGTGACCTGAGCATTGAGAAGGAGTTTTTGGCTCTGATGTAAGGGTTGGACAGATTTGCGACAGTGCGTATACGGTACGGACGATAAATATTTTGCGCCTTGTAAGCTTCGCACGCGCCCGTCCTCTCCGCAGCTGTGAGTGCATCGGGGCCCTAAACACAGTACTGTATGAGTTATTGTCCAGAGGTACGTATAAAATGTATTTAAAAAAACTGCAGTTTGTCTACGTATAAATTGTAACGGCGAAATGACGCATTGAAAAACAGCAAAAATGATGAACGGTGATATTACTTAGACAGCACCTCGCCAATGTCAATATGCTGCTAAAGTAATATCACCGTTCACCGATGCTTTTGTCTGACGTCTGACGTCTGACATCTGTCTGTCTGACGTCTGTCTGTCTGTCTGTCGCGTACATCGGGCCTAACTCGAGAACAGAGAGGCCTAGGAAGACTAAAATTGGCACAGAGGTAGCCCACGTCACACGTGACTCG
>Ga0049107_10000238_pt1 | contig 15100 bp, 10 predicted proteins | sample WorMetilPIANOSA1_FD_61187 | JGI IMG/M metagenome (GOLD analysis project Ga0049107, IMG submission 61187) | Marine gutless worms symbiont microbial communities from Max Planck institute for Marine Microbiology, Germany - Olavius ilvae PIANOSA.1 | ecosystem: Host-associated > Annelida > Digestive...
TAAATAACGCCAAATTAGTGGGGTTGGAATGGGTATGGGGTTTGCTCCAACCTGGCTTCGTCAGGTGAGCCCCCCCCCCCTGCTTCACAAAACCACTTTAACCACTGGACACACATGAACATATAGGAGAACACAATAACACAAAAAGAAACCTACTAAGAGATGGTACACAATGAATACACGCAAGAAAATCCTAGGATAAATCGACAGGACAGAGATCACGTTCCATGGATCTGCTAACCCCCAAGGAGATCTCCCAACAGTTCACTCCCGCTACACACACACACACACAAGCAGTGCACTGGCAGAGGGTCCTCTTGGGGGTCTTCCATCCCATTCTCTGACCACTAAGGCTCCTGGATCCACCTTTGGGGCATGCCCATTTTTTATCGTGCGTCAGCATGCTATGTTGTGATATTGTTGCGGCATTTCCATCTGTCTGTCCAATGCTGGTATTGTGTCTAAATGAACGGACCTATCGTCAAACTTTTTCGACGATCTGCTATGGGCATCGTTCTGGTTTTTAACCCCCACCACCGTTAAAAATCCTAAAGGGAACCCCCCCCCCCTTAGCGGGGGGCATTAACTACATGAAAGGTGAGGATTTTTTTTGCAAATATCACCTTTTAGCTCGGAAACGGTACGAGACACTACCATAGTTACTACCAGTATGTAATACAAATAGTACGTCATAGGCAGCTGATCAAACCTTGCCAGTTCCAATGACCTTGAGTGACCTTGAAAGGCGGGATGCGAGGGGTCAAAATTTTCTGGTGGATCTCCATAATTACTGTCATACGGTTTGACCTAGAATGGCCGAATGTGGCATGGTAACAGGTGGGTGAGAAGCATATTTCTAGGGTTCAGACACGCCCAATCCCAAGAGGGCACGGACCCGGCGTCCCCCGGAATTTTTGTGACTCCCTATTTACACTCAGACAGTTTGACTTAGAGTGAGAAATTTGGTATGATAACACGTGGGGTAGGAGCGTGTTTTAGGGGGTCGGCCACGCCCCTATCCCAAGGAGGCAGGGCCCCGTTGTCCTCATCATTTTTGTGACCCCATCCTATGTGCAAACGATTTGACCACGGATGCTGACGCACGATCTGTTTGCAGAAGCTGATCTTCTCTTTTGTATTAGCTGCAATCATGTAACCACTTGGCACAAACTGAAGACAACCATAATAGGGTGAGTGAGTGAGTAGGGTTTCACGTCCCCATCAACACATTATAGGTCATTTTGGAGACGAGTCTTTCTATTCAATCACTTGCACTGGTACTGACAACCTAACAAGAACAACCAAGCGACAGAACACACACGCAACATAAACATAACACAACCTAAAAAAAGAGAGTCCCTAGATAACAGCACAACACATACATCAAAAGAAACCTAGGCTAAGAGACAGACAGAGCCTGGTTTAGTCGCCTTTTACGACATCCAGCCAGGAAACGGAGCGGGTCTGTTCTTACAACCCCGGAGCCCGCACGGGGCCAACCATAATAGGGAATAACTGTAGCCTACCTGATTGCATGGCATCATATACACATTAGTAATTTATTAAGGATAATCTACAGGCGAGTTATCTATATTAGATTAGCATCGTCAAGCCTCAGTCTTAGTACGGAAAGACCATACAGAACACAGTCCTAGCAGCATTTATCATCCAAGTCTGTACATGCAGCCAGAAGCCTAAGCTCTGATAACTTTGTGTGCTCTGCTGCCCATATAATGCGGAAAAATTAAGCATTAATAGCTGTATGCTCATGGATAAAATTAATAATAAACAGCATTAAACAATAGTTAAGAAATAGTATCTATCAACAGTAAAAAACCGGCAAACACTGAAGACAAAACAAAGTGATTTCGCAACAGAAATCACCTTTAGAATATACAATAGGTATCCTGACACAGATTGCACAAAACAAATAACTTACAGTTTGTTCACTAAAGAGAGACTTAATTAAGAAGAATATCATCAGAATATTGGCAGCAGTTAATACTTTGCTTCAATAAACACTGGCTAACCCAGGTTCACCTGGAAAATGGCCGTTAAAACGGAGAGAGAGAGAGAGAGAGAGAGAGAGAGAGAGTTAATACTTTGGACTGGACTTTTGCTATCATTTCAGAAACCAGAGATTGAAGCTTCCATGACCGTGAATATTGAAATATCAGTCACTGACAGACATTATGTCGTCAATGTTTTCAACGCACTGATGTATGTTCTTGATATCTTAGAAAAAAAGTATACTAATAAGGTATCACGGACATTTTTCCACTTGAAATCTGTGACACTTCAACAGTGATTCAGTGCATCCCACAAAAATGAAACGGGCAACACATAATTATCTGATCAGTGTGGGGCAGCACATACTATAGTGTCCACAGAATGACACAGAGATATGTACATTTTTACTTGCCCGAGAAAATAAGTAAGACAGCAGGTCGATCTGTATAACACCAGGAAGTCTGTAGATATCCTACATTACAAACAGTTGCAGGTTACAATATCAAGAAGTATCAGTAAATGTGGTATTGGTCTTACTATTATAAGTGTTGGTATCATTGATACTTTTAATCTTAAGTAATATCAGGAAATCTGTTTGCAAGTATCATTATGAAAGAGCTGAAACTGCCAATATGCACAATGTACGTAACTACACCATAATTACACTGCACCACTAACATATGTAAATAGCACCACATTTCCAGTTAGAACATGATCAGTGATTAACCTAAGTCAATTAACTACAAAGCTATGTTATGACAGAACAATTCTACAAATGCAGCACAACAATGCTTTGGTAAGTGTATCCGAGAACCTTAGCACCCACTGGTTACCGAACGCAGGCACCATAACTAACTGTGTCCACTACCTGACCAAATTCGGCTCCCAGCGGTTTTGCATATTTCACATATTTCACTAAAAATCGGATTCATTTTCACTTGCCAACAGCTTCATAGTGGCACGGATGGGCAGTAACTTTTTCAAAGTAGTTAAACTTTTAACTAAAACTAGTTAGAAAAAAAACAGTTAAACTTTTCAGTTAACTAAAATTCTATCAAAGCAGTTCAAACTTTTTTTGCTAACTATTTAAAAAAGTTAACTATTAGTAAACTTTTTGCCCGACTATGGTTCAAATTTCAAAAACATGTAAATCACAATAAAGAACATATTGTCAACATGTAAGAAGTGGTCAAGTGGTTTCATTCTTATTAAGTGCGACCCATCTCAAGCCAGTACTTCACACAAAAGGTCAATGCTCAGTCTGATAAATAAAACCACATTGTTAATTACATATTCATTAACCACTAGTTACCACATAATGCACCTTTTAGTGCACTGCATTATAATAAAAAGTTGACAAATAACCAGTTAAACTTTTTAGTTATTAACTGAAAATAACCAGTTAAACTTGAACGTTAACTTAAAACTTTTTAATTTTAGTTAAACTTTTACCTTAACAAACAAAAGCAGTTTAACTAAAAGTTAACTTTTTAAAGTTAACTTCTGCCCATCACTGTTAGTGCTTCAATCAGTCAGCGTTATTGTTCAGTCCAGCCAGACATCTGCCTGGAAGTGACTTGGCGCCGTTGCCCACGTTTCATTTTGACGGGCTGTATAAGTCGCATTGACATTTGTCAGACAAACCAAACTCATGAACCTCCCCCATATAATGCACCATAAGTGGTACAGTTAAAGGTGCTCAAAATCTGTTCCCTTTCTCGTCTCGTATTATACAACTGCTCAGAAAATTACGTCCAAATTTGTCTGCAACTTGTTTTCGAGTTACCCTGTATGCACACACAAACACAAATCACACTGTCCCCTGCACTGCCGGGGATATTAATCATATGGTCTTGATCACCCTGCCCTGCCACATTTTGTTAGTGTCCCTGGATAATTTGTAAGCTGCGCTCTATAAGTCCGAATTTGTATTTGTATCGAAGGCTGTCACAACCTGTGCATGCAGGTCCAGCAACATTCAACATACCGTAAACTGTCCAACTATCCAGCACAGTAGGGGCAGATGCTAGTAGCTCCAATCGGCATTGCTCGTCTAATAAACTGCTAGCACTCAAGTCATCATTTTGCATTGGCACAGTTCAGAGTAAAATAACGTACGTATTAGCGGCATGCAAAAACAGCAAAGTCACAATGTAAGATGACATCGAGAAATTACTTGTTTATTAATGACAAAAAGACACTGATACGCAAAACACAGCATGACCCACTGGCTCGTCTCCTGCAGCCAAACTATTTGGTTCAGAATTAACAGCCAAACTGAAGGTTGGTTGGTCGGGGTTTAATGGCACTTTCAGCATAAATAGGCTATATCATGCCATAACGAAAGACTAAAGTTTGTTGAAGATGTTTACTTCCGATAGGTAGTTAAATATGTGTTGTTTAGAGATATTGATTAAAATGTGTGAGAACTGTGAGCGGATATATTTTTCTCTAATATTTTCTGTACAGCCAGACTGAAATCACAAACCACTGATATTCTCTACGGTTACTTTTAGCTTCTTTTTACAGGGTTCGTACAGAAATATGACTGTGGTTTTTCATGATTTTTCCAGGACAAAACTACTTTATTTTCCAAACTTTTCAAGGTATTTTATACCTGTTTATATAAACAAAATATATTAAAAAGTAGCTTAAATGCCAAACATAAATTTAATGCTAAACATTAAACATAAATTTTGTATACTGCAAACAGCGTTGGCAGTCTATCTTAGTGTGCAGAAGCCCTTTATTGCAACAGTATTCCAGAATGATGACAACAGCAGCATTTGATGACAAAGCTGCAAGTCTGATTGACGCTCGTATACCAGACTGCTTGACTACACGATGTTCTACTCTTACGTAATGAGCATCTTAATTTTCCAGATTGGCAGTCACAATTTCCATGACTTTTTCAGACTCTTCCATATCTAAGGTCATTTTTCTATGGTTTTCCAGACCTGGAAAATTTCAACTTTAAATTCCACGACTTTCCAGACTTTTCCAGGATCTGTACGAACCCTGTTTTTAACTGACTACCATATTTTTCGGAGATGACTCCATGTCAGGCCAGGTTTGAAATAGGTCTAGCGTAGAAGAATGTTTGGAGATTGACGATGCAAAGATCTTTACAGATCGGATGCCCTTCTTGTCAGTGTCACCCAACCAACAAACAGTTTCGAGGCAACAAAGGCCTACTAACAGCCAGCAGTAGCAATAACAAAATAATAATAATAATAATACTATTAGCAAACAGCCAAAACAGACCTGCTGCTTCACGCATGGTATCCAATAAGTTGCTTCTGGACAGGCCAAGGTTACTAACAGAGGACATAGTGTAAGACCCATATCTGTTCATCTTGCTATCACGTTGTGGTAACTACTACTGTTACTACTACTACCTCTGCAACTACACTACTTACGACTTCCGTTTAACCGGTTTATTGTTCTGGAGTGCGGATTGATGGTGCATGATTTTCCTTCAGGCTGGATGCCCTTCCCATCACCCAACCAACAGTGTCACAATCGTGAAGGAATATATGGTAAGCATCCTGTAAATCATTCTGTGTTTGAGTCTTGATACCGCGTAGTACCAGAATGGTACCAGTTCCTTCTAATTTGTTCTTCACCTTTCCACAACTGTATTATTCATCTCCATCAGAATCACCTATTGTACAGTCCTTACTTCTAGACTTGCACCAGACTGAAGTTTGGACGAGGTCTATCTAACCGCTACACCACACGCATCACGATAAACATCACAAACTCTGTAAAAGCAGCACACGAAAACAATGAAAAACTATAATGAACATGCCGACATCATTTGTTCCAACGTCCTAACCACCGCAAAATGACACGCACACACTGCAAATAACGGCATCAACGACTCGACGACAACTCTGCACTCGAAATACAGCAGTGAAAGAAACCCGATGACGCAATTGGCAACGGTTCCACACATTCCTTATCAGTACTAGAAAAGCACTCTGTGGAGCGCATGTCCCCGACAGCGACAAAGCAACTCCCAACATGGTGACCTTGTGTGTGTGAGTAGGGCAAGGGTATACCCCATAAAAACCTCCCCCTATATGAGTCCGTCCGCTAAAGTTGATAGTTCTACGTCAAATGGTACGATACACTGGCTGAAAAAGTAGCCCCCTCCGAGATTCCACCTCCTTTGTTGAATGAGCTTAAAATCTGTTCTCTTTCTCGTCTCATATTATACATCTGCTCAGAAAATTACATCCAAATTTGTCTGCAACTTGTTTTCGAGTTACCCTGTATGAACACACAAATCACACTGTCCCCTACGTTGCCGGGGACATTAATCTAATGGACAAACAGCAGAGAACTATAGCAAAAAACCTGGACAATGGAGAGCAGTAAAATATGGACAGATACACAGTACGCACTCGCACTGACGCAACACTCTGCACCACGAAACGTTCGCAAAATAAACATCAACACAGCAGATGTCGACACTCGTAAAAACTACCGCTCTTACAAAAACAAAGTACCGCTGCAGTTTTATACACAATCGAATGAGCAAATGTCATTTAACACGCTACAGCATAAACACAATGAAGCTGTACAGCTTCCATGAATGAAGTACAAAACAAAACACGGGTGGGAAAAACACACCAAAATCAACGTCAATGAGCTCAAATTCGTTACCAAGATTTGTTGCAGAAACTGTCCCACAATCAAACATCGCAACGGACAACACACACAGCTGCATGGCCAACTGTTTATGTTCGTCACAATTCACCACCCATGTTACCTCGATACCACCGATCTTTGCCATCATATTCTTGACACGACACCTAGCAGCTGAGTCTGTAAAATGTTAATAACTACTAAGTCTGCAGAGTACTGAAACTGTGGCACAATGACGGGCTTCAATGACAAAGAAACAAAAATCCGACATCTACAGACAATTTTCTAGAAGTCTACAACTACTGGCCGAAATTAAAATCTGAAAAAATCGTTCTATGTGACGGCAAACTAACGGGAATACTATGTGACCATTGTGTGGCTACTGGCTAGTGCCTAAGTCTTGTACCACTAACGAACTGTTGAATTCTGACATCACAGAGACCAGATAGTCGTCACAAGTGTCTTTAATTCCCTGCATCATCAACACAAACACAGATCAGCATCACGAGACATACGACTAAAATTTGGGCAAATAAATAAAGCAAAGGCTGTGGTAAATTTAACAAGAATGAGCACTTTGTAGAGATGCAAATCCATTCTGGCTCGAAAGTCACAGTTGCTCTGGATGACATCACATTATCGGCTAACCATTGTATGAAGTGTCACGGAAAGACTATTTCACGTTTTCAATTGACAGCGCATTAGGTAAGTGGGGGTGAATTTTTCACAGGGAAATATACTCTGCGACACCCGCCCCATTCGGACGTAATTTGTGATCCGCAGGCAATAACTGCCCGTATTGCATTTGTGCACAAAATTTGAACTTTGTAGCTGCATCTGAAGATATGAAGGGAGTGCCAAAAGCTCATAATGATGACCCCGTGCCTCTGACCTGGACCTTTTGAACCAAAAATGCATAGGTTTTGACCGACTGTTGAGCACTACTACTGTGCCAAGTTTCAAGTCATTCCGATCGGGTTTCATTTTATAATGCTAACATACACACACACACACATTGTGACAAAGCGATCGCTATATCCACTCCATGTACTACGTCATCAGTGTCAGTGTGGATAATAAGCTGGAGAACACATCACTGCTCAGAAATTATCGGGTGGTCCAATAGAAACAGCACATTTTTCCTTCTTATAATTTCTTAACTAGTCAAGATGTGAAACAGTTTTCAATGAAATGTTCAGAAGTTAAGGAGATTAAAGATGAGAAGACGAGGACACGGGAGAACCCTCTGTGTCCGCCCAGAAAATTAATCATGTAATATATGTATTATGTAATCCCGGTCCTATCACTGCCCAAGGAAGCACCGTAACCAGTCAGCTGAGAGGCAGACTCCTGAATGTCACCTAAAGAGAAACTTTTGGAGATTCTAGTGGGAGATTTCACAGACTAGATGCTCCTTCTGCCATCTAACCAACAGTGTCAAAGCACGGAAGGGATATGCTGCGAACAGACTAAACAAGCTGCCGGACATCAACAGTCTGAACAAGACCTGAGATAGACTGAGGTGTGAAGGTGTTGGAGGAGGTTGATTGGTTGATCAAGCTCGCGGCACTGCAGCAGTGATGGTGGGTACACAGCGGACTGCTGTATCGCCGCTCGGTGAACCGCGTCGGGCTGATCACAACCGCATGGGCCGAGTGGCTGCGTTTTTCACGACACCGACTGCTGGCTCCGTCGAGCGGAGTCTTCAGCGAGCCGGCCTTGTCAGTCAGCATGCAGACAACGCTGAGATGGTCGACACCGACATTTAAATGCAGAGGTGATTCGACGACCACGACCGATGGCGGACGGCAGTGGCGTTTAGCAGATGACAGCTCGTGGGCGTCAAAAGGCAGTTTCGACTTCCACAGCGAGACCGCAATTAGCCCGGCTCCTGGCGACGGCGCCGACCCCCGTCTTGTTGCACAGGCGGCCTTCAACCGACCGGAAGAACATACCACGGGCGCCGAACCACGCCTGACGCTCCTGCACTTTGGCGGCAACATCAGCGAAACTCCGCCCAACAAAGCACCGTTAGACCCGTTACTGTAAGCGCAATCGTCGGCGTAAATAACTGGAGATGAATCACTCTTGGAGTACTGAAATGTACTATCAGTATCAGCAGAACAATGCTGAGATTCGGAGCCTGGCAAGTGGACATTATTTTCTTTAAGAAATACGTCCTTGTGGCCATTTTTACACACGTTATGCAGCCCTTCATTGCAATCAACGCCGGTTTCATCCGTATCAGATGCGGGCTTTGGTCGTTTAGAGGAACATTTCGGCGGCGGTGTTAGCAGTGGTGATGGGTCCTCTGCCAACGAGCTCAAGAAGTATACTCGCCGACAGGGCGGACGCTGAGTTGCGACCGCTGGAGTGCTGCCGCGACGGACTGTGATTCTGTCGCCGGCTGTGGCCGACAGTGGCGGAAGACTGGCTCGACGTAGCAAGTTGTCCGTCTGTGGTCCGCCGTCAATGTTTCCACCGTCGCCGTCTGACTGAACGGCCGGCAGTCTGCCTGTTCCAAGTTCACCCGACACGCTAAGCTGCTGACGGTCTCCGTGGTCGGCATTCGACGGCGACGAGTCATCTGAACTGTCGGGGACCGTCATCAGAGACACGCTGTCGGTGCTGGCAGACTGCCAGCGCTGCAGATTGGCCTGCAGATTGTCAAGCAGCAGCAGCGACAGCGGTGACGCCAACAGACGGTGCCACTCGGTGAACAGAGGACGAACAACATTGGAAATAAATCCTGCAACAATACAGACACATCATCCGATATACAAAATCTTTGCCACTCAACTGAATAGTGCAGTCGTGGCCGCTTCTCACTGGTTAGGAAGACCGACTTGCACCCAGAGAACCTGGGTTCAAATCCTGTTGAGACCCATATGTCAATGATGGCGGCAGGAAGGACAGCTGGTCAAAACTGTTCCCGTGTACCAGTAAGTCCTACCTTCGTAGGCATATTCAAGTCCTTGAACAGCAAAATCAACGACGTTAAATTTGGATGACGTTTGCCATTCAAATGAACTTCTCACAGGTTATATGGATTACATAAATAACTCATATGTTAACAACAATGCGTTTAACATAATATTAAAGAACTGTAGTTGAAGGCTAAAAATGCTGGGTATATTCCAGCAGGCACTCAGATTTAACTGGTAACTGAAAATAGTCCATTTATCTAGAACTTTAACTCAATCAAATGGTTACAATGTCAGCTACAGCACAGACACATAAAATATACAACGTTCATTAAAAAACATTGAAAGTGGATCATCTCTCATCTCTAAAACTTCAGTTAAACTTTCTCTTTATTTCCTGTCTGGAGTTTAAATCAAAAACAACATATGAATTTCTCTTACTGGCTGGTTCCATTAATGTCGTATTGTTTGGTGCATGTCATCATCATTTTTGTCTCGTCAACGAAAATTTCAATACTTGTATTGTTATCGTCAGTCTTAGAGATGGCCCACTTTTGATGTTTTTAAAAAAAATGAACATTGTAAAATTATATGTTTCTGTGCTATAGCTAACGTTGTAGCCATTTGATTATGTAAGAGTCCTAGATAAATTTACTATTTTCTCAGTTACCAGTTAAATCTGAGTGCCTGCTGGAATATATTCATTTCCATCTGCAATAATTTTCGTACACCATTGTCAAGAAAAGAATACTGTACATAACATAACTGCAAAGTAGGTTTAAAAAAACTAGTGAGCAATAAGGAAAGGTTAAGTATCGACAGACGAGTAAGTAATGGTGAGACTTGCCAGACTGGACGAGAACAACGGTGTCGGAGAAACGATCACAACCTTTAGAAATGGTCAGATGCAGACTGCGTTCGTGATCGCCTACAGTACCAGCAACAAGTATGAAGTGAAGTACCAGAAAACAAACTCGGCAGATGACAAAGTACGTATCACTCCTAAAGCTACTGTCGCACTGTGTTGATGTATCTAAACAACCATAAACAGTAATGTTGTGTGTCTTATTAGTCTGCTAACAACCATTGACTCAGCTATAGCTATTTGTATTCATGGGGCCAGAAGTACAAAGATTCTTAAGTCAAACTTACGTATTTCGTAGCAGTTATGAATAAATTATGAACAATGTATGAAAGACTTACACGTGTTCTAATATACTCTTAATAAAGTTACAAAAAAAATACAAAAAGTTAAAGAAAACTTACGATCACAAAACAGATGTCTTAAGTACTGCAAGAAAGCTCAAAATACTACAAAAATACTAAATACTATTTGTGATTTGGAAAATGTAATCAATGATGCATCTTTATGGAACTCTTAAGCAGCCAAAAAACCACAATCACTAAATGTGAGTGAATTATCAGTCAATGACCATGTCTTCAACATGACATGTGGTTTCTGCATTCTGCTGCTGCAGATTTATGTTAAATTTTGCTGACATTTCTTTTCCATTATTACAGACCACTTACAGCAGTGGTGCACAAACTCTGGCCCGCAGGACAAATCCGGCCCGCGACTAGTCGCCAAGTGGCCCACAAAGTCCAACATTAATATATGAAAAATATGGCACATCATTCATATTGGCTAGCTGTGAGATTGGCATTCTTGCTATTAATTTTGCACTCGCAATCAGCTGACTGACGATGATCTGGAAGCAGTTTTGCGTCTTCCAACAACAAGCATAAAGCCAGACAATTCTAAGCTGGTAGCTGACATGCAACATCCGTCACACTGACTTTAACAGTATGTGAATCTTTTCAAGAACTTAGATCTGACTGATGTAAAACTATGTAAAACTTTATAAAACTATGGGACGAATTTACTCTTCACAGTTGTGTGGCCCCCGGGGTTTTAATGATTCTGTTTGTGGCCATTGGCCGAAAAGTATGTGCACCAATTTTTGGCTTACAGCGATAAATAAAATAAATAAAGCCAAACAACTGGCAGCAACTGAAGACGTTTAACGAATATCATTTATAACCTGCCTTTGGCAGAATCAGACATGAATAACGGCTCCAATGATTGGCTAGTTTAGACATAATACAAATTGTTAAGAATCTTTGTAAAATGAGCCCATGGTCTTTTAACTTTTCTTTCAACTTTCTTCCTTAAAAGATCTGATCAGAAATTTTGACAATTTAACAGCAACAAACTACAAGTTATGTACTGGTAACAATCAGCACTGTACCTTGAAGGTAGAATTCCTGACAGATCATCTCACCCCAGCGACGACTAAGCTTCCACGGCCGACAAGGATTACCAATATCAGCACACTTTAATGCCACCTACAGTTTACAGTTTCCACAATGTGTACTGTGAAAGCAGTATTTTACCTATGGAAAAATTAATAAATTTCTTCAGTTTAGTAAGTAGGCCAACCAATATTTGCAAACTGTGTCTACTAAAGCTCAGAGAAAAAGATGTAGCAGTATGTTTTTTTGTCTGGGCCATGTGAAAGCACCTTGGCTTCTCTGCACCTTCTGGTTCTTTTCCACTACTTCATGTATCCCTTGCCACACCAGCGCAGGCGTTTGTATTAACCAGCTTCTGGGTAATCCCTAGACATGGTGCGGGAGAGTCCAGTCTACGACTAGCTGCCTGTTTGACTAACTGATAAGCTCTAGTTTTATACATAGAATTTTTAAATTTATGTATGAAAGTGCACAAAGGTATGTGCATAAAACAGTGTTATGCTACATATCATTGCCGTTACCTACTCACAGATGCCAATGACCATGCAAGTGAAGTCGTTAAGAAAATGTAGCAAGTTGGAAAAAAATCCATCAAACAGATGACAAAACAACACAGTGGCACGACTTCACAGCAAATAATCTCGTACACCTGAACGTCCGAATTTTAACGTCGTTGACCCTCGTGATTAAGTGCTTTGATGTGCCTACCAAGACAGGTAGGACTTATACTGGTGCACGAGAGCAACTTTGGCCAAATGTCCTTCCTGTCAGCACCAATGACTACTATGGGTATCAACGAGAGCTGAACCCAGGCTCGCTGGGTGCAAGTCATCACCTTAACTACTGGGCCAGCACTGCTTCTAATCTCATAATGAAGCACATAATCTCACAGTGTACTAAAAGGACAGTTCGACTTCAACACTGAGAATACGTTAAATACGTTACCGGTACTAACCTGCAGTGCAAAATTCCGGTCAGATTCCACTTCATCGACGTTCAGACTTCCACTGTCTAAACGACTCTGAAATGTTCGAAAACATATCCACACACACAATCTCGGCATTTTGCTTACACAACCAGGAAGTTAAGGCAGTTTGTTAACCACACATACAGAGAACCAGAACATAAATGCATAGTATCATTCATTTAATGTAAACAGACAGAGAGACATTCAGACAGAGAGGCATAGCTACATCCCTGCTCTCCTCGTGGACATGTATGATAACATAACGAATTTCACATTATGATGAGTACAGTGACAGAAAGTAAAACAACCATGCAGTATAAAACTAACTGCGTAACATAGCAACATCTGAAATGAGAAACTGTGACTTTAAAGTACTCGCAGCACCTGCAATCTGTACAGAATCTCGTTCTGCTTTGAGATGTCCGTCGCTAGTATCTGTGTTTTGGTGTGCCACAGCAGTTTCGACCTGCGTTGTCAGAGCATTACAAGAATGCATCATTTATACAATGTAGATATCATTATACAACGAGTTCACGACTGTCACTGACATTACACAACAATGCTGCTGCTGCTGCGACAACTGTTGCTCTTGGTAGTATTGGTTTCTGCTGGAGTGGCTTATTTTTCCAGAGATACTCCAGGTTAGGCCAGCTCCCAGAAAGTCTCCCAAGAACCATTGGAAGACTGAGAGTGCAAGATTTTTTTACAGGCCAGATGCTCTTTCTGTTAGCAATGCAAGAACGTCACAGCACTGATACAAAATTAAGACATTATTGAAATAATTTATATTTGATAAAAAGTGGCATGATCTGACAACGAAAACAAATATAACATCGATGCAAGGCAAATTTTTTCTCCACTGGTTTCCATCTTCAATGCGGTCTGCGTCATTATCGACCTGGTGACTTCATTACTTTCCCATGTTCTTCTGCTAACTTCTCCAATTTTTCTCAGCTATTCAGCATTCACGCATACACTACATTTAACCCCATTCCAGTCCTCATATCACATAATGTTACATTCCAACTAGTAAGAATGCATCTTTTCAAACAATTTATCTTTCTCTGCATTATAACTTTCCGAACAATGAATATTCTTCACTAGTAATCATTACATACAGCAACAAGTGAATTAAAATTTACAGAAACTCAGTAGCACACGTACGTCCGCCAAGGCTGCTGATGTCACATAACTTGTTACTGTTAAACAACTACCAGGAACACATCCTCCCATGTGGAGTATGGTAGAGCACCCACCTAACTGTAACCCTAACTCTATACTAACCTCAGCCCTAACATTATGTGATAGGATTACCACCAAAATCTAAGTAATGGTTTCTTGCGTGACCCATGTCCCACTTTCTACGGAATGCTGTAAAAATTAGTCAAGTAGTTCTTTTTGCATAATCCGGCTAACAAAACAATCTAACTAATGCCAATGAAAACATAACCTCCTTGGTGGAGATAATAATCAAACGGAGCAAAACAGCACATAGTGTCAGCAACTGCATTGCAACTTTTAAGCGTCAACTAAAGACTCAGTATTATAACATTTATTTGTGTTGACGTTTTTAGTTTCTCCCTTTTTTGAGTGTTGTATTGCCGGGCCGTCTCGACTCATTGTAGGCCCGGCACTAAATACCTAATGAATGAATGAATGAATGAATGAATGATTGAATGAACAAATGAATGAATGAATGAACTGACCAGTCTGCAGTAGCGAAGTGATCACACATACGAGAACATTTCAAGTAGCCAACTAAACACCGCCAGTGATGGTTCTCTAGAACTGAATTGCCCTGTCCACCACACACAATGCAGTATATATCATTCACCAATATTTCTCATGGCCCACGATATAATTTATCTTATATTATTTTAGCTTCATCTTTACCTCCACATTATTAGTGCCACTGCTACAATATGTTCTTAATTTTTTGCCATCAAATAATAACATTCACCTAATGGCAATCTGCGCAAGCTGGTACAAGTGGGTTTTATTGTAGCAACAGCTGTGGAGGTGAGAGTGATGACAACCAAACCTTTAGGACACGAAAAGCTCCAGTCAAATCATCACCACACTGAACACAATTTTTCACTCTTCAAATATTCACGATACATCCAGTGGTTAAGGCATTGGATCACTGGAACATACTCAGGTTTAATTACACTGTGTGCTAGCTGTGGCGCAGTATCACAGGCTGCGCGGTAGCGCAGCACTGTTATAACGGCGACGTCAGTTTCCTATGGGAAAAATGGAAACTTTGACCCCCTGTAAAATCGAAACCCTTGAA
>Ga0049107_10000239_pt1 | contig 15099 bp, 7 predicted proteins | sample WorMetilPIANOSA1_FD_61187 | JGI IMG/M metagenome (GOLD analysis project Ga0049107, IMG submission 61187) | Marine gutless worms symbiont microbial communities from Max Planck institute for Marine Microbiology, Germany - Olavius ilvae PIANOSA.1 | ecosystem: Host-associated > Annelida > Digestive...
TGTTGACAGAATCAAATGCAGCGCGGAAATCAACGTACGCCACCCACGTAGGTCTTCTGAATTCCCGTCTAGTTTGTAGAATCATCCTCAACGTTGCAATGCGGTCAGTCGTTGACCGATTGGGAGTAAACCCACTCTGCTCCTTGCGACGAAGTTGCAGGAGATGACCCCTGATCCTTGAGAGGAGGGTCTTCCAGGAGTACGTAAAAACCCAGCATCCGGGCAACCTTACTACTTCGGACTTGTACTACAACAGGTTTTCACAGTTGGGAAAACCTAGCGTGTATCACACTCCTCGGCGTCCGCGGCTTCAATTTTATGACGTAATCTTTAGTCTAGTTATAATAATTAGATTATCTAGGTCATTGCACTAATGACGTCCTCAACGAATATTTAAACCGGTTGTATCGCGCAGTACTTTTTTTCGGTAAGTAAAAAGTTAACGTTAGCGTTGCTGCTTTGAGCGTCCGAAAGTCTTAGCTGCAGAAATAACAGCTGTTTATCGTGCTGCAAAACAAACATAATGTAGTTTTCAGTTACAAAGCCTCTCAATTCGGCCTATCGGCCGACTCAAATACGCGACATTTGGACTCCCCTACGGCTTCTTTCCGGGAGGTAGGAGACAGGGCCTGAAATACGGGATTTCCCGTAATATTCGCGAGATCTGACACCAATAGCATATGCAAAGCGCTGTGCACACTGAGTGGAGTTAGTTACTATCTGAAAAGTAACCGTGCGAAAGTGTTGGCTGCAGAAATAACAGCTGCACCGACTCGCGTGCGAAAATGCTGATTCTCGGCCGCTGAGTAAATTTAAATACCGGTAGGTTGCCGTTTTGCGGCAACTGCCGGTAAATAAATACATAAATGAATAATGGAACTGTTTACGAGTGGTAAATTTGCTGTCTCCTGTTGTCGATATGCCATGGGTAATGAGCGAGTAGCGGGGACGGGGAACGAGCAACGTCATATATGGCGACTCTGTTTTGATCACATCAGCAATGACACTAGCACGTAGGCCTGCTGTGTGAAGACAGCCATGCACGCTATGTACCGGTAACGGTAACTTGCCGCCTGCACTCTTCGCAGTAACACATCGCTGTTCTCGCTGGCGACGACGTCGTCAATATATCGGAAATGGTCAATAGCTATCTATACTAACTGCCAGTCCCGCACATGTTGCAAGATGCGTGCTGGTGGCGTGCAGTCGAGAAAGACGCCTGCGGCTGCTCACAGTACGGTACGCATACTCATTCGCATACGTCTGGCGTGGCCATCTGTCTGTCCATCTTTCGCATTATATACTGCGTTTCCGTCGTCGTTTGACACACTGCGGCCACAATAAATTGCTAATTACACGCGACATAACGTATCGATACAATAAAATCAGATCACTGATTGTAATAAAGGTGCTTCTACACTTCGTGGAGTCTTGTCGAGTGGGAGGTGTAGACGCAGCTTAACAAACTGACGCAGTGCTCAAGACCAAGACAAGGAAATTGCAGCCGACATGAAAACATCAACTGAGATCCAATAAAATAATGAAAACATTGTTATTACTTCCCGCTATGCTATGTTAGACAATAGAGCTCTCTGGCTTTGTATTGCTGTGTTCGTATTGCTACGGTATAATATGCATATGCACATTTATTGTGTCCGAAAGAATGATATGAAAGTAGAAACCAAAAGCAACGTCCCAAGCGGGACAATGCATACCGGCAGGATATACTCAAATTCTCACTAACTCGTTTTTTCGACATTGTAAAACCAAAGGTCTGTGCCTTAACTATAATTGCAATCATTCGTCATTGATAACGTCATTACCGAATTTTGAAACCGGCATTGACATGAATTATAACTAATAATCAATTATAATTAGGATATCTAGGTCATTGGAAACCGGCAGTGGCGCACAGTACTGTTTCCGCAAGTAAGTAAATAGCAGTAAACAGTGAAATGTCACAAACTGTTGGTTGCAGGCAACAATAACTTCTGTTTATCGTGCTTCAAAGCAAAATGTGGTTTCGACTATCATATGGGTATAGGTCGCAGAACTGTTTGGCTCTGTGACACTTTAACAGGTGGTAACAACTAATGAAGGGGTGTTTTGGGTTTGAAGCTCTGTACGGTACGGTACTCATTTAGAAGGCGCGATTCTCAGCACTCAATTCTCTCCCATCGCTTGGCTGCCGGGCTCTGCCCTGACCCCTGAAGCAGCTTCAAGGGCTTCCCAAATGGAAGACAGAAAAGGCAGACAGACAGATTCCCTATTTCCCCAAATAGGGAATTGGGACGGAGGGTTAGAAAGGGGCCAACTTTTTCCTGTTCATTGTCATTTGTGACTTTGTGTGCTAATGACCGCCTACGGAGCTAACGTCGCTTATCGCGCATAGTACAGGCACATATGATCATATTGTATCGTATTAGTAAAAGAATTGATCAACAGTGTGGCCATAAATACAAACTATTAAAATGCCGTTGTCAACTAATCGAAATCATTAGAAGTATTTTTTTCAGTCAACCAGCTGCCAAAAGCTGAAACAGTCTGACAGTAGGCCTACACCTGCGCATAGCGGGAAGCAGAGATAATTAAGTTTTAAGTATCGACTGGAGTGTCTTAGCCGGGGCATTTAAAGCTGTAACGCATTATGTTGGGTTCTGCATTATTGTAATTTAATTGGCTTTCTTTTAAACGCTCTTAGGGTTAACGGGAAACCACCTGGTACTGGTAGTTCGAGTGAATGAAGTTGAAAACTGACGAACTGAAAAAATAGTAAACAGATGAGCAATATGAAATCACAAAAACTCAAGAAATTGTTCAGGCACAGGCACCAAACAGTTTATGATATTTAATAACACGCTGTGAAAATATTTTAGTGCGAAGTGACTAGCTACGAGTGCCATTCATTTGCTTTCTTTGTCGCTGTGATGAAAATGAGAATTGGCGTTACTATAGTAGTTTTCTGGTTGAAGGACACAGTCATTGATACTCCGAATTCTTAACCGTAAATAAGTAGCACTGTAGAAAATCGAGGGTCGCGTGTTAGAGTCCCATGGCATGGCATGGCTGGTGATCAATACCGTTCCACAAAACTGTATAAATTATGGACAGCGCAGTTGGCAGTGCTGGAGTTGGCACTGTTAGCAAGAATTTGGCTCCGATCATTTATATCGCTCATCAGCATGCGCTAGCATGCAGGCGGAATAGTATAGTCCTAGTCCTACCGATACTATCGGTAGGACTAGGACTATACTATTCCTGGCCGTCCGCTTGACCGTTACGTTATGGTTTTCTGTCTAAATAAAAGCACACAACGTCAAACTTTTCACTGTCTGATAACAGTGCCAACTCCAGCACTGCACTGCCAACTGCGCTGTCCATCACTCTAATTTTTAAACCCAACCGGCGTTAGAAAAATTCGAAGGAAAACCCCTCACCTGGGGTGTTAAATATACGGAAGATAGAAAAAATTGCGCTTTTCGTCCTGAATCGTTTAATCTGAAAACGGTATGAGACGGACGGACGGGATTCGAACCCGAGGCCTCCTACGCGCATTGTTCCATTAAGCCACAGGAACAATTAGTTTGAACGCACTAGGCCCTATGTACCTTGATAAATTACTATGGGTCATTAATGGTAAATCATGTAGCCGATCGATCCGTGTCAGTTCCCGTGACTTTGAAAGGATGGACGCCAGAAGAAGCCTAATTTATCGGGCGGATCTCTGTATACGCTGGTACCGTTTGACCTACAACAACCAACTTCGGTATGGTAATTACAATTTTTTTTACCGAGTCGACTATATCCTGGCCCTGGCTAAAAAAAATTGAGATACGAATGCTGACGCGCGATCTATTTGCGGTAGCTAATCTTCTTGTCTTAGACGAAAGAGTCTTCGTGGAGCTGCATCGAAGCAAGGCACAATAAAAATTATTAGCACACTTTGTTTCTTAGCAAATTAATCATATAATAACACTTCCTGTCACGAAATTCTGGCTGCTAAACGACAGCATGAAAGTATTTTCAAAACAAATAAGAAACAGACCTGTTGACGTTTACAGCATTTTCGTGATCATTTTCTCCTCCAGATAACATCACTGATCCTGAGCTGTCTGTAGTCCGTCTTCTACATGCCAACACTTCCTGTTCAATATGCCGTATGTAGACAGTCCAGTATTTCAAGTTCAAACACAAAATTCGGTAAATGCAGGAATAATGAAAAAAGCGCTCAGAGAGACGCAAACACTGCGCGCTGGCTGTAGTAAGACGGACCCAAAAAAATTCGCCACGCCGCAGACCCGTTCCGCGGGGCGCGGGACGGCCAAAATTTAATCAGCTGGAGACGGTCACCACCTTTACCTACAGACCCAGTTAGGTGAAGATCGATGCACGCAATTTCGAGTTATCGTGGTAACAGACCCACCCACACACCCACCCACAAACACCGCCCGCCCGCCCGCACGCACGCACGCACGCCACAGACAGGACCGATAACAATACGCTGCGCTGCTAAGCTTAGCGCGCAATGTAACAATGATATTTAACAAGAAGCTCAGCTGATGCTGACATTATGACATACCCGCGTGACGGCTCGGTTTGCGTTCCAAGTAAAATAATATAATTAAAAGAAATGAAAATAAAAATGAAAAAAGTAACGGACGGGATTCGAACCCGAGGCCTCCTACGCGCATTGTACCATTAAGCCACTGGAACAATTAGTTTGAACGCACTATGTACCTTGTTAAATATATTCTTTTGAATATTGTATATCACAGTTACACAATACTATTCGTTTATGTCAGTATTAAGATTATCGTCCACATGAGCGGTAACAAACAATTCGTTAAAACACGTGCATGTTTGTCATTCATTAGACGTAACCGCTGTACGGCAAGATATCGCTAGTGCCGTCTGGCGAGTGTATTCGCAACTACGCCGCACGAAATCCAGCCACCGCTGTAGCGAAGGAAGGAAAATTTCCGCCCTTCTTGCGCAAAATTTTCAACGACAACCCCCATTTTTTGCACGTTTTAAGTAGAACCCCTGGTGGTCTATAATTGTGTGTTGTAGAATTTAAAAGTGTTGCACCGTTTTTTTAGATATTCGACCTGGTTAGGGGTCACTCAAGATCAGCGAAAATTATACCATTCAATGCGGCACCCATGACTTCCTAGGAACGTTTCATAGTAACCATCGGCCTATCACGCACCGTTTCCGAGATAAACGGCAATATCCCTCGAAAATCGCCATTTTTCCCACCTAGTGTATTAAACGCCCCGGATGAAGGGATTCCCCTTGAAATTTGGCATCGGTACAAGGTGTCCCGAATGCTTCTATGATGGCGGCACCAGATGGTCGAAAAAGTTTTAAGATAGGTTTAGTCGTTTTGATACAATACTGGCTGTGACGGACAGACAGACAGACACGTTGCCGTAGCAAGGACCACGCTTACTACGTCGCGCGGGTATCAAGAAACTCAGCTGTCGCTGACAAACCTGCGCGACGGCTAGTCGTTTTGCGTTCCAAGTAAAATAATAAAATTTAAAAATAAAATAAAATAGAAAGTGCAACCGTGGGACTCGAACCGTAGTTCTCCTAAGCTCAAAGCAAGCACTCTGCCATTTCAGCCACGATGGTAGTTACTTTCGATCTCCTATATTCCGCATATAATACAAGCGCAGGTTTACTATCGCAATTCTAACACTTATATTTTCACAATTTTGTTTAAATTCACAATTGAAAAAGTTTTTAAGACAGGTTTAGTCGTTTTGATACAATACCGGCAGAGTATTGTATCAAAATATGCTATGCGTGGCCGTGCCCAATAAGTCACGGCACATTACCCACGCACGCATACATAACACGGAGTCGAAACGATGACGTCCGCGCTGCAAAATATATCAAACTTTCACCATTTTCCACTTCTTTAGAACCGACATTTAGCGACACGCGTGGCTCGCTGAACTTTTTAACCGTCTATAGTTGTAGCCAAAACCTTCCTCTGATAGGCTGTATGTATGCATAAAAGTTTCAACGAAGACTGACGCTGTTATGCTTAATTTCTGTCAGTGGAGTAAAACACGTTTCAGCGCTTTTAGCCAAAAATTTTCAGCGATGACCCCCAATTTTTTGCACGTTTTCGGTAGAGCCCCTAGTGGTCTACAACTGTGCTTTGTACAATTGAAAACTCTCGCACCGTCTGCGAGATATTCGACTTTTATGTATCCCGTGACCTTGAAACCCGTGTTAGGGTCACTCAAGCTCATCGAAAATTATAAAACTAAATCCGGCACCCACGACTTCCTATTAACGTTCCATAGTCACCATCGTTCTATCTCGCACCGTTTCCGAGATATCGGCCATTTACGTCGAAAATCGCCAATTTTTCCTACCCCGTGTATTAAACGCCCCGATGAAGGGGTTCCCCTTGGAATTTGGTATCGGCGTAAAGGGTCCTAAATGCTTAAATGATGGAGCTACCAGATGGTCCAAAAAGTGTTAAGATAGGTTTAGTCGTTTTGATACAATACCGGCTGTGACAGACAGTCGGCCAGCCAGTTGCCGTAGCTATTACCGCGTAAGTAAAGTAAGTAAGTAAAATGTCGATTTGTATAGCGCATTACGCGAACACACCGCTAATTACTGTCTGTCACAGCCGGTATTGTATTACCGCGCTTACTGCGGCGCGCAGGTAAAAACGAAATTGGAAATTTCCCTCTCAAATGAAAACTTGTACTCTTGCCCTCCGGAGTTTATGGACAGTCAGCCTACATATTATCGACATTATAATTACACATCATTAATTGTTCGAATTGTACTCAAAGTCGCTCGATTGGTTTAAATATAGGCCTAATAAACACTAATTTTAATAACGTGCGGAACGTGCAGCTGAGCTCAAAATGCCCTACCTGTTCCGAAGCCGTGGCCGATTTTCCGTCACGGCCTTAAGCGGAATAGTGGGGGCGCTAAATACACGGGGTAGGAAAATTTGGCAAATATCGTCCTTTGTCTCGGAAACGGTATGAGATAGGCCCATAGTTACTATGGAACATTAATAGGAAGTCATGGTGGCCGATCAATCTGTGTCGGTTTCAATGACCTTGAATTAACACTGAAAGGCGAGACGGGAAGGATCACGTCTCGTCCGTAATTACGCACCAACCGTTTGACCTAGAACGACCAAATTTGCCGCCGTAAGACTTGTCAGAGAGACGTGTGTTTCTAGGTGTTCAGACACGCTACATCCTAAGGTTCGGGGGCCCAGAGCCCCCAAATTTTTTGGCACCCAATTAACGCCCCATATTGTTTGACCTAGAGCGACCAAGTTCAGTACGGTAACATATATTGGAGACAGGCGTGTTTCTAGGGGGTCAGGTATGCCCCATCCTAAAATGTACGCTAGCGGCGTGACAAAAATTTCTTTGGATCCACTACATGCACACACACACAGTATGACAAACAGTAACCAAATTTTGCGTGGTGATAAAACTATATTTTAAAAATACAGATCAACGACACCATCTCCCCTGGTCAAACTATTTGACTCGAATGCGGTAGCTGTTTGACTGTTTGCGATAGCTAACTTTCTTGTTCTGGTTTCTGGTCTTCTGTGTCGTGAAATTTGTATTTCACCCAGTGACTAAAAATATGCTCCAAAAGCGGATAATTAACACGCAATTAAATCTTTTCTGCTCACCGGTAACAGATTATCATCCTTCTGATATGGTTGTCTTGGCGACGACTTCATAAGGTTAAGGTTGCGTTGAGCAGCGAGCTGCTGCCGCTGCAGACGTTGTTGACGTTGCCATGTCAACAGATCGGCGCAGCACGTTTTGAGATCATCTCCATTCCACGTTCTTCTATTCGTTGACCACCAACAATCATTGTGGATCGCTCGCTTACCTATCATATAACAATATCGGGCATATTTTGAAAAGTGATTTGATTGCTCGGATCGATCGGGGCGATTTTCTGAGAGAAATTTCATCCGGTTCATTTTCTTTCAGTTTTGCCGTGATTGATTACGGTCACCTGACAAGCCTCGAGCATATTGTACAACTTGAAACTTCGTCAAGTTTCCAACGAATGTTTGGAATGCATGTAGTAGCGAATTCTTTTTCAATCATCAGAATCAGGAACAAGAACAGTAATCAGATCGACTGATTGTTTCGATCTGCCTGTTCGATATTAACAGATATGATCAAGATTTGTGAGATCTGCTAATATGGGCTAATCTTATGCTAGCGTACATTTTGATAAACAGCAACAACAGGCATTTCTGTCGTTTTTGACCGGTCTTGTCCCTTTAACCAAACTTCAGATTATGGTCCATAGCACACGACACGTTTGTACAAGTTGGCAAATATGATGCACACTTTTCTTTTCAACTGTAGTAAATTTCACATCACACAACCGCAGCTTAAATATCAGCACAATTATGAACACCCGTGGCTCGGCGGTTAAGGCGCTGGTTCTCAGACTTTCACCCAGCGAACCTGGGTTCGATTTCCGCTGTATGAGTCACTGGTGGCGTCAGAAAGAACATCCCGCCAAAATTGCTCGAGTGCACTAGAAATGTCTCACTTCGCACGTCGGCACGTCTGAATCTTCGTAAGCGGGAGTGCGGGGCGCTAAAATGGCTCGCATAGACCTAAATCGCATAATCCCAAATATTTCCCTTTCAATTTCTATTGTGTCACAAATGAAATGGTACCGACCATGCCAGCAAGATATTTTTTTGTAACATATTGCACTCACAAAGCATGAACAATAATGTGTCTTGCATCAGCAAATTTATTACCATTTTCATTTTTATCATAAAGATATGAACAAGCCAGCTAATTCTCGACGACATTTCACAGAACTAACAAAAATAAAAATGTTGGGTATGGTTTAAACCAAACGCTTTACAAATCACTATTTAAATTACTTATACGTGTGATTTATGATTTCGATTTAAAGCAGTCTGCTGAGGGTGATTTGTGATTTTGATTTATATCGGTTTTTAAATAATTTTGATTTCTCATCAACTTTAACAATCGCAACTTTAACAATTGAGTTGGCATTGTAACGTATTGCTGTAACTTGCTTACTTATTAAATCTACAGTAAGGGAAGGAATCATAACAGCTCAGGAAACTGCGAGTTCATGCCCTGATGATGTTGACGTTGACTGCGGGGTTCGATGACAATGGAACTGATATGATCAGAGCAAACGCCGTCAAAACTTGAAGTGCAAGCTTACGTGGCTGACAATAATCATTATTCACTTGTAACAGTACAGAAGTACCCTGCAGTGAAAGCAATAATTGTACGTTACAACACTACCCAGCTGTTCTCTGCGTTAGTCGACATACTTGAGGGTTGAAGTGGAGATCAGATTGAGAGTGCACGGCAAAACCAGACAGACGAATGCTTTGAAAGACTGCTGATGCTAACAGCAGACACGAAGGCATACCAGTTGATGGTGCCTGGACACTAACAATGTTGGGTAAAATCATTTTCAAAGTGTTTGAAATCCAAATCCAAATCACGTTGTAAAAAATCGAAATCGAAATCACTGTTTTCCGAATTATTTCACATCAGAATCACATGAGAAATGATTTTCAAAATCAAAACCATCAAACCATTTACTCTCCTTGCAACTCACGTAGAACACAAAGGTTTTCTTGAAATTGCTCGCACTGTCTGTATTCTGTAACTGTACTGACAACTTTGACCACATCAAGCTCATGATTGAGCAAATCATTCCTGCTATACAGTCAAAAGTGTAACTTCCCTTAATACGGCGGTATGAGCTAGAGCGACCAACTTTAGTATGGTAACACATAAGGACAGAAGCATGTTTTGGGGTCAATCACGGCCCACCCCAAGGGTTCGGGGCACCAGCGTCCAAAAAAAATTGGGACCCCTGCTAACGCCCATATGGTTTGACCTAGAGCAACCGAATTTGGTGACGTAGTAACACATGCGGGGCAGGAGCGTGTTTCTTGTGGTCAGCCACGCCCTATCTCAAGGGGCGGGGCCCCAGCGTCCCTCAAATTGGGACCTCAGATGCGCGCATACAGTACGAGAAACGACAACTAAATTTTGCATGATAATCAAACAGATGTGATGAAAGTTTTCACAGGGTCGACCACGAATGCTGACGCGCGATCTGTTTGCGAAAGCTAACGTTTTTTACTCTTGCGGCCAAAAAGCTGGATAGCAGAACAAAGCTGTGTGAATGCAAAGCTAGTTACTAATAAACGCAATAGAAAATACAGTTCATCGATCGTCTAGTTCCCAACCATTTAAAAATGTGCCTGCTTTCATGCGTACTCTTCCTTGTCATAACTGTCCTGTTGGTAAGTCGACGAATGGCTGTTTCTCAACTGTCCTGAGTGAACTCAAATAGCTGGGTCTACTGACTGCTGTGAAACTGTATTATACATCAGATGTGATTAACCTGCGTGGTTTTATGAAATGCCAAATCTGTCAAAAACACTGTGATATTTTTACCATTAAAAATCACCAACATCACGTTAAATTTGATTTGAAATTAAAATCAAATTCAGTAGCAAAAAGTGATTTTAAGTCAAAATTACAATTTAAAAAATGATTTCAAATCACGATTTCAAATCATTTGATTTCAAATTTTACCCAACACTGGGCACTAACTTCTTCTAAACAAGAAGCCCAGCTGATGCCGACAAACCCGCGCGACGCGATGTTAGATATATAATCGGGCCAAATCGGGTAGCGTTACATCTATGCAATTACCGAAAAGCTAATTGCACGCCGAGCACTGCTGCCCAAGGTTCAGCGCGTGACGTCACCTCGCCGGCAGCGCTGTGTAATTGCTCTGTTTTCCACATACTGCCCTAAGAACCGCATCCAGAGTAGGCCTGTCTATAATTCATAAAAAATTCACGGCTCTAGTGTAGAGCGGGTTTATGGTAGAATTCGAAAATAATGACAGAATAAGCGTTTTATCGTATGGAGGGAGGATAAAGTATCGGCAACTGGTTCACCGGAATTAAAACTACGGCTCCGCCGTACCGCCCAAATTCTGTGTTCATACGCACCTTAAAACGGACAGAAAATATAGTGCCAGAGATATAATCCGTGCCATTCAGTTTTGGGGAATCAGACACTTGTCGAGGAGGGGCATTTCTAGGGGTCAGACACGCCCCATCGTAAGGGGACGCGGGCCCAGCGGGCCAAAAATTTCTTGGGATCTCGACATGCGCACACACGGTATGAGAAACAGTAACCCAATTTTGCATGGTAATCAAACTACATTATGGAACAATTTTACCACGTCACCTCTCCTGGCCAAATTTTGTGTGTGACTCGAATGCTGACGCGCATTATGTTTTGCGGTAGCTAAGCTCGTTGACATGTTTTGCGATTTTGATTTAAGTCAAAAGTTAGTGATTATTCCCAACAATGAACAAGAAACTCAGCTATCGCTGACAAACCGCGCGACGCGTTTAAAGGTCAGCCAAGGTCACCAAACATGGTACCATTCCATATGTTAAGTATGGTTTCCTATTAGTGTGCCTTGATATTCGACTTCAAAAAATGTCGTGACCTTGAAACCTGGGTTAGGGTCCGTGAAGGTCATTGAAGATGTCACCATTCGTTAGAGAGCCTCTGACATCCTATTGATGTTCTATAGTAACTATGGTTCTCATGTCGTTTCTGAGATATTCGATGTCGAAAAACATCGTGACCTTTGAAATTCGGGTCAGAGGTCACTCAAGGTCATCGGAACCGACACGTATCGATCCGCCACCTGTGATTTCCTATTAACTTTCCATAGCAACCGTGGGCCTATCTCGTACCGTTTCCGAGATAAACGGCGATTTCAGTCGAAAATCGCAGAAGTTTCCCACCCCCGTGTATTTTACGCCCCTGCTGAAGGGGTTCCCCTTGGAATTTGGTACCGGTACTCGGGGTCAAAAAAACTAGAATGATGCGCTACCGGGCCGAGAACGAAGTTTGACGATATCTTCAGCCGTCTGGATACAATGCACCAACGTGGTAGACAGACGGACGGACGGACGGACAGACAGACGGACACTGGGCGATAGTAAAGACCGCGCTTACGCATATCATCTCGCAGTAATAATAACTAGAAGGAAAATGCACTCTGTGGAGATGCAAATCCGCGCCGCCGTGCTACGTTGTCGGCGTGGATAAATGTTGGCAATGGTAAAGGCTCTTCATTGTGAGTTCAGCGGCAGTCCGAAAATACGCAGTCTCCCGACCCGGACACTGTGCCCGTGACCCCGTGACCTTTTGAACCTAAAATCAACAGGCTTCGACACAGTGTCGAGGACTGCTACTGTGCCAAGTTTCAAGTCATTGCGATCAGGGCCGCCATACTACGTCGTCGGCCGGCACGAATAATAATAATAATAATAATAATAATAAATTATTAGCATTTTAAAAATTAGTGTTTGTTACTTATTATTATTTCGAAAATATTATTGTTATTATTATTATTTTAAAAGTTTAAAAATTGTAGAATTCTTAAATATTCGTTACATCGATATTGTGCTGCACTGAAGTATGCCTATAGGCGTACCGTTGTGTGTGTTCAGCGTGCAGGCGTGGTTGTGGTCTGCGTCGAGCTGCTGACAGACACTGCAAACAGTTGACGGCGTGTTGCACTGGTCCTGGTCGCCGTCACCGTGCGCGCTCACCTGCTGATTGCATGTCCAGCGGCCGCCGCCATGCCATCTGTTCTCGGCTTCAGTCGGCCAATCGGCGTTAGTGAAACGGTGGCGAAAGTCTTCATTTCTCTTCTTTTCCCATGACGCCAAGATATCCTCATCCTGACCGTCGTCATCGTCGTCGTCGTCACACAAAAGCTCTTTCTCAATCTTATTGAGTTCACAGTCTTTAGCAGTGGATTTCTCTAGGTTGATTACGTCATTCGTATTAGGCTGAGGAAATGGACTCTTGCTCCTCAGCGTCGGAAAAGATTGGGATAACTGGACTGAATTCGAGAACACCCTTGTATGGAAGGCAGAACTGGTCTGAGAGTGAGGATTGTTCGTGGTAGAAATACGGCGGTGAAAATATCCGTTTTTTCTTTTCCACGGAAAAGAGATATCGTTATTAGCGCAGTTATTGTCATCACTGTCATATTGTTCTTCCTCAGCCATTTCACAAATTTCGTCCGTGTTTGTCGGCGGAATACTCGCGTCACCATTAGTAGGCCGAGAAACTGAACTGTTGTAGGTCAGGAACGTTTCTGATCTGTGTATGGCCTCAGAGACGGCTGTATTAGCGACATCATCGGGGTAACAGTTTCGGTTGCTGTTTTTCCACGATGCAAATATGTCGCCGTCATCATCAACGTCGTCCTCATTATCGCTGTCATATCTGTTTCGATTAAGTCGTTTGTCGTCAATCACGTCGGAATAACTTAGTGATCTGCAGGGGTGGTCAGATGAGTAACTGAGTTTACTGCTCTGCTTGACGTCGGCTAGCTGTTCAGCAGGCCTGTCGACGCACCATCTAGCAGCAGTTGGCGTCATTCTCTGTTGGTTCACGCCACGGCAGCGTGACAACACGGACGACGATGTCGATGCTGTGTGGTGGTCGCTGCAGGCTGGCGACGATGACGCTGACTGGCCACTGACAACCGCCGCAACTGTACAGTGAATGTCGCGCCACTTGCGTCGTTGTCTCGGCGGCGCTCGCGGTACTTCACCCTCGCATTCTGCAATTGGCCACATGTATTTGTACACAACTACCGTATATAACCGTCTATACGAGTTAAATTACTCAGCCATGAGCATCGTCGGAACACAATATCTAGGCATCCTGGCCTGGTTATCTACACCCACAAATGGGTCTCCTCTATAAACGTAGGCTACTTACGTTATTATGCCCCCGCCCCCCTAGGCGAGGGCATTAAGCGATGATGCTGTCTGACGTCTGTCTGACGACGTCTGCCGCGTAGCAGACACATGCCGACCCGCACATGCCGGCGGGCGGCATGTACAGCCGGCCACCCGGCTGGGATGGGGCGTATTGGCTCATCGGGCCCGGCTCGACCGGCCTGGCTCAAAGCTGCCGCTACGTGTTTTCGTTGCAGAGAGCGGGGGCATATTGTGGCGGGCGAGGACGAACGCAGGCGACGCCGAGAGTCGGGTCCGCCATGCACTGGAGATCGTTGGCGAGGTACGATGGCGCCAGGCCATTGAGACAGCGGTAGACAAGAACTGTCAACTTGTAGGCTACTTGTAGGCTACGCTGTCTCATCTTCAGCCAATGCAGCTCACGGATAAGCGGCGACACACGGTCGTACTTCCGCCTGAGTAGACCAATCGTACGGCGGCGTTCAGCACGGACTGCAGCCGATCAGTTGAGTTTGCCGGAAGACCAGCGAGTGTGGCGCTGCCGTAATCGAGCGGACCATGACAGGACCAGCCAGCGATACGAACAGAGATAGCACCGGCTGTTGTGGAATGCAGCTGCGTATGCTATGGATTTGTCGAAGAGCAGCGAAACAACAAGACGCCGTTATTAAGAGGAGATCTGTCTGAAAAACAAACAAACAAACAAACAAAGTGAAAACAGACGGTCCGGCGTAAGAGAAGGCCCGCTCGCCGAACGAATGAGCGTTTTGTGGTAGACAGTATCCAGAGTTGCCGACAGATCGAGTAACGTCAAAGCAGCAAGATCACCTCGGTTGAGTGCATCAAGAATGTCACTAATCACGCGTAACATATCATCATCATCATCGTAGATTTCTAGTGCGCCTATTATAAGGTGCAGTACAAAAGCAAATGTAAATGTAAGAGTACTTCCGTTTTGGCGGCATTTAACTGTAAGCGGTTAGATGCCATCCACTTGTCAACGTCACTGATGCACACGGTTACTCTGTTCTGTACAGCCTGGGCTGCCTGGGTGAGCCTGGGTGTCGTCCGGAGAGCAGAAACCATATATCTGTGTGTTATCACCGTAAAGATGTGGACGCAAGCCGCTTTCCCCAACAAGATCAGTAAGGTCGGCGATGTAGAGGATAAACAGGATCGGTCCCAGGACAGATCCTTGAGGGACCCCACAAAGTACGACTGAAGGGTTGGAACTGTGACCT
>Ga0049107_10000240_pt1 | contig 15087 bp, 10 predicted proteins | sample WorMetilPIANOSA1_FD_61187 | JGI IMG/M metagenome (GOLD analysis project Ga0049107, IMG submission 61187) | Marine gutless worms symbiont microbial communities from Max Planck institute for Marine Microbiology, Germany - Olavius ilvae PIANOSA.1 | ecosystem: Host-associated > Annelida > Digestive...
GGCGCCCACGCTGCAGCGTACGCTGTCTGCTTCGCGTCTGCCCACGCGTCTCCGAGTGCAGCTTACAATTTACACCAGCCAAAATGATAGGGGTTCCAAACCCTTATTTGCAATTAATAAATTTAAATTCCATACCAGGGAAAGCTCGATTCACGGCCAAAGCAGTTAATACAAACTCGAATCGCGGAATTCCGTCGACAATTCGCAAAGTTACGAGAATTAAGCCTAATATTCTACGACGGTGATAATTCTACACAAAAACACTGTGAAAGCCGATACGAACGATGAATAAATGCCGAGATTGGAAATAAAAGCTGGAACGATGAATTTATTTAGTTTATACAGGCCTATTTCGCCACACCAGTGAATTTATGAATGAAAGGCGTATGGAATTAACTACCACTGCTAAATGGAAGCCGAAGCAGTATAGGCCTAGACGAATATCTCCTTAACCACCTTATTACCAGAAAAACCAGTTATAGCATGTGAAACTACACATTATAGTTAATGTAGGTGCATACGAACGATAATGATATGAATGAAATAAAACTGGTAAATGTACTCGTAAACGTACCGATTCAGACCGGCCGAACTAACGCCGTGGGGTTAGTAAGGTGGAAAAGTTAAATAAAACACGATGAACTGGTGCATGCTAGATATTGCATTAATGCCAAATTCTTACGAATGGATGGAAGGATCAAATACTGTAGTTTTAGAATGTGGAATAATTATAGGTGAAAATCTTACCGCTACGGAACAGTAGTGCCGGCAATATGTATACCCTAGCTGGGGTGAACGGTTATGGCTGCCATCTTGACTCGCGCCGATATCGCGCGGTGATAAGTATGTAAGGGAGCGCGCGGCTGTGTGGTGCGCGTGGCTATTAATTAATTAATTAATGGAAAAGCACCATTGTGACAAACCGTCACACACTTACTTATAATGCAGATGTATTTGACTAATCGAACTTCTACATACTTCCAATTCCGGTTATGTCAGATTTATGTCATATCTTGGTTGGACCAGAACTTGTCTAATCTACTCTTTAAAGTATTTACAGTATTGGCTGAGATGAGGGACTCTGGCAAACTAATGGAACTATTCCATGGCATAAATTCACATCTCGTACAGGGTCGGCATGGTCGACCCCCAAAAACGTGTCAATAATGAGTGTTCACAGCATGTTGTTGATCGCGGTGTGCTACATACGATGCGGGAGTAACTCGCGGACCAAGTTGTACACTGCGATCAACTCATTATCTGCTAATTAACCACGCCTATCTGAAAACGCTATATTCCTTAGATGTTAAATTTTGGTCCTCTAGTGCAAATGGTTAAGTGGGGATTGAAATTTTGACTCCATGGTGCGGGAATGCTCAAAATCCGATCGCTTTGTCTGTTATAAGTCCAACGACCCCGCAAATCTGCTCCAAATCTAACGACAGATTATTGAGTTATCCTGTTATCTGTGCTAATAAAGTCGCTGCAAGCCAAAAGTGCTTTTGACAATTTTTGATCCGGTGACCTTATTTTAAAACCTTTTTTGCTCCAAAAAGTGATACCTCGTAGTGCGGTCACTCATTCTACCTAGTTTGTTATCCCTAACCAGACTTGCTGTGAAATCAGCTAGAGCATGAATTTGCATAGCCATTTATTCTGACAAGTCTTCAATGTCATGGTCGACTGACACTCAATATTATTCCTCTCACACGCCCTACTCTAACGTGTTAAAATTAATATTTGGTTGTTGCTGCAGGAAAAATTGATTTTAACACTTTTTGACCCATGCGACTTTTGACCTTTTGGCCCAAAAACAAAAGTGCCCCTTGTCAACAAAAACTCAACATCAACCTCTGCGTCAAATCTAGCGCCCTAACTTTGTTGTCGACTTATCCAGCAGAAGAACGGTACAAATCAACAGACGTACTTACAGACTGGATGTACGACATTGTTCGACGGCCATTTTCCAGGACGACCCTGGTACGCCACGGTACCAGAATTGGAGATAAGGAGGATGGAGGTAGTGGTGACAACTGGAGCTATAAGGGTGTGGGGAGAGGAACTGAGTGTCGATCCAGGCAAATCGTCACTACCAACAAACCAACACCCGGCTTCTTACAGGCCGCATGCTCTTCATGTCGCATAACCAACAGAATATTCCATGGACTTGCTCACCCCAAGCTCACCTGGAAGTTTTCCAACTCCTGGCTCGATCTTGGTAACCTTGGGGCTGCCAAGCCTATCGTCTGCCCTCTGATGTCAGTACCGACCGAAACGGGTAATGGATGTATGTTCGCGTTAGTGACAGCGACTGACAGTTTCATTAACACGTTATGTATTCTGAAATGTACAACTTAAAAGCAATTCGTCACATTATATATATAAACAATATCCAATTCAACGCTCTGGTAACTAAACGTGGAACTAAACGGTACTGCTGACGTACAGTGTAAACCAAGAAAAGTAGCCCCCCTGAAGAAATTTGTAATATTTTTAAAAATCACAGAGTTTTTACATAAAATTTTACATATCATTCAATTTGCCGCAAATCTGGAAATCTGCATTATGTACAGAATTGGCAAAACTATGCTGCTGTTAATCATGGTAAATTGAGCAGTTTTGACGTTATCAAAAACTGTCTCAAACGAATAGCACTCAAGACAGCGCAATCATATTAAGTGTGAACACTTATTTTGAGTGATGGCAAATGCTCAAACTGTCTTCTACCAGCCTTCACATGCTCTCTCAACCGGTTTCTAGAACTCAGGACAGCTTTGTTCTGCAGAAAATTATTTTCCTGTATCTTCTTCAGTGCAACTTTTAATTCAGTAACTGTTTTGACTTCGGCTGAAGCTTTCAAAAAAAGCTTTGTGCATCACTCCCCAGACATGATATCTGCATGGGGTTCAAATTTGGAGACTTGCTTCTTCTGAATCCTTTGCAGACAGTTTGCGTGCAGGCACTGTTGAGTGACATGTGTTGTGTGCACACAGCCGAAGCATCTTGCTGAATCTGTTGCTCTGTCCAGCAGCAGTCAGTTTCACTCTTCAATTCATACCCAAATAAAACTCAGCAAATATAATATGCTAATGCAATATATTACAAAATTAGCTTAAACCGTTGATGAGATATCAGTAAGAGATTGCAGGAGCTACTTTTTAGTGCACGTGTACATCTATGATTGACAGTAGTTTGAAATTAATGGCAGAGAGTGACAGCGACCACAGTAACAGAGCGTTAAACCATCATAATGACAAAAAATCTGGGCAAAAGATACGTCCAAAAAACAGGAAAATAAACTTGGATAATTCTTCACATTTATTACCTCAAATAAGATAAACAGTAAGTAATCACTGGAAAAGTTGAACACTTAAATAACAGAGGGTTTGCAACTCAGTCATAGCAGGCAGGGCAGAGCAGATGTTTGGACTGAACACATACACAAAATACACACAAGTTTTGGATATGTGTCCAAAAACTGTCCATTCAACAAGTAGTATTATTAAGAGGAAAATAAACAAAATAAACTAAATTATATACTCTCCAAAGAAATTTCACCAACGGCATAAAAGCATGTTTAGCAAGTGATGCTCTTGCAAAAAAACACAGTCACCATAGTGCATGCTGGTGTAAAATGTGCCAAATGAGCAGTGAGACTAATTTCAAATAAATTACCAGATCCCACATGTTTTTGCACATAAGAAATGAATGCAATTCATATATCAAATTTTAATATCATGGACTCCAAGTCTTGTCCAAATTTTCAAGCATGTTGTAGCTAGAGTTATTATTTGCTCAAATTTGCAATTCACGAATACAATTTGACAAAAAAGAAATATGCACGTGTTGTAAGGATTATTATAAAAGTTTAATAATGATGATAATAATAACAATAATGATAAATAATAACAGAAAATTTCTAGAGCGCTATACTGATACACAGCACTAAAGACAACACGGTAGGGCATAGTATATCTGATATCTGATGTACCTCTCCTTGCAGTCTCAACAGTCTTCATTGCTTTCTTATTCAGCAGTGCATGTTGCTCAACAAATGTTCTCAGCAAAAGTTAACAGGCCGTAATATCCAAATCATATCAGCCCTATAAAATCACTAACTGTGAATCAAATCATATCCAAAATCAATATAAGGCCAAATGGATCTCAAAACAGGTAAATGGAATTGCAGAACGTTCAAATGTCAACTTAACTCGAATCCTAATTCAGATTCAATCGACCCCATCAAACAGCAAAATTCAAAGTCCGATTTCTAGGTGGCACACTTTTGCGTATGCACAGCTGAACACCAAATCATCAGTGAATGATCTGTATGCTGTCAGCAGCCAACATGCAACAAGACGTTACATATATATTTCAAACCGCGAGAACAGAAGAATATCATCCAAGAGAGCTAGTGTGATCTAGTCTGCTCAAGTAACTACATTCAGCACTAAAGGATATCTATCACGGATGCAAACTAAAACACACAGGAGTTTGCAGACTCCTTTAACAACTGATGCAGTCTTGAGTAACTAAACAGATTTGTCGGCAATACTCAAAAAAAGTGTTATATAGCACTATGGACAATAACAGCTGGCTGAAAGGCACTGTACTGCATTCGAACGAGGCACACGATATTTTATTGCCGCAGGATTAGTGTTTCGCTCATAACTATTTCTGACAGCTTTGTGAAACACCAGATGGCAATGTTGTGATACTATTAATGATACAGGCAAATGCGGCTACAGATTAAACGCCAACAAAGTAAATACTGTAAAATCTCGACTACAATACACCACCTAAAACTGCAGGCCTGAGAAAGGGGTGCACATTACACACGTGAACAAGATTTCCTGGACTATACACCGTGTCCACAAAAAAAGAAAGCCAAAGGTTTTTGCTATATCTTAAAAATTGTTCACAAGTTTCCATAAAACTTAGCATGTAGCTACAGCAATTAATGCTGAACAGTGTGTATTAAAACTATCCATTTCACCTCATGTGTACACACACTATCTTGTAATGTTATGAAACAGAATGGAGACAAATACTGTAACTTCAAACCTCCCGAACATCCTGTTCTAGCAGTTCAGTAAGTCAACTCTGCGTCACTCACCAGCATGCTGCATCTCAGCCGTGACAGGCAACAGACCAGGTTTAGTGCTCTCATTTACCATGTTGCCATGCCACTGTCCCAGCAGCAATGCAATAACAACTCCATAGTACTGGCATTCCAGAAATAGCAGTCTGGTCTGATACAAATGGTACACGCCAACCCAACCACCTATGGCCGTTGAGTCTACATGCTTTCTGGTGTCTGTATGAACCGACAGTCGGTGTACAAGTGCATGCACGGCCAGGCACCGGATTATCTGTCTTGAGCTATGTATACCGGTCGCTCGAGTTGCTGAACGACAGCATCTTAGTTCCACCAGCTGCCACCTACTTGTTCCAAGGTTTCAGCTGGGCACGTAGAGCCATCGCACCTTCGCTGTCGCTTGACCAATGACATAGCGTTCCGTGACAATTTGTGTGAACCGGATATGCAAACTGACAGCATTTATCACACACTGAAGATGTTCCTTCTTGAACAATACTCGGCACATCAAGTGCATTAAGAGGCATTATTTTTGTGATGATGCGCTATATAAATTGACATTGACATTATCAACACAAGCAGTCCGTGGTGATCACTGGCGCAACCTTCATGCTCACAGTTGCCAAACGGTTGCCACTATTGTGCCACTAGCTGTGCTGACGACTGCCCCTTGTATTCATCTTGTAACGCTCGTTTCATTGGTGCATTTCACAACATTGTAGAGTGGGGTGCATATTATACACATGAACTTTAATTCTAGCCTCGACTGGCAGTCAAAAGTAGCCCAGTGTTTTATACAGGACTGCGTATTGTAGTCAAGATTTTGCGGTATACACCAAAGAACAAAAACTTCGAAACACAAAAGAACCTGCAACGAAATGAAGGGTCAGAGATTTGCCCTTTAATATGCAGTAAGTTACAATTTATGATGGATGTTGCAAATTCTTACAATCAATACACGTTGAACTGTATTCACACAAAGTGTAAAGGTGTCGACGCAATGCAATGTAGCGCTGTCAAGGTCAAAACTCAGAATAAACATATTAAGTGCAAGTTTTCACAAAACAAACACAAGTGCTGACGGAAATGATATATGCCCCATGACCTGGCTGCAGCTAACTTCCGCACGGTTTAACAGCTTTTCATCTTTCTGATAATTTTCTTACCTGTTAATATGGCCAAACACTTGACTTGTCATTGATAGAACAGTTTTGACTGGCTAGCATGGAGTGTGTGGCTGGTATTTGTACAATCAATGGACACTAATTACATCAACACGATGTATTAACAAGCATGTATTAGTAGTGCATTAGCAAGAAGTTGGCAACCTTGATATTTGACCTTTCAGCCTGAAAAATGGTATGATCCATTACAGTTCTGGCAGCACAAATTCAAACTATCTGCAAGTTTCCAGTCCTGATTTACAAGCATGCATCACATATACATACACACAGATGTAAATGTACAGAGGGAAAATACTCATTGAGGAAAAATAACAAGTTTAAAGCAATTTATCGACTTTGGTAAAGCAGGACAAAGGACAACCAAATCAGCAGGTTGACAATGGAGAATTCCCTCAAGAAAATAATGTAGCATAAAACATTCTAGGATATGGACCTTGGCATGACTCTTCATTTGTGTAATGTTCACAGTAAACACTACACTAGAGCCATAACGACACTGCACAGAAATTGGACATAAAATGAACCACATGGCACTGCACCACAAAAATATAAATCGTCTACCATCAATATAATTCAAATATACGAAGATGTAACAAAAAACCGGTTTTATGTGTTTCTGACAAATAAGAGGTAACATCAAAATCTTGGTTAGACCTTATGTATATACATAATGGTGCCATCCTCGTGTTTCACAAATCAGCGGTGTAACATCAAACACTGTGAACAGAAACTGTGAATTGCAAATTACATTTGCTCACAATTTGAAACATTATAGCAGCAAAATTTTGCCGCATCATTGCAATCTTGCACTTAAGAATCTAAAAATAAACAGCATTTCAACTATCAGCATTGCTGTCAGTCCCTAAGTTCATGAGTATACACAAGTGTGTGTAATTGCTTCACCAATATCAGAAATTATTGATAAACTAAACGTAAATGCTTTTGCTGTTTACAGCATAAAAAAATCAGAGTGCTTTTGTGCTTCCAATGTGGTCACAGAAACTCTCACGGCATACTATAGTATTGCAAACTGATTTAGCAAGTAAGGCATGGTACTGGATTATGTCAAAACACACAGACGCTGCTCTTTACAACAGATTCACAAATGCAACCAAGCTAACACCCGTGAACGTCGTTACATAAGCGACTGAATGTGTGTCAAAAGCAGGCAGGCTTAATGCGGCACTCAACTGTGCTTACTGCAGTGATCTCACGGTGATCCGTTTGTGGACACATGAATAACACAGCAGTCGGAAGTGGCGGCATGCTTACCAAGGACATCAGACTGACTTGTTACACTGACGCGTGCTGGCCGGGTCTCATGCGTACATTCACTGCCACTCGCCAGCTGGCAGCCTTCAACATCCGAGAGTCTTGACAGCGGAGAACTGGTGCATTTGCAGGCACGAATGGCAGACGGACACGTCGTGGTCGCTATCATCTCAGTACCGACCGACTCAAACTTGCACCCGCTCTCATCTTCAACATGGTACTGTGTGCCTGGGGAACTGGTCACCGACACGGACGGCAGAGATGCTGTTGCAGTTGCCGTACCTTTCTGCTCGCCACTCTGACGTCTTACAGATATTCGGGCTGCTGCACAATTCCCGTCCGTCTCACTCGAGTCGAGATGCCCACACATGAAGCTGACACTACGGCCAGTTGGTGGCGACCCACATCTGTGAACAGAGGCTCTATGTGGCGGCGCCTCATCGACAGTTACACCGTTCAAAGACGGTGGAGGAGGAGGACTACTAGTTGCTGACAGATGCTGCGGTGCATTGTCTGAGTGTGTCTCTCCAAGAGATACGACAGCTGAATTGTTGTCTTTGTCGCTGTTGAAATTCACAATACAACAACACTAACAACTACCGGTACTACTGTATACTGCAAACAGAATGCTTCACAAAATGGCTTAGAAAGACACTAGTGAATGTAGATTACTCACATCTGTACTTTTGCATGTCAAAATGCACATAATGAATATTTACCTAATAAAAAGAATTTATGAGACAGTTCTGGCCATTTCAAAACTGGAGAAACAAAATTACGGACTATAGTAATAACTTATGAAATTCAGCAGCTTATGAGATGCCAGATGATTGTCTTGGCTACTTTTTTCCACGTACATATTCTGTTAACTTACTGCTTACTCTCTAGTCACCTGTGTTGGACAATTATTACTCAACAGACTAAAAGCAGTATGCATTACAATCAGTTCAGCAAACTGATTCATCCACAACCTGATGCTTACAGTTATATTTCTCAATCTCAGTTCTCACCCCAAAGCCACTAACAAGCACTTATGACCAAACCCATATATAACATTTTAAATTAAAAAAACGCTCAGAGAGATGCAAACAATGCACGCTGGCTGTAGTAAAGCGGGGCCAAATTTTTTTGCCCCACCACAGACCCCCTTCCCAGGGTGCGGGATGGCCAAAATTTAATCAGCTGGAGATGGTCACTACCTTTACCTACAAACCCAGTTTGGTGAGGATCGATGCACGCAATTTCGAGTTATCATGGCAACAGACATACACACACACAAACACAATCACAGACAGGACCGATTACAGTAAGTAAAAAAGTAAGTAAAATGTAAATTTATATAGCGCGCCGTCATCAACGACCTCTGGCGCGCTGCGCTGAACCTAAACCGCAGTGTAATTATTATTCTATTAACTGCACATTACAAATGGTACATTACCGAGTACATAAGGATCCAGCAAGAGCGACGATGCTGACATTATCACCAAATGAGACGGTCACTGACTTAGCATCAATGCTGAAATTTGCCGACTCACTGCTGAGGCTGGCACGTTTCTGCTGCTGCTGTGCAACGGAGCTGTTTGTAACCTCAGCTTGCACTTCCAACCTGCACAGCAAACCATAAACACATTCTGTTGCCAACCTTCAATCAAGTATGATAAACAACACACCTGTTCATAGAAGATGAAGCATTGTTACTTACTTCTTCTATGGTACAAAATTTACCTTTCTTCATAATTGCATTCTACAATTCATGTGTGTGACCATTATATTTGGAATATGAAATTCTAGGACTTTCAAGCACTTTACAAGTACCTCTACGACAGTTTTCAAGAACCATGCAAGCCTTACGGCTAACTGACAATATGCATTTATGATTCAACTGAATGAATAAAACAGTCTAACTAATGATCACCTTTCCCTTCAGTGCTTTGACACTGTTGGTTGGGTGACAGGAAGGGTATCCGGCCTGTAAAAAACTGGATGTCGGTTTGTTGGAGGTGACGATTTGACTGAAGCTTTGCACGACTTATAGCTCCAGTAGTCCAGTTGTCACCACCACCTCCATCATCCTTTGCTTCAATAAACACTGGCCAACCCAGGTTCACCTGGAAAATGGCCGTTAAAATGGAGAGAGAGAGAGAGTCTAACTAATGATCACCAAATATTTATAGTCAATAATTTATAGTATGAACAGACAAAACTTCCAAGCATATAAGGTGTTAGGTGAAATCATGCGTGTTTTAATGTAAATCAATGCGACACACTTAACTGTTTAGAAACATGTAACTGTGTTGTGATAACTTCAGAAAATGTGCAAAGTTCAAGTTACAAATTCAATAGGACATTCAGGAACCTTTGGGTCATTTTTCAAGGACTTTCAAAAACGACATCAGACGTAACAGTTGTAAAAACAGCAGAATATTTTTTATGTAAAAAAATTATTCAGAAAATCAAGCTGCATCATGTAACATATTTTGTCACATTTATGTATAGCCAACTGATGCAAGGATAGAAAAACCATCATCAGTACGAGAATGAAAGTATTCTGCTCATCATTGTCATCGTCGACCAGTTTTACCACAATGGTATGGTATGGTTTTCGGCAGACGAAAATCACTCGTAAAGCCAGTGACTTGGCAGAAAACCTGCAAATATAACGTGTTGTTCGGTTCTTCCACCCGAGATCGTCATGCACGACACATATATCGACGGACGTTCAGAGAATAACATTAAATGCGTCATGCAGGACGATCTCGGGCAGAAGAACGGAACAACTCGACATAATTGCAGGTTTTCTGGGGTCTGCCTGAATACCACAAATCACTGCAAATCACCTCCAATTTCTTCTGGAGACCACAAATAGCACAGTAACATTACATAATGACACAAAACACGTTTAAAAAGCCACAGAATGTACGAAATATATCTCATATATTGTAATAAAATACAGCAAATCACCATTTAGGTCAATACATGATACAATGTATCAACCTAAATGGTGATTTGTGGTATTTTTGATACAATGTAGAAATATGAGATATGAAATGTAGGGAAGATGATTTTCGGTCTTCCGAAAGTTTACAGTTTACTGAGTTTACAGACAATGACAACAATGACACACTATCAGACCTGTTGTGAAATCCTGTCGGCCCAGCAAGCAAACTGCCTGACAAGCTGGCATTGATGCAGGACCCGGCCATTGCCTGGTGGCTGGCAGAGTCCCGGTCACTGCAGCAGTCTTCGCGGATAACGCCAACACGTTCCAGGTGACTGCCACTTGCACTGAGGCTGTTTGTCATTCCAACGGACATCTCGCCAATGCTTGGACCAATGCTCGGGTTGATTGCGCGATGCCCGTCAGTCTCCACAACGCTTCGTGTATCACCTGATGCAAACAAATGGCAAATTAGACAAGTGACTGCAAATCCACAACCACAGTTTAACACCAAATGGTGGCAGTGGCTGATGAATCGGATTAGAGCAAACAATTTGTATTTGTTTTCGGTTGCTGACATATTTTCTTGCATTGAAACCTTGATCGCCGAAAGTCAAAAGTTCCAATGGAGTGTGTAAAATTGCTAACTGTTCAGAAAGACACACACAAACAAACACGCTTGTACATTGAGCGCATTAGAGGTGCTGTGCGATTATGCGCTATATAAATCTACATTTACATTACATTTACATATATACAGCTACATACAGACAAGTCAGCCAGTATCAGCCTCAAATTTGCAACAAACTACAGCTCTTATCTTTGCAGTGTCCTACATTCAGCAAAGCTATAGACTGACAGCATATACTACATGCAAACTTTCAAAATTAATGGGCAGCCAGCCAATTCTACTACATGGAGCCAAAATAGAAATAACTAGCAGAAATGAACACTCTCTGGAAAGGCAAACTGGGGCCAATTCATTAACCCTAACCCTTGACCTGTTGAAGCCAAAGTCAATAGCCTTTAACATAGTGTCAAGGACTACTACTGTGCCAAGTTTCAAGTCACTGTGATCAAGGGTCTTTGTTTTATCGTGCTAACATACCCACATACACACCCATATACATCATGACAGTCCTCACAATGTCAGTGCCACCATACTACGTCGTCAGCACTGATAACAAATGGCAAGAAATTAAACACAACACAAGAAATCTAAAACACGGTCCTATACACATACTGCACATAAATTCAGTATAACTTACAACACACACGTCGGTAGAACATGCCAAATGAGGAAAAAAAACAGACAATGTCAGACAACATGTAAACAGAAAGTAAATATGTGCAATATATTTTACCAGCAAATGGACTAACGACGGTCTCCACGGGAACGTCACTCTCGTCAAAATCTATGCGAACTCCACCGGTATCTGTGGTGCTAACACCACAGCCACCACTACGACACAGCGATATTGGCACCACTCCATAGATATAGGCCAACAGCAGCGGAACACCAATACCTTTATAATGTCAAACACAACAGCTCTATTACTACTTCATATAATGACAGTATAACTCAGTTTTCTTATAAACAATAAATATAAATCTGCATTACTTTGACTATACTGGTTTAAGGGCACACAGTGGTTCATAATTACCGGACCCCCTAGGTTATTCTTGTAAAACTTTTAGTGAATCAGTATCAGAAAGTGATGACATTTTGTAGAAAGGCATGTGAAACTATGGTGCATCAAGGACTATAAAAACTTACTATTAACCTTTAAGAGAGACTAGCATTAAAACATGCAAAACACTGCTTGACATAAATCAACTTGATCAAAGAGATGAATGACATATATTGCAATGAAAATCAACATTAAATGCGGGTAGATTTGCAAGTCATTCATTAAATCAAACAGGCTGCGTTTTGCAATTAATAACCTAAACTATGGCCTAAGTTTGTGTTCAAAATGTCTGGCTTTCACTTTTACACACGTGCATGGCAGCACGGGACTAACATGACGAATGCATAACTGATGCGGCAGTCAGGCAGTGCTGTACCCATCTATGCACGTATGTTAAAGTGAAAGGCAGGAATGTAGTCCACATTCGGAACATAAACTAGCCAGTAGTCTGGATTGTTAACAAAATGTTGATCGCAGAACACAGCTATTTGATTTTAATCAATAACTTTCAAATCTATCGGCGTTTAATGTTGATTTCACTGTCATTAGTTTCTTTCATCAAGTTTATTTTGACTTGCAGTGTTTTGCATGTTCTGATGCTAGTATTCTTAAAAGTGTAGTGGGAAATTTTTTATAGTCCTCGACTGTATTATAGTTTAGATATATTTTCACAAAATTTTGTCCATTTCTACAGATTTAATAAAAAGTTTATGATAAAAACCTAGGAGTCCTTTGTGCATTGGGCCAACTTGTGAAGCAGGCCTCAGCACTGACGCATGAAAGGGGCATGCGTCACCGCAGATAGTGATAGTGACCTAGGAGTCCAGTAATTATGAAACACCATGTAAAAAATCTCATCATAGCAATCTGCAAACATTTCCTTGGCAAATCTGAGATTCTGTCACGAAATATGCACCTTGCTAATTAAACAGAAAACAAGTTTTTATATTATTTTACATGATTTATGAAACACAGCACACACATCATTGTAGGTAAACAGAAAGAAAAAAATGATGCTAGTTCATTAATTATGAAACCATCTTTAAACATTTAGCAATAACACAAACTGCTTTCATTTAAATTCAGAGTATAAGTCCTCATATGTCAGTTGAACTTTTCTGATGATGATTCACAAATGGGCACAGCAAATGAACATTAACTTTCACATTTTACTGTTTAACATAACCACTAGTTAAACTAATGCACAACAACTAAAATGAATCTTATATAAGACGTTTTCTTATACAGCGCATATGTTAACAAGAAATGCATTATCAGCTTACCAACTGCTAGTGCAGCTAACATTGGAGACAACAGAATTGATGAAATCACTCCACCGGTAACAGCTAGATTGCGTTTGTGTTTGGTCATTGATGAACATCTGGCATACAACTGCACACAGTGCAACACACTCAGCATGCAATTTGTTCAGCCCAATCATTCGTTAACTACATGGCTGCTAGTAAAAAAGTAGTCCCATATTCGATGAGTGTAGAGGTTTGGAGCTAATTTCGGGCAGTCAGCCTGCAGGTGACCAAAGCCATAAACCTGCAGTAGGCTGCCATTACACTCCACCAGACCCACAGTTACCTTCTCAGCTGCAGCGGAACATCACCACTCTTAGGCATCAAATTATACTGCTTGTGTAAGGCAGTGTGTGAACGACTTGCCTGGGGTTGCTGCCCGAATGGCGGTGGCTGGGAGTTAAACCCGCAAGCAGTTCATTGCAAGCAGAGCTTGAAAATTACTAGTAATGTAATGTAAATGTAGATTTATATAGCGCATAATCGCACAGCGCCTCTAATGCGCTCAATTAGAGCTCAGTAATATTCTCAATGTTACCTTACCAGCAATATTACCAGTAATTTACTGCAAAATTACGAATAAATTATACACAGCAAACTGTCACAGTTGTTTACCATGCTGTTAGTGTTCATTTAGCTGCACAACAACATGACGTAAAATCAATATTTTGTTCTTCATATGAGTGAAAATTCAATAGAATTTAACATGATAAATTACAGGTCACAGGTTAGCATTAATGATAAATAATGGTCAACTGTTGTTTACCTTGTTAATTTGGTAATACAATGCTAATTTTACATGCTATGTTACAACTAAATTACCTGTTACTGATCAGCCTGATGTCTATCCTCAGTCAAGTTCATTGTTGTTTGTTTTTAAGTTTGCATTTTCATAGCTGTTAAGGGCACTGTTAGGCCATTTCTGCTTGGGTAGTCTATGTCTCCTATGATCTAGACAAAAGAATTTAGATTTCAGTGAAGTTTGTTGATAGCTAAGTTTATGACATTTACTGACATACAAATAGAACAACAATGGACACCTCCCTGCAGCTGGTAAAGTCTGGGTTCAAATCACAGACAGGGCAAAGAATTTTTGTCAAGTTTGTGCTTATCAGCTGCATTTGTATTGTCACCATTGTTAACCAAGCTATCAATGTTCACTTAACCAGTAACCACACAACAACACAAGGTAAAATCGTTTTTTTGCTTCATATGAGAAAAAATTCAATATAATTTAACATAGGGCGGGTTGCACCAATACCACTTAAAATCGTCACTTAGTTAAGTATCACTTAAATTAAAGTGATACTTAAATCGTTACTTAGCAGGATAATGTTGCACCAGTCAAAGATAAGTTATACTTACTTAAGAAGAGATTTAACGGAGCATTAATTGTTACCATGGTAACGACGCTGTATCGGCGCCTCTGATTGGCAGACGTTGTTGATGTTTTTATTAGGTCCACTAGTTGCTTTCTTAAGAAACGGCCTTCTTCGCCCTGACTACTCACGTAAGCAAAAGTGTCCGCCTAGTCACACTGAAATATATTGTGTAGCTCATTTGTTATTAATGGCCTTTAGTATGCAGAGATGACTATGGC
>Ga0049107_10000241_pt1 | contig 15071 bp, 10 predicted proteins | sample WorMetilPIANOSA1_FD_61187 | JGI IMG/M metagenome (GOLD analysis project Ga0049107, IMG submission 61187) | Marine gutless worms symbiont microbial communities from Max Planck institute for Marine Microbiology, Germany - Olavius ilvae PIANOSA.1 | ecosystem: Host-associated > Annelida > Digestive...
GTGCAACACTCTGCAGTGCACTTAATTGAAGTTACTATCTTTAATGCTAAACACACAAAATAAATTTACCGCCATTCCAAATTACAACAAAAAATGACACAGAAATATAAAAAGGAAGAACAAAGGCTGTCGCTGTGATGTATCGCTCGCTGCAGGCGTATGTTTCAGTTTTACGTCAGCGCAGCTCGGGTGATAAATCGCAACGTTACGCGACTGTATGCAGGTTTGCTTGCCTGTGAATGAAGCACGCAGCTGTGATACATTTTGATATGACGCCCCGTCGTACCACGCACGTGCACGTCATGTCGCCGACGTCTTGCTGTGCTGGCGCATATATGCATGACGTAAATTCGTAACTGCACAGATCTGCATGGCTGCCGCTAACACTCTGCCTTTTCAGTAAGGCGATGGTTACAACTACGATTCGACTTTGATTTCACTGCAATTCGACCGCGATACGACCATTAGACAACCTGTGTTACGACCGTATGGCGCTATAGAAATTCGATTAATATGCCCCCGCCCCCTAGGGTAGAGGGCATTAAGCGATGATGCGAGTCTGTCTGTCTGTCTCGTACATCAGGCCTAAGTCGATAACAGAGAGGCCTAGGAAGACTAAAATTGGCACGTAACACGTGACTCGAACATCACTTTCAAGGTCAAAGGGTCAAAGGTAAACTCGCAGGGGGCGGGGGCATATTGTGTCGGCCTCCCGCACAGCTTGTTACTATTATTATTATTATTAAATTCACATGTTCATTTTTTTCCACGAGTCGTCGTCGAATGGTCGTAATCAGCTAGTACTTAGGCAACTGCATATTATGTCTCACGTGTGTGTGGACTGCTGCATCGTTAATAAAAAATAAGTCGATAGGTCAGTGGGGCTCCTGGGCTTGCGGGTCAGCGGCCACTGATGTGTTACGTCACTGTAACCTTGTGACGCATGATAAGCAGTCGAACGGCCGTCGAATCGCAGTCGAATCGAAGTCAAAACGTAGTTGTAGCCGCTGCATTAGCGTCCAGCTGTTTCAATTATTCCACGCATAGCAGACGTATCAGATCGTATCAGTGATGCAGTAACAAGCTGTGCGCGTGGCGACACAATATGCCCCCGCCCCCTGCAAGTCTTACCATAATCAGCTGTAAATATGAAAACCGTCAAAGACTACAATTTACCAATGAATTCGCTAAAACACAACAACAACAACACGAAAAAATAAGCACTGTGCTATTTTACCAAGTTGTGCCGACACTGTCAAAGCAAAGCAAAGCACAGCAGATTATGGGCATAGGCTATGCCTTTTTCTCCATCATACCTTCTGACCTTAAAAGTGTCCGAGTCACGTGTGACGTGGGCTACCTCTATGCCAATTTTAGTCTTCTTAGGCCTCTGTTCTCGACTTAGGCCCGATGTACGCGTCAGACAGACAGACAGACGTCAGACAGCATCGTCGCTTAATGCCTATTAGGGGCGGGGCATAATAATCGATGTGAGTCTTTGACTATAGGACTGTATAGTACTGTGACATCTCGAGCGAGCGATGTCCTAGGCGAATGAGAAAGCGCTCAGAGGAGACGCAAGAACTGCGCGCTGGCTGTAGTAAGGCCGAGCCAAAAAATTTCGCCCCGTTGCAGACCCCCTTTCAGGGGGCGCGGGATGGCCAAAATTTAATCAGCTGGAGATGGTCACTACCTTTACCTACAAACCCAGTTTGGTGAGGATCGATGCACGCAATTTCGTGTTATCGTGGTAACAGAGCCACACAAACACACACACCCACCCACATACAGGACCGATTATAATACACTGCGCCGCAGCTAGCGCGCAGTGTAATGACCAGTTCGGTGGTGGATGTCTGTTGGCCTAAAGCTGCTTCTACACCTTGACCTCGACTGTATAATACTCGATGCGACATCGAGTGCAGTAAAGTTGAGGCAGCGTGAAAAGCAGCTTAATAAGTGAGAATACTGAGAAGATGCGGGGCAGATTAATCGTCGCCTGCCAACTCGTTGCTTTATTGATGTTCAACATTAACGCTGATATCGACGACAGTCGGGGCTCCGGTCCGGGCTTCAAAGAATAAGCTTCAAGGAATAAATAGACCCGCTCCGTTTCCTGGCCGGATGTCGTAAAGGCGACTAAACCACACAGTGCTCTGTCTTTCTTCTGTCACGTCGTAGTTTTCGTTTGGGTATTTTTTTGCTTCGCTGAGACCAGTTTAATAGTGTTTGTTTTGTTTTTTCTGTTGATTGTTCTGGTTTGGTTGTAGTGTAAGTGATTGACTGGAATGACTCGTCGCCGAAATGACCTGTAATGTGTTGGTAGGGACGTTATGCTCACTCACTCGATCGCTCGCTTGCCGCCGTTCGCCCTCAGCGAACAGTGGCAGTTTGAGAGTTGGTGGAAATTAGCGCAGTAAAAGCACAAACGTTTATCTCCTTCATTTTCGTCGGTATACGCTGTACTTCGGCCTGCTTTGTGTAACACTATAACAGCCAAACTGTCAATGGCTGCCCATACGTGGTCGCTTGCTGTCAGTATTAGTGTGCTGTTCTCTGTAAACGCAGTATCAAGTTATCAATCTGTATAGTTTATGCTTTGCTCATATGCATCGCTCGTGTTTACCTCCACAAAGGAGATTATGTTTTTATCGGCGTTAGTTATAGTTAGTTAGTTAGTTGATTGTAAGCAGGGTTACGAAAAACAACTACTCAACCGATTTTTACCGCGCGACACTATGCGTAAGCGCGGTCTTTGCTGTCGTTCGGTGTCCGTCTGTTCGTCTGTCACGTTGGTGGATTGTATCCACACGGCTGAAGATGTCGTCAGACTTCTTGCTCGGCCCGGTAGCCCCATAACTCTTAGTTTTTTTTGAACCCAGTGCCAGTACCCAATTCCAAGGGGAACCCCTTCAGCGTCGGCGCAAAATACACTGGGGTGGGAAAAATTGTTTATCTCTGAAACAGTACGTGATAGGCCCTTGGTTGCTGTGGAACGTTAATGGCAAGTCGTAGGCGGTGGATCAATCCGTGTCGATTCCGATGACCTTAAGTGACCCTAACACGGGTTTCAAGGTCAAGTCGAATATCTCAAAAACGATGCGTCTTAGGGACAAAGTTACTAATAAGAACCATACCCCATCGAATGGTATATGGTGACCTTGGATGACTTCTAAACGCGTCGCGCGGTTTGTCAGCATCAGCTGAGTTTCTTGTCACAAAATGCAATGGTAATGTGGCACAAGGGCCATTGAAGAAACGATTAGATTTTGGCGGTAAGCTGGATCCGGGTCCAGTAATTTTTTGAAGGAATTTTGCCGGTTGCCGTATACTGGCAACGGTAAAGGCTTCTCATCGTGGGTTCGGCACTGCAGTCCGAAATACGCAGCTAATAACTGACCTGAGATTGAATGAATTAAAGGCTGTCTCGACGGAGGTTTGCACTCTCCGAGTGCCTTCTGTTCTAGTTGTTAATAAAATTGCTGTTGTTGCTGTTCTTGATATTAGAATGACGCGTTATCTGGCAGCTGCGAGAGTAACAGGCGCCTACCCGGTGTGCACTACACCAACTCTTCCGTCTCTGCCACGTCGTGACGTCGTCGTCTCCGTAGTGTCGACCGGTTGACGATGCTATACTTCTCGGCTTCATTCCAGATGCCGCTGCTGGTACTGCTGACGGTGCTGGTGACAGTTGACGCCGGCTGTCAGTTCCCGTCCAGCCTGCAGACAAACCGGACGGACAGCGGCGGACCTCGGCGCGACTGGATCGGCCGCGTGCGCGACCAGTTCACGGAGATCGGCGTCCACGTGGCGGTTTCCGACAACGTGCTGCGCGTCTCGTCGACCGACCCGGCCTCGCGCCGCTCCTACACCGTCGTCTGTCTGCAGGTGATCGCCACCGACCGCTACCTGGTCGCCTACGAGGAGACGGGACAGCGCAGCGCCCGCTACTCGTGTTTGCAGTTCGTCGAGCGGTCGTCGGACGTGATGCAGATGCGAGCGGCGCCGGTCGGCGGGCGCATGGACCGGGCCATGTGTCAGGACTCGGCTCTCGTCACCGACCAGTGGTTGATCTTCGACCGGTCGACGCTCGGTCGTCATCGCGTACCCTGCCCGCTGCACGGCGGATACAGCGCCCATCTCTTCGATAAGGTAAACACACACACACGTCGTCACTCGATGCGTATCTTTCTCCATTGCTTGTTGATTTATCACTGACGTCGAAGCGGCAACCATGATGATGCGCAGTGCTCGCCGGTGATTCTGTGCGGATTGTTCTGGCAGGAGCGTAGATCCTGGGGGTTCGTGGTTAATGTACCCCCTGAAAATATGTAGGAGGGGTCAGAGTATGTTTTAACCACCTCCCTAAAAATGTCACATTCTTTCATTCAAAACTGTTGTGGGATACTTTTGCAAGTTTCGCATCATAAAGGATGATAGACTTGTGTCAAAAATGGAAGGTAAAACTAATTTTTTTAGGCGCCTGAAACAGTTTGATGGTTTGACCTGACTGATCCTGACCCCCATTTTTTACGACCCCGCCCCTAGGGTAGGGGACATTAAGCGATGATGCGCGTCTGACGTCTGTCTGTTTGTCGTGTACATCGGGCCTAAGTCGAGAACAGAGAGGCGTATAGGAAGACTAAAATCGGCACATAGGTAGCCCACGTCACACGTGACTCGGACACCACTTTCAAGGTCAAAAGGTCAAAGGTCAACTTGCAGGGGCGGAGGCATATTGTGGCGGCCTCCCGCACAGCTTGTTTTATGACAGACCTACGCCACTGTGTTCTGGTGTGTTCACTGCTCGGCACGTAACATTCCTGATGTTAACATTTGTACATCGCACGACATTCCCATCAGTACATGATCAGCACCCGCGGCGCGATATTACTCTGTATACTATATATAGAGTTGGCGCTTGCATTGGAAGATGAATATGAAGAAGTTCGCGAGATGCTATTTTCAAAGTCTAAAAGACCGACTGCGTTAACGCTACTTTAAGTGTTAAATGCAGACTTAAAAATCTATGTTGCTTCAGTATAGGATTAAGTGTCACATAAGGCTTGACTAACGTTCATCCAGTAGCCCTTGGACTTGCCTCGACCTTCAGACACTTGGTCTTGGTCTTAAAGATTAATTTCAGCGTGCGTTGTTGGTTAATAATAAGAAAATATATACAGTAAGTAACGCCGTTGACAAAATAGTAAGATTCAGAAATAATTATAGACGGATTGTTGCGTGCTTGTTTTCTTAAATGCTGTAGTAAAATGCTGTGTCTAGTAATACACATCACTGTGCCAAGAGATTTGTAGCTGTACCGGGTACATTGTTAATCGAGTCCTAGTCTCGGTCTTGGTCTTTGACCTTCACAACTCTTGGTCTGGATCTTGAGACTTTGAGTCTTGAATCCAAGCCTGGGAATATCATGGGTTGGTATGTACTTAGGTTCCTTTTATAAACGGTGATCGTAGATGCATTTTCGCTGACCTGAATCGACGTCGTCATCGGGATACACAAGTACCTTAGATTAAGAGAAAATGTATTAAACGTTATCAGTATCTCACGACACAAAAATGTACACACAAGATCGTCAGTTTTTAAGCTTGGCTTGAGCCTGTTATTAAAGCAGACTACTTGAACAACATCACGACAGGATGGCAAACATTTAGCGTGCTGTCGGTAACTCAGAAGAAGAGCATCTTCATTAAACTACGCTCTGCACTGTTTTTTTTTCTAGTGCAGCAGCTAGACTACATCTGCTGATGAGATTCACTGGCATTGTGGCGTACCACTGAGTTGTGGCCGTGGCCTGCAGTATAATGCAGTCCATTAGGCGCAATCGCGTGGTTCCCGTGTTATGGCACATTTACGTCATCGCTGTCGAATTGCAGTCCGTCGTGCTGTCAGCGCCGATATTATGCAAGCCGTAAATATGGGGTCGGTGTTCCATTAGGTCAATGCTGTGATGAATTACACCGTTCCTGTTCATTTCGATCATAAGAACGAGTGTCAAGAGAATGCAGTATATACAGTTTATATACCGTGTAACATGGCATTCCCCGAGGGCGCCATATTCCCAGCCCCACTGCATCATTCGTTAATAGCCTACTAAAATTTATTTCAGGCCTATCGTATTTTGAGGGATTCGATCTTCAGTCCAGTGTATTACGATGTGTGTGTAGGTAAAGGTAAACTGCGCTAAACTGTGGCAAATTGCAGTCCCTGTTCCCACACGAAGTCCATAAAAAAAGTCACTTATGCAGTGGCGGATGCAGGTTTTTTTCGAGGAATGGCTAAACAGGGGAGGCGTGAAACATCGAGATTCAAGCTCGAAGCGTCGACCAGGATTAGAGTTGTTGGAGTTCTTGGGGGCAGCGACCCCCCCCCCTGTCCACCAGCTGAGGGATCTGGGAGAACGCTGTAGCTTTCTCTCTCGATGATTTTCTGACATTTTAGTTACTCCAGATGGTTTCCTCCTGCAGAGCGTTGCTGTGTCAACATCCCGTTAATTCAAACCACCTATAGAAGGTCGAGGTCATACGCATGGACTGAAATATCGAATCGACGCCGATTGGTCGCCGATTGTTACCGAGAAGACCCTGCAGCGGACATATTTACAGTGGGTTTTAATAGTCTAACTTTGGGATTTGCCCAACGCAGCTGCACAGCAAAATTCCTGGTTGGATTTTCCAAGGTGTGTGAAGACGAGTGGTTTGCTCATTTACAGAGAGGACCGTATATTGTGGTTGACACTCCGCCGCAGATCTTCTCGTCGGTTGTGTGCTTACTGGTTTCTCTTACACTGTTGCCTAGAGATTGTTTGCGGATAGATGATTTGATCGTGTTCTGTATTGGAATACTATTTTATTCAACAGTTTTTGCTAACTGCATTTGTCTACGATGGCTGCGGCTTTTCCAGTAACCTTCCACTGCAGTATCACCAAAGTGTGGTTGTATTTGTTTGTATCTCTTTCTCGGTTTTAACGGCCATTTTCCAGGTGGACTTGGGGTGGCCGGCACCAGCATGTCTCCGTTCTGGATTCTATTGGAGCTAAGGACGATGGAGGTAGTGGTCACAGCTGGAGCTATAAGACGCACAAACCTCCATTCAAATCGTCACCAGCAACAAACCAGCACTCAGCTTTTTACAGGCCGGATGCCGTTCCTGTCGCCCAACCAACAGTGCCAGAGCAGTGAATTGGCAAAAAAGTACCAAAGGTGTAAGGCAAAGGTAGTCCCATACTCGAAACGAGCGCAGGATTACGGAGCTAATTTCAGTCCTGAGCAGGTGACCGAAGCCATAAACCCGGTCGTAGGGAGCCATTACTTTCCGCCAGGCCCGCGATTACCTCCCCAGCCGCCAAGCATTCACCGCCCATTGGCCGGCACCAAATTATACTGCTTGGTGACAGAGGCACATGTGTGTAAACAACGTGCCCAGGGTTGCACTCGGCAGCGCGGCGCCCGGTATTCGAACCCGCGACCTGTTGATCGCAAGTCCGGCTCATATCTACTCGGCCAACTGTGGAAAATAAGTTCTTTCTTTTCCATCTACGAATACGTCACGTTATGTGTGTGTATGTGTGTGTGTGGATTCAGTCTCGTCGTAAAGGCGTGTGCGACGCGTACCGCGGCGAGACGAGAGTGGAGAGCGAGTGCGAGCGAGGTGACGGCTTCGTGTTCCTGTTTCGGCGGACGCGCTGTATCCCGGCCGACATGTTCATGTACAGCAGACAGCCGACGCGCTGTGTGGCCGCCTGGACTGACCGGAACTCGGCTGGGGCAGTGCACGCCTACCGCTTCACCTTGCTGCGTCACGACGACCCGCAGCACCAGTACTACTGGTTGCTAAGGACGCCGGCGGACGCTGCTGCTGCTGCTGGTGGCGATGGCAACGAGGCGGCTGCGGCGTTCAGTGCGGTGCTGTTCAAGGACCTGGTCGCCGACACGTCGCCGCTCGTCAACGAGACGCGAAACTACATCCGCGTCGACATGCGCAGCGACCCGGACCTCGCCAGTCCGCTGTGTGCCGACGAGTACGAGATGTGTTGGGACAGCATGATGGAGGTCTGTCGTCGTGCGCAACATTACACTGCATTACGCCACAGTTTTAAGATGCTCTAAGGCGGTAGTTACATAGTCTACAATCAGGGTGGTATTTGTAGGTATGGTATGGTATACTAGGGTTTAACGTCCCACTCGACACAGCATAGGTCATTTTGTATTTGTAGGTAAAGTCAGTGATGGGGCAACTTAGCACATCAGCACAAAATAGGCCTTTTAGTGCCATACCTCGAAATTCAGTGACATGGACATATCCCCCGTCCCTCCCCGGCAAATGCAAAATACGCTTCGACTTCGATTCGACCGCCGTTCGACGTTCGACTTTAGTTCGACCGCTCTATACCATACGTAGCCTAACGAGCGTAGGCCTTACACAGCTGTTGTGGGCTGCTTCACTACGGTCTAAATAAATGGACAGGTCATTGTGAGTGCGGCTCTCGAGTTACGTCACTGTGACCTTAACGAGATTTGATAAGCAGTCAAACGGTCGTCGAATCGAAGTCAAATCAGACATAACCACCCCATAACTAACAAACCTCAAGGACCACCGTGGTGCAACGATGCAGACAAGCTATACGATAACTTGCGGGTAAGATTGCCGCAACAAATGCGTTTTCAGTTTTTGTCGAAACACCAGTAGGGATGTCGCAGATACAGCCTTATGTCCTCAGGTAGAGCCTCCTGAGACCAGCAGTATAGCATTATGATCTATCTCCGACAGTTAGGCGCCTACATGCCGCGACGGTTTTTAGCATTTAAACGTTTTGGGGATAGTCGTAACCGCTAGTCAAGGCGGTTAGAGCTCCTCGATCATTTCTTCCCTGCTGGATGCGTCCTTGATAATACAAGTTGTCACAGGCGTATGAGGCGGGAGAGCTTGGGCCATGCACGTGCTTCCCAGCACTTGACCAGAAATAAACGGGCACAAAAAAACTAGTTAAGTCCAATTGTATGCAGCTGGCATTTTCCAGCAAAACCGGTTCTGCTGCTCGAGCACATAAAAGCCAAAAGTACTGCTAAATTTTCTAATATCCGAGGGTATTTGATTTTTTTCCAAGGGGTTTTTATTTCTTCCAGAGATCACTCCAGTTTAGGCCCGGTCCCAGAGGTCTCCAAAGAAGAACCTTAAAACATTGCTGGTGATAGATTTTTTCATGCCGCGGTGTCCTTCCTGTTAAACCAACAGTGTCTTTGCACCGAATGGCGAAATTACATGAAATTAATTACACAGCTACGTATGTGTTGAAGGTTGAGCGGCGCTGCGCGGAGGGACGGCAGGGCGGAGCAGGACAGATGGCGACGTGGCGCGATCTGGCGTTGACGTGTCCTCGGACCTGCGGTCTGTGCGATGACGCGAATCCGACGTCGTGCCAGCTGCCCGGCTCGTGGCGCGGCAGTTGGACGGACGCGGCCACCGGCGCCGCCGTGACCGTCAACGACACCGCGATTCACGTCATCCGCCGGACAGCTGCTGGAGACGACGAGGTCGACGCACTGACGATGGGCTGCGTTCGATGGCGGACCGATACCGGCGACGGCGGGGTGGACAACGAGGCGATGTTGGTGACGGTCTACGGAGCCGGGTGCCGCCCGCGCTATCGCTGCGCGCGCGTCCTTCGGCGATCCGCCTCCCTGCTGTACCTTCAGTTCAGCGACGCAGCGTCCTGGCCGCTCGTCCGCTCTCCTCGCGACCCGGTCGACTGCGCCGCGTTCCACTTTGACCGCTGGACCACCTCGCCACCCGCGCTAACGTCCTCCTCCTCCTCATCCGCCAGTTCGACGAGCGGCTATCTTCTGTCGCTGGTCGCCGACGGACAGACGTCGGCGGACTGTCGCCTGCCGTCGGACGTCGCCGGCGTACAGTACGACGCCGAGTTCGTCGTCGAAGGCGCCCGATCTAGCGACAGATGCAGCGGAACTCTGTCCGAATCCGGACGGTCTCTGAGGTTGGCCGTTTCCGGCTGCGGGTCGGCGGTCCGGCGACAGTTCGCGGACCCCGTCTACCGATGTATCGAGTCGTCCGCCGAATCCCGCGGCGACCTGGTGATCATTGCGAGCGGTGACGGCCGGTCCGGATCGTCGTCCACGCTATTCTGCTGGCTGTTTACTCGTCGCAGCCGACACAGAGGTCGAAGTCGAGTTGGACGTCCTTCGTCGTCGCTGTCGTTCTACCTGCTCTCCGGCGACCAGTGTCATGCCGCCGTCGCCGCACAGTCCCCGTCGTCATTTCGTCCTTCCCGCCCACTCGTCTACACAGCCCTGTTCTCTCGGCCTCGATCGTCATCGACAGCTATCACACCCCGGCCGCAGACCACCCCAACACAGTCACCGGCCGTGGCCGAATCAGCGACACCGAGCAGCGTCCGAACGTCGAAGAATCCTCAGCGACCGAGACCGCGTAATGTAACGACGACTGATTGGCCCGAAAAAGAACGCGGCGGGTTCGTCAACGCTTTTGTGGTCGGTTCCGCGGCCGTCATAATGGCTGTGATTCAGCTGATCATAATTTGTCGCTGCTGAGCGTGCTTGTTTAGACGAAAATAGGCCTTCTGATACTGCTTTCTACTACTTTTGGCTTTTGTTTAACCGTCCCACTTTTCCATATTACTCCAGGTTGGGCCGAGTCCTCCAGAGGACTTTCAAAATAGAACCTTTCGGAATTGCTGGTGCGAGATTTTGTACAGGCCGGATGCCCTTCCTGTCATCCGACCAACAATGTCCAAGTATACATTCCTCGAAGGAATAGAAATAGGCCATCTTCTGTTGCCCCAGACAGGCTGGGTTCATGTCGCCATGCAGTATAAGGAGGAAGTGATAATGGCAGAATGGATAGATAATTCCTTGCCATTTTACTTGTCTAATTCCATGTTTGATGTTATAGACCTACTGTTTATTTTTGGAATTTTTGCACTATTCATCACAACAAGACCAATGATAATAACAGTATAATTGGTAAGCAGTAGTTCACGTTGTTGATGGAAAATGGTGTCGAAAGTCACTGGTCGTGATGTTCCATAACGAGCACAGTTCGTTTTATGTTCATTATTACCTCCGCCAAGTCATGTTTTCACCTTGTAAGTAAGTAAGTAAGTAAGTAAGTATATTTGTACATTATATCTGTCTGTCTGTTAACAGCGTTCCTCAAAAACTACCAATCACACCTTTATGAAATTTTGTGGAATGGTTGGACATAAATCCAGGGACCAGTTGATTAGATTTTGAGTGCCTTGACCCAAGGTCAAGGTCACTAGAGGTCACAAGATCAAAATCGTTTTTTTGCGAATAACTCGGTCTAAAATTGTCACAGACAGTCGCCATAAAAATTAAAAGTCTAGCTTATTCATTTCTCTTCTAAATATGATCATGGCTGTAGGACTGACAGTTTCAAAGATAGATAGAAGCCAAAGATCAGAGGGGTGAGGTACGATAAAAGACTATAACTCGCTTAAAATGCAATTTAGGACTATATATATATGCAATTGAACTTGAATGTACACTAAGTGGTCTGCCTTGGCGGCGGTTTGAACTCTCCGAGTGCTTCTAGTTGTCAGCTAGGATAATTGACGTTTTATTGATTGCTGATGTCCTGAATGTATCTAACAATCAACGTTGCTGTAAATCTTGTGTGTGATTTCAGTTCGAAAAGCAAGGCATTGTGATTGCACGTCTTTGCTCACGCCTGTACCGAGTGCAGCATAGTCCTAGCGCTAAGAGCCGGCTGTGTGTGTATATACTGTCTTTTCGCAAGATATGCCAAAAGAACTTAGGTGTGTGGTCGCAAAATTTGGCAGACGTGATGACCTTAAGGCACCTCGGTGTGGATAGGATTTCGAGTCCAAAATGTCGAAGGTCGGGATCACGGGCCAGAAAATACCCGTTGTGTGCATGTTACTGTGTCAGCTACATAAATTATCTTGTGGATGGTGCTCGACGTTTCTGCTGTACGTAGTATATCGACAGTAACTGTTAACAGAATTTACAGTGTTCATATTGTATCAAAAATAAACATCTTTGTACATTTTCTATAGATTTTTTATACTGTCATTAAACAGGTCACATCTTAACAAATGCCTTTATCGCTTGCTTACTGTGTGAAAACACTACATTCAACTGCAGTACAATATACTGTACACAGGCCAACTGGACTCAGGCGTAGCAATTTTCACCAACATATTTATAACTTAAGTTTTCAATCAGAAACTCAAAAAAAACTAATTTTTAGTTCGAGCAGTGATATTTTCATTAACGGTAATTAAAATTAAAAATAAAATTATTGATTTCAGTTATCTGTAAGTAAAATTAAAACTAAAATTATTTTAAGAACGATAAATAAATAAAAACCGAAAATATTGGAAAGAAGGAAATAAAAACTAAAATTAATTTCAATCGTGAACGAAAATTAAAATGATCAACCATCGCCGCACAGTTTCGTGAATTCTCGATATCGTTAATTTACATGTACACGAGTTCTACGGTGAAGCGCATGCAGTGTTTAGTCTATGGAAGGCCGTTGTGGACGTACTCTCGTAGACTACAACGCGTAGTAATTTTCTACAACGCGTTGTAGACATCGTGAGATCATGTTATACTACGCGTTGCCAGAACGACCAATGAATGGCTTACTTATTTACAACGCGTTGTTGATCGTTCTGGCAACGGGTAGTAGTTAGACAATGTCTATACAACGTGTTGTAAGAAAAATTACAACGCGTTGTAGTAATTTTCTACAACGCGTTGTACGCGTTGATATTTATATTTTGGCTACGCGTTGCAGTGAAGCCGGCGTCTCATTGGTTGTTTACGACGCGTAGTAAAAAATATACAATATAATTGGACAATGTCTACAACGCGTTGTAATAAAAAACTTACTACTCGTTGTAGTCAAAGTGATTATGTACACAACGCGTAGTATTATATCTTACAACGCGTTGTAGATATTGTCCAATTACGTGACATGTTATACTACGCGTTGCCAGAACGACCAATGAATGGCTCACAATTACTACGCGTTGTAGTAATGTCTACAACGCGTTGTAATAAAATTACTAATTACGCGTTGCAGTCTACGCGAGTACGTCCACAACGGCCTTCCATATTAGTCTAACCATCATGCAACCGGACTGCGAACTATTCAATCCGCTGCCAGCTGCCGCATGTTTCTTGGAACGTGCCGTTGCTCCCATTTTGCTTTTGTCAATATGTCTGTGTTGAGTTTTAGAAACACACGCATCTCCAGTGACTGCTTCAGTGTCTTCCGATGTGTATTTAACGCCCCGCTGAGCGGGTTCTCCTTGGAATTGGATAACACCGGATGGCTGGCTTCAAGAACCTAGAATGACGGGGCTATGTGACCAAGAAAAATCTTTGATGATACCTACAGCCGTTTGGATACAATACACAAGTGTGACAAACGGACACTGGCAGACGGCTAGTAGTACCGCGCTTACGCATAGCGTCGCGCGGTAAAAATCGGTCACCGTTCGATGATAGTTATCGGTTAAGTTGACCGGCAGCCACAAACACCCCGGCGGGCGTCACATGACTTGTAACAGGAGCGACTTGAGCATGCGAGCTTCGTAGGTCACAGTGTTCCTGCCCGGATGCATCGGGTCCTGTTCGAGCGGCGCCTCGACGTGAGCACGTACGTCGCGACCGTACACTGCACGAGGAAAGACAAACATTCACACAGCAGTGTACAGACGTGGACCACTGCACAGGGCAGTGGTGAGACGCTGTGTTTAACGGCACTTTCAGCAGAAATACTCTATAATTTTGTCGCGTCTCCCTCTCCACGCGACGCGAGGTTCACTGTCAATATAACGAAAGTAATGACCAATCGTTATATTTTATTTATTTTATTATAAAATAAAACAATACATAAAATGAAAAAAAGCGCTCGGAGAGACGCAGACACTGCGCGCTGGCTGTAGTAAGGCGGAGCCAAAAAATTTCGCCCCGCTGCAGACCCCCTTCCCGGGGGCGCACGACGGCCAAAATTTAGTCAGCTGGAGATGGTCACTACCTTCACCTACAGACCCAGTTTGGTGAAGATCGATGCACGCAATTTCGAGTTATCGTGGTAACAGACACACAACGCCCGTCCGCCCGTTGTAAACAAACAAACAAACAGAACCGACAGCAATACACTGCGCCGCTAAGCTTAACGCGGTGTAATAAAAGAATAATCGAACACGAATTGACACAATCAAGCAATCGAAACATCACACAAGCTCAACACGTCCTATTCGCTTGCAAAGTCCCGGCCAAAAGGAACGAGACGCGCAGCGCGCTCTCACACGTGTCCATCGGGTACACTCATGCCACCTAGCGAACAGATCATGCGACCTCTATTGAATGGAAGTGGACGTGACAAATTTTGATTATATGTATGGCGTTAAAACGGAAAGAGAGAAAAAGGGCCAGGGGAAAAATTATAATACAAACAAAAAATATAACACGTATCGCCACACAGAACACATCACATTGCGCGAGGTAGAAAACTACTCCCGATGCCAACCATTGCACTACCCGAGGACCTTCAACACTGCCCGACATTCAGCAGTGCATATTTGTATGTTACATCAACATCAGAAATGTAACTTTCACTAACACCGGTCACGTTACTCGATTTCGGTCAATCCGGTTGCATCGTTTCTGATGACGATACAACAAACAACAGTATACTGTCGTTTCCCACCTGACCTATAATTTCAGTATATTTTTCAGGATTTCTGTTATGGGGGGTGTCATGGACAAGTTGGGGGTACAAGATTTCAGGTCTGCATGACTGCATTAACGTAGGTAGGTATCTGCGGCCTGATGAATAAAGCCATAAGTGCATAATACCTGTATTATGCACTTAGGTGAGCACTTACAAGAAACATAGGCAATAGAAGTAAACCGCGATGTTACGGATAAAATCTAACTACAATAAAACACTGTCTTAGGATACGTATAATTATACAAACACTTGCTAAACACACCAACACCGAGAGTATGTTGGG
>Ga0049107_10000242_pt1 | contig 15044 bp, 9 predicted proteins | sample WorMetilPIANOSA1_FD_61187 | JGI IMG/M metagenome (GOLD analysis project Ga0049107, IMG submission 61187) | Marine gutless worms symbiont microbial communities from Max Planck institute for Marine Microbiology, Germany - Olavius ilvae PIANOSA.1 | ecosystem: Host-associated > Annelida > Digestive...
ATTGTATTGCTTCATTGTTTTATTATGTATTTGTGTTGTCTCCTGCCCCTACGTGATATATTATCCTACTGTTATGGCGCGATATAGCCTATTTGTGCTGAAAGTGCCGTTAAACCTCAAGCAAACAAACAAACAAATTATTCACCATTTTGCGAAAAAATCGGTTAAGCATGTCTATGCAGAGACTAGGCTAGCTGTTCATTAAGTCACTTGCCGATTTACAGTGATGCTGAAAACATCAAAACTGCTGCATTCTGCATAGCTGAAGAGACAGAGACTTCACTACCAGTGGCACACTAATTCTGTCAAGTAACTGGCCCGTAGTGTTCCCAGGTCAGCAGGTTGTTGAGGCTGGAGAGTCAGTCAAAGTGAAAACTGAAACTGGTGGCAGTTTGCTGCAATGCAACTGTTCTTTGCTTGACTGTGCCACGTCAGTTGGAGTGAGGAAATAAGTGGATTAGCATGTACCGTACTGCACTGGCCATCAAATGCATCCAGTTTGCATTGATGCCGAATCATCTGCTGTCATTACTGCTAATTGGACACAGCACTAGCAGAAGGTTTTCACTGCATTGGGCCAAACCTGTGCGTGCGATTTAGCGGAAATTTTGATTTAGCTGTGTTCAATATGGCCTACTAATTACAATGGCAATCTGCCGAGATCAACGAATGGCTTTCCATCTAGCCAGTAATTTGAGTTTACCAAGTTCGAATTAGCCAGTGTTAACGAAGTAGCCAGTTCGCTATCATAAGCGCCGGATTTATCTGGCGCTCAAAATAAATCGTAATACCTAGAGCGCTGGAAATATCCGGTGACTTTGGCTTGGCTCTGTGCTAACCACGGTATGCTGAATACTGTTGTTTATGGTACTGCAGATATAAATAGCTCTGTGTGCTGTGTGATGTAGTGCTGAATGTGGGTTTTCCCGTGGTTATACCTCGTGGCTACAGCTGGATAATAACCATCAGTTGACGATATCGAGTGGCTGATGCGCACATGTTTTTGTTTTGGAACTGACGTCTAGAAATAAGTTGTTTTTAGCTAAAAGAAGTTGTTGACAAACTAAATAATGAACGGGATGATGATAATGACAGTTATGATAGTGGGATGATGTGGATGACGAGGATAAGTTCGATGTAGAGAATTTAGTGTATTGTAGAGTACAATGCAAATATGGGATCAGTTGACAAACAAGACCAAATGCTCCAATGCTTCTGTATTGCCAGAAAGACAGTGAAATGGTACAAGAAACTGGTGTTCCATCTATTTCACGTTGTGTTGACGAAAAGCTACATTTTGTTGATGAATAGCTATATTTTGTATCAGAAAAATGGTGGTCCTTCAACGTTCCTAACCTTCCAGCATGATGTGGCAGCCAACTTTCTCTTCACTGATTCGGAAACTCCTGACAAAGCTGAGAGGAGTGAGTCTCTGCGCCAGATAAGTGAACGCCTTTTTCCGGACACACTTCAGCCAACTTCTATGTGGTCAAAGCCATAAGCTCGCTGTCACGGCTGCTCTAAGAATGAACTCGACGTGATGTAAAGACATACTGTCCATCGTGTTCCAGCCAACCAGGACTGAGTGCTGTGCCATGATTCCACCGTTGGCATACGGCAATGTGTTACTGCGACTAAATAACTGTAAATATGTACATAGTTTTAGTGATTCATATGCAGTAAGCCAGCTAGTGGCATGTATGTGAGGCATCTTGCTGATAGAATAAAAAAATACATGTGTTCGCAACCAATATGGCGGTATAAGCATTTTTTCGATGCGGCTGTTAACGGTTTAATGAGATGCACAACTGTTTGTAGAAATAATGCGGATACATGAATTTGTAACTTTAAAAAGAAGCTGTATGTGTTTCATCTGTGGATTGAATTATGTTACACCAGACTTTGTATTGGAAAAAAATGCACACTGAATGTAGTAGTTTTGGTTTTGTTTAACTTGCCCATTTTTCCAGACATTACTCCAGTTTAAGCTGCGTCCTCCAGAAGTCTCCAGAGGAGAATCTTTGTGGATGGCTGAAGCAGGATGCACTTCCTGTCAGTCACCTAACTAGCACTATCAGAGCACTAAAGGCAAAAAGGTTATGCATTGCATGTTGACAAATTATCCGTATCTGAATAAGTGCCGTATACTAATGCAGTTAATAGAATGCTATGTGTACATGCCATGATATTTACCATATTTTTGATGTCTGTGCAGTTTCTAAGGACACACTCGATCCTGCTCCATTACGCCGTCTCAACTTTGTGCGACTTGTACTAATGTACACAAGAAAGTTTGAAGTCAGCGATCCTCGAGAAGCACTGCAATATTTTTACTTTTTGCGGTGAGGAATATATTTTTTCTTTTTTTTTCTTAGTGCATTGACAGTGTTGGATGGGTGACAGGAAAGGCATCCAACCTGTAATAAATCTTCCATCGGCGATCTTCACAGTAATCTGGAAAATAGGCCACTTGAATGAAAGCTGATTTTTTTGGACATTTTTGATATATGTGGCACTGCAGCAGTGCATGGTGTACTGCACCAATTCTGTTCCTTTTTATCACTCGTGCGACTTGACTTATTCCTTGTCGATACATAAACTACAGATTACTCATCTTATCCAGCTCTGGCCTAAGATGCACATGAAACCTGATGTCCACAATTCTGTCTCTAGATTTCATCTCCCAAGTGTCATTCAGTTGCCTCGCCCTCTTCTGGTGTCCAGTATGGTGCTTATTTGACAATGGTGAATTTTGTCATTGTTTCTGTAAAAATGGGACTGTAAAATGGAGTAATGTGGTAGTTGTGGCAGTAATGGTTATTGTGAACTTAATGTCAACATTTTTGTGCATCAAACTGTCAGCATTTGGGTCGAGAAATGGTAGTAGTCATCATGGTACATTCAGTTTAGCTTGTCCTGTTGAATGACATCTTCCTGTTTTTTTATCATAGCAGCTGTCTGAAATGTTGCAGTAGCTTTTTGGCTATGTGAGTGTTGTGTGCATGTTTGTGTTAACAGGGACATGAAGGCTCCAAGTGGCCATACTGATATGTTCACGTCTTGCATTAGTGAGCTTGTGCTTGAAACAAGAGAGGTTAGTCATCTGCTGTTCACTTTGTGCATTTTTAATCACTCCATAATGCTGTCAGCGATGTTCACTTTCTAAACTGTAAAGTTAACAGTACACACTACACACTCACAGTATGTAGATAGATCTGGATGTCGAAAGCATAAACTAAAATCCAAAACAAAACATTTTAGTGCATTTTATCATGCATATAAAATTACCTGTTTGTTGCAGTTTTCTGTTGTTTTTTAAATTTTTACGAAGGGAAGTGTGCCTATACTTTGGTGGCAGGGTGATCATCTACCATATCTACTTTGAGAATGTATTTTGGGGATACCACTATTATATGTGATCTGTAGTTCCCTTCCCAGCCACAGAGCATCACTGCTGTTTCTATGGCTTTGTAAAGAGGCGCATGTATGAACATCTTGCCATGAATGTAGAATAGTTGGTAATTGAACTCATGACTTCTTAATCATAAGCCCCTTGCCCAGACTATTAGTTTAACACTGGTTTAATGGCCACCATCCAGGATAACCCAGGTAGGCCAGAAGCAGAATGCCATCATTCTGGATTTTATTGGAGCAAAGATAATGGAGATGGTGGAGGACTCATTAATCAGAACAGCATTGTTAATGCCACTGTCACTAGGACAGTGGCATTAACAACACGTATATGTCGGTTGTTTGTGCATTGGCAGTTTGACATGCTGCTCGGCAGCCTGCAGATGGATGGCACTCGACGGCCCGGTGCCATCGACAAGTTTCGCCAGGACACACAGAGCATTGTCGAGGTGGTCGCTGAGGACTCCGAGACCAAGGGACACTTTGAGGATGCTATCAAACTATATGACCTTGCACAGGTATTATCACTTCAGTACACATTTAGCGGTTTCATTTTTTTTGTATATTGTCTGCTTGCATTAAGAAGAAGAAGAAGATTTCACATAGACACTGTAGGTCCGTTGCGTGGGAGCTCATCCCCCTTTTGGCCCTTGGAGCCGGCGAGGGTTAAACCCACTTAAGCCAGTATATGATCCAGATCGGCCAGATGGCCGGCTCAATTTGACAGCCACCGCCTTTAACCAACTTGGTCAATATACCAGCAGTCCTGGTCGCAGGGGCTACTGCTACGCAGAACTTGCCGTTTTCTTCCCTAGCAGTGGCCGTAACCATCGCCAGTACTCATTGCGCCTACCCACGGAGGGATGGCCAGGCTGAGTTGGCCTGGGTGACTGGTTATGTAGTGAGATAGTTTACCTAACTGAAGGCAGTCACCCATCCCAGTACTAACCGGGCTCGATGTAGAGCAACTGCGTTGATCAAGACCAACACGTTACCGCTACACCAAACCGCCACCATTACGGCTCGCATTAAGGCTACCCGTAACATTATTTTTACTTATTTATGAATACTGTTCCTTCAGACCTTTGAAAATAATGGTTGAATGACAGGAAGGACATCCAACTTGTTATAATTTTCACGCCAGCAATTCCCATAGGTTCTTTGAGAGACCTTCAGGGGATCCAGCCTACCTACCTTGGATTGCTGATGGGAAAATAGGCTGGTGAAATAAAAGCCAAAAGCAGTAGTATGTGTTTGTAGAATCACAAAATCTTGGTGTGGTTATTTGGCTGGAGGTTTGCATGTCTTAGAGTTTTGGTTGTCACCACTGCTAACTCTGTCTTCTTGTGCTGCAGCAGAACCCAGAATGATTTCCATTCTGATGCTGGCTCACTCAAGTTGTCCTAGAAATTGGCCATTGAACAAGGGTTGTTTGTAGAATCAAGAGAAAGTGTTGGAGTTGCTGAACAAGCTGCTGAGTCAAGTTGTCTCACAGCCACCAGCAGCGCAGTCCAGCAGAGATCGACTCAAGCAGCTGGCGTTGTCCATTGCACAGAGGCATGTGTGCATTACACTTTACAGTACAAAGGAGACTAAAACAGCCCATATTAACTAAGGAAGGAACAGGGGATGCATATCCAGTGTTCGAGTCGTAAATGAAAAGGAACGGGAACGCCTAAAGCGCGAGAATCGAGGCGCCGAGTATATATAGCCCCGATGAAGGGGTTCCCCTTGGAATTTGATATCGACGTAAGGGGTTCCGAATGCTTCTATGATGGGGCTACCAGACGGTCCAAAAAGTTTTAAGATAGGTTTAGTTGTTTTGATACAGTACCGGCTGTGACGGACAGCCAGCCACCCAGACAGACACGTTGCCATAGCTAAGATGCGCTATGCTATCGCGTTGTGCATAAAAAGAACGGGAACGGCATTCCCGTTGTATAAAAAGAACGGGAACGGCGTTTCCGTGCGTTCTCGTCAGACTTGAACCCTGTGCATATCCCCCAGTCATCAGCCATGAACCTGTAGGTGGATATACCACTATTGTCTGTGACGCATGGCCGGTTTGACGCCAGACATACGATTGCCTTTCCAGCTGCAGAGCATCACTTCTCGATGGTATATGACAGAGGCATGTGTGTGAACAACTTGCCCAGGGTTGCACCCGAAAGTGTGGTGGTTGGGAGTCAAACCTGTGACCTGGTGATCACAAGTCCAGCGCCGTAACCACTATGCCACCAAGCCACATGCTTTACAGTATAGCTACAACATAACAGTGGCCTAGGGCAACTGTGTAACAGGGTGCCCCCTGGTCATGGAAAGTCATGGAATTTAAGAAGACCATTTTCCAGGCCTGGAAAGTCATGGAAAATAGCAAAGGTCATGGAAAGTCATGGAAAATGATGATAATGTCATGGAATTTTTACTATTGCACTGAGCAATTCTGTAAAAGTGACACGACTTTATTTATAAAGTCAAATTATGAACTGTAATGTGATACTGCTGTCACAGATTTACTTACTGACCAATTCTAAATGGAACTGTCACTACTAATTCTGGTATGCATTCATAAGTCGTATATGGTTTACTTGGAAATATATGTTGTGTCGAGGTCATGGATTTTCAATTTTTGGTCATGGAAAAGTCGTGGAAAATCAATGTTGAAAAAGAGGGTGCACCCTGGACTGTAATTTCTGCATATTCACTGCAGTGGCAGTGGCACATCCATTTTGATCTACTTTTAGACGGCAACTTGAAAACTGACATGCCTGTCTATCTGCCCAACCAGCGTATGTAATGTAGCTGTAGTGAGGATTGAATTATCATTCATCTGCTGTTGCAGTTATTTTCTGTCCTTAATTGCAGTTTTCTCAGCAGTTATTAGGTTAGAATATGTATATGCAAATCATGTCTGCCGAAAATCAAAGCAAAATATCTATTGCTGAAAGAGATCCTGATTAACAATACAAGGTTTTGACTAATAACACAATTGTGAAAGTGTTGCTCTGCCATGCCGTGAAGTACTTTATGAATACACACACATTACACATGCACTTACATATTGTAGTTTTATGCCGCTTTTTGGCAGTTAACTCTGTACAGCTTGCTTAGTGTCGGGTGAATGATGCAGCATTTGACCATATCTTCTATAGTATAAATATAAAAGAAATGGTCAAATGTTGCAACATTTTCCAGACTATTTCTGCTGTTACTGTGTCAAGCTTGGCTGATATCTGCACTCAGCAAAGCCTGTGCTAACTTGAGCAAAGTTTTTCTTCTGTATTTATCCTAGAAAATGACTGCATTTTGCCGTATGTGCATTGACACCGTTGATTTGGCAACAGGATTGGTATCGCCATTTGGCCTGTAAAATAACTGAGTGATAGTATTCAGGTGATGATGATCTGATTGGAGTTCAGCTTGGCACGTCTTGAGTTCTGCTTAGCACCATTGCCACCTCCCATTATCTCATGCTAAATCCAGAATGGTTTGACATTCTGGTAAAGTGACTGCCTACTGTATTGCTGAAGTTCTTTATTGGAACAAACTGTTGGCAAGCAAACACGACTTGGTGTTAGTTGCATAGAATGAATTTTGGACGGATATAATAATTATATGGCTAAGAGGACATCAGAAACTTGGTTTTACTTGGTCTTCAGTCAAATGAATGCTATTGAAGTGAGTGATGCACTATGATTTCAGACAGAATGGTTGAGAGTGAGGATTTTAGTTACAGTGAGATTAAAAGTGTTGCCTATTAATGTGTGTCTAGCTGTATGTCTGTATAATATTATGATGCTGCTGTGCAGATATCGGTCACTTGGCATCGAAGGCACAAGGACAGCAATGTCGACATTCTATCTCCAGCTAGATCTGATGACATTTTTCGACCTATACCATAGCGGCAACCATGATCGAGCATATTCAGTGAGAACTTGTATTTTATGTTAAAGTAAAGGCTAGAGAGTAAAAAATAGTTAAGCGAATGACAACACATCTCCATTTCCTGTTTGTCGGGCTTATCTTAAGATATTATTATCATTGTGCATTGTGAACATAATGGTGCAATGCAAAAGTTGGTAGTGACAAAATGAAGCTAAAATGGATGCACTTTTTGCAAGCTTTCAAAAAATGACATTTGGCCTTATTCCTTATGCTGATAATTTGATTCAATATGCACTGACGTCATTACTGTGAATTTCTTACGTATTCATTTATGTGTTATTTCAGTAGTAATATTTGTTATCAGTTGATAAGTGTAGTAAGTTGTTTGCTATAGGAATTTTTTCTGGTTCACTTGTTTTTGTTTTTGTTTTTTTTAAGAACATTATTAGCTTCTAACGGTACATACCACTGTATTTAGTTCAGCGAATTAATCTGCTGCAGACCTGCATTGTAATAGTTGAATATATTATGAACTTATTTGCCATCTCACTGAAGGCCACAGCAGTGCCGAGGGCTGTCAACTATCAGTATTTTTAGACACATATCAATGGCAACTGACAACTGATTAATGATTGAGTTTCATTTGTAGGTGATGCAGGATCTGAAGTTTCTACCATTAACACAGGAAGCCGTCGAACAGAAAGTGACAGCATTCCGTACATATTCAGACGAGATTCGGCGAAGCCTGCCTGACGTCTTGCTTGCCATGATGACGTTATTACTGAACCAGTATCGGGCTAAGTATGTGCTTGTACAGACATACTACTGGTTAACGAATGATGAGAAATTGTTGCAGAAAATTTAAGTGTAGTTCTTTCTCTTGTTAGTCGTACAGCAATATGTGTAAAGTTTATTGGCTTATTGTGCAGTTCTGAGTTGGTGATGTGTAACTGCCGTTGCTAAGGCGATGGACTTGCATCCGAATGATATGAGTTGGATTGCTCATGAGACTTACGAGTTATTTGTGGTGTCAGGAAGGGCATGCAGCCATAATTGCTCCAATGTTTCAGAATAAAAGTTCCCCTCTAAGTGAGCATGTCTGAACTCTTGAATGATGGACTATGTGATGTTGAAAAGCATCGAGTTGTTGGATGACAGAAAGGGCATCTCTCTCTTCGTTTTAACGGCCATTTTCCAGGTGAACCTGGGTTAGCCGGTGTTTACTGAAGCAAAGGATGATGAAAGTGGTGGTGAGAACTGGAGCTATCAGTCGTGCAAAGCTCCAGTCAAATCATCACCACCAACAAACCAACACCCAGTTTTTTACAGGCCGAATGCCCTTCCTGTCGCCCAACCAACAGTGCTAAAGCACTGAAGGGAAAATATCACATTCCCTGGACTTGTTTACCCCAAGCTCACCTGGGGTCATCCAACTTTGTCTTTGACCACTAATAGCTCCTGGTTACCTTGGGGGAGGTTTGCCATGCCTGTCATCAGCCCCCTGATGACAGTACCCCTGGATGACAGAAAGGGCATCCATCCCCCCCCCCCAGTTTAACCAGCGATGCCGGTAATCACGTTGCGGAGTTTTAATTCGATAAGAAGGCAGTGACATTATTGTGTCATAATTGGCTGCAGATTTCATTCTTTTTCTGCTTTCTGGAAAACGCTGTAAGTCTTACTCAAGCATTGATTAATGGGCCAGCCCCTCCCAGAAATTTTCAGCTAGAACCACCCCTGCACAGCACACCAGGAAATCCCAAAGGTTCTCCTTTGGGGGACCCGGCATAGCCTTGGTAGATTATTTGGCAAAATAGGCCAGTTTGACAAAAAACAAAAGGTAGTAATGGTTGTGCTGTTGTAGGTATGCTGCAGGTTTTCAGAGTACCGTAGTCAATGAATCTTTTTCAACATGTCAAGGTCTGGGTGATGAATCACGGAGACAGACGGTATGATACCACTGTGTTAGTGCTGTTAAATGCTTAATTTTTCTAATATCTTTAATAATGCATTACTGTGTCATTAGTGCATGGCTTTGTTTGTCTACTTCAGTTTTGGACTGCAGTAGAAGAAAAGTAATGCCAGTAGCAGTGCAGTACTTCCACTGGAGTAGATGTATCGATGATCTGAATGTCTCCATTCTGGGTTTTGTTGGAGCTAAAGATGATGGAGGTGGTGGTGACAACTGGAGCTGTAAGACATTAAGACATGCAAAGCTCCAGTCATATCGCCTTCCTGTTGGCTAACCAGTAGCGTCAGAGCAGTGAAGGGAAGCTGCAAGTAATCTAATTGCTGTGCATCCAATGTCAGAATGACATAAGCTAGAACTAGTGAACATGTGAACTTCTGGGTGAGTCTGCCAAGCACAGTTCTTCTGGCATAAGTTCTGTTAAGTCCATGACATGGAGATCTCTGGTAGATAATTGTAAAGCATGTTTCAAAAAACGTTACCCCTTACCCTCCATTTTTATTTTTTGAATAACTGCCTGAAAAATCTACTGATTTAAACGAAATATTTTTTGATATACAGCATCCAGAAGAACTTACCACCTCACCTGTAAATTGTTGCCACACTGCCTTATGAAGTGTAAAAAGTGCAGCTCACTTTTAAAAAATTTCCAAACATTTCCAGGATATTCGTCATTCTAGAACAATGAAAAGTGTTGCAAATGTCACCTAAATTACAACCAGTGTTCAGAGTGCAGAGACAGAACCCTGAAGTTTGTATACACCACTATTTGGTTAGTTCATCCGTAATGCGCTGCTGGAAATGCAGTCATCTTCGAAAGAGATGCTGCTGCAACTGGCAGAATGACATCACTCTGGACACTCACTGTAATGTAAGCTAGTGAAGTGCACAGTTCGAAAATGATGAATACTATGGAAATGACTTGAAAAAATTTACTGTTGAAAAATCACTATTTTGCACTTCTCAAAGTAGTGTGGCAACAGTTCGTAGGTGAGGTGGGCAATTTATATTGTTCTGGTGTCAAATTTCTTCAGGATGTTGTATACCAAAAATTATTGAAATTGGTTGTTTTTTTCATGGAGTTATTAAAAAATAAGAAGGGGCTAGTGAGGGGTGATGTTTTTCTGAGTGCATACCTCTGCCAAAGCCACTGCTGTTGTTAAATTTGTTAATGCTGGGTTACACACATTCTCCCATGGCGGTAACCCCACCTACTGTAATCCTAACCCTGCCTTAACCCTAATCCTAATGTGATATGATCCGGATTCCACTGAATTTTGTAAAAAGAAATAGATTGAGTAGTTTTTGCCTTAATCCTGTTAATTTAACTAACTAAACATTACCTTATTCTCTCTCTCTCCGTTTTAACGGCCATTTTCCGGGTGAACCTGGGTTAGCCGGTGTTTATTGAAGCAAAGGATGATGGAGGTGGTGAGTGGTGACAACTGGAGCTATAGGTCGAGCTATAGGTCGTGCAAAGCTCCAGTCAAATCATCACCACCAACAAACCAACATCCAGTTTTTTACAGGCCGGATGCCCTTCCTGTCGCCCAACCAACAATGTCAAAGCACTGAAGGGAAAAATATCACATTCCATGGACTTGCTTACCCCGAGCTCACCTGGGGTCTTCCAACTTTGTCTCTGACCACTAATAGCTCCTGGTTACTTTGGGGGAGGGTTGCCATGCCTCTCATCAGCCCTCTGATGCCAGTACCCCAGTACATAACCTCATTGGTGGTGGTAAATATGTCAGAAGTAAATTTGATAACGTTACATTTATGGCAATAACTTCTTCAAAACAGTGTGCGGCAGTAATGAGAATATGAGTGATGCGTTTTTTTAAACGATGTTAAAAAGTTTAATCACAGTTTCTTGCATTAACGGATTGACGTGATTAATTTTAATTCTGTATGCAGTCTTGACTGTGGCTATGTGAAAGCTCCCGGATCCCTGTGTGTGGGATGTGCACTTCTTGTTAATCATTTTATAATTTACATGTTTGATGGTGATTTAAAATTATCTGTGGGTGCTAGTTACTAGTTCCTAGTGATTGCTTAGCAATAAGTAAATAAATAGTAAATAATGGGTAACCAGCTAACCCACGTTCACCTGGAATAACAGTGTGTATGTGTGTTTGTATGGTAGTTCCTGGCGACGCTGCGTTTGCAAGCACAAGCACTGATTATGTTTGCCGGCATGATACCATACCGACTTCCGGGTGACACAAATGCTCGGCTCGTGCAGATGGAAGTCCTAATGAACTGACAACGTTTACTGTGTGGCATAAACTGTGACCGATTTCATGTTAACTTCACTGGCAGGAGATCCGTGGTGTAGAAAACGAAGTTTAATTAGTATTGGTCAATGACAGACATGAATAATTAACAGACAGTGGTTGCTTAATTGCTGTAGCTAATATGTTGGAAAGCATACTCTGTAACTTGTCATCATGCACCACTAGTACTTCAAGCCGTCCCATGTACATTCTACTGCTGGCTGATTACTGCCTGTTGCCAGCTAGATATGGCTTGGTACTGCAGTGCCAGTGTAGGCTGGTAAGTTGCGTGGTCAACCAAAATTCAATTGCCAGCAACAGATCAGTCGGGTACCACTCGGTAGCTTCAATTGCAAATGCTTAGCTAAGTAAACTGGAAAATGTAGCATTCACTGCTAGCATGTAATTGTGAGGTGATAATAATGGACACATTAAACAACAGAAGTTACATTTTCTAATATTCTACTTTATGGTATTTGAGTAGCTGTACTCACATACTCAAGAATCCTGGATTCAGGAAGTCATATGGTCTAAATTCAGTAAACGGACACCACAAATGTATGTTAACAGTGTCTGATTTATTTGAAGTAGTCAGATTCATTCATTGCACATAAGTCATGTGGACTTTGAATGGTGCAAGAGATAACTGTTTGAAGTTAGGAACCAAGTCTAAATATATTTTGGTTTGACAATAAGTAGGCGGTATACTCATGTACATGCTTCTCACAGATGTTCCTAGAATCTGTGATGTTTTGTTACAACGATTATTTACAGTCCACAGAACAGCCTGATTTTATATCACTCATCAGCGTAGTGACGGCACGACATTAGTACTCGGATTTCTGTCCACATGTCGGTCTCTCCAGTCGTACATATCATACAACATTCTAACTGGAAGGGGATCTGTAAACTCAGATGGACTTTAAAAAAAATTTGCATGATCCTTAACTGTCATTGTAACGCAACAAAAGTTGTATAGTTAATAGGAAATTAGTGGTCTGGGATTCCAACTATGTAGTTATACCAATCACTTAAACGGGTTAGGTGGTAGCACGCATGCCCATTGTAAATTAAACTATTAAACCTACCTAGTCAGTCAATACGGTTTGACCTAGAGCGACCAAATTTGGCATAGTAACAGGTGGGGTGAAGCATGTTTCCAGGGGTAAGCCACGCTCCTATCCTAAGGGGCGGGGCGGGACCACAGCATTCCCCAAAGTTTTTGGGAGATACATGTGTGCAGTGCGCACACAGCATGAGAAACGGCAACCAAGTTTGGCATGGTGATCAAACTAGATATGGGGAAAAAATTACAGTGTGGAATATCATCACGCCCCCTGCCCTAGTCAAAATTTCTGGTGATATGAGTGCTGATGCGCAATCTGTTTGCGGTAGCTAACCTTGTTATATTTGCATCGGCGTAAATCATCAGTCAATCTTTTCACTCTACGACTAAACTCAATCTCAGTTATTCGTTCAACAAAGCATTAACAACAGGACAAAAAGGCCCATAGTACACTTTTGCCCATAAATCATTGACAGCAAAGAACCGTCCCTGAAATCCGTTTTTGTTAGTTCAAAAAATACAGTGTGCTATAGAGCTGAGAGCTGCATGGAGATTGAGGACAGCGGGAAAACTGTGGCAATCGAGACAAAACTGGCGGTAATAGCGCGGGGATGGGGACAGTAAATTTGACAAACGTGATAACTGCTTTAAACCGCCGAAAATAAAGCGTTCACAACATCGTACTGTATTGTAATTTGACCTTTTAGAAATTAAGACTGATGATACTTAGCAGAAGTGTGACCAAGGCTGAGCCGTGTCGCACACTCACTGCCTGGCGTTCCAGCTGCCAGCACAGCCTCACAAAGGGCATTTTTCTGCTGCTGGTCGCACAATGGAGGAGAGGAGATGTCAGCTGCATCCTGATACTGTCGATGGATTGCTGTTTATTACACTTCGTGCTAGCTAGCTGCGACGCAGTGTATTGTAATCGGTCCTGTCTGTCTCTCGGCAGAGATATGGAGATAGGCCTACATCTAGTTTCAATATGGCGGCCGTCCGCCATCTTCAGTTTTTAGAAAATTGCAGTTTTGGTCACGTGACCTGTATCAGCATGTGATTCTTCATTTCCGATCTAAATTTCGCATTAATCGGCCAATATGGCGCCGAGGTATAGCCAAAAAACGATTTTCAATATGGCGTCCGTCCGCCATCTTGAATTTGCAAAATTTCAATTTTTTTGTCAAAATCCCTCCTCGAAATGGAAATCTGCATGTGCATACCAAATTTGATCAAAAATCGGATAATTTGCAGCTGAGATATGGAGATAAAGCTATTTTCAAAATGGCGGCCGTCCGCCATCTTGAATTTTCGAAAAATGCAGTTTTGGTCATGTGACCTGTATCGGTATGTGATTCTTCATTTCCGATCCAAATTTCACATTAATCGGTCAATATGGCGCTGAGATATAGCCAAAAACGATTTTCAGTATGGCGTCCGTCCGCCATCTTGAATTTGCAAAATTTCAAATTTTTGTCAAAAAGTCCATCCTCGAAATGGAAATCTGAATGTGCATACCAAATTTGATCAAATCGGATAATTTGCAGCTGAGATATGGAGATAAAGCTATTTTCAAAATGGTGGCCGTCCGCCATTTTGAATTTTCGAAAATTGCAGTTTTGGTCATGTGACCTATATCGGCATGTGATTGTTCATTTCCGATCCAAATTTCGCGTTGATCGGCCAATATGGCGCCAAGATATAGCCACAAAACGATTTTCAGTATGGCGTCCGTCCGCCATCTTGGATTTGTTATGACGTCATCATATTGCATTAGAAAACTGCATTTTACGTTCCCAACTTTGTGTTAAATTTTCATGGCGTTCGGTTGCGTAATTTCTGAAATAACTCGTATTTCATGTTTCAGCATTTTGGCTTGTACTCCATATGAAAGAGCAGAGCATCGACAGTTTTGGCCTTCAGCATTGTCCTCAGGGGCATAGATCCTGGCGGGTTGCGGGGGTCCGGACCCCCCTGAAAGTATGTTGGAAGGGTCAGAGTATGTTTTGACCCCTTGAAATGTCACCTTCTTTCATTCAAAACTGTTGTTGTATAACTGCAAGTTTCACAACGTCAAGGATGAACACTTGGACATTATCACTTCATTGATTTTGCTTATGCTGACGATGCTGCCATCCTTATATCTGATCAGCTCCAACCAGACAGTCCTCCAATCAATGCCTTTGCTGCTATACTGGATACCCCGTCTCCGAAATGACCAGTGTGTCGAGTGGGACGTTAAACTCTACTATACCATACCATACCTGGATACCTATCGTGGCCAAAGACAAAACTCCAAAACGTGGGTGCAGATGACCCACCATCAACAATCCTCATAGATGGTGTACCAGTTGAAGGAGTAGAGGAGTTCATCTACCGTGGCAGTAAGCAGAGTTCTAATGGAGCTACTGCCGACTGGATGTTCTACGCAGGATTGGAC
>Ga0049107_10000243_pt1 | contig 15041 bp, 2 predicted proteins | sample WorMetilPIANOSA1_FD_61187 | JGI IMG/M metagenome (GOLD analysis project Ga0049107, IMG submission 61187) | Marine gutless worms symbiont microbial communities from Max Planck institute for Marine Microbiology, Germany - Olavius ilvae PIANOSA.1 | ecosystem: Host-associated > Annelida > Digestive...
GGACAAGGACCAAGCCTACAAGGACCAGGACAAGGACAAGGACTAGACTTGCAAGGACAAGGACTTAAATTTGGTCCTTAAGGAGTCCTTAAGGACAAGGACAAGGATTAACATCACTGCTAAGAGCTAGGGTTAGGGTTTACCGCCATACTCTGCAAGGAAAAATGTGCTACCCAGCATTTTAATAGTAACAATTTTGCGACATCAGAGGCCTTGGCAGAGGCATGCGCTCTACTGACTTCCATTCTAGCTGAAACCGTTACTCTTGTGTAACTGAAGACCTATAGCTACGAAAGTTAAGACGGCACGTTTTCGCGTACAAGTTTTACAGTAGCCTACAGGCTAGCCAGTATATCGTGATCATTACATGTAGGCCGCCCAACCGATGTACATCTGACACAAGTTCTTTTCGTCAGTTGCCTCTTTGATGAGGTGACTGACGTGGCCATCGACGGACAGCGGCAGTCCGCGCGGTTTCGTCTTGCTCTTGAGAATGCCGCGCAGTCGGTCCTCGATGTTGTTCACGTGCGTTTGTGCCTTCTCGTTGCGTATCTCGCCCGACTCGACCGCGGCGGTGCTGCGGCCCTTCGACGACTTGCTCCATTCCACTAGAGGATCGTAAATGAACGTTCGTAGGACGCTCATCAGCGGATCCGTCTGGTCGCGCATCACGCGCAGCGTCACCTCGCACGACCGCCGGAAGATCCCCTCGGCGCCCAGCGGGCCCATCGCCTCCACCATATTGTGCGTGAGCCGGAACGGAACGATCTCCGGGTAGTCGAACGTCTCGCCCTTGTTGAACAGGCAGTTGAAGTCGACGTGGACGCAGTCGCCGGTCGTGGAATCCAGCAGGATGTTCTCGCCGTGACGGTCGCCGAGCCCGAGTACGTAGCCGACCATGCTCATGACGGCAGCCGTGCGGCAGTACGCCAGTCGCGCGTTGTACCACGACGTCGGATCCGGAAACGTCTGCAGGAACCAGTCGCCGAAAACCGGCGGGTGGCGCGGCAGCAGCTTGGTCCGGTAGATTGCCAGTTTCTTGTCCAGCGGCGCGTTCGGTGCCAGCTGCAGCATCTTCAGCTCCTTGCCGGACATGTAGAGTCCGAGCTTGCGGTACAGTTTCAGCAGGATCGGTCTGAGTCCGTTCGTGTTCGGAACCCACTCCAGGAGGCCGCACTCCTCGTTCAGAGCCGTCACGCTGAACGTCCGGATGTGCAGCGCACGTCGCCGCGATTCGGCGTCACGCAGCAGGCACCGGTTCACGATTCCGTTGAACTCCATCAGCCTGGCGTCTTTCCGGAGGTCGTCCTTCGGCTTGCACAGCATGGCGTAGCGGCGTCCGTCACTGCCGCGTAGCGTCACCTTCTTCGGCCGCTGCAGCGACGCCAGAACGTCGACCGTGTCTTCGATGCCGACCAGGAACACAGCTGAGGCGGCAGCGAACGGAACGTGCGACGCCGGCGGGACGGGCATCGCCGGGAGGGTCGGCGTCATCTGCGACTGAAGAGGCAGTAATATGGCGCTGCGGCTGGCGTCCTCGACGAGCCGCTGCAGCGGCTTGAAGTGCTGCGCGACGCTCAGCGTGGTTGTGGCACTTCCGCCTTCCACCGTCCGATTGCACAATTCCAGCAGACGATCCACCAGACGAGTCATGTCGGTCAAGAACTGAGCCAGTTCCGGTTTCCGAGTCCGTCCGTGCGCGAATATCTCCTGACAGCGTCGCACGCGGACGGTGTACGACGACTTGGAGACGGCCATCATCGTCCACACGCACTGCTGCGGAAACTCGCAGAGCAGGGCGGCCAGAATGGACCGCAGCTGTGCGAAGACTTCCGAGTGAGCGTGACAGATGCGTGACACCAGCTGCGGCAGAGCGATAAGGAACTGATACGGTGCCAGCTTTTTGCTGATGTCCGACATCTGTCGATTCAGCTTATCCAGCGCCAAGCGCATTCCCTGACGGAGCGTGTCCGACGTTGATGACTTTTCGCCAGCGCTTTCGGCGGTCACGACCTCGGCGCCGTAATCCAGCCACAGGGTCAACATCCGCGGCATCGACTGGTAGATGAACTGACTGCCGTACTGCAGAGAGTAACCGAAGTATTCGACTACGCGAGTGATGCAGTCGCCGCGCTTTTCCGGACGGTCGACGACGGCCATCATCACTTTGTCCCAGTAGGTGGCGAGGTAGAAGAAGCCGTCCTCCCACTCGCCGTGCACCTGCGTCGCTTCCATTAGCTGGCGCATGACGGCGTTGCTCTCGCAGCTGGCCGTCTCGTCGCAGTAGCGGCCCAACTGCAGCAGCATCCTCGCGCACGTCAACCTCGCTGCTCGCTGCTCCTCGGTCGACGTCGCCGACACCGGAACCTTCCTGAAGCGGCTGTCGCGGTCCGGGAATATCTCTTCGGCGGCCTTCTCGAGGCACGACTGTGCCCGGTCGAAGTCTCCACGGTCCCATAACCATTGCGCTTTCTCCAGATGAAATTCCGGCAGGCGAAAGTCGGCGGCGCTCAATAGCGAACTCTGTGCAGTCTGGAGCAGTCCACACTCGCGCGCAACTCGGGCACTCTGCAGCCAGCACTGCCCAACCTCAGTGTTGACACTCAGCCCGCGCTCGGCTCTGGCCAGCTGCAGGATGACGCGGCGCAGGTTCAGGATCGCGTCCTGATATCGATGCGACAACTGACAGCATTGAAGACGAGCATTCCAACGTCTCGACAGCGTACTAAGGTCCATCTCAGATCCGCCGGTAGTAGGATTCACAAAACAGGCTTTTCTATACGCTGGCTCGAAGTTCAGCAGACAGCGCAATCCTTCTTCCAGTTCATTCAACATATGCAGTCTGACAATATGCTCATAGCCACGCTGATAACATCCAGCCTCCATACTGGCAGCCGACAGTGGTGCCATCTCCTCCAGGCGTAGCACATCCATCTGACTGCAGAAAGTGGCTTCGTCCTTGACCTTGGCAGCAAGCAACAGCTTTCCAAGTCCTGTATTCCAGGTGACAGTCGTTGTTTCAGTGCTGACATACTGCTGCAGCTTATCCCACTGCCCCAGACGCCAGGCTGATTCAATCCGACAGGCATTCAACTCCGACGACCACGACGGATTATCCGAAATCATACCACTGGCAAGATTCACAGCCGAATTCAGTTCTCCAAGAGCCAGCTGGTTGCAAAGAAGTCCTCGGCGAAAGACCACATTGTCTGGTTGAGATCGGATAGCATGCTCGTAGCACATCGAGGCGTCTGAGAGACGACCAACACTCTCAAACGCCAGTATCTGCTGCTCAAGTGACAACGGAACGTTCTGCACTGCTATGATTCCAGCAACACCATCGGGCTCATCGACAGCAACGTACAGTTTCAGAAGAAAGTCCAGAGTTTCAGGAGCATTCCGGGGCATTCCCGATGCAGTATATGAGCGAAAATGAAGTTCATGGTGCATGAAGGCACGCATGTATGCCCCACAGTTATACGAAGCAACAGCTAGCACATCCTGAGGAATGCAGTCCAGGAAAGTTTTCACAGAACAATAGTCTTTGTCACTATCCACTACTGACACATTACAGTCAGAGGCCGAGTTGTTGGAAGCACGTGTAACTTTGCCACTAGATGTGGTACTGGATGTTGAAGGTGACTGCAGTGAAAGCACAGTTTGTCGGTGACGTAACCAGCGGGTGAGGTGGTCAAGTACAGAGAATACGGTTTGGGCAGACATGTGTCTCAGATCAGTCAGCTGACTAGTATGAGAGTCTGGCTCTTTGATATCGTTGAGAACGGCTAATATTTCTTGCAGCAGTTTTGAACGAGCTTCCTCATTGCCATCAAGAATCACCTGAACAGCAACATGTGGAAGAACGTGCACAGAGATGTGGCTATCGCCACCCTGTTTGACTACACCACAGCATGCTTCAAACACTCGACGACTGACATCGTGCTCCAGTTTTGTTCCAAGGAAATTGGTTAATGTGCAAACCCAAGATTCAAAGTTTGCTCCTTTATGACTGCGGTAGATTGGATGGATGAGTGTAGATGTATGATTGACCACAAAGTTAAGCTTGTATCGTGACCGTGACAGCGGGATAAGAATTTCTTGTACGTCAACACTGAAGCGCTGCCACAACTGACCACTCCCATTATTGATAGACCGACTGTTCCCAGGTTCATTCTGTTCTGTGCAAACGTTATAAATACGTATGAGCTCCTGGAGAGCATATGCTACACAGTCCTGTGCTGTCCTGTCATCAGCTCCAAGAAAAGCCTTAGCTAGCTCATTTATGAGATCGAATGCAAATCCATCATCCGCCATACACGAAATGAACTTTGGCAATTCTTCTTTTGGCTGATTTGCCGTAAGTTCCAACCGACCAGGATCTACAGCACCAATCTCACCTAAACATCTGCCTATGAGACCGCGGGTGGTTGCATCAGGTTCACGGCAGCCACTCAGCAGAACGGTCACCATCTGTGAGACGACGGGTTGGGCAGTTTCACTACTCAGAATCAAACTGTGAAGAACATCTTTGTTCGTCTGCAGACAATGTGTCAGTTTGCTTAGTGCTATCTGACGAATATCAAGCAACTCATGACTAACACCCTTTATCAGATATTCAATCTGCACCTGTAGGTCACCACTGCCGTAAACAGCATCCACATACGGTCGAAGAACAGAGTTAACATGTTGCAACTCACATATGTCTGGCAAGAAATACAGCTCGTGTAAATGCTGCTTCAGCAACTCTTGGTTGTCAACTATGAGAAATTCGAAGATCTCTGCCACTTCTGAAGACAGAGCCAGCTCTGTCTTCAGAAGTGGCAGCAGGTTGGCAACTATTTGTGATAACATTTGTCCAAGAACACTGGCATCCAGAAGACGGACAAAACAGTTCCAAGCTTCACAGCACAGCTCAGTAAACTGCAGGTCTTGAAACTGCAAACCAATCCGCAGCGTGGTCATGATATGCATCCGAACACTGGTAATGTGTTGTGAACCCATCAGTCTCATAAGCTGTATAAGACTTTTGAATGTCTGCCTCTTGTCTTCAATTGGAACAGTTCCATCCTTGAGATGCTTGTCAAAGTACACAAGGATTCCAAGAAGGTCTGGCTGCAACAGTGCAGAAAGTTGTTCATTTGTAACGAGAGAGATGTCCATTCCCTCAAAGCTTCCCTTTGCTTGAAGCCAAATCTTCAGCCCATTTAACACTTGCCCATGATGCACACTAAGCTGCATTAAAAGCAAGCTCTCAATGTGGTTACCACTAAGAAGCAGCCGTGTTAGTGTCAACTCCATTTCATTTTCAATGTAAGAGAAAACTTTCTGAAATTCTTCAGGACCATCACATGAACAAACAACGTGGCAGAACACATGGCCAATTGTGCGAACAATGACATTCTTATGATTTGGATCATCCACGAGCCGTGAAATGGTCTGCATCAACAACGTTGCTGTTGAGGACGCTTTCCTGACAATACGTGGTATGAGCAGATGCTCAGTACGTTTAAGGTATGACTGAACATCCTCAAAGGAAAACACATCAGCAATTTTTTGCAAAACCTCTGACAGATCCAGACTGGGCTTTGCCGACATGGTTTTGTGAAGGCAATCCACAATTGAATTGCTCATCTCCTTGCCAAACTTCATATACAGTTGTGGAAGACTGGTATGCCGACTGTTAGCAATTTGCTTCATCTGCTGGCGAGCAACGGCTTCAAGAAGCGGAGAAGTTGGGAAAAGAATTTCATTCAGTAATGCAATGATGCAGTTCAGCAGGTCATTCTCGGCCAACGTGGCAATCTCACCAATGCTTGACAGTACCAGCTCATTCACTGGAGCCCGAGACTCAACAGCCATCTTCTTAATAGGCAGTGCATTCATTCGGGGAGATACTTTTGCACTGGGTGGCGGTACCAGATACTTGATATTGCTATAAAATGACATTCGCACCTCACTGTCAACATCCTGTTGCATGGCAAGAACCAAGTTTACAAGATCAGTCACCATGCCCGTATTCTGCCAGTACCATGCATGGCCAAACAGCTGCGAAAAACTTCTAACAAATCGTATCTTTATGTTTCTACCATCAGCAGTTGACAATGCCGTAATAAGTGGTATCAACATATTGGCAGATTCGCACGACGTCACACTGACAGTCTTTTTTGATTCAGCCGAGAGACTACAGAAGCTGCAGTCAAGTTGCAGAGCCTGTGAGACAGTGTGGCAAGTCTCAGGCAAAGAGCTGCGTGTCAGTGTCGATGTTGCCGAGATCACACAAGTGATACGACCGACAACGTCAGCCACAGTTTCCTTCACGGCCATCGATGAATAAGGCAAAACTGCCAACAGTATGTCCTTCAAAAGATGATGAGAACTGGGTCCAAGAGTGTGCAGCAAGGTCGGTAGATTCGACACTGCAGCTACACGCACAACATCTCTGCTGTCACTCGCGCACTGGCACATGATGTGCGTGCGCCATTGCGGTGAAACGCTGCGCGGAATTACACACAAAAGTTTCAATATATCAGCAATCATTTCGGCATCCACATTATCACTGATCACTTTCGAGATGGCAGCTAGCTGTCTGACATTCTGAGTCGTCTTGAAATCTAACCACGACGTCTCAGAGACAAGCCACGGAAGTGACAGCACTTCCAGCAGTTGAGGTATAATATCCGAGAGAGTCTTTCCAAGACTGCAGACAAACATTAGCGATCCAGCTGCACAAATAATAGCACGATATCCGGCTACTAAGCTGCAAACATCCAGCGTGTCAGCAGTGCACATGTGATTAAGATATTCAAACCAAGCACCAAGCATCTGATTCATAACAATGACGTCAAAAAACTGCACAAGTGTCGCAGACTGAGAGCCTTGACTGTGTAATAATTGGTGATATGAAATAGCACAACGAGCGAGAACTTCTGTTACTACACGGATGCCGCCAAGAAGTGCAAGGTTATCTGCCTTGTTTGCTCTCAAATTCTCAAGCATCGACACACATCTGTGGTACAATAGCGCAGCCACAGTTGACTTATCTGAAACCATCACATGAGCGTCTCCCGAACTTGGCTGGCAATTGGCATCTCCCTCAGAAACAGATTCACTAACCCCGTTCAAACTCTTCATAGCACTAGGATGACCAGCTACACTTTGGCTATAGAAGGACGATGGTACCGCACAGCCTAGCAGTTCATAATGGACTACTTCGTGAATCATTACCACTGAAAAGAAACCATATGATGCACTATGCACGCCAATTTCACTTACCAATCTCTGGATAACATCAAGGTGTATGTCTGCTTGGTATCCAATATGCCGAACAACATTTGCCATGGAACGACAAAGTGCACCACACAGACTTGCTGTGTGCAGTCGTGAAGTGCCGTGTTTTGCTATACACAGCATAATTCCATTGCTAGTCAATACCTCATACGCATAATCATACAACAAGCTGACACGGTGTTGCAAACTGTCACCCTGCAACAGGTCCAGTATCTGAGCAACAGTTCCCGCTAGAGCTTCTTCAAGCTCGACAATGTCGCGTTCACAGCCACTGAACCCGGAGCACAACAAGTTCACCAGTGCAGAAAGACAGCTGATAAAATAATCCAGAGCAGCAGCTGGTGGTATACTATGCATCAGCAACTTAGAAGCCAGTCTCAGCGATGCAGTTTTCAGCGGGACGTCACCAAATTCCAACTGGCACGCAACGACAGACCACAAAATACAGCAGTCGTCTGAATTGTCTACGAAATTAATGCGATCAAAGGCGGACAGTTGAAGCTCCATGTGCAAATCTTGCAGGATCTTTGTGACACTAGTCTGCAGCTGCTGACAGGACTCGATATTGCCTATTTCTAGCGGTCTTCTGGTCAGCGCTAGTTCACTTGCATCGGATGGCAGTGACTCCAGTGGAGATGAAAACTGATCTATGTGAAAGACTTTTTCTGAACTCTCTCCTTTGAAAAACTTGTCAGATATCTTGCACAGGTTGGCAAGCAGAACAATGAACTCGGTGGCAAGACGACGAAATGCGTACGGGTTGTGTGTCGACGTTGTTCGCAAAATACGCAGAAGCACTTCGCATGTCTTATCGTGCACAATGCCACCATTGGGAATTGCCAAAATTCGCAACAGGTGTGACGTAACCCAGCACGTCAATGAATATGGCTGTGAATCATGTAGGACATCTTTAGACTCACGACAGCAGCTATCGGTGGAAGAATTTTCCAACTTCACAAATGCCTGAGGACCCCGTACACATGCACTGGCTGGTGGCACAAACAATTCAGGAAACTGATGAGTGGCATCTGTGATAAAGTCTAGGCCGGCTGACAGATGAGAATGTTTGGTGCTGTCTGAAAGTTTGCTGACGTCTGAAAGGACGCCATTCACAGAAACGACCACCAGGTTTCGGTAAGTGTCGAACTCCATCATACGTGTACAATCCAGCATCCACTGACCAAATTAAATATCACCTGTAAAACAGCAAGAACTCTGGTCACAATCTACGGCAGAATTCTATGCAATATGCCTGTCAATTAACATCTAAATGACAACCTACTGGTCGCCTGCCTTTGCCCCATCGACCCCAGTGTTCTATCAGTGTTTGGCAATCGGATGTGCATATGCAGTGTCAGTCAGCATGCGACTGGTTAGTAGATATTGGATAGCCACGTCAGCCAACGTCGATTCCAGCCGACAGTATAGTCACTCAATAAAACAATTGAATGGCTCCGTGAAAGAACCGAACATCTCGATATATTTCTTTTTTTCCGCCCATCACTCAATGGGTTCTATTTCCGATGTTCTGTTTACTGGTGGAAGGGGAGTGTCAGATTTTAGCGTTTTAAAATATTATTAGTTAAATATTAATTATTCGGTTAATATACTAAACGAATGTCTACATATTCTAATCGACTGCATCCAGCTCTTCAAAACCTATTACAACATGTTGTTCAGTTCTTTCACCCGAGATCGTCGTGCACGGCACATGTATCGGTGGACGTTTTTGGCGGACGAAAATCACTCATAAAGCCAGTGATGCAGCAGAAAACCTGCAATTATATCGAGTTGTTCGGTTCTTCCACCCGAGATCGTCATGCATGACAACGCATATATCGGCGGACGATCAGAGAATAACATTAAATGCGTCGTGCATGACGATCTCGGGTGGAAGAACCAAACAACTCAATATATTCTGCCACGTCACTGGCTTTACGAATGATTTTCTCAGTTTCATAGTTGTGGAACTTATTCAGTTCTTTCACTGAGCCCTTCAATTACGTCTTGCCTTCAGTGTTTTGACACTGTTGGTTGGGCGACAGGAAGGGCACCCGGTCCCTAAAAAATTGGGTGTTGGTTTGTCAATGGTGACGATATGACCAGAGCTTTGCAGGTCCTATAGCTCCAGCTGTCATCATCACCATCTCGATCATTCTCAGCTGCAACAAAATCCAGAATGGAAACAGGAGAATCTGACAATGATGTGCACAGACCAGTATTCACAGAGGTGGCAGTACTGTTTACATTGCGTGCTAGCTAGCTGCGGCGCAGTGTATTGTAATCTGTCCTGTCTGTGTATGTGTGTGTTTGTGGTGGGTGGGCGGGTGGTGTCTGTTACCACGATAACTCGAAATTGCGTGCATCGATTTTCACCAAACTGGGTCTGTGGGTGAAAGTAGTGACCATCTCCAGCTGATTAAATTTTGGCCGTCCTGCGCCCCCGGGAAGGGGTCTACGGCGGGACGAAAATTTTTGGTTCCGCGTTACTACAGCAAGTGCGCAGTGTTTGCGTCTCTCCGAGCTCTTTTTCATTCAGCATGTTTTTGTAAGTCCCAAAAACTGCGAGAAATTTTGTGTTGTTCTTCTGCTCATTTGTTTCAGTGGTATACTGAGGAATGCCCCATGGTTCATACAGACATTTCAACAGTTTTCCAGCACTTTTCAGAACCAAAAAAACACCAAATTCACGTGTTATGAAGGACTCAAATAATGTATTTTCAAGGATTTGCCAGGTGCAATATCTGCAGGTATAACAGTCTTGCAGCATAGACGTTGGTTGTTGCTACTGAGTTAACAAGCTGTGCGGGAGGCCGCCACAATATGCCCCGACCTCTGCAAGTTCAAGTTGACCCTTGACCTTTTGATTTTGAAAGTGGTGTCCATGTCACGTGCGACGTGGGCTACCTCTGTGCCAATTTTAGTCTTCCTAGGCCTCTCTGTTCTCAACTTAGGCCTGATGTACCTGACAGACAGACAGACGTCTGTCAAAAAATGGGGAGCGCTGGGACCTGCCCCTTCGGATGCGGAGTGTGGCTGATCCCTTACAAACACGCCCCTGACCCAGTCTCCACATAGCTTACCGTGCTCAATTTGATCACTATTCTTCAAATGGTACGAGTGTACGTTAAGGAAATCTGCCAGAAAAGCTGGGTCCCTCATGTCCTGCCTTTCAAGGTCACTCAAAGTCGTCGGAACTGGCACGGATGGATCGGGCACCTTTGAGTTCCAATTTATGTTCTATAGCAACCATGGGCCTATCTCAAGATATTCATTTTCAAGATATAGCAAGATGTTGACCAGAAAATGCAAATTTTTCTGAAACCACATTTATTTAATGCCCCACTGATGGGGTCCCCTTGGAATTGTGTAACACATGGGCTCAAATAACTAGAATGATGGGGCTATCTGGCTGAGAAAAAAGTCTGATGATATCATTAACCCCTTGGACAGAATACATGTGTGATGGACGGAGAGACGGACACCAGTCGATGGCTAGTATCGTGCTTATGCATAGCATCACATGGTAAAACTACTTTTACTTGCAGCTTTAGGCCAATTACTTTTACGGTAAAAAAATCAAGGACTGCTTCTTCCCATTTTCAACGACTTTTTACCAGAGTTTTGCAGCACCAAAGCCCTTTTCCAGGACTTTCCAGGCGTGGAAATTTTAAGCTTTTTTTTAATTTGAGGACTTTTCAAGGTATAGTTGTATCAATTGGACCAGACCACTGTTCCTGGAACGTAGACACTAGTAGGCTAACGGAGTTGTTAAAGCAGAGCAGACACGGCGGCGATGCTGGCACGGCTACGTGCTACTTCAGAATGTCAGACCTATCACGGTCTGTTGCCACCGGGTAACAGATGCCGGGATGCAGCATGCTGGTGATGAATGCACAGTCGACTTAGTGCAGGGTGTGGTGGAGGGCCTTATCTTACCTTACGGGGAAGGCGTGTTGCGACTTGGCATGGTGGATAGCACCATTTGCATATTGCTGTGGCAACTAATGGCGCACGTGGCCAGGTGGGCGACGCCGTCACATTCATTCACCGCACGCCAAGTCTACCCAAGGTGCAACTTATAGTACAGTGTGATTTAGGTTGGTTTTACGGGATGAACTTATAATCCAGACCGACCGATAATCTGGAAAATTTTGTTCATGTGGACAATACGCAACCCTTCCCTGGGCCTTCAGTTTTAGGTCAAAATTATGCACACTATAGTCAAAATTTTATGGTAAAACTAAAACTAAAATAAAATTGCCCACTAAAAAACACTGGGGTTTACTTGGAGAGAAATTACTCAACAGTGAAAATGCTCAGCTACAAAGAGCCCTTAATGTCATCTCAGAATCCAACTAGAATGACACTCAGTAGAGTGCATACTTCCACCAAGGTCACAGATGTCGCAAAATTGTTACTGTCAAACAAATGCCGCCAGGCAATACATCCTCCCATGCCAACTGAGAAGTACAGTGGTGCCCCCGCTTTGCTTTGTACAATTGAAAACTCTCGCACCGTCTGCGAGATATTCGACTTTTAATTATCCCGTGACCTTGAAACCCGGGTTAGGGGTCACTCAAGGTCATCGAAAATTATACAACTAAATCCGGCACCTATGACTTCCTGTTAACGTTCCATAGTCACCATCGTCCTATCTCGCACCGTTTCCGAGATATCGGCCATTTCCGTCGAAAATCACCAATTTTTCCTACCCCGTGTATTAAATGCCCACGATGAAGGGGTTCCCCTTGGAATTTCGTATCGCGTAAGGGGTCCTAAATGCTTAAATTATGGGGCTACCAGATGGTCCAAAAAGTTTTAAAATAGGTTTAGTCGTTTTGATACAATACCGGCTGTGACAGACAGCCAGCCACCCACCCAGCCACGTTGCCGTAGCTATTACCGCGCTTACTGCATCGCGCAGGTAAAAAACAAAACAAACTAAAGCTTGTTTAACAGCCCTTAAATCCAGGTTAATCTGGAAGAGCCGGCAACAGAAACGTACAATTCGTATTCAGCTCTCAGCATCACCATCACTGCTTGTGTTGCTCCACATCCATTTAACCATTTTCCTTCATTTACTACGATCCACAGCATCACTCGGTTTTACATGCAAATCATCCACATCCTTGTCCACAACTTCTTTCCATGTTTTCCTGATCCAACTTCTTTGTCTGGCTCCCTCAACCTCCAAAGTAACACACTTTTTTCTTTTCACCCACTCATCATGCTTTCTTAAAACATGTCTGCACCCAAACCCTAACCTTACATTACAGTGGAATGTGAAGAGTGCATGCAACAGCTAACAGTGAATTGCAACAATCACACATTAGTCCGTTCCTTTCAAAAATACATGCAGCGCAGTGCAACCAACAGTAAACATCATCTACAAATCTATATGCAATGGTGATGAAATATTCACAGTATAATCCATGTTTGGAAGCTATGTTTCCCACTTTCAAATAACAAACTGATTATTCGTACGAGTCTGTACGAGCATTATCGGTCATTATTCATACGTCACACTGTTCACGTGACCGGAAGTGATGTCGTGATGTGTCGCCATTTTGGAAGTCTTTGTGTTTGGTTGTTAGAAAGCATGGAAATGTAGCGGTGAAACACGGATGATACTGCAAAATTCATCACAGTCAGATGTTGATTGTCTGCTGCTGGTTGCACTGCACGGATTTTTCAAATGGAATGGACTAATGCATTTTTGTTGCACTGTCACTGTTTATTGATGAATGTACTGTCACACTTGGCGTATTCGGAGTCGGTGTCATGCCTTGCAAACGCCGGTAAAGTTTCTGCTGCCAAACTGACCGATGGAATGCGAAAAAAAAATTTCATATCGAACTTTGGCCTACTGTTCAATTTTTACAGTACTGTATATTAAGACTAACTTTTTTAAATGTTATACAGGTATCAGGCCACCATCCCTCTACCGAACGGCGTAAGTGCCACCACCTCGCAGCCAATAATAAATGTTGTGGGACCGTCAAAGAGACCCTATCAAAAACTTTAGCGCCCCCTTGCGGCCAAGTTTGAAATAGAATTACCAATTATTTGCAGCCATGCTATAGGCCCCCTATGCCTCTAAAAATCTTCGAAGACAGAATGCCGAAATTTCACACCGTTTTCAAGATATTCGGGAAAAATCGTATTTCGCTTTGCTCCGCTTTTACGGTACCGTATGAACAGGGAAATTTTTAAAGGTTATACAGCTATGCGGCCGCCTTCCCTCTACCAAACGGCATAAGTGGCGCCCCCGTATGATCAATAATAAAATATCAGTGAACTTTTAAATAGACCCCTATAAAAACATTTGGTGCCCTCTGGTGGAAAAGTTTCAAAGAAATCCTGGATTTTTTCAGCCATTCCATAGAGCATGTCCGTAAACCGGCACAGACGGAACGCCAAAATTCCACACCGTTTCCGAGAAAATTGGAAAAAAAAATTGAAACTTTTTCGACCTAATTTTTTCCAGTTACAAAAATTTCCCCACCGGCAAAATTTTGATATGATCCCCCTGCCGGTGTGTACTGTCGATGGTGAAAGTTTAAGCGAAATCACAATTCATAATTTCGAGAAAAATAGAAAAATCGAAATTCGCATTTGCCCCTATGGAAGGCAACATGGCCCTTACCTAGATCGACGAACATGGAGTCGGTGATATAGACTCCTCTACAACCCACTGTAATTTAGGGTTAGGATTAGGGTTGGGGTTAGGGTCAGGTTCAGGGTCAGGGTGCTGACAAATATCTGGTATGGATATTCATATGGACCCATATGAATGACAACTGCCTTCAAGTCAGCAAACAATTCACATTCAAAATAGTGATGCAACACCGTCGTCACTTCCAGTCACACGAACAGTATGCTGTACGAAGAGCGAACCGCAAGGCTTGTATAGACCCATACGAATAATCGGTTCTGTTATCCGATATAACTAAAAAAGGTCAGCATCAGTACGATTATTTAGGATTATTTAGTACGGCAGGGTAGTGTTCATGTGATTGGGTTAGAAACCATAACTTTACCATTATTCAATACATGGCAAGAATAAGGTTTAGGATCTCCATTGGCATAATGGATAAGACTACAGCACATAATATTTCAGTTATGCAGTAGTCTTTCCTAGCAATGCTCAGCCACAGTGTGGTTTTGCCTAGCCACAATGTAGCCTTCCACCATATTCGCTAACGCTTCACAGTGTACAGCTACACACTGGGTAATGGAAACTACGGTTGCACATCTAAAATTTCTTTGTGCAAAGAAGATTTGCAAAATTCTAAGCAAATAAGATTGTTAACTAAACCTTGAAAGGTGCGGTGCAGACCGTTATGAAAAGAACAACACAGCTTTTATTGTCGTAAATTGCAATAATAAACATCTACTGCACACATTGACTGGAAGTTTAATGGTTGGATAGAGTATTTTCGTCACCTGCCACAACAAGGTTAAGCATATTTAATATTCGCCAACCTCGTTGTGGCGGTTGACGAAAATATTCGACCTAGAGGTTGTTGTGTTGATGTGTTAGAGCAAATTAAAGTAAATATTAATGTAATAAGTCGACGTGATTTGGATAGTTAGAAATATTGATAAATTTTATCAGTTTGGACATACATATACATACATACATACATACATACATACATACATACATACATACATACGAATATTATTAAAGTGGCATAACGTCTCAAGACTACCAGACCACTGTACAATTAACAAAAGATAAAATGTCT
>Ga0049107_10000244_pt1 | contig 14979 bp, 12 predicted proteins | sample WorMetilPIANOSA1_FD_61187 | JGI IMG/M metagenome (GOLD analysis project Ga0049107, IMG submission 61187) | Marine gutless worms symbiont microbial communities from Max Planck institute for Marine Microbiology, Germany - Olavius ilvae PIANOSA.1 | ecosystem: Host-associated > Annelida > Digestive...
CGATCTGTGGTGAGGTTTTTAAAATTTTCGTAAATCATAAGCTCAAATACCATAGGGATCATAAATCCTGAATTGATATTATAAATCTAATGGCATGTCAAGCGGTACAACTCTAATGATGAATGATGAATGATGAATGATGAATGATGAGTGAGGAGTGAGTAGAGCTTCAATAAAGCCGCGGCGATTGGCTCCGTAGGACGGGCAAAGCAAGCGCCCGGCAAGTTGGTCTCGGGCTGCGGTTGTTCCGAGGAGGTTCCGCGCCGCGGCGGTTCGTTAGGATACCCGGCACGCAGCGGGCTTGTTGGCTGAGGGGCATGGCTCGAGATAGGGTTAGGTGTGGAGCTGTCCGTTCAGGATTTCCCCAATCGAGCCTTCAGGCGGGGCCCCGAGGGGCTCGTAGGGGGTGGGCTGAAGTGCCGGTTGATTGCTTGCTCCTATCTCCCAAACGTACCGACAAGCGTGACCTTTGCACGAAAAAGAGGCGCTTGTGCGCCTCTTCTCCGGTTCCATTGCCGTGCTAGGGGGCGGGCCTACCAGGGATAAGTGTAAACCCCCGCATACATGAAATAGTGCCGCAGCAGATAGCCGCCAACGAGCACGAAGACGGATGCGGCGATGATGGGCGCATGGCTGGTCCAACCCTTGATGACGCCCTTGAGCTCCAGGAAGAAGGGGACGATGAGGCCGAACCCGATAAAGCCGATGAGCCAACCCATATCGGTGAACAGGATCTCCCACGACCGCATTGCCGATTCGGGCCCCCGTTGCAGGTAGAAGAAGAAGGAGAGGATGATCAAGAGCTCGGCTCCGATCAGCCCCAGATCGCTGCGCTCATAGAGCCCCCGGAGGTGCTCGTCCGCGTCGTCCTTGATAATGGTGTACATGATCAGCAGCAGAAAGGCCATGGCGGTGGAGAAGGCGGAGACCGTGAACAGCACCACCACCCCCGGATTCGCCCACAGGGCCACGGCGGGGAAGGACTGCAGCAACAGGCCCGTATAGATGGCAACGCCCACCCCGCAGATGATCGCGAGCCAACCGATGAGCTTGCGATACTTTTCCACGAAGTCACCCAGCTTGACCACCAAGCCCCACTCCAGGACCTTGCTGATCAACGGGGTCTTTTGGAGCAGGGGTGTCGCTCGGGCGTAGGGAATCGCGTAGAGCAGACCCAAAATCATCATCCAGAGGATAAATTGGGTGCCCCAGGCGATCCAGGCCATGGGCTGGTTGAACATGGCCAGCGGGTTGAACACATGGATCACTGCCAGGTGATCGAGCAGGTGCCAGAACAGCATGGCGGAGCCCAGCGACAACAGCACGAACCCGGTGCCCGCCCCCCACAGCACCAGGTTGCGATGGGCCTTGAGATAGAGGTCGGTGAAAAAGGTCACCGCCACGACCGCCGCGCCGAGCCCGCCGGTGTACAGATAGACGGCGAACCACCAGGTCCAGATGTCCTGGGTCTCGTAGGTGATGTTGACCTCCATCTCAGCCCCTCCGCTTCATATCGTCGATGTAGTAGACATTGGGCCGGGTGCCGATGTGAGGCATCAGCGGCCGCGCCACCCCGCTCGCGACCATCCGGGCGACCGGGTCGTTCGGGTCCTCCAGGTCGCCGAACATCCGTGACTCGCCGATACAGGTCTCCACGCAGGCGGGTTTCAAGCCCTGTTTGACCCGGTGGTCGCAGAAGGAGCACTTGTCCACGCTGGGACTGGTACGGCGGTAGTCCGAGCCGTAGAACTCCCTGCCCTGCCGGACGTCCGCATAGGTGATGTCCACCCGGGCCTTGTAGGGACAGGCCATGGCGCAGGCCTGACAGCCCATGCAGCGGTCCTCGTCCACCAGGACGAAGCCGTCGGCCGTCTTATAGGTCGCCCCGGTGGGACAGACGCTCATGCAGGGCGGGTTGTCACAGTGGTTGCACAGGCGCGGGAAGAAGCGGCGGTGTACATCGTCGCCCATCCCGACCTCCTCGTCGTGGACATAGGTACGCCACTTCTTGGTATCCCACACGGGGGTATGATTCTCCAGGGCGCAGGCGGCCATGCAAGCGTTGCAGCCCACGCAGGTGTTGAGGTCGATGACCATCGCGTATTTAGCCATGTCTTAGATCCTCCTTAAGCCTTAAGCGCGAGCCACTTTGAGGGTGAATTCCTGGGACTTGAAGCCGGCCACCACGGGCTCCACCAGATGGGGGATGAGCTTGCTGATGGCGGTGCCGTCCCCGGAGGTCCTGGTCAGGGCCTTGTTCTCCACGCCGAAGGAGGAATGGATGAACAGGGTGTCCTTGTGCACCAGGCGGGTGACGTGGGCGCGGCCCATGGCCTCCTGGCCGGACTTGTTGTTGGTAAGCCGAATCCGGTCTCCGTTCCCGATGCCCAGCTGCTCGGCCCGGTCCGGATGCATCCAGACCCTATTGTAGATGTCGTCCTTGAACCTGTTGATACCGAATAGTACCGGGTTGTTGCTGTTGGTGGAGGCGTGGGAGACGGTCGGCGTCTTGCCGTAGGTGAAGTAGAACTCGTCCGCTGCCAGCGGGTCGGTCACGGACTTGCCCTCCCGGTACTCGGGGGCGATCCAGGTGGCCAGCACATCGAAGTTGTCCTGGGTGTGGCCGCCGTCGCGCAAGGAGCGCATCAGGCCGCTATAGAACTCCACCCGGCCGCTGTCGGTGGGTACCGGCAGCTTACGCGGCATGGCCTGATGGGCGAGGATCTCACGCATATCCTCCTCGGGATAGACCCCCTTCTCGCGCAACACCTGGTCGATGTGCTCCGGGGTGGTCTTACCACGCTTGGCGTAGAAGTCGAAGGACGCCTTGCGGCAGGCGGCGGCAAAGGCCCCCTTCCCTTGCCTATCCTGATGGGTCTTTTGGGTCTCGGCGTAGTACTTCTTGATGTCCGCGGCCTTCATCCCCGTGAGCTGCTCGATCAGCTGCAGAAAACCTTCCTGGTTGCCGCTGATGATGCCGGTCAGCTTGAGCAGGATGTCCGCAATCTCCTCGGTGTCGTAGAGGGGGTCGATGGCCGCATAGCGGGTAGTCAGCGCCAGGTCCTGGTTGACCCCGTTGCCGTAGAGGGTGGGCTCGTCACGCTCCAGGTAGGTGCTGTTGGGTAGGATCACATCCGCGTAGGGCGCCGTGTCCGACGGCAACACCTCGGTCATGACGACCAGCTCCACGTTGTCGTGGCCCAGGACCTTTTTCCAGTAGGTATCCGGATAATAATGACGCACCGGATTCGCCGCATTGATGATGAAGGCGCGGGTCTTGTAGGGCTCGCCGTTGAATTGGAGCTCGCCCTTCACCGACTCGATCAGCCCGGTGTCGGCCATTATCGGCAGGGCGACGTTGGGACGGCCGGCCTCCTTTTCTTGGGCGTTGAAGGCCCAGGACCAGCCGGGCCTGCCATGTTGAAAGAACTGGTCGCCCTTGTTGGAGACGACGTCGATGACCAGATTGGCAAACTTCATCCCGGCCATGTTCACCAGGAGCGCGTCCATCTGGTGGCCCTGGGCCATGGTCTGGTACATGTAGGCCGCCTTGTGGTGCAGCTCGCCGGAGTTTACCCAGCCGCCTACGGCGTCGAGCCCGCCGGTAAGCGCCTGGACCATGGCCTGCACCCGGCGCAGCATCAGCACATTGCCGTAGCGGGCGCCGTGCCAACCCGGGTCCACGATGGCCGGTCGGGTGGTGCCGAACTCGCGGGAGATGCGGGCGATATCCGCGGCCGATATGCCGGTGATCGCCGCTGCCCACTCGGGGGTGTACTCGGCGAGCGCCTCGAGCTGGGCCTCGAACACCGTCTTGACCGGCTTGCCGTCGACCTCGACGGGCTCCGACAGCTTGAGGGTGGGGAGGACGGTATTGCCCTCGCTGTCTTTGAAATTGTCGTTGCTGACCTTCTCCAGCACCCGGACCTCGGTAGAGTCCTCTACCACTACCTTGGGACGACCTTCTTCGTCCGCGACCATTTGCAACTCGCCTTGGTCGTCCGTATAGACGAGGAAGGGCATGTTGGTGTGACGCCGGAGGAAAGCGGCGTCGTAGAGGTCTTCCTCCATCAGGATCTTCATCAGGGCCAGCATGAAGGCCAGATCGGTCCCCGGACGGATCCGGATCCATTCGTCCGCCTTGGCCGCGGTCTCGGAGCGGCGCGGGTCGAGCGCCACCACCTTGGCGCCCTTCTTGCAGCCTTCCGCGACGCGTACCATGCGGCAGGTCGAGACCGCCCCGATGGAGGCGTTGTTGGCCACGAACAGGATGTACTTGGCGTTATCGAAGTCCGGCAGGATCTCGTCGTGGACGTTGAAGTTGCCTGTGACCGCGTCCGTGCCCAGGTGTCCGGTAGCCACGCAGTGTTGCATGGGCGCGGCGACGATGTTGGGCACCTGGTTGGCCATGGCAAAGGGCACGGCCCAGTACATATAGAAGACGCAGGAGGTCCAGCCGCCCACCATGGTCCATTCCCAGGGCTGGATCTTTGCCGCTTTCTGCTTGTCGGCGATATACTTCCAGGCCTCCTCCCAGGTCGCCGGGCGGAATTTGTACTCGCCGCGCTTGCTCCCCTCGACGCGAATCAGGGGCGTCTTGATGCGGTCCGTATCATAGGTCTGGCGCATCCCCGCCTGACCGCGGGCGCAGATCTTGCCGCGGTTGAGCGTAGAGTCGGGGTTACCGTCGAGCTTGACGATGCGCTTGTCGCCGTCCTTGGTGCGGGTAGTAACCTTCAGGTTACACATAGACGAGCAGAAGTTGCAGATGCTATAGGTCACCTCCTCCTGCTCTTTTTCATCCTTGGCGACGGCCTTGCCGACCATGCCGCCGAAGGGAGAAACGGGAGAGAGCAGGCTGAGTCCGGCAGTGCCATAGCCGGTGGTTTTCAGGAACGCACGGCGGGAAAGGCGTGGTATCTTCCACCCCATGGGGGATCCTCCTTTGCTGGTTGATGCTGTCCCGGTGTCGGGGGCTGTTGACACTCATCGTTTACGGTCCGATTGCGGTCTTTTTCCGCGCTGACGGCGTTGCGGCTCGTCAAAATAGGCCGGCTATTCCTCCTCGCCGCGCCTTTCAGCTAAGAAAAATACCTCGCAATCGCCCTCGTTCAGATAAATGCCAACAGCCCCTAGACGACCGGGATTTTTATTAAGGGGACCAAAGCAGAAACCCCTCCGGGGGATTCTCCGGTCCGACGCTCATCTGTCCAGGTACCCCGCCGTCCGTTGGTGGGCGGCAGGGCACGCACAGGCAGACACGGCATTTCGAGCATCTTTATTTTTATACGCTTAGCGCAGGAAGACGATGAGGCATCCTGGTTCCGCACAGCTTCCAGAGTATCCACGCGCGCCCTGGTTACAGCATCCTGGGGGCAATCGGAGACCGACTCCGGCACGTGAAGGAATGTTAATCTATGTTATTCGGGGGCCTTAAGTCACTGACGAGCGTCAATAGATCGGCTGTCTTGCGAGAATGGAAACCCATTTGCGGATTATCCGCCGGCTCGCCGACGGCGGACTCCACTCCGGCGCGGATCTGGCCCAGGCCCTGGGTATCAGCCGAGCGGCGGTCTGGAAAGCGGCCCATAAGGCCGGTGAAGTGTTGGGTCTGGAGGTCCGCTCGGTGCGCGGGCGCGGCTATCGCCTGGCGGCGCCCCTCGAGCTGCTCGATTCCGAACGCATCCTGGCCGCGGTCCCGTATCAGGTCCGGCACCGGATCGAACGGCTGGAGGTCTACGCCGATATCGACTCGACCAACAGCCACCTGATGCGCGCGGCGCAACAAGGCGCGCCGTCGGGCACCCTGTGTCTCGCCGAGCGCCAGCGGGCCGGACGCGGGAGGCGCGGCAGGACCTGGATCTCCCCCTTCGGCACCAACATCTACCTCTCCCTGCTGTGGCGCTACCCCTTCGGACCGGCGGTACTCGGCGGCCTGAGTCTGGCCACGGGCACCGCGGTAGCCGGCGTCCTGGAGGCGGAAGGCGTGCCCGACATCGGTCTCAAGTGGCCCAACGACGTCCTGTGGCACCGCCGCAAGCTCGCGGGTCTGCTCCTGGAAGTGGCGGGCGAGGCCGAGGGCCCGAGCCTGGTAGTACTCGGCTTGGGGTTGAACACCCGGCTCCCCGCGCCCCAGGCCGCCGCAATCGATCAACCCTGGGCAGACCTGGATTCCATTGTCGGGCTCGATACCATCGGCCGCAACCGGCTCGCGGCCCGACTGGTGGAACGCCTCACCGACACCATGGTCCGTTACGGCAGCGATGGGCTTGGCCCTTTCCTCCCGGCGTGGGAGCGTTTTGACCACTACCGCGGTGAACCGGTAGAAATCCACCTGGCCGATCAAAGCCTCTCAGGCATCCATGCCGGGGTGACGCCACAAGGTGCCCTGCGCCTGGACATGGACGGGAGCATCCGGACCTTCCAGGCCGGCGAAGTCAGCCTGCGGCCGGCGCCGGGAAACGTTTGAACCGCAGAGGTACAAAGAACGCAAAGACGCAGGTACGCCAATGCCATTAAGTTAAGCGTTACGGTCGGTAAACAAGAGGAAAAACTACGAATCACGCGAATCCGCGCGAATTGTCATCCCGAACCGAAAGGAGGACCTGTCATCCCGAACCGAAGGAGGGTGTCGCAAAAGGCACCGATGTCTATCTCGACGCCGGGGCACGCTTCTGACCCGACCGACCACGACCAACGGCCAGCAGCTAACTTAATGGCATTGGGGACAACCCCCTGTGGTTGCCCTATCCGATTTCCCCTATCCAATAAACGCAATGGGATGCAGGACCGTCGATGATCGTGAGCCGACTCCAACCGATCTGCGTTGATTCGCGTTCATTTGTGTAAAAAAATTTCCCATGGAAGGACTCAACCGATGTTATCGGCATTTTGGTACTGCCGTACTAGTAGGTCATTTCATCCAATTTTGCTGGTTGTTACCTTTGCCAAGCTGGAAGATCCCTCGCTGCGTTTCGGGATGACAGGGATTGGTTTTAACAGAAAATTTTGATGAAACGGGGTACTAGTACCTAGTTTCAGCCTATTTTACATTCCAAGGGCCAGTAAGGCGCGGAAACTTAATGCGCCTATCAGCCTTATACAGGAAAAATAGACAGAAACTAGGTACTAGAGCGTGTTGACATTTAGAAGGTCCGCACAGCGGACCCTACACTAACCATTCGATTGGCTGTAGAGTTCGCTGTGCGGACCTTTGGGGCATCGCGGCTATTTAACATATGAAAACAGTCGGTTAGTTAAATGTCAACAGACCCTACTAGCGCACACGGCTGGGGCCGATCGAATTGCACCGCTTTGCCGGCGTATTCTAAGCAGCTCGCCTTCCGATCTGTCCACGGGCAACGACTGGATCACAGGCGAGCCTGACGGGTTGTCCCGGAACCCCGGATTGCCGGCTTGTTGTTGTTTCAATAGATCGGGATTAGGATGCCGAGTATGAAAAAACGCAACCGGACATTGGATGACTCGAAATGAAGCCCAGACAGTGGCTTAACCTACCCAAGTGGTTGTGGGCTGCTGCCGGATTTGCGTTTGGCATTGTCTTGATAATCTTCGGGTGGCTATGGCCGCCTATTGGCATAGCGATCATTATCTTGTCGCTGTCTTACGGGTTTCGCTCCTCGGGCGAACCAGGTAAGTTCAAACGGGACCCACACGAGGAGAGAGCCCGATTTCGCGCTTGGATTGTCCCGTTGCGCCGGTTCCAGTTTCATCACGAGCCCTATCGCCGGGAAACCAGCTCCGAGAGCTTCATCGGCCGTGAGGCGCTGTGCGCCGAGTTCCTGGCCCTGCTTACCAGTAGTCGCAACAGCTCGGGCAGCTATCTGGTCACCGGCTATCGCGGCGTCGGCAAGACCAGTGTGGTCAAGAAGGTGCTGCATGACTATGCCGACGGTCGCCATCACCTGAACCTGCGCGAACGTGCGGACCTCTTCGGTCTGTTTCTGATGCGCTTCAGCAATGGCTTGCTGGCAGGGTGGGGTAAGTGGCTCCTTAAGCTCCATCGTCGACAGGCTCGGCGTATCCGTGAACGCCCAGATCAGGAGCACATCGCCCCGTGCTTCTTTTGGCCAGTCGAGACCTTGGGACTGCTTCTGCCGGCAATCATACGTTGGGTGTTGATTGTTGCCGTTCTAGGAATTCTGCTGCTAGCGTCGCCGACGCAGGGAATAGGGCTGTTCCTGATAGTCCTGATAGTCGTAACGGTGTTGTTTCAACAGTTTTCCAGGCACCGGTTTGCGATCTTCTATCCGATCAACTGGTGGCGTTGGTTGGTCCGTCCCGTCATCCCTATCCATATCAACCTGGGACACGAGAGTCTGGATCCGAAGAAGATCCTGTTCCGCCTGGTGCATGTGCTGCGGGGCAGCTATCGGGAGCCGTTCAGGCTATTCTCCTTGGCGACCCTGGTGCGTATCTCCTTATTCGCCGGGTTGACGCTGGCCCTGACGGTGGTGTTCTATGACCTGTTCCAGACCGCAAACGACTATACCGAAGCATTGCTGCAAGACACATTTTTCAGTGACTTCATTGTCTCCGACAAGCAACTGAAATCATGGAATCTATGCGGATCGGATTCAAAGAACGGAGAGGCCGCTGCTCCCCACTGAAAAACTCTCCACGGACGAATCGCTGGTCGATACCCCTTCCGTCTCAGGACCGAAGGCCATGAGTATCGCCAAATCGCTCGACCGCAACGACCGCAAAATGAATCGTGCACGGCTACTCTGCGAGCACCTCCCGGTAGGTGAACTCGCGTTTCACCGGTCACTGTACTGCGGAATCGATGCCTGGTTAACGGACCTCTATTGCCATACCTCTAAATCTGAAGAGTCCGACAAGAGTGCCGAGGTATCTTCAACCGCGTGTAGACAGAATTCGGAGACACATTGGATTCCATTGGAGCACTGGTTACATTTTTCGCTCGACAGGCTCATCTCGACCTTCAATGGCGCGGTCAATATGATGTTGTCTGAAGACGAGCCCCCTGATGGTAAAGAGTCCAATGCTAAGGGATCCGAGGTTAAGAAGCCTAAGGAACGCAATAAGCTCGATGCGCCGCGCCCTTATCATGTGTTGTTTCTGCTGCTGGTGGTATTGATCCTCAAGAGTCTGTTGGCATGGCTGGGGCGCGGTCGTGTCATCCGCCTGCTGAATCTGGCACGCGAGCGGATCGTCGCCACGGACACCGTGGATGTGGGCGCCAGTGGCACCGTCTTTCCGCTGGTCGGCAAGCGTAGTCGCCGCTACGACCCGCTGGATGTACGTCAGACCGAGGCCCTGAATCTTTGTCTTCGACGAGCTGGACAAGATCAATCCCGTCAAGGGCGATGTGGAGCAGAAGACGGACGTGCGTCGCGGGCGCAGCCTCAACGAGTCGGTACGGCAACGTAAGGTGGAGGTGGAGGAGCTGCTCAGCAACCTGAAGAACCTGATCACCGTCGCCCCCTGTCGCTAGCGGCGGCAATCCGAAGAAGCTGGCATTGCAATTCGAGCGCTTCGTCACGCCCCTGTCGGACGGGTTCCTGTTCGATTGTTTCCGTTATCATGCCCCGGCCGGCCCCCTGTTGCCGACCACCAACTTCATGCTGCAATTTCCGCCGGAGGGTCAATACGAGATCCAGCTGATCAGCCAGATCTTCATACTTTTTCACGGCGATCTCAGCGCCCTGATCCGCAAATACGGCGACAAGCTGGCGGTGGCGACCTTCTCCATCCTCGATTACCTGCTCAAGTTCCACTCCTCCGGCTTCAATTCGCGGGACCTGGAGCGGATGCCGGATTTTCTCGACATCCACCGCGCCCCGGCCCTGCCGCAATTGATCCGGTTGTTGTTGGAACGCCTGTTGGCCCCCTACCTGCGGCCCGTGGACAATGGTATCTACGATTACCGTTTCCTGCTGCACTTCCAGCGCGAGGTGGTCTACATCTCCCAGTTCAGCGAGCAGGAGCTGGCCGCCTTCAATTTTACCCTGGACGAATCCATCGCCATCATTTTCGTGACGAGCAACTCCGCCTGAGCAGGGAGGTGGCACCCATTCTGTGGCCGGAGAGTGTGCATCCTTTGCCCGGAATCCGCCGGGGCGGATCGCTCGCGCTGCCCTTCATCGACGTGATCCTCGGCGACCTGCACAGCCTGGATCGGGAGTACGATCAGGCCCAGACCGAATACCGCAACGCCTTCGACGGTATCGAGCCCGCCCTGGCCGCGATCATGGCAGGCCATGCCCCCGGTTCGGGTAGCGGCGATTCAGGCGATTTGGCCTCCGCGTCTTCCGTCCCCGCCTTCAGCCACTTCCTGCTCTATCTGCGTACCTTGTTGAAATCCGGCCTGATCTACGAGCAACGGCGGCAATACGATCAGGCCGCCGCCGGTTATCTACAGGCCAAGTCGCTGGTGGAGTCTGCCCTGAAGCATCCGACCCTGAGGCGACTATTCTTGCGGGCCGAGAACCAGATCCACCTGTATGCCCAGCCCCACGTCAGCCTGGCCTTCCTCTATGCCAAGCAGGACGCCTCCCTGGAGCGGGCCCTCCAGCACCTGGATGATGCGCACGCAATGCGCCAGCGATTGGACGTGCAGGACAAATCTCCGGATAAGAGCGACCGTAGCCTCCGGGGGATCCTCTATGTCCGCTTGTATTTGCGCCAGGCCGAGCTCTTGCTGTTCCGCTCCGACCTGGTGGGTGCCGCCTGCGGCTTTACCAAGGCCGCCCGCGGTGCCTACGCGCTAGCCGGTTGGCCTGCGCCGGCCACAGGATCTCAGGACGGCCATAGCGAGTCCGTATCGGACGGCAAGGTGCATCGGCTGCATTTGCTCGGCTATGCCCTGTCCGGCCTCGGCGATGCCGCGGCCGGACTCGATCTGGGCGGCGCCCTCGGCCACCGGCACCAGGGCTGTTTCTTCCGTGGCGGTAGCCTGTCCAGACCACGAGCGGTGATCCCGGATAACTACCTCCTCTGAGTTTCTGGAAGCGTTGTTGGGTAACCTTTCTGCTGACCAGGATGACGCGGAAAGATGCACGGACGATCAACGCCGGTTGCTCGCCGAGCGGCGGCGACTGCCCCGCAGCGGCGATAGCCCCGGTATAATGTGACCTTATCAATGGACCTCCTCATCGACATCGGCAACACTAACCTCAAGTGGACCCGCAGTGAGTCCGGCGCGCTGGAAGCGATGCGGACCGTCCGCCACCATGGCGGTTTCCCGATCGACCTGCACGCGGCCTGGGAGCAGCTGCCGCCGCCGAGGCGAATCCTCGTCAGCAACGTCGGCGGTGCCGAGCTGGCCGGGGCCTTGGAACGGGTCTGTCGTTCCTATTGGGACCGAGCTCCCCTATTCGCCACCCCCGAACCGCAGGCCTATGGCGTCACTATCGCCTATGAGTGCCCGGAGCGGCTCGGTGTCGACCGCTGGTTGGCCCTGATTGCCGCCCATCGGATCTGCCGAGGCCCGGTCCTGGTTATCGACGCGGGTACCGCCATCACCTACGACCTGCTGCTGGGGGATGGAAGCCATCTGGGGGGACTCATCACGGCAGGGATCGAGATGATGCGCGATAGGTTGATCGCCGGCACCCGGATCCCTCGGGTCGAGCCCGTGGAATCCGCGGACCCCTGGGCCACGGATACGGGCACCGCCATCGCCGTAGGCTCGATCCAGGCCCCCGCCGCGCTGGCCGAGCGGCTATTCGAGCGGCTGACCGACCGGGCCGGTAAGACACCTCAGTGCCTCCTCTCGGGGGGAGATGCGGAACGATTGATCCCCGCCCTGCACCTCCCGCTCCGACATAGACCCGACCTCGTGCTCCAGGGCCTGGCTCTACTCTGCTGAGGACCAGCATTTTTCCCTCCATCAGTGAGTCGGTGGGCACAGCCCACCCTACCGATTCGGCGCCGGCTCGTCGGGCCTGGGAATCGGGTTCGGGATCGGTTACAGACCAAACAGCGGGCCGAGCTTGTCGTAGAGCGCGATAGCCTTGCGGGCGGTTGCAGCGCCGCCTTCGATGGATTTGACCAGCCTGCCGAGACTGGTTTCGGCATCGGCGATCTTGTCCACAAACCCCTTGAGCCGCTGCAAGGGGCCGCGGGTCTTTTCCTCGTCATCGGGGTCCTGGTTGTCCTTCAGCTTTTTCAACGCCCGCCGAGCCCTGTCCAGCTCCGTCTTGAGCCGTTCGACCGCATCGGGATCGGCATCGGACACTTCCTCGGCATCCTCGGCCAGATTATCGAGTAGGCCGCCGAGCTGGTTGCAGAACTGGTTTTTCTGCTCGATACGCACCTCGATGCTGACAGTCGTTTCCTGTTGCACGGACATGTGTTGGTGTAATTCAGGATTGACTTGCACATTGATTGTCGGCGATACCTCCACCCGGCGTGCATCCGAGTGCAGCCGTTCAAGGGACGAATAGTCCCGGTCGGACAAGCGATCCAGTTCCTTGTCCGTTCCGGCTATCTCGCCGCTGGGCATCGGCAGTCGCCTACCGGTTGTACCCACCACGCCTTCTAGCATTGCGGAGATGGATACAGCGCAGCAGCACCCGCGCGGTCTCTTCCCGGTCGATACCGTGCGCGGTGCAGAGCGCGCGAAACTGCCCGAAGCTCAGATGGTGCTCCGCCTGCTGCTTCTCCACCGCCGTGCGTACCGGCCTCCAGGCCGCCGGCTGACGCTCGCCCACATGGGGGAGAGCGGAGAGTAGCTGCTGGATACGGATACGCAGATTCTCGACCCGGCCATCCGATAGATTCGCCAGATCCGCCTCCGCGGTCTCGATAGCCAGCTCCGGGAAGCGTCGCCGATAGGTGCCGAGATCGAAATCCGTCACCTGCCGGTCCGCTTTCTCGTGCAGCAATACCAGCACCGGCGTCCCGCGCACGGGTACGCCGTCCGCGGGCGCCCGATCCCGGCCCAGCAGCCGGATTATCTTGAGCCAATAGTCGTAGTCCGTCTCCTGCCGGCGTGCATCCGCGACCAACACATAGAGTGCATTCGGCGTCAGGAAGAACTGATGGGTCGCGTATTGGATCTCATGGCCGCCGAAATCCCAGATATTGGCGGACATCTCTTGAGCCTGCCCGCCCGTGGTCCGGTCGGACGCTTGGGGGCCAGCCGCATAGGGAAAGCACCAATCCCGATACACATTGATGCCCAGCGTCGACTCTCCCACCCCTGGAAGGGGGGCCATCGGGTCCAGCAGCTTCCGCGCCAATGTCGTCTTGCCGGCACCGGCCTCGCCCACAATCAGCAGCTTGGCCTCATACAAGCGGGCACTCTTCGCGCGCAAATAGTCCAACACAGCGTCCGTCCCGGACAGCGGCGGTAAGGGAATCGGATAAGCGGTTGTCATCCAGCCTCAAATGAAGCAGAGCATTCAGATCGCCAATCCCCTCGGCTAGCTCCGAGAGCCGGTTATTGAATAGATTAAGGTAAGTGAGCCGCTGGAGCTGGCCAATGGACTCGGGTAGTCTTGAGAGCTGGTTGCTACCGAGACCGAAGCGGGTGAGCTGCCGGAGCTGACCAATAGACTCGGGCAATGCCGAGAGCCGGTTGTGGCCTAGATCAAGGTGGGTGAGTTGCTGGAGCTGACCGGTGGATTCGGGCAACGCCGAGAGCCAGTTGCCGCCGAGATCAAGGCGGGTGAGCTGCTGGAGTCGACCGATGGACTCGGGTAGCTTCGAGAGGCGGTTGTTGCTGAGATCAAGGTTGGTGAGCTGCTGGAGCTGATCGATGGACTCGGGCAACACCGAGAATAGGTTTTCGCTGAGATTAAGGCGAGTGAGCTGCCGGAGCTGACCGATGGATTCGGGCAATTTCGAAAGCTGATTGTCGCTGAGATCAAGGCGGGTGAGCTGCTGGAGTCGACCGATGGACTCGGGTAGCTTCGAGAGGTGATTATTGCTGAGATCAAGGTTGGTGAGCTGCTGGAGCTGATCGATGGACTCAGGCAACACCGAGAATAGGTTTTCGCTGAGATTAAGGCGAGTGAGCTGCCGGAGCTGACCGATGGATTGGGGCAACGCCAAGAGTCGGTTGTAGCCGAGATCAAGGTGAGTGAGCCGCTGGAGCTGACCGATAGACTCGGGCAACTCCGAGAGTCGTTGGTTACTGAGATCAAGGCTAGTGAGTTGCTGGAGCTGACCGATAGACTCGGGTAGCTCTGAGAGCTGGTTGCCGCGTAGATCAAGGTGGGTGAGCCGCTGGAGCTGACCGATGGATTCGGGTAACTCTGAGAGCCAGTTGTTGCTGAGACCGAGGTGAGTGAGTTGCTCCAACCGCCAGAGTGCATCTGGAATCCGGTCTAGTGCCCCCCCGATCAAGCTGAGCCAAAGGATGTTTCGCCGCTCTATTTCGAAGAAGAAGTCGATATCGGCACCTATATCCCACAGCAAGATCTGCAACCCAAAGATCGTGCGATCTTCGATCTGGTCACGGAGTTGCTGCCACTGCCGGGTGTCGATAATCAGTGGCGGCAACGGCACATTCGGTAGCTGCCGGATCAGATTGCCGCGTATATCCAGATAGGCCAGTCCGGCGAGCCGTTCCATCTCCCTCGGCAGAGAGTCCAGGTCATGGTTGGAAAGGTCGATTGAGCGCAGTGCCGGCAGCTTCGAGTCGCCATCGAGACCGAGTGCTACCGACAGGTCCGGCAATACCCTCAGACGAACGCCCAATTCGCCGCGGGATAGATCCAGATGCTCGGCACCGTCGGCGCGGGCCTGATCGATGTGTCGGCGGATTCGCTGCAAGGGGTCCATAGCGGTCGGTTCCTGTTGTGTGGTAATTGGGCACCGCGCGGATGGTCATGGGATTTTAGAAGCTGTTTGGTTAAAAGCAATCCTACCGCCATCAACCAGCACGTTCCTCACCGCTGACAAGCTTTCCTGATGTTCACAGAAAGCCACCAATGCGCCTTCTCTATCGGTGACATCCGCTGTTGTAACGGCCAGAGCATGGGGAAG
>Ga0049107_10000246_pt1 | contig 14928 bp, 11 predicted proteins | sample WorMetilPIANOSA1_FD_61187 | JGI IMG/M metagenome (GOLD analysis project Ga0049107, IMG submission 61187) | Marine gutless worms symbiont microbial communities from Max Planck institute for Marine Microbiology, Germany - Olavius ilvae PIANOSA.1 | ecosystem: Host-associated > Annelida > Digestive...
GATTCGTGTCGGTTCCAATGACCTTGAGTGACCTTGAAAGGCCGGATGTGAGGAATCAATTTTTTTTCAGGCGGATCTTAATAACGCTGGTTAGGTCAGCCACGTCATTGCATTTGCAAAACTGCGTCGCGCGGTTTGTCAGCAACAGCTGAGTTTCTTGTTTGCTTAACCAGCATATTCTTCCGGAATACTCCAGGTTAGTCTGGGACCCTCCAAACGATTATCTTTAGGGACTGTTGCAGCATGGTTTTCTACAGGCTGGATGCTCCGCCTGTCATGTCAAAGCACTGAAAGGTTAATCAGTATCATGCTTAGTTAGCCTACGTGCAGTCCAGTCCAATTCCATGACATGCACATTAGAAATCAACTAAATAGCATCGAGTTAGTTGTTTACTAGTGTAAGGGTCGGTGGACTGGATTGGACTGGACGTAACGATGTTTGATTACGGCAGTGCAGTTTTCTTTGCAGCCTGTTTAAGGCACAAAAGCTAACTTCTAGTAAGCGGTTATTGTAAAAGAATTACTTCTTTCAATAAAGTGACGGTTCTCCATTCATGTCGTAATGGACAACAACTTTAACTCGTACAGCTTTTCACATTGCCTTCCGTTGTCTTTTTCATTTTGTTTCTCTGACAAAACATCACTACTGCCCCCAAAACAATGCCACATGCAGCAAACGAACTATTGGAAAACACACAGTTGTAGAATAGAATGGCATTTGGGCATAAAAGAGTCAGTTGGTAACGGCAATTGGCTAGCTGTCATACCTCACAGGGATCGAGACACCTGCAAAGTGGACAGTTATTTTGTCCCATCTGGAAGCCGTACGGACACTCGAGGTTGCACTGTAGACTGTCGCATTCATCTCTTGCTGCTCAAAAAAAACAATAAAATGTTAGCTAGTTACAAATGTTAGTTTATTAATATATGTTAATATTATAAAACAACAGCTTAGATAACGTTCTTGGAGTGGCTCAGTGGCTGAGTACTGGACTTGCGATCAACAGGTCCCGGGTTCAAATCCAGGAAGCTGCGCTGTCGAATGCAAGCCTGGGAAAGTTTTTTTTACAAACGCGTGCCTCTGTCACCATGCAGTATTAATTTGATACCGGCGTAAGCTGGGAAGGTAATCGAAAAACGCCAGACAGTACGATTACCTTCCCAGCTCACAGAGAATAGTGGTGTTTCCACCTATGAAGCACCTCACCTACTCTCCTTCAGAGTATGGCACACTTCTGTTCCCCGGTTCTAGGGCTCGAATGTGCTCATGTTTCTTCTGCAGCTTAAAACAGTAAACAAACTGACAAGACACACTTAAAAAGAGGATATACGAAGTCTCGGACGTGCTCAGTCCTATTTGCATTAGTTGTATTTTTCGTATTTTTTTTACTTTTTGTATTTTGGTTCTTACAGCTTTCTATCTACTGTTTTGCTGTTTTATGGCAGCCATTTCAACGGGCTTGTGCCTTTCTGGTAACCCGGAATAGCCTAAATATGATGACGATGCAAAGTGGGACATTTCTGGTGCATGGCAGCAATTTGGCGGGATGTGCTGCCTGACGCTACTAATGACTCGTATCAATAGTACCAATAGTACTCGGTGAAAGTCCAGCGCCACAATCATTGACGGCATGGCTGCTTCTCGCACAGGACGACACAGAAAACCCGAGTTTTTAACCAGCGTATGCACTAAACAGCCGTAAGAGTACCTACCTGAGCTGCAGAAGGCGAAACAGTCGTCGTAGTCGCGGAAATTGTTGCCGTTGGCGCCGCAGCCGGTGTAGTAGAACGCCAAACAGTCGCGCTGTTCCGAGTCGAAGTACCAGCGAACCTCGGCGTCGTCGCACTGGCCCTCGGCCCTCGGCTGTAGGCAGTCCGCCGGCGAGTACGTGCGTCGACGTGGGTGGTCGTCGGGTGTCGTTGGCGCGCACCTGTCGTAGCATTCGTCGGCGCTGCTGAACTGGTTGTCGTTGCCGCCGCAGCCGCCGTACGTGAACGGGCGACACTCGCCGTCGTCGGCGCTCCAGTAGAACCGCAGGATGCTGTCAAAGCACGGTCCCGCGTCCTTCGACAGATGACACCGTTCTAGCAAAACAACATAAAGACCAGACTCCTCAGTGTCATACTCCCGTGTAACGAACGCTCAACGACTTCCCAGTCCGCTGGCGAGACTCTCCTGGAGCACAAGAGCAATTTTGGCCAGATGACCTTCCTGACGCCACCGACTCAAGTCGACACCGACAACGGGACACAAATCCAGGTTTGCTGAATAAAATCTCCACTGAACCACGCCTGCTCCTCCTCAAAACAACAACCAAAATTTAATAGCATTGTCTATGCTAGGAATTCTTCATCTACCAATCGTGCTTTCAATGCTTTGGCGCAGTTGAGTTGGTGTAGGGAAAGACATATCACATCCTGAAGTAGTTGGTATTTGGAAACCGGGCCTAACTTATGGTGATAACAAAACAGTTAAACCAATAAAAAAAAAACTTAATTATTATTTTACTGTTCATCTATCATTCACTTGCTGAATGTGTTTATTTCATAGTATGCAATACTAGAGTTTATTACTCCATAGGGCAACTGCAACATGCTTGCACACTCTTGTTGCTTACTTGCATTACTACTTTTGTCTTTTGTTTAACTGGCTTATTTTTCCGGCCAATTACTCCAAGTCAGGCCGGGTTTCCCATAGGTCTTCCACAGAAGAACGTTTTGAGTTTGCTGTGTGCCGTCGCAAAGATAGAAACTTACAGTGGCCTCCTTCCTGCAGACAAATTTTCACGACTTCATTGAGTCACCAAACTGGCCGTGTAACTGCACCCGATCTAAATCCCTTGGATTACCCAATACTCCCAATACTCAATTTAGAGTGTTCTTCAGCAGCTGGTATATCCTTGGAAGATCAAGGACACTGACCATTTGATACAAGTTCTGAACAGTTGTTGGGATATGATCAGCCAATAACTGATCAACGACGCTACTGACCAGTGGTCTAAACGATTGTTGTTGGTATTTCGTTCTCAAGATGGACACACTGGGCATCGTTTGCGCTAATTCTGTAATGTCTGCTTGTTGCAAACTTTATTTCTGACATGCTTTGTCTTGAAAAAGTTGCCAGTATTGACTTCTGTTGACAGACTGACGATCGTCGCTCCGCAATGAGATAAGCGAAGACTTGGAAACTCTACGTGCCGCGCGCCCGTTTCACGTACGGTGACAGCTCATTTGCTGTCTCAGGGCCAAGTATCTGGAACAGCTTGCCTCCTGTCATTTGGGATCCGTCACTGTCCAGTCAAGGATTCAGGAGACTGCTAAAGACTTACTTGTTTGGATGACGATCGCGGCGCTAGTGCGTTTGAACTGGCGCCTGAGAAATGTACTTACTTACTTATTACTTACTTATTTGCTTGCTTGCTTGCTTACTTACTTACAGTTGCAAGTTATGGTGCATTAAACTTTGTGCAACTTATTCTGGACCACCTTGTATATACACGCAGACATAACGATGAGACCATGGCAAGGCTTTGGCATGCGGAGCCTGTACCTTCATCATCTGTCTCTGAGTAGTCGCGCGTTGTTGACGGCTGCTGCTGCTGTTGCTGACAAGCAGCGTAACAGTCGGTCTCCGTCTCGAAGTTGTTGTCGTTACCATGGCAACCGCTATACCAGAACCGCTCGCACCTGCCGCTCGGCTGGTCCCAGTACCATCGCTCCAGGAGATCGCTACATCCGCCGTACTCCGCCGCCTGCTCGCATCTGTTACCACTGCCCGCCATCTCAGCTACAAGGTCCCAGTGTAACAACACACATGACTTTATTTACTGATTTCATTAAGTTACTTAGTTAATCGACAAAGTAATACTTCTCTCCGCCAAGGAGGGTATGTTTTACTCGGCGTTTGTCTATCTGTCTATTAGTCTGTCTGTCTATCTGTCTGACTGTCTGAATGTCTGTCCGTTAGTATAGCATAACTGAAAAACTTGTTGATGCAGTTTGATTAAAAATATTTTAGAGGCGTACAGTGTGTGACTAACAGGAACTGATTGGAATTTGGTGGTGATCTGGATCACTTTACGATACGATTGGTTAGAGCTGCCTTGATGGAGGTTTGCACTCTCCCAGTGCTCTTGTTGCACTGTTAATTGAACTAAATTTTATCATAATGTGCCAATGACTATCAACACTACGTCGTAATAAAATACAGCAATAAACCACAAGGTAGATGTGCAAACGTTTAACTGACAGCAAAACATAATAACTTAAGAATAAACTGTCATGCCTTTTAAGACAACACAATTAACTATGTACCAATGAAAACTAACAACAGTTACATAAAAGAAAAATATCTTACCAGAAATGTGCATCCTACTGAATGCGTGTACAAAAAGTAAATACAACATATTTTTAAAAAATCAACTGTTGTACTCGTTTGTAAACATATCTTCTTGTACAAAATGGAAAACCAATATGCCAGAAATAACTACACGAAAGAAAGTTAGCCAAATTAGGTTTAAATTTTAAATAGAAACATTAATAAAGGCCACAGAATACATTAGCATCGAACGCTGGACATTACTGAGATTTATGCAAACACTTAATCGTCATCATTTTTATTAGCACTGCTATGACTTCAGTGCTTTGACACCGTTGGTTGAACGACAGTTTGTAAAAATAACTGAATGTTGGTATGTTGGCAGTGACGATTTGATTGGAGCACTGAACGTCTTAAGATTTCCGGGTGTCACCAACGCCACCTCCATCATCTTTTGCAGCAGCAAATTCAAGTGGTTTGATATTCTAGTACCAGCTTAACTGTCCTGGAAACTGGCCATTAAAACGAGTTGTTTATTAGCACTACTGTAACACCAGGCAATATTCATGTCTTAATAAACACACACTAAAACTGCATATAATGTCTAAAAAATAAACAATAAAAATGCTATACGACAGCCACAACAATGCCAGTACAATCGTTTCATTACACAATACATATTACAGCACCTCTGAAGTTACGACCGTATGGCGCTATATAAATTTGAATATTATTATTATTATTATTATTATTAGTTGGCTGCACGTGATGCTGTATGACGCAGAGTTTATCTTATGGCGCTTAGGTGAAACTTCACTTTGTATGTGGCGAAACCTTACATTTCCTTCAGTGCTTCAACATTGCTGGATGGCTGACAGGTAATGGTCCGACTTGTAAAAGAATGCACCATCCCAAAAGTTCTTTGTGAGACCTTCAGCGACATGGCCTCAACTGAAGTATTCTCCGTAAAAATAAGCTGGTTAATAACTGTTTTATATGTGTTTTACTGAGGTATGTGATGTATGTGCGTTTGACACATATAATAAAGATTACTTACTTACTTACTTACTTACTTAAATAAATAAATAAAATTGACAGTAGTAGCAGTAGCAAGCAGTGGCGTTGGTGTTGGTGGTGAAATCTATTAGGGGCGACTTTATTATCGTGACTATTACTAGGCTTACTGTCATTCTGACTGCACGTGTTTGCTACTTACTTTGCTGTGTTGTGGTCGGCTGCTGCTGCTGCTGCTGCGTCTGACGTGACGTTACACATACGTCGATGCAGTCCTCCTCCGTGGTGAATCGATTGCCGTTGCCCTTACAGCCGCCGTACCAGAAGATGCGGCAGACCTCGTGCTCGACGTCGTAGAACCAGTACTGCTCCCAGCCGGTGCAGTAGTCACCCTCGTCCCTCGCCAACTCGCACACGTCCTCATCCGCCACAACGTCTGACAACGACCACATGGCGCGCCAACTCAAAACTACCAACTCATCTTTTCTCTGCAGTTTTTTTTTACATAGCGTTCGTCAGACATTTGTGACTGTGTACAGCGCCCTTGGAGTGACTCCCATTATTTACGGCAGTATGGCACTCTTACAAATTGATTTTTTTTACATTATATTACCAGGTGCCGCAAAAAGCTATTCCCAAAAAAAATTAATTTCTGTTTTCTCAGCAACAGCTTATAATAATATTTTTAGTGAAAATTTACACCTTTATGTGTTCTTCGTAGATATACTCATATACCCAGCGGCATTTTGATAATATTTAAATACGGCGAAGTTACTGACTTTTGACGTGACCATCACGCGATTTTCACATGCTCAAAAATGTTTGCTTCATAGAACTATCATCATTTAAAAAGAACAAAAAGTGGGCAAGTTATTCACAGAAGACCAACTGAAAATTAAGCCACAACAATGTATTGGAGCAAGTGGAATAATGGCTGTTTTCATTCATTCTCTGGTACTCCTGTGAAAGCTATCCTCATCTCTTTACAGCAAAGCGGAAATTGGCAACATACACGCAGTATGTATGGCAAAACATCGATATTTACATAGATACGAATGAAAAACGAATTGCGTTACAGTTACACTTACCGTAGATGTCCACAGAGTCGTCTGCCTGACCTCTGTCATTATCGCCCGGCGGCCACGTGACGTCAGACCACGTGGTGGTCCGAGTGGCAGTTGTGACGTCATCGTGACGTGGTTGCTGCTGCAGACACAGCGCTCGACACTCGTCCTCGGACGAGAAGCGATTGCCGTTGCCATGACAACCGCCGTAGAAGAAGCGTCGACACTCGCGCCTAACCGGTTCGAAGTACCACACGGCGTGGTAGTCGGTGCATGGGCCGGAGTCTTTCTCCAACTCGCACACTCTGCCGTCTGCAGTACGTAACGGAACGTAACACACAAATAAGTAGAAACAGACAGTGTCTATTTCGACGTCAGAAAATACACACCAGGACGCTTAATTATCGCTTTAAGAATTTTCATGCTCAGTTCACACACACAGAACTGTATGTGGCGAAATTTCGAGAAATCTGCTGCCATTTTCGGCTTAGTGTATCGAGGGAATTTTTTGACAATGATGAATCATCATCATCATCAATGACCTGCTACTGTAGGCCTAACTGTACTTACGCGTATTGCACACTGATTCGCCAATATTTCGATATTGTGGATGGAACCGCAATGACTATTAGTCAACAATTTTATATCTATTATTTTAGGCTCCCTAAATGTTCCTTAGAGTTCTGAGACTCCACCAGTATCGTGGATTATTAATAATTTACCTTTAACAGTCAAAACTTCTCACTTCATTATTGTGCTATTTTTCCGCCTGTGGAGTGGTTGACTGTGGGGCACAGGAAGGCCTGACTGAGCAATGAGTAGACTACAGTCGTTTTATGGCTAAAACCTCCGCCGAAATCTGCCTTATCGACGACGGCTGAACTTGATCTAGAAATAATAGGCCTGAACGAGACACATCGGTAAAACAGCAAAAGAGTAGCCTACTCTTTCGTCACAGCGAGAACATCTCACCGGCGGCGGGAGAGACAGTGGAAAGTTGATTGTGTCGTATGGTCGGCGCGACGGTCTCCAGGTAGATGCAGCGCTGTTCGCAGTCGCCGACCGAGGCAAACCTGTTGGCGTTGCCGCCGCAGCCTCCCCACTCGAACTGCTCGCAACGCTGTGACAGTGGGTCGTAGAAATAGGCCGTCGTGTAGGAATCGCACGGCCCGACGTCGCTTGGCAGATGACACAGATCGGTCTCGTTGGATGTCATCATTCCGCCGTCTACGACAATAATGCCGCTCTGCCAGTTTCGGCCAAATCCTTCAATGTACTTAACAATACACCCACAGGTGGTCCAAAGCCTCGGGCCAGGCAACGTTCAGCTACTGAGCACCGAGTAAAGCCATAAATACACTATACAGTCTATGTCTCTCGACGCCGTCAACGTCGACCTTCGCACGGCATCTTGTAGGACAGCACTGAATGACGTGTGCCTGCAGCGCATCTGGAGCGATTTAAGGCTTGTGCTGATTGTAAATTTCTAATATTAATTATTATTATTTTTTATACCCCAGTAAATATAATCCTGATGAAGTTTAAAAATTACAGCCAGTACAAAATGGGTACGAGATCAGTACACGTAATCAGGAACAGGCAGGCTGTCGTGCAGTAATACAGCATTGAAGCGCTGCATCAAGAACAAAATCCTCTTAAACAAAAACCAACCCTCTCTTGTCGCCAGCGTTCTGGGAAATCCTTCTGCATGAATTAGATTTTTGCCCACCAGCACAAAGCCGCGGGCGTGAAAACTAAGCAAAGCGTTAAAGAACGGCTGCAACGGCTTCTCATTCGGTGTCATTGTGTTGAGGAAGGAGACCGCATGGGCTATTATTATTATTGTTATTATTATTTTTCCCTTCAGTGTTCTGAAATTGTTGGCTGGACGACAGGAAGGGCATCCGGCCTGTAAAAAGTCGGGTGTTGGTTTGTTGATGGTGACGATCTGACTGCAGCTTTGCACGTCAAACAGCTCCAGTTGTCAACATCACCTCCTCAGATCCGAGAAAACCAGAACGGAGACATTCTGGTACCGATTTACCCGAGTTGTCGTCGAAAATGGCCGTTAAAAGAATGTCGAATGTCATCGGTATTGTTATTGTTATTGGCTCGGTCGCAGAGTAGTTACGGCGCCGGACTTGCGATCAACAGTTCGCAGGTTCGAATCCCGGCTGCCGCACTGCCGAGTGCAACCTTGGACAAGTTGTTGACACACACGTGCCTCTGTCACCAAGCAGTATAATTTGATACCGGCCAACGGGCGGTAATGCTCGCCGGCTGGGGAGGTAACCGCGGGCCTGGCAGAAAGTTATGGCAGCATACCGCCAGGTTTATGGCTTCAGTCACCTGCGGTCTGACTGCCGAGGACCGGAATTAGCCCCAAAACCCTACGCTCATTTCGAGTATGGGACTACCTTTATTGTTATTATTACCAGTGGTCAGTTGACGTTGACGAGTGGTCGCTGGCAGCGAGGTGGTCATCGGTCGACGGCGAGTGACCGGCGGCTGTGTCGGACTGTCGACGACGTTGGTGGTCTGATCACTGGCCGGCGGCGGGGCACGGCTGCTGGTGATGTTTCGCTGTTGACAGACACGCCGGCAGTTGTCCGCCGTCAGGAACCTGTTGGCGTTGCCGTTGCAGCCGCCGTACGTGAACTGACGACAGCTGGACGTCGACACGTCGTAGAAGTAGCGCCGTTTCGCCGCCCTGCATGGCCCCGTCTCCGCAGCCAGCCCGCAGATTTCTACATAATGATGTCGTCATCAGGCAGACTTGAATTATTATAACCCATCTCACGCCTCCGATTCTCCACGACCATGGCGCTATATAAATTTACTTACTTACTTACTTAATAGACGACGAACAGAGGGATGGACAGACTAGACGTATATGACAATGTATTTCAGTTATAGCAATAATTTATGGCGTAACCTAGACGCAATAGTGCCAACGGTTACGTTCATGGCTTACGTTTACATTGAGTGGATTGAAGCAGACATATACACGTATCCATTTTTCTTCACCCACCCCCACCCACAATGTTCTGAACGCCGACCCAACCATTCCATGTTCGGTGTACCACTCAGATTGTGTCATAGTTCTAAAATAAACTTGCCTTAACAGAAAATGATTACGTAAAGTGTCCAAATGATAATCTTTATAACTGTATACTACAACTAACCAACAGATATTTTGCTTTGAATGTATGTATAACCGTTACGTAATCCCAACCCAATCCAACCCGTGGATGGATGGACCCAATTCGTGTCCATGTGTGGACTGACGTAACTCGAAAGTAGATCTAACCGTTAGTCGGACACTGGCGAAGACACTGTTCTCTCGTCTCGAATCTGTTGTCGTTGCCTGCACAGCCGCCGTACGTGAACTGCAGACAGTCGCCCAGTTCGTGGTCGTAGTACCACCGCGCGACGAACTCCGTGCACGGACCAGCGTCAGCCCACTGGCTGCATACACCTGCCACACGCCCGCGCCGCAGACCAAGATAGGATTAAATCTGTATCGCCGTTTTTCGAATCTGTTGTCCTAGTATTCGACTTTGACCGCCATTCGACTGTAACTCGACCACGCCACGACCATACGACGACGTTACGACCGAAGGCGCACATATATACTGTGGGCTGCTGCATGGTGGCTTAAATTAATAGGTCAACGTGACTGCCGCTAGCGGGTTACGTCATTGCAGTGTTCGAGAATACGTATTTTTCTGTTTTTTTTTTTCAAAATTAAAAACGTAACTTTTTACGTTTTTTGCTTTGTTGCATACGTTTGTTTTCTCGAACAATGACCGTCAGTGTCTTCTCCACTTAGAAGTCTATCAAATCGCTAGCTTGCAATGTGCGCTCTGAAACAACATACAACTTTATATAAAATTGTTGACTAAATATGGCCTTAGTAATTTAATTGATTGAGTGGTCTCCAAAACTTTACATGTCATTACTTTTACGTTTTTACGTTTTTAACGTTTTTCAAAATCCAAAAAACGTGATTTTTTTTTACATTTTTTTGCTTTGTTGCATACGTTTTCTCGAACAATGCATCTTTGTTACCTTAGTGACTTTTGATGAGCAGTCGAACGGCCGTAGAATCGAAGTCGATTCGAAGTTGTAATATGCTTAACATCGGACGGCTTGGCTTCTGCGTGATACGATTATTTTCTGTGCTTTTTTGTTCTGCGAGCTGTTGACATCATTATGACGTTTTTGCGATATGTTGTTTGTTAAGTGGTTTTGTTTACAACTGCGACGCGACTGCGACACGACCGCGAGACTTCCGTGCAACTCGCATGCGATACGACTTTCGTGCTTCGAATGCATTTGAACATTTTGGCGCAGCATTGGACAACACGTCATCGACGCACCATTGACCGGTGGCGTGCTGAACCATAGATGTTAAAAACGTTCATATTAAAATAAAAAAACGTTAAAAACGTGAGAACGTGACAAAATTTAAAAACGTTTGTAAACGTTGAATAAAAAAACGTCAGTAGGCTAATTTAATTAATATCTAAATATTGTAAAGCATGATTATAAAGAGCAAATGCTGTCAAATTTGGAAACGAATGTCAACTGCGGCGTTCTATCCTACCATTCCAACAACAAAACTAACGTTCTCCCAACGTTTCAAGTGCATAATTTACTAATTGGCACGTTACTGTTGAGTCTGTTGTCAACGTTTTTTATTCACAAAAAACGTTGCAAACATAAAAAAAAACCTTTAAAAACGCGTTTCTTATTAAAATATAAAAACGTAAAAAACGATTTTTACATCTATGTGCTGAACTCAAATCATGTACTCAGGGCGGACATTTTGAGCTCACGTTGTTAATTAATCCGTGCAGACATATATTCAGTTAAACATAGTCCCATGGCACTCTCATAAGAACCTTCTGGTCTTGGGCTACTGAGAAGCAACTGGAGAAACTACAGTAATATTTAACAGCATTAATGATCTCACAGTATCAATTCACGGACAGTGCACGCCGTCGCCGGAGCACGACAACGTTTACGTCGAAAATGTGGAAATCCACCATAATAATACGTAAACAAACTGGCAAAATCACACCAGAGTGCCGTGTTAATCACAAACAGATCACAGTCGCGTGGGGTATAGCTCACCGAGACCGGAAACAGACGGCTTGCTGATGCGGCATCTGCGCTCGCAGTCCTCCTGCGAGTGGAATCGGTTGTCGTTGCCTCCGCAGCCGCTGTAGACGAACTTGAGACAGCGATCGGTCGAACGGTCGTAGTACCACAGCGGCTGATAGTCCACGCAGTCGCCGGACACCGCAGCAAGTGCGCACACGTCTGCATCGATACATCAAGTCACAGACTAGAATGGCACTCAGTAGAGCGCATACCTCCGCCAGGCAAGCTGATACCGCAAAATTGTTACTATTGAACGCCGAGCAAACATGCCCAGTGTTGCGGGATATGACTCGGCCCCATAACCCCAATGTAACATAACCCCAGTGTAACGTGATTCGGATGGCCCATCTGCCATCTTTCCACCAAATTTTGTGAAAATCGGTTGAGTAGTTTTTTTGTAACCTGTTCTTGAAGCTTCGGCTTACGGCAGGCTAAATTTGTCATTATTATTATTATTATTGCACGATCTTGCAACAAACTAACGCCATAACTTCCTTTGTGCAGGTAACAACACAACAATACACAGTTACATAATCAGTACACAATCTTATACACCATCTTACAACGCAGTACAATTCAATGTGATCAAATGTGGAGACAAGTGCCCACGTTGGCTTTGTGACACGCAGCTTATGGGCATATTAGACAGATAGCGACGTGGGGGAAAATAGCAGCGGTGAGTCCATGAACTCAAGTAAACAAGCAATGACATCACCAGCTCTGGGGCACTGTTGTTATTTTAGTTCTAATAATGCCTTTACAGCATTACAGAAAAACTACAAAAAGGCACACACGCATCGTTTTAACGGCCATTTTCTAGATAAACCTGGGATAGCCGGTTGTCCCCTTACAATAAGCAGTTCTGGTGCGAAGTTTTACAAGCCATGCCCTCTGTAGCGCCAACCGGCAGAAACGCACACTAGGCTTCATCCTTTCTGCAACTACTGCGACTGCTGAAAGAGAAGAGGCGTCCGCGTCACTCCATAAAAAGCAAACAGAAAAAGAATGGCTTCAGTTTACCTGTGGTTGTGCCCGCAGTGAACCAAAATCCTGCTGAAGCCACTAAAAACAAGAGAATATCTGGGATATGCTACTGTGCCTGGTGCATGCTGTTAAAATAAACTCAATTCAGCTGCCAGTGCGAACAGAGTAGACTACAGACCGTTAGCAGTGCACTTTCTGTGACAGTCCTCGCGCGTCCGGAACCGATTTTCGTTTCCGCCGCAGCCGCCGTACAGAAACTGCTGGCATGTCTGACTCTGGTGGTCAAAGTACCACTGGTGAATGTACGACGAACACGGTCCGGGCCCAGGCGGCAGCCGACACACATCTACAAGACACAGATCTGCTGTATCCTTGATTTTTCTGTTTTCGAAAAGCAGTTACGGGCTCATGGCTCAATCAGTGGAGCAGGTGCGCTAGTGGCTGTGTGGTGAGAGTGCCGGATTTGCAATCGGGAGGTTGCAGGTTCGAATCTCGGCCGGGGATACTCCGCACCAATGTCTACTCAACCTTCCATCACTCTGGAGTCGGTAAATGAATATCAGCTATAGCGGGGAAGGCAAAGGCAGGTATGGCTCATTCCGATTGCAGATGAGCATGCGGATGTGCATAAAGGCGCTATATACCTTTACCTTTACCTTAAGGCGATGGACTCTCACCAACGCCAACCGGGTTCAATATACACTGTGTCTCAAAAAAGTGTCCACTACTTAATTTTTTTTTTCAACTTGAAGCAATCTAAAACAATATTCATAATTTTTGGGACGCAATATCCTGATTATCCTGGCTTCTAAAAAGCATTTATACTTTTGCATCAAACCTCTGGCTTACTTATTTTACTTTGTAATTTTAAGGCTAGCAGAAATGACTAATCTTTACACAATACTACTACGTTTGCAAACATACCGTCCAAAAAGACCATAATTTGGTTAAAATTTGCGTCTCCTTAAAGGATATACTGCACAGAATTATTGCGGCCTTGCGGGTCCCTAAACACGGTGCAGGGCATCCGGACATCGGGACAGACGGAAAGACGCTCCGGAATTATAGAAACTGCGATGAGGTACCACTCAGTGTGTCAGTTGTGACGGCCTGAGTGGTGACAGGAGCTGATGCTACGCTGGTCTGACTGACAGTGGTTGATGTCATCGTCGTTCTGACAGACGGCGTACTGCTTGATGGCTTCTCTCGTGACCAGCTGCAAGCCTGGCTGCATAAATCCTCTGTTAGAAATCTGAAATTCGCAAAATGACCAAACCAGTTCATCAACTAGGCCTACATAATTTTAATATCTGATAAAGCAAAAAAAACATAATACAAACAGGTAAATAAACAAAAATAACAAAACGTTACTGTTGAGTCTGTTGTCAACGTTTTTTATTCACAAAAACATTGCAAAGATAAAAAACATTGGCCTCTTCCATTTCTTTATTTATCTGTCATTTTGTTTTCATTTGTTTTATTCATCCATCCATTAATTTCTTTAATAAAAGAACATGAAACATACAGACAGAGACAGTAATATTCACAGAGTGCTTAACGGTTTTCTTGCAGACCTGTTGCGGTTTCCTCCACATCCTCCATACTGGAAGACAATACACCGTCCTTCTTCCTCGCTGAAATGCCAGCGTCGTATGGAGTGTTGGCACGGACCGGGGTCTCTCGGCAGCAGACAGCGTTCTATACACAACCACGTCAGAAATATTTTGTTACCAGCCGTAACTGCTGTCCTGCGGGCGGACTATTTTCGAACGAAGTGTTACTTATTTTCAGTTTCAAATTCCTCTTATGGTCTGCTTTCATAGCACGGCTGACCAAGTCCAAATGTAAACGAATTCACGTCTGATTCTTCGATTCGAAACTTGCGTCAAAGAGGAACTTCTCAACACACAGTTAATGTGAATGAATTATGCACAAAAGCACTTCCGGGATCATGCTGATTCAGAATATGTATCATATGTATGGGCAGACTGTAAAGGAGCCAAGTTTATTGGTAACAAAAAATCCAGTCATTCACTCAATCGCTCACAAAAAATACAAACACTCAGCTTTATATCTTAATACAGACTAAGATAAGACTGCCAGATGACAGGTACTAGTAGGCCTAAACTAATCACATTACTGCGTACTAGAAGTGGGAACACTTTCAGCCATTTGACACTATTGGCAGTGCTTTGAGACTGTTGGTTGGGCGACAGGAAGGGCATCCGGCCTGTAAAACAAGAAGCTCAGCTGATGCTAACAACAGGCTCGACGCGTTTATTAGCGGTCAGTCGAGCCCGTGCCATAAGTGACGGCACACTTACTTAACCACGTACGGCACATGACACTGAGTCGATACTCGATAACAATGTAATGACG
>Ga0049107_10000247_pt1 | contig 14919 bp, 6 predicted proteins | sample WorMetilPIANOSA1_FD_61187 | JGI IMG/M metagenome (GOLD analysis project Ga0049107, IMG submission 61187) | Marine gutless worms symbiont microbial communities from Max Planck institute for Marine Microbiology, Germany - Olavius ilvae PIANOSA.1 | ecosystem: Host-associated > Annelida > Digestive...
CAAGGTCCATATAAAGTAAAATACAAAAAACTACAAAATGCTACTAATAAAATAAAATAATAACCTAACCAAAAACACACTCACTAAAAACTAAGACTAGGCCTACACATGGTAATAAAAAAGAAAGAAAAAAAAGACAACGTTAGATGTTTACCAGTACAGTCACGTTCATTTGGCGACAACTGGAATCCGGAATTGCAACTGCAGCGGTCGGGATTTCCGCGAATACAGAGTTGTTCACAGTTACCGTTGTTCAAATCACAGCCGCCTGCAGAACACAGTTCGAAATAACGCGCTGCAGAAAAAAAATCAATCAAAGTTGATTCAATTTCACTGGTCTCCCAAATCTGAACTGTCTACAACTCAGTGATTATTTTTCTTCTATCGCTTGCTTTGCGTGCTCAGCCATAAAACAGCGTCGTCATCGGCTTGATGTATAGTATTCATAAACCACCAGAAAATCGTGTGATTGGACGTGATTGACGATATGATCCACTGTCTGCCGTCGGTTTCCACATATGCATGACGGCCTGGTGCCACTGAACAAGATTAGCTGCACATCGACCCCGACCAGTTCGAAATCTGTTCAATGTGGACCACAGACGCCAAGGTAGGTTGAAACCAGGAGGACAGATGGTTGGGTCAGTGACGAGTGACTGGTTGACAACAATTGTATTGAACCATGCATCAATCCACTCAGATGCAGCTGTTGCATCTGGTGCTGGTTTATTTAGCCAGACTGGGTGCCTTGACAGAAGACGAACTGAGGGGTGAGAGTTGATATCAGAACACAGTGGTAATTTATCATTCAACTGGATTGTTGTCAGCAGCTTAGCAGTGGCTTTTTGGCGTCGCAGATTAGGAGGAGGGATGTGACTAAGTACTGGCAACCACGGTAGTGGGGTTGCATGCAATGTTCCAGAAATGATGCGCATGATTTCATGAAGCTGGGTGTCAACCAGGTGTGAGAGCAGATCTTGACCAAACAGCTGCATAGCACTCTGCCACAGAGTAGCAGAGTGCCAGTGCTGACGTTCTAAGTGTTGGCGCAGAAGCATCCCAGGAAGAGCCTGCCAGCATGCTTATAAGATTGCTGCGAGTGCCAACTTATGCTGCTGTCTTTCTTAAGTGATCACGGAAGGTCAGAGACCGATCCAAAGTGATCCATACGTAAACATTATATGGATCATGTCTGATCTTCTGATCTTTTGACCACCGAGTGAGACATTCAGATACTGATGTGCTTTGGCATTGTGTAGGTGGAACATGCTGGATGTAGTTTTTGCTTGGCTTGACTGAAATCTCCATTTCCAGAAAAAGGTCACTAGTGTATCCATATGTGTTTCAGAAATTCAGGAAAAATATTGTCATAACCTGCTGCAGTGCCTGACTTCATGTTCTTCAGAACCACATCAAGTTCTGCTACCTGAAATAGATAAGTTGGTACAGGTAGTTTAGTTGTCCAGACAATTTCCTGCTGCAAAACTGTTGCCACTCATTTCTGACTTGGCGTTCATGTTCGCTGACCCCTGAAACCTTGGCAACCTTGACTAGGTGACTGGCAACAGCATTTGGAGTGACAGACGGTCTGGATTGAACTGGTGGTTGTTGGGCGGCACCCAGGTGACGGATCAAGTTCCAGCATTTCCGGCTTGAGTGAGTGAAATTTAGGTTTGCTGTAGTTTCCTCCCATCGTACACGCCTAGCAGCGTCAAGTGACTCAATCAAATGATCTGCGATGTCAGGATATCCAGAAGCTTCATATTGCTCAAGCAAAGCTTTACATTCTTCGTCCAAGCAAGGTGTGTACGCTGGTCTCCGATCGCGTGGGATTGACACACTTGCTGCTCTAAAGATGGCCCCTTGTAGTCTGCAATAAGCTTCTTGTATTGAGATGCTCTTTGATGGGATTGTAACTATGCTTTTATCTAGTGTGCTAGAGAACAGGTCCCAGTTGACTTTCCGGAAATTCCAGCGTAGCCTCGATAAGGAAATTATGTTGCGTCGTTGGTTGGTTCGTCGTTCGTATGGTTGGGAGTTGAAGTCCAATGTGTATGAGCAGGGGCCTATGCTGGCTGTGTGGAAAGTCCTGTAAGACTGTTTGAGTTGCTGGTTGACTGAGCTGCAGATGAGCTAATCCAGCAGAGGTCTGGCGAATCTCTCTTCCACCTAGCGGAGTGAAACGTGCCACGATGATGGCATCATTATGTCAGGAAGCGATTGTTGTTAGTTGCCCACTGGAATAGTATGTCACCGTCGTCATTGGGTGTAGGATATCCCCACTTGGGGTGGTGACTGTTAAAATCTCTGACGTACATGACAGGATGGCTAAAGGAAGGAAGAACACTTTGACTCCAGTGTGCACTGGGTGGCTTATAGATGTTGACAATCTTGAAACCACCTACTTGTACTGCATCACAGAAATCTGACGTGCATATCACTGAGGCATCTGCATTGCAATGTCTGAACGAACGTAGGTTGCACGGCCGAATGAGTCAATGGTGACCCTATGATGAGATCATAACCATCGATCTTGTATCATTCTGCAGTATGTTTTGATATATGAGTTTCTTGTAAACAAAGCACATCAACGTCGTTCTTGTGGGCTATGTTGCTGATGATGGACCTTTTCGACGCTGACAAGCTTTTGACATCAGGTTGGAGTACTCAGAGCGCCGGGCCAACAGTTACACAACCAGTGGCTGATGCACTGTTGCTGGCAGGTGCTGTTTGCTGTGGCACGTGACCGGGATTAGTAATAAAAATTCGGTCAGCGGGTGGCATCTTAAACTGGAGGGCGTTGTGGTGATGAAACGCGATGCCGTCCTCCCCGTCGGCAGTGTTTGTTAGGCAATAATGACGGTCATGCCACTGGGCCAGTAGGCACCGCGGTTGCGAAGTGTGTGGCATGTCGTTATCAAGCAGACCGCTGCGACAAACATGTGTGCGGTAGTTTCCAGTAAGTGGCAATTAAAATACGAAATTAAAACCATGGAAAATGTAATAAAAACTACCTAAAACAGATTAAAAACACTGACTAAAAGTAAACATGTCCGCCATCCTGGCCTAACGTAACTGGAAATACTCGGTGATTATTCAAGCAAGTTGATATTAAAGCTGTAGATATCAGGTGGCATTTTGGCCTTAAAACACTGCTACGATATGCTGAGCAATGGACCCCTCATACTTTCCCCGTATCTTCATTAACTGTGCTCCAATCTGTACAATTTTTGGCATGCTAGCTGATACTCCAGCAAACGCGTAACAAATTAGTACAAATGTACGTATCCCAATACATTTTGTGCAGTGCGTACCTTACCGTAAGTCAGGCCCCTCTCCCTAGTTAACAGCACAACAGACACACTCAGAAGAAAACTAGGCTGAGACAGACAGAGCCTGGTTTAATCGCCTTTTACGACATCCGGCCAGGAAACGGAGCGGGTCTATTCTTTCAATCCCGGAGCCCGCACGGGGCTATAGCTTTAGCTATATCTATACTATGGCTACAGTAGCTGGCTATACTGACCAAGAGGGGTGCAGCCGCGATTGTTGCTGTTCAGCCGATAGCCCGCATCACACTGACATCGGTAGTCATTGACGCTTGTCCCCGCTATACACGTGTGCTCACATCCGCCGTTGTTGTAGTCGCACGGGTTCAACGCTGTCGGAACAAATTCAATGTCATTACACGACGATCCACGCCAACAAATCTATGCATATGAAAAAGCCCCGTCTGTCTGTCTGTCTTCCTGTTACTCGATCAAGCCAAAATGAAAGGGCAGACCCCCATATCCACATAAACATTATTAATCAGGGTCACCCAAGGAGGGTCACAGACACGTTAGAATTAAACTAAAAATTCTAACAATCCGCCGCCGCTACGGGAGAGAGCGGGCAAGCGTGATACTGCCCGCAGGACCTATCCTCGTGCATGCCAGAAGGTAAGGCAACGACGGCTGGATACCATCCACTCGACTCTAGGGATGGTGTTCCCATAGTGCAGCGCAGCGCGGCGAGGCCAGAAACGCGTCCTCTATAATCTACAGTGCAATATGATGTTCATCATGCTAGTTACCCACTCAGAGCTGCGACAGTATAGCGGTAAACTCGGTCAGTCCGTCCGTCCGTCCGTCTTTCCATACGACATCTCGGCAATGACTGAAGCTAGTGTGCCCAAATTTGGTACACATGACCTTGGCATTACGGTGTGACTGACTTTATGTTCGAAAAGGTCAAAGATCAAGGTCGCACGCACGTAAGCGCACACATATAAACGCACGCAGACTCACATGCTCTCAGTCATCCACACACGATAGCTACGTTTTGTCCAAATTAACCAGCAGTCCAGTAGTCCCCACTGGCCCAAAGAACAACCTTGCAGATTGTTGCTTGGAGGAGTAGGCTGTTTTACAGATCGGATGCCTTCACAAACAGAATACACTATCAGCTGTTCATTACACTGCGCGCTAAGCTTAGCGGCGCAGTGTGTTGTAATCGGTCCTGTCTGTGTGTTTGCGTGTTTGTTTGTTTGTGGGGCTGTTACCATGATAACTCTAAAGTGTGTGCATCGATCTTTACCAAACTGGGTCTGTAGGTGAAGGTAGTGACCATCTCCAGCTGATTAAATTTTGGCCGTCCTGCGCCCCCGGGATTGTATCTCGATAAGAACTTGGATTGGACTGTGTATATAGATTATGTTATAAAAAGATCTTAAAGTATGTTGGTATTTTTTACAAACTGCAGAACAAAATTCCACGTGCATGTCTGCGTAAAGTAATATTTACTTTGCTTTTGTGTATCCACATCTGTTCTATGGCATTGAATTATATGCTAACACCTACTACTCCAATCTGGATAAATTAGTTAAACTCAATAACATACTGTTACGAATATTGCAAGGAAAAACTAGGAGGTCAAATGTTACTGATTTATACATGAACTATAGGACACTGACACTGCTACATCACTTTGCTGTTCTGGTATTTGTACACAAGTTTGTTCACCATAGACATACATTACCTGATGTTTTCCATAATTATTTTGTTTCAAACTCATTGATACATAACTAAACAACACGTCAGAAGGCTGGGCTCCGTTTGTTTTCAGTAAATACTACCCTTGGTCAACGGTCTATCCAGTATAAAGGTTGTGTATTGTGGAATAAATTGCCATCTGAACTTCAAGAGCCAATGTCCGTTAACAGATTCAAGTCGTTGCTTAAGCTGCATCTGCTAAATTGTATTGATTATTGATCCTAGTTACTTGATTGGTTGTGGCTAGCCTATATGGATTACTGTTCAAAATAGATTATTGTGTCTGTAAGTATACTTAGTGAATGTTGTTAAATAGCAGCAGACCGTGTAACTGTTTGGTTATTTTTTATGTAAAAAATTTTTAAATTCTCCATTTGGTGTTATTAAGTCCATGTTTCTTCTCTACTGACGTATATTCATTATAATTCTAACATGGGTGGCCGGCATAGATAGCTATTGCTTTTCCGGCAGCCCATCACTAACATGTATTAGTCTGAAGTTTGATTTATATGTTTATTTGTGATAAATAAATTCTTCTTCTTCTTCTTCTTCTGCGGCAGGGCGAAAATTTTTGGCTCCGCCTTACTACAGCCAGCACGCAGTGTCGGCGTCTCAGATCTTTCAACAGCTTCATGTAAAATGAAAAAAGCGCTAACTCTTTGTGCTGTCTCACAGAAACTAGTGATGATCAGGCATATGCTTCAGGATGCAGAGCTTTTGTTGAACTCAATGTAGAGTCTAGAGCACTACAGCTGTCATTCTTCGTACATTACAAACTAAGATCTGTAACTAATGACGCTTGTCAGTGCCCACTCAGTGTCAAGCACATCCTTGTTGAGTGTAGGCCTACTGATTTTAACGATACTCACACTAAATATTTTGTTACTTCCTCTTTGGAGAACAGTCACGACTGTTGACGTACATAACGTCCTTGATTTTATCAAAGAAACTCATTTTTACAACAAGTTATAATGTTAATATTTTTATAGTAGCTATACAGCCTTGGTCTTATCCTACTTTTAACACCATTTCTAATTTGTATTAATTGCCTATTCTTCTGTTACGTATAATGTCTGTCGTATACACGGTGAATGGCATTGAATGGCCTTATCCGTATGTGTGCTGAAGTGTTAAGAACCTACTCACTCACTCACTCACTCACTCACGACGCTAGAGAATGCAGCGTAATTCCCAGTAAACCGACGACGCTAGTTTAAAATGGCTGCAGTTGCTTACTGTTGCACTTCAAATTCGGCTGGACGCGAACTCTCTTAAAGCCGACGTCACAAGTACAGTAGGCTTGAACGAGTGAGGAGGAGGTAGACATTGCGGCTATTTCACAGCGCTGGTCACACTGCAGCGGAGCGCACATCGAGTTGATTGCTGTTACAGCACACACATACACATGTACAATACTGCGGCGTTATATACTGTGTTTGAAAAATGCATTCGTTATATTATATTTTTGAACAACTCCGTTAAAAATTCAGCCAATTTTAATATTTTTTTGTATACACATCTCTAGGAAGCTTGACGCCGGAAATTAACATACCAGCCCAACTCATCTATAAACTGCTGCTGCACTACCGTAGTAAGTGTAAAAAGTGATCTTTCAACAATATTCAACAGTAATTTTGATCAAGCACTTTATAAAAAGTTCCAAACATACACGAATATTCATAGTCTAGAAACAGTGAAAATGTCACTGACTAGCCTACATTAGAGCGAATGTTCAAAGTGCACAGAGAGAACCATGGAGTCTGTATAATGCTAGTTTACTATTCGATCAGCTCATTCACAATGTACTGCTGGAATGCTGTGCATCTCTACTTTTTACAATTCTGGCAGAATGAGGTCACTTGCTAAATCATCCCCTGAGGTAACACTTGGCTGTTTCTGTACATATTACTATTAAAAATGACAGAACGGTAAAAAAGGGAAACAGTGAAAAAATCGTTCAGTAGTTATAACAGCACAGATTTCAATCACATGTTTCTTCTTATATTTCGTTTTGTAAGGCGTTACAGTAGAGGACATTTTTATGGACAACCGTTATAATTATTCGACCTCACACATTAATTTTTCTGTTATTGCTTACTTGAGTGCTTAGTCCTAAGTGATAAGTAAGTAAGTAAATGATTTTTGTATAGTGCCAAAGTCCAGCAGGAATCAGGGTGCATTGGTGTGAGGTCGCTAGGGGTGGGGGAGCAGAGAAGTTGACTGGAAAATAATATCTTTAGATGGCTTCTGAGAAAACAGCAATGGTGACTGACGATGAAGACTTTTGCTGAACATCCACACAAATGACAATGATAACGTAGTGGTAGTAATAACACGCATACCAGCAGCATTGCCGAACATCGCAGGTGCCGAAAGTCCCGCGGCTCCAGCTGCTCCCGCCACGCCAACAGAACCAGGTGGTCCAGGAACACCCATAAGACCAGTTACTCCAACGGTGCCGGTGGCACCGGTCCGACCCCGCGGTCCCGGCGGTCCTGTGTATCCGACCACTCCGGTTATGCCACGGCTGCCCGTTGCGCCCGTGCCGCCCCGTTCTCCAGTCACTCCAATCATTCCCAGCGCTCCAGTCGGTCCTCGATCTCCGGGCGCGCCAATTGCTCCCGATCTGCCGCGCAGTCCTGTCGAACCGACGCCTCCCGGGCTTCCTGGCCTGCCGACCGGACCCGCCAGACCAGTGGCTCCACTCCTTCCAGACAATCCAGAGCCACCGGTTAATCCAGTAGCTCCACTTACCCCCGGGCGGCCAGGGTCTCCAGACAATCCAGTCGGTCCAGTCGCTCCAGGCTGCCCGACTGGACCCGCAAAGCCACCTGTACCCGGGGGGCCAAATGGTCCCGGGAAACCCGGTAAACCCATACCTCCACGTAGTCCTATGGGTCCAGGGAAACCACGTACACCTTTGACTCCAGGACTTCCGATGTTACCAGGTATTCCCAGAGGCCCAGGAAATCCGGGTGTTCCCGACCCGCCTGGAAATCCTGGGAATCCGGTTTCACCAGGAAAACCACGTGGCCCTGTTGGTCCCATCGGTCCCGGGAAACCACTATTACCTGTTGCTCCTGGTCCTCCAGGAAATCCGGGACCTCCAGGAAATCCAGAGGCTCCGGTGCTACCAGGCCTACCGACGGGTCCAGTTGCTCCAGTGGCACCAGGGGGACCGGGCCCTCCAGGCCTGCCCGTTGCTCCATGGCTACCGTCTCGACCTGATCCACCAGGTACTCCGGTCAGCCCTCGCCTGCCAGTCGGCCCAAAGCCTGGCGCACCCGGTCTTCCCTTTAGCCCTGTTACCAGTCAAAAACACATTCCAATCGTCTTTCTTCACATGCAGTGCTCAACAGTTCTATCAACTACCTGTGTTAGCTGACTTTTCTTCTAAATGACAAATGACGCAACATTATTTTATGTATCATTTTTACTTGCAGTTAAGTTATAAGTATTAGTCAAAGTTTACTAACTAGTGATTTTAGCTATAGTTATTTATTAGCCGTAAATGCCGCCATCTGGTCGGACTATTTTCAAATGCATACAATATGACATTGTGTGCGTCCAAAATCAGACATTTTTGTCATTTATTTACGTAAGCGTTACTTATTTTCAGTTTCAATTTCCGCATTTTGTCTCCTTTTATAGCATGGCTGATGAACATCAACTGAAGTAGCCGCCGATTCTCCACTTCATAATTTGCATCAAAGAGGAACCTCTCAACGTACAGTAAATGCGAATGAATTATGTACCAAAGCACTCCCGGGATCAAAGCTGATTTAGAATATGTACCATATGTGGTGTAAACCATAAGCAAGCCGAGTTTATTGGCAACAAACAAATTCACTGACAAACAAACATACACTCAACTTTATATATTAGTACAGATTTGTTTTTATCGTTTTAGTTATTTTAGTTAACTGAACGACAACACAAATGTGCGCAAATATTGTGCATCTTCTAATTGCAGTTTATCACACTCCTCTAATTTTGGCAATCAAACTGCATGGTCATGAATTTAAAGTGTTACAGACCAGGTCTAATAAATAACATTGCTTTCGCTATCAGATTCTGTTAAGCTAGCACACACGTTAAGCATTTCAAGATATAGCCTACCAGCAATCAACGGCGTTAGACATTAGTAATCATAACGATGATAATACGACATTGCTCAATAACATTTTGAAGGTAGTTTAGGACTCTTTTCGTTCTACCATTCACTGACACTTTCGAAAATCAAACCACAATACTTGCCTGTTGCTCCAACTGGACCAGGAAATCCGTTCGGTCCTGGAATTCCAAACGGACCTGTATGTCCAAGCGGACCTCGAGGCCCTGTTTGTCCAGGAGTCCCAGGAAATCCAAACTGACCAGTGGCACCAGTTAATCCAACTCCACCAGTTGCTCCAGTCGGTCCGGGTGATCCAGAGTCTCCAGTGTCTCCGTCGTCTCCACGCGGACCCGCTCCACCAGTAGTCCCGGTGAACCCAATCGGTCCGGTATTGCCAGCAGCACCCGTGTATCCAGTGCCTCCGGGAACGCCAGTCGCTCCGGTATCTCCATCACTCCCCGCGAAGCCTGTGTCGCCGCTAGGACCGGTAGCTCCACGTTCACCCTCCCAGATTCCAGTAGCACCAGACCCACCAGGTTCACCGTCAACGCCTCGCGGTCCTGGCGGCCCAGTTGTTCCGGTGGCACCTGCACTTCCACGAGAACCTGAATTACCCGATGTACCGGTGTCGCCTGTAGCGCCCGTTGCTCCCGTCTCACCAAAAATCCCTGCGTCACCAGTTGAACCACGACTGCCACTTTGACCGGTAGCACCAGGAAGACCCTCAATACCAGAAACCCCGCTGGTTCCAGTATTTCCCGACGCTCCGGTCAGTCCACGACTGCCAGTAGCACCGGTAACTCCGACTACACCTGTGTCTCCAGTTGCACCAGGCAAGCCGTCAGAACCTGGACGTCCAGTGGCACCGGTAGACCCAGGACGACCACTCGGCCCGGTAGCTCCAATACCTCCCGACGGACCCGGTGGACCGGTGTATCCAGTCTCGCCAATACCTCCTCCTGATCCAGTGGCACCACGGACACCTGTGGTTCCAGTTCCACCAGTAGCACCTGCACTGCCAGTGATTCCTGTACTTCCTACCACACCTGTTCGGCCTCGCACACCTGACGGACCAGTCCATCCGGTGTCTCCATGCGGCCCCGTGACACCGGTAGAACCTGTTATTCCACGTCGGCCAGAAGATCCCGTTGCACCGGTACTGCCACTAGAACCTGTTCCACCTGTACCTCCCGGAGTGCCGATATTCCCAGTATCTCCCCGGGGTCCGGTTACACCTCTCTGACCGGTAACTCCGGGGCCACCAGTGGCTCCGGTGTTTCCAGCAGGGCCCTCTCGTCCCCGTGCACCACTGCCACCTGTAATTCCTGTAGCACCTGTTGCACCGGTATCCCCAGGTCGGCCTGCAGTTCCTGTCCAGCCAATAGCACCAGCAGAACCGAATGATCCATCTGGACCAGGCCCGCCTACAGCACCTCCTATTCCGCGGCTGCCCGTAGGTCCGGTGTTCCCAGACGCACCAGCTCGACCCGTAGCACCTGCTGGTCCCGTACCGCCTCGGCTTCCACCCACACCTCGTCGACCTACATGTACAACACAACAATACGTGTTATTTCCATGAACGAAAGTAAAAATTAAGAGCTGTTAAAACAAGAAGCAACTTACAATGAATTTAAATGCTTCACTGGCCAATATATGCAACATTTTCGAGAAGGACGCTGGAGCCCAGCCCCCTTGGGACGGGGGCGTGGCTGACACCCTGGAAACATGCTACTCTCATATGCCACAATACCAAATTTAGTCGTTGTAGGTCAAACCGTTTTGGCGTAGGTAAGGGGTCCCAAAACATTACGGGGAAACTGGGTCCCCGCCCCTTGGGGTGGGGCGTGGCTGACCCCCTAGAAACATGCTTCTCCCCCACCTGTGTTACTATGCCAAATTCGGTCATTCTAAGTCAAACCGTACGAGTGTAGTTGTGGAGATCTGCCAAAAATTTGAACCCTCACGCCCCAACTTTCTAGGTCACTGGAACCGTCACGGATCGATCGGCTACCTATGACTTCCTATTAGTGTTCCATAACAACTATAGCCCTATCTCGTACTGTTTCCCAGATAAATGGCGTCACTGCAAAAATTTACCACCCCCTTTGTATTTATCGCCCCAACTGAGGGTTCCCTTTGGAATTTCGTAATGGTGGTGGTGGGTTAGAATAAACTCCAACAATGCCCTGTCTGAATGTCAAAAGAATGTGACGATGTGTCAATTCCTTTTGACACAATACGGCATTGGTTAGACAGACATACAGAGACGGTAAAACAATATCGCGATCTGCATGCATTGCATGCTGACGCGCGATAAAAACTGTTGCTTGCATGTTGCACCATGGACTGTCAATGCTCTGTTGCCTCGGTGAAAGATGAATTGATATAATCATTTGCAAAACTAACCATATATACATCAGTCTATTTTAGATTTAAAATTTCTTAATATAACTGAAATTTACTTAATCAAAATTAACTATTAATTACTTGCCAATTTTGAAAAATTAACTATGAAGGAATTTTAAATCTATAGAAACAAACTCATATATGTATCTTATATCATTTTGGAGGGTCACCAAGCAATATTCTGACAGTAAAATTGCAAACATCACGTCACTGAACAAACGTAATCGTCGTCAACAAATATCACGTGGCTGGCTCTAGCGATGTTAACATGCTTAGATATAGTACATTATGTTTTGATACTGTTTAATGCTGTTGGTTTTCCACGGTAGGCCTATTTCTGCACTTTCATTGCAAAAAAAATCTGACCGACTGATTGGACCGACAAACTGATTGGGCTGATTGGCTGAATCAATTAAAACTGAGTTTTGGTGTCAGTTTAAGCACGCAAGCAGCGTCTCAAAACTCGGCTGCTAACTCGCCTCGTTATCATTCACCATAGCATATTGCTTGAACACTAAGAGAACGTGTGACAACGCATCAATAGGACAGTAAGCGACTGCTGGAATGTCGCACCTGAAGCACCAGTGAAGCCAGTAGATCCAGCAGAACCAACAATGCCACGAGGTCCCTCAGGTCCTGCGGGTCCAGGTGCTCCAGTGAATCCCATTGAACCCGTGCGACCAGTAGCTCCCGGTAAACCAATGACTCCAACAGGCCCAGTCGGACCCGTACTGCCGGAAAAACCAGGTCCTCCAGTGGCACCGGGTGGTCCAGAAGGACCGCCAGGTCCTGTTGATCCTAGCGGCCCAGTACCACCCGTAGCACCAATACTTCCGGAAGCTCCTGAACACGTCAGCTCAAATTAGTTACAACTGCAGATCGAAAATCATACAGCTTAAAGGTGACAAGTGCTAAACAACCGTCAGTTTCTGCAAAGATAGATCGTCATTCGTCATCTAACACGCCTGTACGGATATTCAATCGCTCACAGACTAGGCAGAAACCAAACTGTCCTTACAGAACACCAGCGAGCTGTCCACGCTTTGGCAACAGCGTTCTCAATCTCTGTCGCTTGGCATGGGACAGTAAACCCAGCGGAAGCTTCCAAGTCTTTTGTTATCATGCTAAATTTAATGGCTCTAATGTTAAACGGTGCGAGTAAGCATACATACATTTAGCGGACAAACGGACAAACGTATTATACAAACCACACAAAGATTTTTTTTGCTCGGTATAGCGCAGCAGATTAATAGTTAGGCATTGGAAACTGTAGCGTTTTGTGTTTTGATGTATGACGTGATGGCTCAACTATTATTTTCTTGATGCACATACACAAGTACAGTTTACCACGACAAGAGAAAGCACATGAGAACTTTAAGTGCCGACAAATGAATATGATTTACACTGTTCCTAAGATTTTGCACACATCATGCTATCAACTACGCCCTACGCTATATATGCCGTCTCAAAGCAGACGTGATTTGCCAGCAGTAGGCAAATGTGGCTAAGGATGACATATAGTATCAACCATCACTTAGTTACACAAGAAACAATTTTCTCTACCTCTCAAATTAATGTTAGTTTGCCTTAATATTCCCAATCAATGAAATGGCTCTACCGTAAGCCCGGCTGGTACGAAACAAACAGTAACCCGTCTCAGTTTAACTCAGCCTGGCCATCCGCCTGTGGTTATGCAAGAACTGTGAAATCCCTCGATAACACATGCCATACCTGACCGCTTATGCAGTGGTGATTCACTACGAAGAGGCGCTATATCTAGTGTATGCACCTTTACCTTTTACCTTTACCTTTACAGTCAGTACCAGTGAAAGGTGAGAAGTAAACAGGCACCGTACGTGATACACTAGGCCTGTATTAACAGTCTCACGGCGCAATTCACGTCTGGCTCAGTGCTACCTAGACGGAGATCAAATGCCAGATGAACTCTTCTAATTCGTACAGGTAGCTACACTACGTAACATCTATACTGTCAAATACCTGAAGAACTAGACGTAATTAACACAACACAGTTGTCAGTTAGCATTATCTACGCTACAGAAAGTCTAAAAAGAGAATTAGAACCCGGACCTGTTGATCCTCTGAAGCCCCGTGGACCAGAAATCCCTGTGGCTCCGGTAGCACCGGTGGCACCCGCCACTCCAGATCGTCCTGTGCCTCCAGTCTGTCCAGCTGGTCCAGTGAATCCAGTGGCGCCTGTTGCTCCAGGCTGTCCTGTAGCGCCGGAACCACCGTCAGTCCCTGCCGGTCCAGTGAATCCCGTCGTGCCTGTCGAGCCGGTCGCGCCAACTCGACCGGTAGCGCCAGTGCTGCCGGTCAAACCACGTGGTCCACTTGTTCCAGTCCAACCACTAGCGCCGGTCGCACCTGGCACGCCGGGCAGCCCAAACATACCGGTATCACCACGCCGTCCATCAGGACCCGTAGCTCCGACGCGCCCAGTTACACCTCCAGTGCCAGCGGTACCTGGTGAACCGGGACCTCCGCTGAACCCAGTGCCACCTGTAGGTCCCGGAGGACCAACACCCCCGGCTGAACCCGTGTCTCCAGTGAAACCCGTACCGCCCGTATTGCCAGCGGTTCCAGGCGTTCCGGGAACACCACGAACACCGAACGTGCCGGATGCGCCTCTGTTGCCCGTGGCTCCCGTAGGACCTGTGCCACCACTGTTTCCATCTGAGCCAGTATCTCCAGGTGGACCCGCGGGACCGCTTGAGCCAGTACCGCCGGTCATTCCAGCCGGACCCCTCTGCCCGGCAGGTCCCGTACTTCCTGGCCGTCCGGATTCACCAGAGGCACCAGTTGCTCCAGTGGAACCTGACGGTCCGCGAGGTCCTGTACCGGCGACATCTCCTGCAATACCCTGTCGACCGCTGGAACCGGTATCACCCGGCTGGCCCGTATCTCCAAAACGTCCAGGAGAACCCGATGCTCCCGTATGTCCGGTCGCTCCACGGAAGCCCATAAATCCTGTACTTCCAGTACTTCCGGTCGGACCTGCAGGTCCAGTATCACCGGTACGACCCGGTGTGCCCGATGGCCCCGTATGACCTATCACTCCACGCAGCCCAGATGTTCCAGTTGCACCGGAAGCGCCGGTCGGTCCAGTTTCGCCGGTAAAGCCGAAGTCTCCATCTGGTCCTGAGGATCCTGTGTCGCCGGTGGCGCCTCGCTGACCACCCGGTCCAGACGCTCCGGTGTCTCCAGCTATTCCAGTGCCGCCGGTAAATCCTGTAGCACCTGTCCAACCGTTGAAACCGCTTGCACCTGTAGCGCCGCCATCACCGCGTGGACCTCGTAGGCCTGTGGCTCCTGCACATAACGACAATCACTTCACTGAACTGCATA
>Ga0049107_10000248_pt1 | contig 14863 bp, 9 predicted proteins | sample WorMetilPIANOSA1_FD_61187 | JGI IMG/M metagenome (GOLD analysis project Ga0049107, IMG submission 61187) | Marine gutless worms symbiont microbial communities from Max Planck institute for Marine Microbiology, Germany - Olavius ilvae PIANOSA.1 | ecosystem: Host-associated > Annelida > Digestive...
GCCCTATCCCGCAAGCTTAACGGAAAGCGAAAAGTGATCCTGGATACGCATCCGGAATCCGATCAGCACCAAAATCAAACTTCTTCTAGAGGTTCACCTCCTGCTCCCACCCACCGAATTTGGTGGTGATTCATGAACCCGTTCTTGAGATATCTTGCGGACAAAAACAGTGCGCACACACACAGAGACAGACAGACACACGCCGCTGACCACAAGACCTGACGGCCTACGGCGCGCAGGTAACAAGATTTTTAGTTGATGCTGACAAACCGCGCGATGCGTTTAGAGGTCAGCCAAGGTCACAAAACATGGTACCATTCGATATGTTAGGTATGGTTTCCTATTTGTGTTCTATACTGACTTTGTCCCTAAGACGGCCGTTATTGAGATATTGGACTTAATTTACGTGTAATTGTAAGTATACTGTGACTTTGAAACGCGGGTTAGGGGTCACTCAAGGTCATCGGAACCGACACGTATCGATCAGACACCTATGATTTCCTATTAACGTTCCATAGTAACCATGGGTCTATCTCGTACCGTTTCCGAGATAAACGGTGATTCAGTCGAAAAGCGCATAATTTTCTCACCCCCGTGTATTTTGTGTCCCCGCTTAAGGGATTCCCCATGAATTGGGTATCGGCGCAGAGGGTCAAAAACTAGAATTATGGGGCTACCTGGCCGAGAAAGAAGTTTAAATATATCTTCAGCCATGTCGATACAATCCACCAACGTGACACCGGACGACAGCAAAGACCGTACTTACGCACAGCGTCATCATCATCATCAGATCGCGTAGACAGCAGAGGTCCGTTGCGTCAACCAGTCTTGTATCCAGTACTCAACTAACAAGTACCAGTACCAGTACCCAGTACAACAAGACTGGCGTCAACCCAGAGTGGCCACGACGATGAGCCTTGGACCATTCAGCACGAATGCTGAAGGGTGTACCGTCGCCGATCTGTTGGATCCATGAATGGCGCGGGCGTCCTGGCCGTCGCCGCCAACCAGGACCAAAACAGGAGCCGGTTCTTGTTAAAAAAAACTGTGTAGACTGTCCCAAACGACGTAGGCCGCCACGCGCGCCGGCTTTACACGCGGTCATGCCGCTGTTGTCAGCCTGGACTTCTTCCACGTATAACTAGCGAACTACGCCACTAGGCGTGGCAAGCTGCCGATTGATACTGCCGCGTTTGCTTAGTCGGACGACGTTGGCAGAGTGACGCGGCTGACAGCGATGAGTACAAGGTTGACGACACACGTGTATGTGTGTGATGTGTACAGGTGGTGCGACGTCCGTACATCTACTGGTACGACAGTGAGTTGGACAGCGTTGAACGAGGTCTGATGAACCTCGCTGCCGCTAAAGTCGAACTCATCGCAGGACTCGAGTCCGTCGACGACGTAAGCAACTTGTGTTGTATAGATTACTTCTGCTACAGTAATGGATTATAATTACTATTACTTGGGTCTCGATAAGTAATCGATTAGAATTCACTTTGCACAGATGTTGATCTTGGCCCTGTTACACATAGCTACTTTTTGGGGTCGAAAGGTTAACGTCACAGGGTCAAACGTATCACAATCAATTTCTGGCCCATGATGCCTTTATTAGCAGGCATCACTCGTTGGTAAAAGCTTCGTGAATACTTACCCATTCTAACTGGAAAAGGATTCTCTTTAAAAATGAAAGCTACTTGTGTGAGTAGTTGTCTGCAGTATGGCAGTAAGACCTGGCCTGTGAAAGTTGAGCATGAATTGAAGTTGAATCACACTGAAATGAGTATGATTACACGGATGTGTAGGGTTAATCTGATTTAAAAACTTAGAAAACTCTTAGGATTCGAACCAGTCAGTTTGATGATCAAAAAGAGTAAGTTGAGATGGTTTAGACGTGTTGAACGTAAGGATGATAATGACTGAGTCAAACGTTGTATAACGTGGGAAGTTGAAGTAATTAGACAGAGAGGATGCCCGAAAAAGACCTGGTGGATTGTGTTAAGAATGACATGGAAAGTTTAGGCCTGTCCCAAAAGGATGCGCAGTCCAGGAATAAATGGAGAAGAAGAATTAAGGGGACAACCGGCTAACCCAGGTTCACCTGGAAAAATGGCCGTTAAAAAGTGTATGTATGTATGTGATGCCTTTATTAGCAGATAAAGTGGGGATTTATATTCACCGTGCAAATGTATCCTGTACATTTTTCAAAACTATAGATTCCAGCATGAGCCAGCTTCCAACATCATCATCATCATCGTCTCTTTTTTAAAATTGTGTTTTTTTGTTCTTGCGGTTATAAAGTTTGCTTTTCCAATACTCTATCTTTTCACCTGTATTTATTCAGTCTGATGCTCTGAGGTTGTAGTGGTACACGGCGTACCTGTATTTGTCAGCAGTGAGGAATGTTGTTGTTGTGTTGCAGATGAGAAGAAACAAGATTCAGCTGTCGACGTCGTCACAGAAATGTCTGACGCTGCAGACGATCGACGACGCGGAGTTCTATGACTGGCTGTACGCCATTAGTCCACTGCTTGTAGGACAGCTCAGGTCTGTCGGTCGAGTTGTCCTTGACGAACTTGTCGATAGCAGTATTCTACAGCGTGACGCAAAAACGGGGAATTTTCTTAACGTTATCTGCCAGCTACATATCGTACGAAGATAAGCAAATGCAAGTACAAGAACGATGTTCAACATGTCCACCATTTGCTTCGACATCTGACGAGGATCGTTAATGAAACTGTCCTGTAGCTCCGCCTATCGAATCGCGGTTGATCTGTTCGCAGCATGCTGCTATGCGTCCTGAATGTGCTTTCGATAAACAAGTTGCTGCAGATCTCTTCAGATTAACTAACCCACATAATTTGAATCCGGGCTATTTATGGGCCAGTTTTCGGACACGATGAAGTCTACCAAATGTGTAAACAAAAATTCTAGTGTCACGTGAACGCTTTGTCACAAATGACGTAACATAAAAATATTGTAATGAATATCAATTTGACTACAGTACTCAATCCTGTGTTTGCTATAGTGAATGCTGAAACCATTTTCGTGTACGTTTACGTTGCAAAAACAAACGCTCGTTTTTTGCGTCACTCTGTATTATTTGTTGACAACGCGCTTATTACACTAGCCATGGAGGTTATGTGATCCAGGCCGTGTGTTTGTTCGTTTGGTCCTTGTTTTACATGCAAGTACGATAACGCTGTTCAATTAATTTTTGGCGGTCGATAGCTTGTAGGAGGAGGATGGCATGATTAAATGAATCAGAATTGTATTCCGGATCATCGACACGGATTATTCCGGATAACTGGATCAGTGTGATCCTTGGCTGGGCATGCCATCCACTGAGTGCCCGTCTAGTTATTCGTTTTAGTCATGAGTACATATTGTTTTCGTAAAAAAACATTCACGTGCGCTAATAGTTATCACTCAGTCGGATTCTTTCATGTATTTTGCATGCGGCGCGATTGACTGTGTCACCACGGTTTTCTGACGCTGTTGTTTGGCGTCAGAGAACGCATCAGTTTTTCCCCTTCGGCGATTTCCAGCCTGTGAGGAAGGAGTGTGATAGGCTTAGTCAGTAGTCAGCGCTGCTGATTCGCATCTGTGTCCGGTAATTCGTATCAAGCAATCAGTGCGACGAGCTCAATAAATCACCACGCGGAGATAATCTGAAGCAGACGCTGACGACCTCGAGAAATGAATGAGATCACACGCCGCATTGGACAATTCCCGGCTGGCTTTTGCCGGCGAGCGAGCGCGATAGTGATAATTTGCCGCGTTGGTTGGTGCTATCGATCACAGATGATGACACTCAGCCAGCCATTACGCGCTGTAATCTGCACTGACATTTGACTCAAGAACGGAATGACCGATTTGCTGATCAATGCCGAATTAATGCTCCGCATTTGGCAGTCTCAATTACCTCCGAATTAGACTGCTGATATTGCAGTTTTAGAGCTGTGATTGTCGCCCTTACAGTGAGTTTTAAACTGTTAAGTTTGTAACATTTTTATTTGCAGTTTTACACCCATAATACACCCATCTCACATATTTCATTTTCATCCCTATTTCTTGCTATCTCTAGTTCCCTACTCATCCCCATCCTTGCCGAACAAATCTTTCCGTCTGTATTCCACAACGATGGTACAATCCATATATTCACTGAACTTCACCTAGTCGCAGAACATAGCATCTAAATAAGAGTACACGACAGATACGTCCACATTAGTAGCCAACGTCCTCCACCCTGATGTTCAATGTAATTTATGAAAGAAGTTGTTGAAGTATTCTTTTCTTGCCGCTGGAGATGCGTGAGTGAGTGAGTGAGTGAGTGAGTGAACGAGGGTTTAACGTCCCCATCAACACACTGTAGGTCATTTCGGAGACGAGTCTTTCCAGTCAACCACTTGCACTGGTACTGACAACCTAACAAGAACAACCAAGAGACAGAACACACAAATAACACAAAATAACACAACGCAAAAATGAGCCCTGGTTAACAGCACAACAGACACACTCAAAAAATCTAGGCTCAGAGAGAGGACAGACAGAGCCTGGTTTAGGCTGGAGGTGCAGCAATAGCGGTATTACAGTGCAATAGATGTTCATTCCCCGGGAAATCCCGCCGCATCACTCTGACGCACGATAGTGATGTGTCATTTCCGTCCGTCCGTCCGTCCGTCTGTTCATAGCATCCTGGGATTGCGTCGAAACCGATGTACATATCGTTAAATTTTTTTCACCGTCTGGTAAGGCCAACACTCTTAGTTTTTTTAGCCCAACAGCCATTGGAGATTTCTTAAGGTACCCATCAGGGTGGTGTTACATGTAGCGAGTGTAGGAAAAATTTGCATTCTTTGACCAAAATCGCCCTTTATCTCGGAAACGGTAAGAGATAAGCCCGTGGTTACTATGGACAGCTGACAGGAGGTCAGAGGTACCCGATCGATCCGCTTCAGTTCCGATGACTTTGAGTGACCTTGAAATGCGAGACAGCTAGACGCCAGGCGCCTAATTTGCTGGCTGACCTCTGCAGGTATCGTTTGACCAATTTGACCAACCAACGTTTGCTATATCGTTTGACCAATAGCGATCACATTCGGCTTGCTAACCGATATGGGGAACGGGTGTGTTTTTGTGGGTCAGTCCGCTTATCAACGCAAGGGGCCGGGTCTCAGCGCTTCCAATTTTGGTGACCGACCTTCCACTTATGCGCGCACGGTTTGACCGAGGACGACCAAATACGGCGTGGTAACTCATCCAGGCAAGAGGAATTTTACAGTGGATGACCCGCTGACGCGCGACAGCTTTCTCGATTCCGTCCGTGTGGGAGTCTCGCTATTTGTTTCCATCCCGGCGGGAACCCCGCGAACTCAATTTCCATTACCGCGGATTCCCATTATGTCCGTTCCCATGCAACTCTAACGGCGTGAGTAATGACATTTTGTGCTGCCCACGCTGTTACGTATTTTACAGCTCAGCATGCAAGCGGCAGAAATAAGAAAATACGATGCTACTTAGGAGCATAGAGGCTCTGGCGATGTGCTGTAAAAGAGATAGAGTGCCACGTGTAATAGAGTGTCTTACTCGGATTAGCGGGAGATCGCAGATCCGAATTTCGGCCGTAGCTACTTTGCACTGCCAACTCAGCCTTCGGTCACTCCTTGCTCGGTTAATAATTTCTGTAAATGTTAATAACTTTTGTAAGTGGGTGAATCACGGAGGTAACTAAAAGAGTCTCGTCCACCATCCACATCACTGGATGTTTGCTCAGTGCCAGCTCAGAACCGTCGAAATGGAGACAGCACCACACTATCTGCCATTTGCTGGACGGGGAACTTTACCTGTTTCACTGTAGAAGTTAAATCGCGCTTTTATTTGCATAAAAATCATATGGACTTGATGTTATAAATATCGAAGGTGACTGTTTACGAAATACAAACAATTTTAACCACAAAATGTGCGGTGATGACTAAGCAGATGAACGTAATCAGTGTTGGAACTAACAAAAAGGAACTAGGGTGCCAAATGTCGAGTTGCTGAAATGCACAGTTTATTTATTCATTTATTTTAGACCTCAGCGACCCAAGCAATGAAAGAAAACACTGCAGACATGCAACAAGCATACTACTGAAAGCACAGAAACATAACGTAGACTTATTGATAGATCTGAGTACGATACAGGTCCCAAAACTGCGCACCAAGAAGGAATTACCGAAGCCTCTTGAGTTATGAAGTTCTTAAATTGCGAAAAACGAGATTACTAATTACTTTGGCTTAGTTACAAATAAGTGTTATATAATTTATATTCAACGACAACGGAGAGGAATAGCTACGCCATCGTTGTTGTTGGTTTATTTTGTATCATCCAAGTTATTGTAGATGGCTTTGGGGCAAGGTTTTAGGTCGATGGGCCTGGCCGTCGGACCAGTCGATTAGATTTTGGGCAATCCTGCCAAGAGGAAAAGCCCCTGATGTCAATTTTTTTTACCCATGCATAGGATCATAGCCTACCGTCTGATATACAGGGACCAAATTTTGATCAAACTAGGGGACGGAAAAATTTTATGGGTCTTTCACGCCTCTTAACTCCAGGAGCTATTGACCAGGGTCCCAATGCCTCAGTGCCGTTTGACCTGAGTGACTAAATTCGGCACGGTAACACAACCAGGGAAATTGCGGTGTTACGGGTCAATCACACTCCAAACCTAAGGGGTGGTCCCGGACACCAACTGTTTTGATGACGACGACGACGACGATGATGACGGTATAATAATAATAATAGTAATAATAATGTTGATTTACTGGTACTCTAGAAATCTGGCGGTAAAGCCAGCTTAGTATACCGCAGCACGACCTCAAAAAGAAAAAAAGAAATATATTCAAAAAAACTTCTTTTAATGCATAGTTACTGCACTTGACACAGAACCAGCAAATTTCACAACCTGTCATAGAAAGGAGATTTCTACAGGTTGACTGCCACAGTTCATCACTTCATCACGGGGGGGGGGGTGCGATATGATCACCGTCTTGGAATTGCTCAGACGTTGTCAGAGAAATGCGCTCATACTTTTTACCGCGCGACGCTATGCATAGCGCAGTATCGCCGTCCTCCAGTATATGTCTGTCCATCACACTCCTGTATTACATCCAAATGGTTAAATATATCATCAAACTTTTTCTCAGCCACGTTGCCCCAACATTCTAGTTTCTTGAGCCGAGCTGCGTTACCCAAATTGAAAGGAACCCCGTTAAATATGGAAAAGATGGAAAAATGCGATTTTTTTCGACTGAAATCGCTGTTTAAACGGTAGGAGATAAACCAGTGGTTTCTATGGAACGTTAATAGCCGATCAATCCGTCGAGTCGGTTCTGATGACCTTGAGTGACCTTGCAACGCGGACCGCGAAGGGTGAAATTTTTCAAGCGGATCTCCGTAACTAGGCTTGTACCGTTTGACCTAGAACGAACAAATTCGATCGGCATGGTAACAAATGTGGCCGGGAAAGGGGCGTATTTCTATGGGGCAACCACGCCCCATCCCAAAGGGTGATTGATGCCCCATCGTCCGCAGAATTTTTGGCACCCTACATACGCCTGTGCGGATTGACCTAAAGAGACGAAATTCGGCATGGTAACACACAAGGGGGATGGGCGTGTTTCTATATATCAGTGACGCCATTGGATTTGCATATTATTCGTCGGGCGGTTTGTCATCAATAGCTGATTTACTGTGTGCTGTCGTTGCAGATCGACAAGATCTCGAGTGTTGAATATGTCGCCGTGTCAGATGTGAGCGCGCGCAGGATGTTGTTCGCCTCGTCATCTTGCTGTGTTGTGAATATTCACATGACGTTGTGAATATTCATCATGCCGCCCGCTACTGGCTAGCGTGAACGTGACGTCACTGTGCTCCGGCTCAGAATAACGAATCGTTTGTGCAGTGGTTACAACTAAGATTAAAGTTCGATTCGAGTTCACACGATTTCTAGGCAGCTCAAAGGCGTGGCTTTGGCTAATGACGTCTTCGCGATGACGTTGTATCTTTGATGTAACAGCTGTTTGAAAGATCTTTATTTCACCAACGAAGGTAGTATAGAAAACAAAAAAAAAATACTTATCTAACTTAACTACCAATAAAAGCGTTACAGCATAGAACATTTCAATGCACAACAGCAGCATCAACAGCAGTGAGTCAAATTGGCTAGTTCTTCAGATACATTTCTAGAGAGTAACTTAAATAAATATATTGTCAGAGAACTGTAGTTTAGTTAGAAATTTAATTTCTCCTACGTTAAATAGAGTCGAAAACCGAAAAATTAAAATGCATACACTCATCGGCAGCACCATATGTGACTTAATAAGAAATATTTTACTAAATGCACTATTTTCAGCAAAATGCAATAACCAATTAATAATAGATGAACAAAAAGTCTTCCGCGGTTTCGTGCGGATGGATTGAACTACGCTCGACTATCAGTTGACCATTGCGACGATTGCTGGAAAAGAAAGGAACACGTCAGTTGTTGTCGTAGGTGGTCGAGTGGTCGTAGCGCCGTCGAATTGTAGTCGAATCGCATCGAGTCGAAGTGGAATCGTAGTTGTAACGACTGCATTGGTCTCACTTGAACATTTCCGCAGTCGATTCATTTGTGTCAAGTTGACGTGATGTCAATGAAAGCCGTTCACACGTAATTACGATGTTGACAAGACGATGTCGCCCCGGCGAATCGCAGCTGGCCCACCGACGGCGTACAGACCTATGTTGGTCGAGTGTGAGTCCGTTCCGGTAGTTAGGCAGATCTTACAGGGTTCTGACGCGAATCCTCTTAAACGACCCATACTTCGTATTACTACAGTTCGGCAGTAACTCTGGGCCTATCTTGTTTGGTTTTCGAGGTACACAGCTAACAGACAGTATTCGACTGCACTGTGTCAGGTGTCTTTATGTCCCTGATGATGTTAGTGATGTTAATGATATTCATAATACGAACGTCGACGATTGTCCTGCGTCATTGTGTTGACTGCCACTGTCAGTGTCAGCTGTACTGTAGTTACTGATCTGTGTACCAGTGAAGAAGGGTATTTTATTTTTAACCATATAACGCATCTATATAAACTAATTGTACAGACTAGCTAGATTGCTAGATAATCGTATGAGAAATGAACTGAAGAGAATGTCTTTAAAATGCCAGGAAGTACTTGGCTGTAATTTGTACAAGTTCAAAACACAGTTGAGAGGCGAGAATCAACGAATTGCACGAATTGTCGGTTGCACTGCTTTTGCAGTCGTCATCACTACACGATAAGGACCATTGCGTCGATGTCCATGACGAATGAGTGAGTTAAGTACAATATGGTTTAACGTCCCCATCCACAGATCATAGGTCATTTCTGAGACGAATCTTTCCAGTCAATCACTTGTACTGGCATTGACAACGAAAGAGAAGGAAACATGGGGAAATACAAAATAACCGAACTCAATCGAAAACACAGAACACACTAAAAATGAACTAGACAAACAGAGCCTGGTTTAATGAGCTTTTACATCAGGAAACCAGGAAACGGATCAGGCCTGTTCTTTGACACCAGCAGCCCGCACGTGGCATGATCACGACCACTGACACGTTTTCGGAATTACCTGGAGGCTGGCTCGTGTCTGTGATCGATCCATCTGCTGCGATCGCGTCCCGGTGGGCATTTCCATGTTTGGTCAGGTGTCAGATCTAGTAATAAGTCGATCGATCTGACAGTGCAGCGTCCGGTGGGAGTTGGCTGACAGATTAGCCACATGTCTGAACGTAGCATTTGGCGACGCGGTCCATACGGTACGGGTAACACGACAGACAGAATTCTGTTTCACAACAAACGTGCGTTAACGAGCCGCGAACCTCGCCTCCAACTGTGTTATGAACGTTGTCCAGCACTGTGCAAACCCAGCAACTATCCAACCTACGGCTGTTGTGTGTGTTCGTCAGCTGAAACCATCCAGGCGTACATCTACGCTATAGTTATGCATTATTCACGCGTCGTTAAATGTCGTCGCATTTGTCGTGTAACCGCCTGTTCACACTTGTCGACAAATGTCGCCGACACCATAAAAACTTCGCCGACATCTTGCCGAACTGCAGGCCGACATTTTTGACGGTCGACCAATCACTGCAAGCGTAGGTCAGCCACTCCCATCCGCCTAGCACGTGCCCGCTTGGCGTGTTTTGACTGATAGGTCGCCCACAAAAATTTTTCTTGGCGACATTTGTCGGCGACAAATGTCGGCAAGTGTGAAGAGCGTATAGAACGTGTCAATACATAGACGATGCGGTGTCACTGAGTGCGACATATGAATGATGAACGATGCTGTCACGTTGCGCTGTTTGTGATCATGGGTGTGTCACATTAGGCAGCGGCTGTCAGCATTAACAGTAGACTTCAGCTGTGTGTGCTGCGGTACTGCCAGACATTTAATGTACCCTACCTGTGGCATTTGTAAGCATTTGTAGGCTGTTGTTATGGACAAATGCAGGAAGGGCTGTCGACAGGCGTGTTTATGGCCCTGTTTCTACTACCGTCCTTGAATTTCTTTGTCTTTCATTCCCGCTTTTCATGTTCCTCTCCCCTGTCACGCCTATATATTGCATTTGGGCAGTGCGATGACAATACTGTTGTGACGCTCACACGCAACAAAAGTCTTTGAGACGTTCGTACAGCTAAGGAGGGCAGTTACTTACCGACATAAATAGTTTCCACGACTGTATTTGCTATGATGGATCACTGATGCACTCAAAAACAAGTAATTGCACGACTTCGTCTATTATCATCGCTGTTAGCGGCCCTCTCGACTGCTGCGTTGACGCCGGCAGCAGCTCCTAGCATCAAGGCAGCATCAGTCTGTCAGTCTGCGCAGCGCTGAAATCTGCTGCTATAATGCCGACAGCTGTTGTCTAACCTGACGCACCATATCTGTCTGTGATGACAACCACCTACCGTGTTAATGTCGTGCATTGCATGTAGCAGACGGCAGCGTGGCTCCAGCGAGCAGCATTGAAATAATCTTATAAAGCAATTAACAGGTACGAGTAATTAATTGCTTTATGGTATGTTTTTGTCAGGTACGTCATAACTGCAGCTGAGTGAGTAAGGTTTAACGTCCTCATTATTCACAAAAAGTACACTCAGAAAAAAAATAAAACTAGAAGCAAAGTGCACACTGTGGAGATACATATCCGAGCCGCCGTACTACAGAAAAAGCCTTTTAGACGCCTTTTACGACATACATCTGTATGGCGTGAGATGGATTGGATTTATTCTTTGAAGCACGGTGCCCCAACAGAGTAATAGCAACAGCTAAAATTTCTATATCAGCTTTCTGTGCTATGAATTTATCATGAGAGTCTTTTGGCATTTAACAGTACTTTACATCTGCTAATATGTGAACTTTGTGAAATAGTCTATTTTAGCGCAAGTTGCAGACCATTATCTTCGCAAATTTTCGAATAATTTACCGGACTGAAGATCGGAACGCTAGAGCCACGGTGAGCGCGCCATTGTAAATGTTGTGGATAGCTCATTGATATTACACGTGTATCATGTGATTGCTGACGTCATTGTATTTTTAACAACTAGCTGTAGCAGAGCTTTTAATCTGATCCATCGTCCATCTCTAGGAGTTAGTTCTTACTGATTTTTTCAAATTCATCATTTTGTCATTTTTTGTCTACCATTTGTTGATGATTACAAATGTTTCACTCTAGACGTGTGGGAAAGACGGAATGACTCTTAGGAGATTGATTGCTGTAGTGTACATAAATGCTGCTACCAGCAGGCCCGGTGCACGTGTGACATGTACACGGTGCGCCAAAAAGTAAACCACCACGATCTATTGCTGATAACTCATCAACGGTTTAAGTAAATTTCGTAATATTTTGCAGGATTGCACATTTGCAAAGAGACAATTTTTATAACGTCTCAACTGCTAAGTTGCCATGACTAAAAGCAGCGTAATTTTGTCAATTATGTAGATAATGTAATGAAACTTTCCAAGGTTGCGAATAATTGAAAGGGTAACTAGTGTGTAAACATTTTTCATACATCTTTATAGTTCTTGAAAAATTAGCCAAATTCTTTAGGGGTCTACTTTTTGGCGCGCCAGATATACACGTAGCTAGAGTTATTGTTGGATTGGAAGTAACAGATTCAGCTGTACACTATGTCCACAAAAAGTATGCCAATTAATTTATACTGCATATTAACTTTAAAAAGGTTCAGTAACTTTAAATTTGGCATGTATTTGTAGATAAATGCTGAACAGTGTGGTTTAAAACTACGTGTATCCACTTCATATGTATTTAATGATACGACAGAGAGAGTGTGGTGAGAGAGAGAGAGAGAGAGAGAGAAGATGGTGGCAAAAATAGTGTACTTTCGCGTAACGCGGCACTCTGTTTGCTGACAAATCGACATCGCCCGTAGAATGCACGTTTCTGTGCAATAGCGACTGTTTACTGATAGGGCATGGAGCGTAGATTGCAGCTGCAGTAAGTTCAGTTCAGCAGACAGCGTGCGTAAAGCCATTCTTTGTAACAGTGAAGCCTAAACGAATGATTTATGTTAACAAACAGGTAATCCTAATTGTTTTATCTTGCACCTGAGTTTCTGCTGACAGTTATCTGTCACAGTTTGACATTCATAACATTACAAGGTATTGTGCGTACACAGGTGGGGTGAAGTGGATAGTAATTTTGAACCTAATAACCTGCACAGGGGGGGGCAGCTGCCCCCCCCCTGCCACCCCGCTAGCGCCGCCCATGGTTTGTATACAAACGTTCACTGTTAAACCAAAATGCCAAATTTGATGGATATTTGTGTGCACCTTTTAAAGTCACAGCGGGAAAAATACGGTTCTGGCTTACTTTTCGTCGACACGATGTATGTCTGAATGGTCAGCGTAAATGTTCTCGCTGCAGCGAATCGTGTCAGTCACTGTACGAGTTCATAAATAAAATCAAATACGGGTGAGTCGACTAAAAATGCATTGGTGGAAGACGAGGAGCCAAAGTGCACAGATAGAAAACGCAGGACTTCATTTTCGAACCCGGTTGCTTGGTACCTTGTTTTCACGTAATGCATTTTCAGCGGTCCCCTGTACATTTTTCTTCTACATAAAGGTGTTCCGATCTTAACGATTTTTGGCAGCAATTGCTCTCAGTTGTCTATTAATGCAACAATTTTTGCCACTTATTTACCGTTGTTCATAAACCTTGTAAATACACTACGTTGTAAACAGAACAACCCAGAAAAAAAAAACGAAAAATCTAGCCGTAATTTAGTCAAACGGTATCTCATTTAATGCCAAAATTGCCGACAGTCTAAGGATATATCCTAGAATGAAACATCTGTAATCTACCTACTCTACTGCAGTAGAAAATTACTTACTACTTACTAATAGAGAATATATTTTTTATTAGTAAGTAAGTAATTTTCTACTGCAGTAACGACTTGTGTTATATTTTTCATCTACACTGAGAAGAAAACGTAAATTATGGCGTCAACATCAATTCATGTGACAACGTACAACGTACGTGTATGCACAGGGTTAGAAGTGGTGCGATATTTTTTTCTATAGTTTGGCTAACGTTTATTTTGACTTCAACCGACCAAAATTCATTAAAGTCGGAACACATTTACTTAGGATACAAGAAAATACTTTGATCCTTTGTTTCCTGAAAGCTGTACAATAATATAGGCATGTGAGCTTTCATCATTGTTCGTCAACTGTTGTTGTTCGCGAGACGTTGTGTCGTGTTGATCGACTCACACTCGAACATCTTGTGACGTCACTTTACCTCTTAATTTACTCTGCGTGAGTTAGCTACTGACAACTATAGCATTCCGAGTGTTCATGGGAAATATTATTTTATATGTTGCAATCCGGTTAGTTTTGTTAGCTGTTTTCAAGTTGTTCAGGGACACATTGCTTGGACAATTATTGTCGTATAGTAAACAGCAACATCAACCAACCTGAGCTCATCGAAACAAGTTCAGCCACCATCGCTAATTTTACGAATCTTTCGGTACACAAATGTGTTCCAAAATTTTGATACTTTCACGACTGATACATTCAGTGCATCACGCAGACAGAAGCAGCAATTGATTTCGATGATAGTCTGGGAAAACGTGTTCGTTAACTTAAAAAATATTCTACCACAAGTCGGCTATGTTGACATGTTTCATGGTTTCCTTGACGATGAACAGCATGTTATTCAGTTGTGGTCTGCAGTTTTGTGAGATGCTTCTGTTCTGTACATATATACAAGAGATGATATATTTTCATTAGTTGTAGAGGACATTAAAACTGTCGTGCAAACCTCCAGTTATTGCAGACGTTCATTTCTCTTTGTGCCCGATAACAAATTACAACCTCTGACATCAGCTGATCACCGGTACTGGACGAAAGACTACAGAAACCAACAGATATGTAGAATAGAAGCTAATTTAAAGACGAACATGGTGATCTGGGATAACATTCAAGGGTCATTTAATCTAATTGGAACTTCTCAGGGGTTAAAGTTTTGAAAAATACAGCAATATCACTGAATATGAAACATACAAGTCATGAGTAAGCTATTATTTAGTTGCATGCAAACTGGTGCACTGTTCCAGGTGACAGTTTGTATCATGGACGGCGGCAGGATTTTCTATGTAGGGGGCAAAGTGGGGGCAAAGCCGAGGGCTTGGGGGGCAAAGAAAAATCGATACTGTTGAACATCAAAAGAGTAAGGAAACTGAAGTACTGATGATAAAAGAAAGTACCGGTAACGAGTCATTAGTGTATTTATTTATCAACACAAACCTTAGCTAATTA
>Ga0049107_10000249_pt1 | contig 14844 bp, 8 predicted proteins | sample WorMetilPIANOSA1_FD_61187 | JGI IMG/M metagenome (GOLD analysis project Ga0049107, IMG submission 61187) | Marine gutless worms symbiont microbial communities from Max Planck institute for Marine Microbiology, Germany - Olavius ilvae PIANOSA.1 | ecosystem: Host-associated > Annelida > Digestive...
GGCCAGCGTCAACCTTGCGGATGTGTGGTATCTTTTCTTTTGTTTACATTTGCGGCGCCGCATACTGTATCGGCGATTAGCCGCACAAGCTTGTTCCTATATAGAGACGACGGATAGCCGCAATTTCGGCGGCAAACCGTCAGAGTGGAGGTGAGTAGTAGTAGTAGTAGTAGTAGCAGCAGCAGTAGATTTCTAGAGCACATTACGCAACGCCTGTAATGCGCTACGTGTCCCGTTGCGCTGCAAATAGGTGAGTCTTTAAGGCGATCTGAAGTTGTCGATGCTCAGCGTTGGGTCCAGAAGAGAGTCCGGAAACGAGTTCCAGACTGCATCGGAGAACGATCGGCGTCCGAACTTGCTGCGACGATGTCGTGGCACGACCAGCTGACGCCGATTGGCTGACTGCAGACGCTGACGACTGGAAACGTCAGACGTACGCACACAGCAGTCCACCAGGTACTGGGTAGCACGATTCTGGAGGCACCGATAAATTGTGACTCCGAGCTTATACTGAACACGATACATGTCCAGCCAATGTAGCTCAGAGTGGAGCAGATCAGACAAACCGCGGTCAGACTTCCGTGTGCCAGTGATGACTTGTGCTGCAGCATTCAATTCAACACACGCTGAAGCCTGTCGGTAATAAACCGAGGTGACCCAGCCAGCACGGTGTTACAATAGTCAACACGAGACGCAGTGAAAGCATGAACAAGTGTCGTTGCGGACTCGGTATCGAGGGATCGTCGAATACGACAAATCGGACGTAGCCAATAGAAGCATGTCAAACATATGCCAGAAATATGCTTCTCAAAACTGAGCTCAGATGATATTGTGACACCAAGGAGACGCACATGGTCACTGGCTGTGATGGGCCCTGTTCCGAGGTCAAGTGACGGTCCACTGCTGCCCAGAAGAGCTGGACCATATCTCGACCCGGCCCACATAAGCTCTGTCTTATCAACATTAAGCTTCAGCCTATTCGCTTCCACCCAGCGTTGCACGTCCGTGATGCACACTTCAAGTCTGTGAGCAGCTGTGGTTGCTTAACTTGCTTCCTGCGCGCGACACCGAAGGTACAGCTGAGTGTCATCAGCATACGCGTGGTGCTTGACATCTGGGAGGTCCGCCATGGGGGTCATCCACGCCCCACCCCAAGGTGACTGGTCCCAGCGCTCACCAATTTTGGGGTTTCTTATGTGGTATACACCTTTTATCACAGAACTACCAACTTTGACGCGGTGACACATATGTTGAGGATACTTATTTTAAGGGGTAGCAACGCCACAACCCAACGGGACCCAGCGCTTCCGTATTTTCGGGGTTCCCTTATATTTGTGAGTACACCCTTTGACAGACCACTGCCAAAATTGACGTGGTAACATATGGGGAGGAGGCATTTTAGGGGTCAGCCACGGCCCCGTCCCAAAGGGTCGGAGCCACAGCGCTCCCGAATTTCTGGAGTTCTCTATCTATGACTACACTTTTTGAAGAAAAACGACTACATTGGGCGTGTTAACATCAGTTAACACATATGGGGAGCGGGTGTTTTAAGAGGTCAGCCACGCCATTGCATTTGCCAAATGCTTCATGCGGTTTGTCAGCGACAGCTGAGTTTCTTGTAAACAGTACCGCCAACATCAGACGCTCGGATGTCGTATATAATGTGCATCTGGTAACGGTTAGCTACGGCAAACCGCTCGCGCGCCAGCATTCGTTTTATAAAAAATTCTCGTCCCTGAAACCTGACCCTAAAGTCAGGGATGCGATGGACCCAGAAAGTTTCCTAGCTTGATCACCGTGCAAAATTTGCCTGATGGATGTCATACCGTGTTGGCGTATATACGGGGTCCCAAAAATTGGCGGGTGCTGGTGCGGGACATGTTGGACCGTAAAGACGTGCGTCTTTCCTAGATAGTGTGGCTCAGTGGCCGAGTGGTTAGGGAGCCGGACTTTCGATCAGCAGGTCGCGGGTTCGAATCCCGGCCGCCGCGCTACTGAGTGCAGCCCTGAGCAAGTTGTTTACACACATGTGCCTCTGTTACCAGGCAGTATAATTTGGTACTGGCCAAAGGGCACGCCGAATTTCGTCGTTCTATGACAAACGTATAGTGGGCGTGAGACTGAGTAGGGGCTGCATAATTTCTGAACTCTGGGACCCGCTCCTGGGATGGTGTGTGGCTGATCCACGAAATATGCCCACTAATAACAAAGCAAATGAACCCAATAACACGGCCAGCTGTGTGAGCAAAATATAATGACATCTTCAGCCCTCTCGATACAGTATAGTACACAGACGGACAGACACACGACGACGGCTAGTATGCGGTTACGCATAGCATCGCGCAGCAAAAGCAGGGCACTATATATTGCACACAAATTCGACAAAAATGTTGACCGACTTTCAGTATTCTTTCCCAAGCTGAATCAGCAGTAATTTTGCGGAAAAACTAAACTTGCATCTGGCGAAGTTATAGGCGAGAGTAAAGTGTCCTGTTGTTTGTCTTACCGGGTAGACATACGAAAGTTCAGAAATTAGAACTAAGATCAACTTTCTTGTTGAAAAACAAAACGTTACCTGAATTTGCACTAGCGACGTACATGCAGAAGATGAATTCCAATAAGTTTGTAAACATATTGTTTCCTTGTGTGCAGTAAACGAAAAAAAAACATAAAATACTAATAACCACGTAATGAAATGAAGACAATTATATGGCTACTAAAAGGAAATTCAGAAGAGAAAGTTGATCCATGCCCTTAGTCACTATAGACAATGTTCGAGCGACGTTTACGCGCCAAAATGCGTTTCCTTTCTCGTCGAGCACTGACCGTAACGGCAGGTAAACTGAGTTGTGGACGTGAACAAATAGGCTACCGCACTCCGTTGTCGTAAGCAAATTTTCCGCTTGTTATAACAACGTTAGCTGCCGCAATTTGATCGCGCGACAGCATTCTTGCTACAAAAATTCCGGTCCCTGAAACATGAACCCCATTGGGCCAGGTGTGTGGTGGATCCTGTAAGAAGTTTCCTATTATAATAGCTGAATCACCGTGCAAAGTTTGGCTGCTAGCTGTCATAACGAGTGGGCTTATGTAAAAATTGGGGACGCTGGTGTCCCGTCCACTTAAGCGACGGGCATGTAGGACCATAAAAATGCTTCTTTAGATGGCGTGGCTCGGTGGCCGAGTGGTTAGGATGCTGGACTTGCGATCAAGAAGTCGCGGGTTCAAATCCCGGCCGCCGTAGTGTCGAATGCTACTCCTGGCAATTTGTTCACACACATGTGCCTCTGTCAGCAAACAGTATAATTCTGTACCAGCCAATGGGCGATGATGCTCGGCGGCTAGAGAGGTAATCGCGGGCCTGGTGGAAAGTAATGGCAGCCTACCGCCGAGTTTATGGCACCGGCCATCTGCAGGCTGGCTGCTGAGGACCGGAATCACCTCCAAAACCCTGCGCTGATACGAATATATTTACCTTAGGTGAGTTACTATTCAGACTTTGGTCGCTCTGGGTCATACCGTATGGACGTATGAAGTTTCAGAAGACTTGAATGGTACGCCTTGAAAATTTTATCGAGAATATGATCATACCAGTTGATCGCAAATACTAAAAACTAACAAGGTTAGATAATGCAAAATGAACCGCCAGTCAGCAGTCGCCTAAGTCAAACTGTATGAGCATAGTACGCAAATGTGTCCCATGTTGCCGTGCTCTAGGGTTGGGCTCGGTAAAAAAGGTAAAGTGTGCCATACTCCTACTGGAGTTTAGGCGGGGTGTTCATCTCCCTTCCTAAGGCCATGAGCCCGTAGGTGGTAATACCACTATTGTCTGTGACGCATGGCCAGTGCAACGCCATACCTACGGTTACCTTCCCAGCCGCAAGGCATCACCGCCAATTGGCTGGTACCAAATTATACTGCTTGGTGACAGAGGCACATGAGTGTTAACAACTTGCCCAGGGTTGCACTCGATAGCGGAGAGGCCGGGATTCGAACTCGCGATCTATTGATCGCAAGTCCAGCGTCCTAACCACTCGGCCACGCGAGCCACAGGCACGAGGACCCTGTAAAATAATACTTCTCGCCCAGTTCTCTTATAGAACAAAATTTAGTGCTCTGTTTAACCATGTGAGCATATTAGGGAGTCCGAAAAATTTCTGGGGATCAAGTCATATTGAGTTGAGAAACGTGCTTGGTCTCCTAGAATACGCCCCTCTCCATGCGGGTTACACGCCGAATTTGGTCGTTCTACGACAAAAGGGCGTAAGTGGGGTAGCAAAAATCTTAGATCTCTGGGGCATTTCCTTGGGATTGGGCGAGGCTGACGCCAGAAAATAACACTCCTCCGCATGCCGGTTTTCATCGCTATTACTCAAAGTGTTGGGATATGCATACGGAGATCCACCGAAAAAATGACCCCCCGCGCGTCCCGTCTTTCAAGGCCACTCAAGGCCATTAAATGTGACATGGGTCGATCGATCGATCGGCGACCTATGATTCTTGTCGGTGATCCATAATAACCACGGGTCTATTTCGTACCGCCAGAGATAGCCAACCATTCTGTCGCTCGAATAACTCACATTTTCCTGTGTTTAACGCCCGGCTTCACGTCTTGCTGTCAGAATTATGTGACCCCAGTTGGACTCGGAAATTAGAATAATGGCCATACCATGCAGAGGCTGAGTAATTTTTCACGATATGTGCTTTCGTTTTCGTAGAATAGAACAATGTGTCGAACAGATAGACACAGAGACGGACGGACAGAAATCCCATATTAATATCGCGTATCGCGTATAGCAATTCAAACGCACACTAAGCTAGTGTCTAGCACGTTTGTGCCATACACAAATTAGTCAGAAAAAGCGAACTTCCGCACATGATTAATTAACCTACTTACTGTGAAAGTGATTATGCATGAGCTACGAGCAGCAGTGTATGTAGGACCTATCCGGATGCTGGGCTACAGACTTTTGGCTTCATTCGCCATTGCTGTTATTGCTGTAGTTATTATAACCAGAAAGTCGTATGCTGTGAATTTAGAACTACAGCTGTAAATATGCATATGTTTTTCGCAATTATCCTTATAGCATGGGCAGTGATGTTTTATGCAGGTATTCCCATTAAGTTATTTAAAGCTCACTTCTAAATAGGTGTTTTTGAGCATTTCTAAAGTATGGTATTGTATTCATTGATTCATTGAAACTCTGCTGTTTCAATGACTAATACTAAGTACTACTACTACTACTACCAGTAGTAGTAGTAGTAGTAGTAGTAGTAGTATAGTTTATTTACATTACAATCAGTGTACAGGAGGGTCCGTTAGACTAGGGGGTATAGATTCTGGCTCGTATATCTAATTAGTACTGCCGTATTTGGCGGTTATCTTCAGGCGAGATGAAGGTAAAACGATCTTCTGCATACGATAATCAGACAGAACTTTGTATTATGTTTTCAATATTTTCTGTAATATTATATCGATCATACAATCAGTTAATGAATTCAACAATAATACGATCTATTGGCTGGCTCTGCTTTGCAAGCGACCGAATGCATGCAGCTGAGCTCTCACAACTTCGTAGACTTCTCTCTTCAGACGACTCCGTCCGTCAGCGAGGTGTTGCGATGTTGATCATCGTTTCAAACTCTACCACCCAGACCCATATGTCGGATGTTGACACAAAGGTTAGGTCAAACACTTGTCGTTCACCGTCGCTGATGTCGACTTCTGTGGGCGTCCACCACCCTTGATGACGACGGTTCCACGAATCTTCTCGTAACTTCACTCTGACTGGAACGAACTTCATGTCGGTTTCCAGTCACTTTGCTCGTATAAAGTCGAGCAGATCACAGTACCTTTCAAGTACTAAACACCTCTCAAGTGGTTTTTATCACAACTTTTTACTGAATGTTTGCTTCAAAAGCCTCCGTGTTCAGTTATATCTTCCGCTGATTGGTTCCACTGCCGTGACGTCACACGCCGCGGTTACTAGTGATGCACGTAGTATTCAGATCTCTTCTCAAAATATTCGTATACGCTGCTAAGCAAGCGTGCGCGTTAAATACAACGGGACTCTTAAAGAGCCAGCCGTCTAATGTGGCTTTACAAATTCAAGGGGCTAAGCTAGCCAAACTAATTACATACATCAGATGAAAATCTAGGTGGGCATCTACACTGTTACAATCAGCACAAGAACATAATATCAATATAATGCTACATCATAACATCATACAAATAAGTTCCTCAAAGGAGTGTAGACCTATACCGGAAATCCGTACTTGACATAAATAAAATTTGTTTGTCTAGGCCGAACGGTTGATGCGGCAATGCATGCTACAACACCAACCAACGTCACGGCCTTCGTCGGAACGACGCTGAAGCTCGGTTGTGAGACGGACACAAGATCGCCGATCAGATGGGACTTCGACAGTCCGCAAAGCAAACATCCTTTAGTTCTTTTCAACGGACTTAGCGTTCACGGCATAGTTTCAGCGAGAATGGCGGTCAAGAGCTCACTGGAATGAACTAACTGTCAGAAACGTGAGCGTGGGTGATGCAGGAGTGTATTCCTGTCATGAAGTTGAAACATATTCGGAGAGTGCTGACTTTTATGTAACTATAAATGGTACGCGGTATTTTCTAATAAAGAGGCAAAAACAACGACGTGTAATGTCGGCACGTATATAACACAACTAAAACTGCAAACATAAAAAAGGTGAAATTACTCTGCTACACATCGTCTTTATATCAACGTGGTGCAGAGTAATATCACCTTTTTGCAGTTTTAGTTGTGTGATATACGTATAATCGACCTTACATGTAGTTGTAAACTTTTTAGTTTTTGCCTTTTATATGTGCTGTTTTGTTATTGTTAATATTCCTGTGGTTTATATTTGCTGTTTTGCCAGTGTTATGCAAAAACAAGTCAACTACCACCCACTCGACTCAATTAATGATCCTGACGGAGGAAAGGTCCGTCCTTTATTTGTATACCAAATTTCAAGAGGATAGCTCAATTCGTTCAAAAGTTGTAAGGGGGTCCCAAAATTTTGGAAACGGGTCACGTGACCCAGGCCGCGCCCCAGGGGTCTTTTTATGGTGCTTACACAGGAAGGGTCCGTCCTCTAGATCTATGTTTACACCAAATTTGAAGCGGATAGCTCAATTCGTCCAAAAGTTATAAAGGGGTCACAAAATTTAGAAATTTGGTCATGTGAACTATACCACGCCCATTTTGAACATTAAACGTTGAATTTGTGTAGAAATCCATCGACGCATACTTTCTGCCAAATATTTTGCTTCTATACTGATCCGTTGCTGAGTAGTGGCTGAAAGCAATGTAAATGGGCCATTTTAATGGCAAAATTGGCAATGCGCATGCGCCGTGTCACGTGACTGGGTGGTAGGGGGCATCAAAAATCCCATATTTGCAATCATCGACACCAATTTGCCTATTCACAATATAACTTTTATGGGGCTACGATGACGATTAAGGGGAGTTTACATGGAGCATCCCCATTGTAAAACGGTTTTAGGCCGAAAATTTTGTCGTCAAAACCGGGTCCAAAATGGTGTTTTTTGGGAATAAGAGGGTTTAAATGTTAATTTTTTTCAGACCCCGAAAAGGCACGTCCTTGCGGAACCACGTCGTTTGAGGCATTGTGCGTTAAAATCGGTTAGGGGGTCTCGGCTGTGGGGCATTGAAGAACGCAAAAAAGAAGCCGAGTAAACATTTTTGATGCGCAATTTCGCGCATATGGGGAAAAGAAATCCCTTGAGGGATCGTGACTAAATTTTGCAGGTGGGTAGATACCCAGGACATAATCACGTGTGCAACTTTTGGCGACGACCGGTTAAGGGGTTTGGGCGTGGCAAGGGGTCGAATTTCCCGTTTCCTCATTGACTAGCCTCGTCGCCCTTATAACACTCTCGTACTACCGTGCTAGTGTGTGATTGCTCAAGTGACTATGCCATTACTCAGTAGAAGCTAGCATATATGTTATAATTAGTTAAGTTTGTTATTGTGTGTGCTACCATTTTAATACTGTTCTCACATTGTTGCTGTACTGCGCAGAAAATATCGCAATTACACAAGCTACAACTGATAGGCGTAAAGAGGAAGATCTGACGGTATCATACAATGACATGCTCACTTCTTCAGCTGTAGATGAAATCTTACCAATTTCATCAAAGATTCCAGGTAACAGACGCGGTCTCAAAATTTAGGTCAGTGGGTCATTTTCAGTTATAATTCTTGCTAGTCAATCACTTGCACTGAACTGATACTGACAACGTAACTAGATGAACCAAGAGACAGAACACGAAACAAAGTAACGCAACAACAAAACACGCTCAAAAGAAAACTTGGAAAGACAGAAGACATGCAATCAGACCTCGGTTTAATCGTTTCACGACATCCGACCAGGAAACGTTCGGACCTATTCTTTCAACATGGGAATCCATACGAGCTCTCTACTGAGAAATTCAGTCCTGACACATGTCTGAGCACATGTCATGACTGTCTAGGTCTTGTTTTAAGAGCTAAAACTAACCTGACAGCAAAACAACATTGAAACTATGTACCTCAGACAGGGAGGTTATGTTTTCACTTGTGTCTGTACGACTGACTAGCTGTCTATGTGCTGGTCTGCTTATTTGTCTGTTAACAGGAGACAAAGGTGCAAAACAGGTCAAAAGGTCCAAATCGGTTGTGCGAATAACTCCGTGCAAAATTGTCGCAGAGAGTCGCCACAAAAATTAACGTTGTAGCCTATTCAATTCTATAAATGATTCAAAATACAACTGTGGTCGTAGGACTGAATATTACAAAAGAGGTCAAAGGTCAGTTGGATCAGGTCACAATGAAATAGACCATTACTTGCAAAAATGCAATATATGACCTGTAGATGAACTTGAATGTATATTAAATGACCTGCCTTGGCGGATGTTTGCCCTGCTCTGTCTCAGTGTTTCTTTATAATGGTTGCAAATGTTTTCCTGTAGTAATTAACATGATGCAGAGTACTGTATTTCCTTGTTGGGCTACCGTATCGTACAAATATCCTGATACGACATAATTACAGCAATGCAACGGTTGTTGGGCTGTATGAATTTGTATAGGCCACACCACATGTTGTTCACATGAGTTCTAGTATTGTGCGCTCGGTGTAGATGCAAACCCAAACCGACTCGAAGTGCAAAGTTGCTCTGATGACGTCACACTACGCCAACCGTTGTATCAAGTGTCTCGCAAATACTATTTCACGTTTTCATTTGATAGCGCACTATGTAAGTGGGGGATGAACTTTCCACAGGGAATTATATTCGGTTATACCCGCCGCATTTCGGCATAATTTTGATCCGCAGGTAGGCCTAATAGCCGCGCATAATGTATTTGTGCACAGAATTTGAACTTTTAGCTGCATCCGTTTCACAGATATGAATGGAGTACCAGAAGTTCAAAAGCCTTGACATACTGTCGACGATATTACAAGTCATTCCGATCAAGAGTTTTATCCTGCTAACCTCCACACCCACCCAAACACGCATGATACGCAAACATCGTGACAAAAGATCGCTTTATCCACGCCGCCGTACTACGACGTCGGCGCGGATAATTACGTACAAACACGGATACAAACTGTAGGCTATGTTAGGCAAACTGTTGTTTGCCGTATTTACTCGCATGAAATGCAGAACTGAGAAATAGGGATAAGGTCTTGACTCAGTGGATAGAACGTGAGCTTTCATATAGAACAACAGGACAAGATTTAGGCTAATAATACAACGTGAAACTCGACGTTAAAACTTTCACATAGTATTTTGACAGCTACGTTTCAACGCTTTCGCACAATCATCACGAACATGGACAGAAGATGTCTAATATAATGAGGTATTAATGTATGGCTGCGAAAAAAAAATTGGGAAGATAGGGAATGGCTGTTCGTTCTGACCAAAGAAAAATGTTTAATACTGTTTAGTAGTCAAACCACTTTTTGTCGAATTTGTTTTTAAGGCGGATCGGTGAAAGGGTCAACAAAACTATCAAGTACCTCGTCAAAGCCAGGTAATTGTTCATTATATATGATTTTTGCGGGGTTATGTCTTTTCCTTTAGTTTTCGTGGTTCGTCAGTTAATAACACTTAATGTTGGCGTTATGGCTTGGACGTGAGTGACATGTGGTCAGCGAGGTCCACCTTCATTTATCGGTTATATTGCTTTCGAGTTACTTCAGGTGTATATTGCATTTGTCTCGGTGTCTGCTTCAGTTGAATTTTACTCGCGCAGATTTATTTGCTTTTAGCGAAGACTTTCTGGTCTCCGAAATGACCTATACTGTGTCGAGTGGGACGTTGAACTCTAGTATACCATACCATCTGGTCTACGGATATTCAGACGATGATAGGATTTGTATACGTCTTGCTTAGGGTTTGTCTCATTGTATTTTGGTTTCTGTGCAGGTCTTGTGTTTGCTTTGTTATTTTATTTGTTTTAATGTGTACTTCCGAGTACGAATTCATAATAAATATATATTACATACAGGCCTGTGCTAGGTGTCAGTTGCTCTGTCTCCAGTGGAAGTGGCAGTGTCACGGGTGACGGTGTAGGTGTAGCTGTCACTGACGTGCTGGAGCACTACGACAACCATCCGCGTCCCCGGGTTGCGGATAGGGAATGCCCTCGAGTCAAGAGTACGACTCGGATAAAGAAAGTGTCGCGGACAAACAGTGCCTAGAAGAAGGAAAACTTTCACTTCAAATCGGCCGGGACAGAGGAATCTCGTTAACTCTATTCAGGCAGATCCGTCTAGATGAAGGAAAACAATGTAAAACACTGGAAGACAGAGCTCGTTAGCCATGTCTAGGAGAAGGTCACTCGGATCTTCACCCGAGGGGATGCAGCTGCACTCTGTGATCACACAGCGGATGAGATATTGATGATACACAGCCCAACGGTGTGGCATTGCTTTGGCGATGGGCGGATTACTGGTCATCAGGAAAACAGCTATCGTTACTGCGCCTCCAGTCTGTCCCACCGGACAGAGGTATACCTGGGGCATACTGCCCACACCTCACCTCATTCTTAACAATGGAACTACGATCATTCAGCACCAGGGTTCAAGCCCCTGATTACTATCAGCTACTCTTTGTCATTTTCCGCTACTTCGTCGAAGCACGAGTTTGAAGCACTCAGGTCAACGACCTCAGAGGGACGCTTGTTTACTGATGTATTCTGACAAGGGTAACAAGTTTAAGTTCCAAGCATTCCATGTGCGATATCAGCGCAAAAAAACCTCTCAATCAAGTGGAACGACTTCATCCCGAGTGTTACAGTGGCCGCCATATCTGGCTTGGACAGTATCACCAACATAGCTCGTGCGCGCCGATTAGGATTATTCGGCCACCTCGTCGGATTCAGTGGTGATGTTTCAGTGTCCAACATCCTCATTATCTACTGCGCTTCCGGAGACGGATCCCCCGACCCTTCCTGGAGGCGCTCAAGTGGACGACCTAGAACCACCTGACTTTCTATTCCGACATTGGCATGTCTTTGACCGATACATTTTCTCTGGCACGATATCGTTTGCAGTTAAGGGCAGTCGCTACGGCCGCAAAGACTACGTGCATCCGACCGACTGTGTGTTTCGTATTAAGCGAACAACATCATTGATAATGTTGCGTAGTAGTGAGGTATATCGCTGAAAGTTTTTCCACATAATCGTGGTTTGCTGTTAGAATCAAGTGACGATCGCTTTCAAGTCCCACTGTACGAGACGTTCGTTGCCCTGATGATACTGTTGACTGCTGCAATCACCTTTATCGCCGTAGCAGCCGTCTTAGCACTCATTCGTCGGAGAACCACAGGTTACTCCTACCTCTCTTCCACATAATAGAGTTTCTCACTTCTCAGTTATATTGCATAAGTCTATAATATGGTCTATTTATTCATTGGTTTTATTGATTTTAAAAATTGTTTAATTAATCGTTGTCAATTTTAATTAAAATATTCAGTTATAACAGTTTAGACTCTTCAGCAGTTTAATAAATTTAGTTAAACAATCTAAGACGTCAAACGATTCTGAACAATGAATAAATTTGTGTTCATTTGAAATCATGGTCACACTCAAAGTTTCACCGTTCAGACAATTTCCTGCAATTAAAGAGCATAACCTATTTTCTGAACCTGTCAAGGTTAAATTTTCGGAGGATAGTGAAAATTTATGTTCATTCGCAGATGACGTATTTCACTTAGAACTCGAAACGTCTCCTAAAAAAGACTTTGATTACGAGTTATCCATGTTCTGCTCACGTGTCAAGCTGTTGTTTAATTGTGTGCCCACATCTCTTTCCCTTTTCCACCTGGTCTTGTGTTTGTATTTTATATTTTCATCTTTATTCGTCATTGACTAGTATAAAGAATGCAAAACATGTAAAACAATTTTTTTATACACAGCAATGCAGTAAGCTTAACTAAACTTAATATTAGTCTAAGTAAATGCTGGAGAGGCTGAGTTACAACAGACAGCATGACTCTGTCTTGTCATCCTCTCCGTTTAGCATCGGATGTAATTGTTTTACGCGTAGGCCTATTTTGCACTATATGTCTACTGTGATGCGGATAAACACATTTATGAGTTTTATTTTAGTTTTAATGGTGTACTTTAGATGTGACTCCGGTGTACAAGACTGAACGGCGAGCAGCAAGTCAAAGCCAGCGGCATCATCACGTTCCGTTCGATCCAGAGGAAACAGTGATCTTCCGCGGAACTCGCCACAGAGCTAATTGGGACGCACCGTCACAAACAATGACCGATACCGACCATTACCTGGAGATCTTAGACACCTCCTCGTCGTCGTCTTCACACGAGGCCGAGGAAACATCATCTGGTCGAGAGCAGGTGGCCACCAGCGTTGTGATCGAGAACGAGAATCCAGAACTTCCATACGAAGACCTCGACGCGACTACTCTAGTCAACCGAGGACCTCCAGAGCCTTCCGTTTACGATAATTTAACTCACTGACTGCTAATCAAGTATTAACCGCTTACACACAGGTCATGAGACACGGCTGATATTCGGCGAAATTTTATAAGATGGCGTAGTCCAGTGTTTCATTTTCACCTATTTTTCTTTTCTCGATTTAATAACATGGACTTCTAGCCTGCTAATAAATAAATAATCACGATGGTGACGATAACAATATAATCCGTTTTGCTAATATGATCGTGTTGAGGTCGTCACGACTGGAGAACAGAGGTAATTCATTATTATTAGCCTATTGTTGTAGGGACTGATCACATGACACGTTATACATAAACAGACTTCAAAGTCAAAAGGTCGGGCACAAGATATACCCGCCTCTCTTGTAGTCCACTATAAATATTAAATGTTATTCTAGATTTGATCTTCAGTAACCTTGAAAAGACGTCCATTGTTACTAAGAGTATTCTGATAATCAGCTTAATTATAAACTCGTATCAATATAGTCTATACCTAATAGCCATCTGCAGGCTATTGTTAGACGGAATGTATGACCTTGAACATTTGCTTTCAAGGTCAGATATTACATGTGAATATGTAACTGTTCTTCAGCCGACCTCTGTCTGAGACTCCTAGGGTTGGCCACATTATGAACCACTCCTTGCCATTGCTGTCAATCTTCAACGTTCCTGGTGCATTCATTATCCGTACATTACGTATGCGTACAACCTGATCTCCAGTGATTTAGCCGATGGTACCATTTATGATATTTTTTTCTGTGAGCTGTTTCACCGATATAGGCCTACTTTCAATCGCTTCTGTTAGAACATTTACTGGAATAGCTAATGTGGAATATGACTGCCCTGACCGCTTTTTCTGAACGTACTATGTTCTGATGTAAATAACTGTATGTTTTGATATAAACAACTGCTTACTTTGGTGACAATGAGTATATTTCAGCCATTTCATTAAAGAAATGCTGAGAAAATTAGAAAGGTACTCGCTAGAGCGCATATCACCGACTAGAGTAAAGCAACACCAAAATGTTTATCTGGTGATCTAGATTTGGAACTACATTCAATTTGCTCAAAAAATCAGAAATTTTCCGGGTCATAGTAACTGTCCAACAGCTAACTTTAATAAAAGGCAACAACTCCTAAGATTATGATATGGTATTTGGATCATTCTGATTGTACTATCAGGATTGGGATCCGGCTCACTCGCATAATTTAACTGCGTCTTTCTTGCCGCACAAGCCTTCAACCTCAGAAAATCTCTATCAAAATCCTCCCGTCACCAGTACAAAATCTCGGAAAAGATCCGTATTTTCACGAATCTAGGAGACGACATCGCAAGAAACTAATGAAAACATCCGCCAAGGCAGCTGTAACCCTAACCGAAACATTAACTCTGAAGTAAAGTGGTCCGGATCACCACAAAAAAATCTAAACAGTTTCTGCGTTTCTCACACTGCACCACTCCAAAAAATTATCAAACTTTGTTAACTTTTAAGCTATACTGCAGGTAACAGACCGACAAACGGACAGATAAAGGCCGAGTACAATTGCAAAATCGAAGTTCTTTCGTGTCCAAAATCCTGGTCGCTCATGTTATTAGAACATTTGGAGTTGGAGCAGGGGCGGATTTAACGGGCGGCCACTCGTGCAGTGGCCGACGAGGCCCCTGGGAGGCTGGGCCTTGGAGGCCCCCGGGCCACGGGGGCCCCGGAAAGCTAAATTTTGGCTTGCAATTGCAAAGTCCTGACTGCAACTTGAATTGAATTTATGATTTATTTAAACTTGAAATGAGTACGCTGATTCGGCGTTCTGTTCTTTCAGAATTTTAATAAAGAAATTAGTTACTTTT
>Ga0049107_10000250_pt1 | contig 14842 bp, 10 predicted proteins | sample WorMetilPIANOSA1_FD_61187 | JGI IMG/M metagenome (GOLD analysis project Ga0049107, IMG submission 61187) | Marine gutless worms symbiont microbial communities from Max Planck institute for Marine Microbiology, Germany - Olavius ilvae PIANOSA.1 | ecosystem: Host-associated > Annelida > Digestive...
GTTCTTTACCAATTCTTTTTGATTTAACATACTTCCAGAAATGTTTTGGATTACTTTTGCATTTTTTGCAATTTCATTTTGATTTCTTTTTTCAACCTGTCTTGTTTTATTTCTAACTATATTTCGTATTTTTTTGTACTGTGTGAACTCTTTTGGATCTTTAGATCTGATGTAACATTTCCATAAAATGCTCTTTTTTTAAAACTAAATTTCTAGTTTTCTAATCCAGGGGAGCTTTCCATTAATTTTTTTCCAAGCTGAAAAAGGTATTGTACTAGGTATGTACCTTCTAATAATTTATTTTTTATAATATTCCACAAGCCTTAAGCCTTAAAGTCGGTCCGGCCCGGCCGGGCCTAAAATCCGGCCTGACCAGGCCTAAAATCCGGCCCGGCCACAGTGGTTAAAGTGGTCATGTGAAGCAGGGGGCTCACCTGACTAAGCCAGGTTGGAGCAAACTCCATACCCATTCCACACGCAACTAATTTGGCGTCATTTGGGCATAAAATAACACTATAGATTCAATCAGGGGGGCTCATACTATTGCAGGGGGCTTAAATTGGAGCAGGGGCTGAGCCCCCTGGCCCCCCTCACTTTAACCACTGCCCGGCCAGGAAGATGTGATAATATTACTTAATTGACTTTAATTAATACTTATCAATCACCGACAACGACATTAATACTAAATGAAAAATGAGAGTAAAGTTTTAATGAAATACAAGAGAATTACAAAAGTAAATTCATTGGAATAATTTTACACATGTTTATATGGTAATTTAAACGGCAGAATGTGTCATGTAATGTTATCCAGTCGCGGTTGCCACACCGTAAAATCTATTTTACATGAAAATCCACGTAAAGTTGTTTGGCTTTTTTCGTTATATTACATGAAAGTAAGAAGACGAGGACAGCGACGGCGGATGATGAGGACGGCGGTGGCGGATGATGACGGCAGACGATGCAAAACAGCCATTAAGCCATATAAATTTCACATATTATAGCCAATATGCCATATAAACGTTTTGAACTTTCATGTATGATACAACTGTATGTTAATTTTCACGTAAAATAGCACCTTACCACGCATACTGGTAGCATTGGCATCGATGGTCATCACTTCAAAGGCGGCCCTCTGATGCCGTGCGGTCGGGCTGCCGGCCGGGCCGGGACGGGCCGGATTTTAGACTTCTGGCCCTTTGCTGCTGGTCACAGTCTGGCTGGGCCAGGCCAGGCCAGTAATTAGGCTGTAGCGGCCGGATTTTTCTGGGCCGGGCCGGGCCGGGCCGGGCCGGGTTTAAGTCTTGATCGTGAAATGATTCATTCGAGAGATAACTGGCGCATCAAGGCCGTTTGATAGAATCACCAACCAACCAAGTTTAACGCTGATAGCAGCCGATGTTTTGGCTACATATTTATGTGAAAACTATAGCTCCAGTGCATTACTGGCATTTTACATAGAAGAATAATAACGATATCTCGTATGCGTCCGAAGTCGGGTCCATATAAAACAGCGGCGCACAATGCCATGGTCATCCTAAAAAGTGCGATCAGTGCGTACAGTGCGAGTAGGCAGTAATTGCACCCCGCGCTCAGGCGCGCTGCCCGTAACAGAATCATCTGCTCGCCCAGAGTGCAGGAGAGCTCAGCTCAGGGCAATGGCGTAACCAGTCTATGCCGTCACCTGAGAACTGTGCAGTCGTATAATTATTTAGTGCTGAACAGTCGTATAATCCGATTTCGGATTTTAACGTTAAAATGATGCCCTAAGTATTATAATGTTTCTTAAATAAATGGCATATTCTCAGCATTTGGGGTACTTGTTCTGTTGTCAATGTTAAGTTTCACAAGTCAGTCTGCCATAACATCACACCTCACCCAATACTGTAGCACACTGCTTTAGGAATGCCTTGCTGCTAGCTCAATGACACGTGGTTCTGAGGCATCGCAGTCCTTTTGATCTGCGATCCTGCTTTGAAGCGAGTTGCCCCCACTGCCGCCCTCACATTAGTGAGATGACTGGCCTGATAACTGGCTGCTCGCACTGTATGCACTGATCACACTTTTTAGTATGACCCCCAACGGCACAACGGCGCCATAGTGCCATTGTGTATCACTAAATCTAAACACTAACCCTAATCCTATACCTAACCCTAAACCCTATACCATCATTATTACCGAGTTTTGGGTAGTTTTTCGGCAGATTTTGAAGTACATCAGCGCCATTGTGCGCCGTTGCATGTTTTATATGGACCGGTCCGAAGTCCGATAGAAGGCCATGGGTAATTCACGGAAGGAAGTGATTTTGCTCTTACGCAAGTGCGAATAACATGGCCGGTAGAATTCCAGTATATGGGTCGACCGAGCTAATGCTATCACATGCCCGTACTCATCCCCTGACTATATCTGCCGATGTTCGGTGATAATTCATCTGAGCGTCGCGCATACCGAGACCTTCTACACCAGAAACGTGAAACCTTCTGGCACATGAGAGTTGAGGCAGTCAATCAACTCCCTCATGGGTCGTGGACATGTGCCGTTGTCGACCTCCATCGATGCGCCAAAACTTCATCGTTATTTTGATGAGAAGATCGCCAGAGTCCGTGCGTCCACCGCCGCTCACGCTGCACCACCGAGTTATGTCGCTGCACCACCACATTGCAAATTTTCGGCTTTCTGCATCCTCACCAACAATGACATCATCGCTGCCAACTTCCGGACAAGCAGTTCGCCCCTGACCCACTTCCAACTAATCTTTTGAAGGACATGCTGGCGCCATTCATTACTGAACTGTTTAACAGGACGATGTCATCCGGGGTGTTTCCATTGATTTCAAGGCTGCATTCATCACCCTGCTACTGAAGAAGCCGAATCTGGACCCATCTGATGGGAAGTCATGTCGACCTGTATCGAACCTCAAGGTGTCTTGTCAAAGTTGAACTGTGACCTCTACATGTATGGTGTAGAGGTCACAGTTCCAACCCTTCAGTCATACTTTGTGGGGTCCCTCAAGGATCTGTCTTTGAACCGATCTTGTTTATCCTCTACCTAGCCGACCTTAGTGATGATCTTGTTGAGAAAAGCAGCTTGTGTCCACATCTTTGCACTGATGACACACAGATATATGGTTTCTGCTCTCCGGACGACACCCAGGCTCTACAGAACAGAGTAACCATGTGCATTGTGCATCAGCGATGTTGACAAGTGTATGTTATCTATCCACTTACAGCCTCTAATGCGTTCGATGTGCCGAGTGCTGTTCAAAAAGAAACGTCTTCAGTGTGCGACAAAAACAGTCAATTTGCATGTCTAGATCATGCAAGTTGTTTCGGAACAAGTTCCATGTTGCTGGTCCAGCGACAGCGAAGGTGCGACGGCCGTATGTATCGAGCTGAAACCTTGGAACAACAAGTAGATGGCTCTGGTTCTGGTAGATAATCAGCAAACTCCCATATGGTATATCCCGCCAATGCTGGTGATCAGTGAGGTGGAGCTTAGGAAGCCGACGCTTGAACACATCGACTGATGTGGTGTAGAGGGTCATGAATTGTTTGTGGGAAGAATGAGTATCTGTATGGTGTCGAATTACTGCCGATACTCCGAAATTTGAAGTTATGATTGGACCTGGTACGAGAGTCTGCAGGAATAAGCTTAGTAGTTGGTACTGCCACCAGTCCATGATGTACTTTGTACATCAAGGTTAGACGTTGGTTCTGTCGGTGCTGTTCTAAATTCAGCCAGCCAAGTTGAGTTAACATGGCGATGAAACTGCTGTGGAGACCATAGTCATTGGTGACCATTCTGGCGGCTCGTCTGTTGATTCTCTCAATCTTATCCGTTTCTTTGTTGGTGTGTGGGTCCCATACTACACATACATACTCAACTGATGATCTCACCAGAGCAAAGTATGCTACCTCTTTACACTGCTTCAGACAATATTTGAGATTACGTCTCACTAAGTTGAGGGTGTCGCTGGCCTTAGCGTATACAGCGCATTAGGGGTTTCGGCGATAATGCGCTATATAAATCGACGTTTTACTTACTTACTTACTTACTTAGTGATGTTGTCCACATGCTGTCCCCATTCCAATTTGTTGCTCAATGTGATACCAACATATTTGGCATGCTCTACTTCCTCAAGAGTCACACCAGAGAGCTCATATGACTTAGAGAAGAGAGACTGAGATCTATGGATTCTCACAATGTTGCATTTGGATGGGTTGAACCGCATGCCACATCTTTTTGCCCATGCATCAAGTGCTGACAGATCCCGTTGGAAAATGGCGGCTAGTGGAACGAAGATGCTGTTGTTCAGCAACTTGAGCAACTGGTGTACATAACTCAGACAGGTAATCTGGTGCCTGGGCATGCAAGCACTTGTACACCATGACCCCAAGCTTGTATGTGACTCAATCTGCCACATTGAGCCAGTGTAGTTTGGAATGAAGCAGATGTGTCAAGCAGCAGTCGTACTTCTTCGTGCCGCTCACAACTAATGCTGCAGCGTTCATGACCTGCTGCAACTTGTCGGTAACAGACTTTGGTGCTCTAGCCAACAGCAGATTGCAATAGTCAACCCTGGATGTAACGAACATGTGAAGCAATATGGCTGCCGATTCATCGTCAATTGATCAGTGAACTCGTCAAAGCTGTTGTAGCCACTAGAAGGATGCCGAACTGATGACAGACACATGGCAGTCGAGGCTGAAATAAAAATGATTGATTGATTGATAATTAACTTTGCCCATCACTGATCGTCATAACTAATGTCTGTACACGAAAATCAGTGACGTCATAAGCACTTGTGTTGCACTGCTGATGTGGTGTTTACATTTTTAGGTTACATTACATGGTCAACAAATCAACTTAGGCAATGAATTATCACCGAACATCGATAGATATAGAGTCAGGGAGACGAGTACGGGCATGTGGTACCATTAGTTCGGTCGACCCATATACTGGAATTCTACCACATGGCTGCTTTTCATACTGACAGAAGTGCAAATATCCGCATTGGTTATTCACACTTACAGATTTTAGTGAAACTGGTCCATAACAGCCATAGCAAACGGACATTGCAAACCGTACAGAGACACAGTGCCAACAAGGTTACATCAGACCATGCCCAAAGCCTTATCCTGACCCTAAACTTAACCCTAACCCTAAACCTTAACCCTATCCCTAAATACTATCGCTAACCCTATCTGGTGTGACCTTGTGTCCCTCTGTACATTCTGCAGTGACCGATAGCAAATGCTTAACACAAGCTGAAATACAGGTACATGAACAACAAGAAACTCAGCTGTCGCTGATAAACTGCGCAATGCATTTGTGCAAATGCATTGACGTGGCTGACCTCCAAAAACATGCTCCTCCCCATGTGTTACCATGTGGAATTTGGTCGTTCTGCGTTAAAGAATGTAGTCATAAATGCAAGAGAATGCCAAAAATTGGGGATCGCTGGAACCCCGCTGTCTTGGGATGGGAGGCATGGCTAACCCCAAGCCACTCGCTCTTCCCCACATGTGATACGACGTGAAATTTTGTAGTTCTGCAACAAAGGGTGGGTGTATGCATAAATAAAAAGGAACTGTAAAAATTTGGGTGTGCTGGGAGCCTGCTTCCTTGGTGTAGGAGCGTGGCTGACCCCTAAAACAAGCCCCCTCTTCGTATGTGTTACCACGTCAAATTTGGTAGTTCTGTGTCAAAGGGTGTGTGCATAAAGAGAAGGGAACCTCCAAAATTGGGGAGTGCTGGTACCCCACCCCCTTGCGGTAGGGGCGTGGCTGACCTAGAAATATGTCCATCTCCCATATGTTATCCTGCGAGTTTGGTCGTTTGAGGCAGACAGTATGAACATTATTAAGGAGATGTGAAGAATTTGACCCATCACGTCCCCCTTTCAAGCTCACTCAAGGTCAGCGGAACTGACGCGGGTCACTCTGCCACCTATGATTTTCTATTAACGTTCCATAGCACTTCTGTAAGTGTAAATAGTGGACACGTTATTCACACTTCCATAAGTGCAAATGACCACTTCCTTTGTGGCATGCTTAAGGTAATTTCGAGAATTGAAATTGCGGAATAATGTTGAGCCAAGTGAGAAATAATCCTGACCCTAACCCTAAACTCTTTTGCAACTTCAATTCCACAAATTACTTTCGCATTCTGCAATCTGCATATTACCTTTGCCGTGACTGAATTGTTTATACTGTGGATGTTCATTGTCTTTTTGCATAGAACGATGCTATACTCCCACTGGACGTGTGCTTTAGGTGTGCTGCACATGGCCATGTGACTTTATCGCAATCCCAACCCTAACCTTAACCCTGCCCTAACCATAATGGCAATACCGAAATGTGTGCACATGGCCAGCCATAGGTGGGGTGGGCTGTAGGTATAGACACTTTGGCTATACACCATAGTTATTCCGTTTATTTATATCTGTTATAACAAGAATCTGTGCGGCCGAGATGGCCGTACGATATGCTGCCCTCAGCGCGTGCGGAAAAGTACATGTGTGTCATTGTAATTCGCTAGGTGGCGCGACGTGACGCTACGATAACGGGACGGACGGACAGACAGACAGACAGACAGAGTGCGACGCATAATGCGGCCCCCTCCTATGGAGGAGGGCTGCATAATAAAGTTCGTTGAAGTTCAGGAACTTTTCCCTAAACATAAAGCTCGTTAAAGTTCGTTGAAAAGTTTGTTATCTGGTGTCGTTGCATGTAGACCTACAATTCCTAGTACAGACGGACGTACTTTACCAGTGGGCCTATTCTTTATCCGTTGGCTCTAGTTCTTGCACAAAACTGTAGTTGTGCAGTTGTTTCTTACATTTTCATGCTTATTTTATATCTTCGTAAGTTTTAAAAAACTAACGTCTTATTATTTTTTTCAACATAGTTGTAATCAGGGGTGGTGTTAGTTTCAACTTTTTAAATTCCCCAATAAAAAATGTGGACATGACATACCTAAGCACGAATGTTCCATTCCTTGATCCCCTAGTCTAACCCCATGTACGTGCCCCTGAAGTACGCGCTACTACCTCGTGTCTCAAGAAAAGTGGACCACTTTTATTTTTATGATAACGTGAGCAACAGTGGTCCGATTTTCGTAATTATTTCTACTGTTAAATTCAGAAACGATTTGTGAAGGAAGGTAGAATTAAAACTACCATCTCCCATTATTTTTTTGCCGCACTACCTTGCAAAACTTTAGTGGTCAACTATACACATTTGCATTCATATTAGCGAGAATAATATGCTTCATTATAGGCCGCATCTGTTTCGTGAGTTTTTATTTGCTTATTTATCTTTTCTTCCTATACTGATGTCATTATGTCATTAGTGCAATATTCTGTTTGTTGCATTACTCATTCATTTCAGTTATGAAGAAAAACATTTGGCACAGCATTGAACAATGCACAATTGATGCATCCATTGACCAGTGGCATTCACGACTGCAAGCACACATATGTGCCGAAGGCGGACATTTTAAACACATGATGAAAATTAATCTGTATAGAAAAACAAAGACATAACATTCTTCGTGGACATGTACCGCAATTAAACATTTTTCATCACTGTGAACTCGATTAACTGTGCTGTAAAGCTGTATAGCTGACCACTTGCTTTTCACAAGGTAGTGTAGCAACAGATGTGAGGGGAGGTGGTAGTTTTAATTCCATCTTTTCCCACACATCCTTTCTGAATTTAACAATGATAAAATTATAAAATTTGGTCCACTTTTGCCGAAGTTATCGTAAAAATATGTGGCTCACTTTTTTGAGACACGGTGTAGAATATGACATTTTCTCACAACCAAACAAAATGATTACAATGCTGTCACAAAATCAGTTCAAAATCAATACTGCCTCATCTTCAGTCTGCAAAGGATCCTTAAGTATTAAAATATAATTGAATGGCTCTGTGAAAGAACCGAATAAGTTCCACAACTATGAAACTGAGAAAATCACTCTTAAAAGCCAGTGACGCGGCAGAATATATTGAGTTGTTCGGTTCTTCCATCCGAGATCGTCATGCATAATGCATTAATGTTATTCTTTGAACGTCCGCCGATATATGCGTCGTTGTGCATGACAATCTCGGGTGGAAGAACCGAACAACACGTTGTAATAGGTTTTGGAGAGCTGGCTGCAGTCAATTAGAATACATAGAACATTCGTTTAGTATATTAACCGAATAATTAATATTTAACTAATAATATTTTAAAACACTAAAATCTGACACTCCCCTTTCAACAGTAAACAGAACATCGGAAATAGAACACCATTGAGTGATGGGCGGAAAAAAGAAATATATAGAGATGTTCGGTTCTTTCACGGAGCCATTCAATTGTATCAGAATGGAGTGCAAACAATATGCAGTAACCATCACCACTCTGCAACTTACACTGTGTCTGCCTTCTTAGATGTCTTTGTTCAGCAGTGTGTCTGTTGCTTGTCTGAAGTCTTCTGGTGTTATGTCTGCCTTGGAAGTGATGTTGCCTAGGTACATTTAAAGGTTTGTTTGCATAAGTGTTCACTGGGAGCTTCTTGAGATCCTTCATAAGTTTAAACAGGTCACTTGTTTTTGGAAGCGATAGGGATGTTTCCTGGCCATAGCGTACTTCGAGGTAAAGACGCGAGAGTTTGGTGTGGTCATCAGTATCTGATGCCAGATAATCAACTGAGTCTTGGAAGGACGTGAAAGGACTTCCCGTGGACTTCAGTGCATCAAGGTCCTTGTTCTTACAGCGATCCACGGCCAAGTTAGCAATTACTTTGTCTTGCAAGCCCTGCTTCTTCAGTTCCTCTTGCTTCTTGTTACAAGCCAGCATGATTTCTGGTAATTTGCCTCCTTTTCCAACCATACTACCATATTTCCTGAAAGATCCTGACTGCTGCTGATTAGCCAGATCTGCTGACTTGGCTTTCACCTGCAACAAAGATGCACTGACAGTCTGACAAGCTATTTTGCTGCTCTCGTGGACAGCTCAGAGTTCACGAAGCCAACACTGTGTTCTGCGTCAAGGTTGTGGATTGGAGTGTCTGACTGTCCATGTTGGCAAATGACATTTCAGAAGATTCATCACATTCTCCAAAACCAAGGATGTTACCCGTTTGTTTCTGAAATCCAGCTGCCAAGTTAGGAAAAATCATCTGCAGGAGCTTGGTCAACTTGGGTTGAAAACAAGGCGCTTGTCTTGCTTATGGCTTTACAGACATCCTGATTGCATCGTGTCAACTGGAACACTTGTCCTTCCAGCCAGTGACGGAACTGCTGGGGAGTCAGTGGGTGAACCTCCTAGGTAAAATTTGGACCCTCCTAGGTTCGTTTCCTGTTTAACCCCCTCAGGAGTTCACCAAAACCCCTCAGCTCTGCTCGACGTGGTGAGATAATCTGGTTGTACTCTAGTGTGTGCATGAGAAATGTAACAAGATTTGTAGACTTTATCGTGCCACTATATGGTACATATATGGTATTTCTCTCCGTCCGTCCATCTGTCCAGTACTGGCATTGTGTCAAAATGATTGTATGTATCGTCAAACTTTCTGCACTTTCTGGTAGGGCCGTTAATCTAGGTATTTCGCCCTAATGACTTTACAAAATTTGAAGGGTAACACCCTTAATTGTGGCATTAGGTATCGGGGTACGAAAAATTTGCATTTTTGACTTAAATTGCTGTATATATTACAAACATAATGAGTCAAGCCCATGGATACTGTTGGTCAGTTCCAGCCAATCACATTGAGGTCAGCCAGAATGAGTCATCCTCCGCTGAATCACTACCTCATTTGAATTGTTAACTCCCAAGATTTTACTTGATAATATGAATATGAATGTTTACCTAACATTAGATCATATATCACTTTTGATATGGTAACCTACATTGTTAGCAATTTTGTCACTGCTCGGTTTCAAAAAATCCATATAGCAGACGACAGTCAACAAAGCACTAATCACATGACATGACAACAATTGCAAAATAAGCTGGTTGTATTCTGTCATGGTGACCTAATTTTCAGAGGCTCTACTTCTACAATAACTATTGTTGCAACTATTATTTTTGAACACGTCGCATTGCTTTTCAGGCCTGGCCTGGTCTGTTTCGTCTCACATTTTTCCCAGCCCAGCCCATTTTGGGCCTGCTTAGTTTCAAGCTGAGCCTGGCTCACCCATTGGGTACAGTAAGTGATTCCTGCATAGGTTACTTGATAATGCTGTTGTAAAAATGTAGGTTATAGGCCTAATTTTTGATTGTCATTGGTAGATGTGCGTAAACAAACTCATCTCAGAATTCAGCTGTAATGACCAGCAGTAAGTAAAACTCAACTTCAACTGGAAGCATTGCTTAACATAATGCAGTGCATCACTGTGTGTGAGACTGACTTGTCGCAACTTTAAATTATTCCAATAATAGTAAATAACTCCTCGGCAGACGAAAAACTAATGAGTATTCTAATGCTCACCATACAGTAGTTAAGAATGGTAGATTTATAAATTACAACATTTTCTTGTATTAAGTTTCAAAAAATATTTTTATGTTATTTTTAATACGAACAAATTGGATTATATTACGCAAATAAACAATGAAATCATTAAGACTTTTTATGCTTAGGCAGTTTTATTGCTGCTGCAAGATAATATAGCACTGCGTGGGCGACGGCACCTACCGAATAGGTAAGAAAACTTATTCGTGAAGCAGACAAATTTCACGTTTCGACTGGTTGAATTTCAATTGCGTGTAGCAACACATTTAACTGTACCAATAATTTTTTCGATCCTTATTTGCATATTCATCATTCAACTTTTATGGCACTGCGATTTGTATTAAGGCCATTTACTCTAGACTGAGCACTGCAAGGCGTTCTTCGATCGAAATTTTTCTAAGTCTGAAAATTTTGATTTTTTTTTGACTTTGTCCACCAAAAAAGTGGGTAAACCCTAATAACATTATAACGAATGCCTACTAGGAACCTAAGTTACCGACTGTAGAACATTTTAAGCCATTAAGCGATTGAAATTGTTGAGTACTTTTTTTCTGTAGAGGAGCGCGAGAAATCTCCTGTAAAAAAATATAAAAAAGTATGCAAGGTGCACATTTCACCATATTGCCGGCTAGCCCTTGTGCCGCCGAATTTTATGAAATTTGGCATACGAGCTCAACTCACCGACGTAATCACATGTGTCAAATTTTTAGTCTTAGTCGATTGGTTCAGGGGTTATGGAGTTCTGACACCCCCAAAATTGCCATTTCCCATTGACTTGCTGTGTCGCCCTTACAACAGTGTAGCACTGCCGTGCGACACTGTGATATGTGAGTGTGTGGGTCATAGCCAAGTTATGATTTGGATCTCCAGATGGTTGCCTAGGTAAAGGTAAAAGGTAAAGTTCACCATACTCCTCTAAGAGAGCGTAGGCGGATGCTCATCTCCTCCTAGGCCTTGAGCCCTTAAGTGGAGAACCACTGATGTCTGTGACGCGTGGCCAGTGCGACGCCAGACCTACGGTTACCTTCCCAGCTGCAAGGCATCACTGCCCATCGGCTGGTCCAAATTATACTGCTTGGTGACTGAGGCACATGTGTGTTAACAACTTGCCCAGGGTTGCACTTGACAGCAGAGAGGCTGGGATTCAAACCCGTGACCTGTTGATCACAAGTCCAGCATCCCAACCACTTGGCCACCGAGCCACACTGGTTGCATAGCATGTGAAGAAATTTTATGAAGGCCAATATGTGTTGGTGATTAATAGTAAATGTTTAATCCCTATATTCTGGATTGAGATAGTAATCCAGGTCACTGAATCACCACATTGGGGCTTGCTCTGCTGTTTGCACAAGTATGCACTCTACTGAGTACCCTTCTCGTTTGTGCACTTTGTGCAGTAATGCAAATGTCACCTGTTACAATTATCTCTCTTCATATGGTGTTTATTTCTTAAATGCAGGATGCAAAAGTAAAGTCTAAAGAAGCATCACTGTTCAGCAATGAAGCAGTATTAGCAAATCTACCAGCTAACATTCAACCTCCTCCTGGCGAAGTAGAACCTGAAGTCAGCTTACGTGCTAGTGTTGGTAATTACAATAACTTATCTGCTGTAGCTACTGAAGGGCTTTCATCTTCATGTAATGCTGCTACTGGCACTTTGTCGTCATCCACTGTGGAACAGAATCATCGTGCTAATGCAGATGAAAATGATGATGGCAGTCATGTTGCTAATACATTATGTGATGAAGAAGGTAGAAGAGTTAGCAGAGATGATGCAGTTTCTACTGTAATTGTTGCACGTTTGGATGTTGGTGCTGCCGCACCTGATGGTACTGCATTTATTTCACCAACAGACGACATCACTTGCAGTGAAGACAGTGTTCAAACCGATGTTGAAGCGGTCACACAAGATTCCACTTTTTGTCTGAATATTGGCAGTATTCTTGCTGAGTCATTTATCAGCAATACACATTCAGCAGAAAATATTATCAGTACAGAGGCAACTGTTGGCTCTCCACTAGCTGCTTCTGAAATTACTGCCTCATCAGACCTAAGACTAAGAGTATCTGATTCAGGTATTTATTCGGATTTAATTTTCAAATTACTCAAGTGCTTGCAAATTACCGCGCAACGCTATGCATAAGCATGGTATTTGCTGTTGCCCAGTGTCCATCTGTCTGTCACGTTTGTGAATTGTATCCAGACGGCTGAGGATGTCGTCAAATTTCTTACTCGACCTGGTAGCCCCATCATTCTAAATGGCTGTTTGTGGACATGCACTGTGATAAAGTGGTATGGTCATATCACCATAAGCGTCAAATTGCCAAAGTATCAATATTTTCATTGTAAACCATGGTCAGTGAGAATGACAGTGGTAGCAGATTTAGGATCAGAAGTAGAAATGTTATCCTTTTTGCCTTAAATGTTGCATTGCATTTCTGGTTATCTGGGTGCAAGCAGCCAACACCGAGCAGTGCACTTCACTAGCTGTTGGCTGGTTAGGCATGGCCACTTTGTCTGGTGACGCTTTGTTGTGAGATACATACTTTGTATGATTGATGTGTGATTGAATGCATGATTGAAGTGAAGTGTGCATGTGGACCTCTCCTGATAAACTCCATAGATGACTGTTCATAGTTGGTCAAACTTCATATGGCATGGGTAACCTGTTAGTTGTCAATCACATTGCAACATTTCTTGTTCAGTTGTCACCGATCAAAATACGAAAGTAATATACGACATTTAATATTGTTGCAGTTTATAAACTTTGATTGTCCATTCCATGCTTTGATGCTGTTGGTTTGTTGTCAAGAACGGCGTCCATCCTGTAAACATCTCACATCAGCAATCCACAAAGTTCGTTGAGCAGCATTAAGGGTGTCTGGTCTGGTATGGAGTGTTCTTCAGATCAGCCGGTTAAACAAAGGCCAAAAGTAGTAGTAGTTTGTAAGCTTCGATACACACACGCATTATAGACAGCTGGTGAGTGATGATGCTGATATGTTGTCCTTCTGTAGCCAGTCTCGTCCACAAGCGTTTATATCCAGAACTTGAAGATGTTGCAGTTGAAGTAGTTGAAGCTGCAAAAAATGACGGTGTTCAACCATTTACTGATGAGCAGCTACGAAGTCTCTACTATAACTATGAGTTGGAGCATGTTGATGAGTTTGTTGAAACTTTCTTACAGGTACATTTTTACCATTGCTGTTTCATTTTCTATTCGTATCATAAGCTTGCTTAATTTCACCTGTTTGGTAAGTTTCAAGATTTCTGGTTTGATGAGAACTGTAGTCACATTGTCCACTGCTTATGCCAGTGTTTGGTTGAAGTTTTTGCAGATAATTTAGTCACAGACAAGTACATATGTGTGTAAGTGACTGACATCAACAGAGAATGACTAGATGCATTTTGCATGTGCAACTTATCTCCTCTGACGGTGGAGGAGGTATGTGATTGAGTCGGTCTGTATGTTTGTGTGTAAGCAGAATAATTCGTAAGTGTACATAGATTAGATGCATCTTGCATGTGCAACTTATCTCCTCTGACGGTGGACTTGACAGCAGAGAGGCTGGGATTGACTATGTGATTGAATCGGTCTGTGTGTTTGTGTGTAAGCAGAATAATTCGTAACTGCGTATAAGTTTTGTTAGAATTTTCAGGATCGACAGGGTTGTGGGCACTGGACACCCGGATTAACTTTTGAGAGTGATGCATTGTCTGGATCCTAGATCAGGAAAACAAAAGATTTCCGCATGCTGTGTGCTGTTGGCGTGCTCGTCATCATAATCATGCTCTCATTCTCAGTCTTCTGCTGTACAGCAGGTTCTTGACATCCTTTCTCTGTGTGTCGTCCTTCTCTGTCCTCAGCTGCCCATATGAGTGCAACGGAGCCACCATCACTTGCCAAACCATGTAACATTTGAATTCTTCTCCTCCCTCTTGTTGGTTTACCTCTCATTCTGCCTCAAGTAATTTCATACAAAAGTCCATCGTGTCTCAAAACATGGCCAATCCATTGCTGTTTCCTTTGCCAAATAGAGTTCAGTATTTGCCTGTCTTCATTTACTCTCTTGAGAACTTCCTCATTAGTAACTTTATCAAGCCAGCTGATCTTTTCTATTATTATCTATATCCACATTTATCCACAGTTGGTCAGATACGGTATCTCAAAAAGTTGTTGATGGATTTCTAGGACATTGTGACAAGGAAGACAGAGAAAACATATAATCATAATCATAATCATAAAAACAATTTATAACGCGCACATAGTCAATGGATAAAACATTGAATCGGAGGCACGGGCAGTCACTAGGGGCCTAACAGCATACTAAAAAGCATTATTAAAAT
>Ga0049107_10000254_pt1 | contig 14779 bp, 9 predicted proteins | sample WorMetilPIANOSA1_FD_61187 | JGI IMG/M metagenome (GOLD analysis project Ga0049107, IMG submission 61187) | Marine gutless worms symbiont microbial communities from Max Planck institute for Marine Microbiology, Germany - Olavius ilvae PIANOSA.1 | ecosystem: Host-associated > Annelida > Digestive...
GCCTTTTGGAGGTCCAGATATATGCCAATAATATAATTGCCTTCATCAAGGTGGTCATAAATATTATCAGCTACATCGATTAACCCAAAAATTGTGCTATAGTACTTTCTAAATCCAAATCCGTTCTTATGCACTCCACAACACTGCCTGATGCAGTTTAAAGCAGCAGGCATACACACTGACTGTATGCAACACAGGATACACTTCTCCAGTCACTTCCATCGGAATGAGCTGTCCCGTGAGTGATGCCTGAAAGCTGGTGTGCTAACAGGTACCGGTAGACCCTCTAATAGTAGACCGGTAGAGTAGTACCTTAGTCCTTCCAGTGACTAGCACATTGAGTAGTCCATAGTCTCCACTTCTTTCTGTTCATTGCTGTTTGGCAGATTCCATACCACGTCGCATTCATCTGGGTGATGTCCATTATTGTGTCTCTCCATGTAATCCTCAGTCTTCCTCTTTTCAGTAGTAAAGTAGTAGTATCATTAACTTCACACCTTGCATCTACATTGTATATTTTGTAATATTGTGTATTGTATAATAATATATATTGTATACATGATGAGTTTCAAAAATTGGCTGCCATCATAAGCAAGTGAAGTATAAGTTAATGTTTTGTCGGACTTTGTTGCATTTTTTGCATACTGCTGTTGTGTACAGGTAGCAATACGTGATGTCGACGAAGCTGCAATGGAGTTGCTCGTTGATTTCTGTTACACATCGACAGTTGTAGTTGAAGAGAGCAATGTACAAACGTTGTTGCCAGCTGCTTGTCTGCTCCAGCTTGCTGAGATCCAAGATGTCTGCTGTGAATTTCTACAGAAACAACTTGACCCTTCAAATTGTCTTGGCATTCGTGCATTTGCTGACACACATGCCTGCCGTGATCTACTTCGCAAGGCTGACAAATATACTCAGCAACATTTTACCTCGGTTACTATACGATCTGCTTTTAATCTGTGGACTGCAGTAGTTTATATTAAATAATGGAATGTGTTACAGGTGCAGTAGTATTTCTTGCAAAATCTTTTTAGTATGTCTTTGTCTCACATTTACCTTCAATGCTTTGACACTGTTGGTTGGGCAGTAAAAAGGGCATCCACTGTGTAAAAAACTCAGTATTTGTATGTTGGTAGCAGTGATCTTACTGGAGCTTTGCATGTCTTTGCTCTTGTTCAGTTATAGTTGGCATCTCTCGCTGCAGCAAAATGCAACAAGAAGGTTAGCTACCGCAAACAGATCATGTGTCAGCATTCATTGTCGACCATGTACAAATTTCCTCACATCTAGTTTGATCACCGTATAAAATTTGTTCGTTGATTCTCATACTGTGTGCACGCATGTAGGAGGTCCCAAAATTTTTGAGGACGTTGGGCTCCACCCCTGTGGACGGGGGTGTGGCTGACCCGTAGAAACACACTACTGCCCTGTGCCCCACATGTTATCATACCAAATTTTGTCACTGTAGTGTAGATCAAGTCGTTTGGGCGTAATTATGGAAATCTGCTGGAAAATTTTGACCCCTTGTGTCCTGCGGCTTGTGCCTTTCCTGGTCACTTAAGGTCATTGGAACCGTCACAGATCGATCGACCTTCTATGACTTCATGTTAGTGTTCCATAGTAACTATGGGCCTATCTCGTACCATATTCGAGAGAAAGGTCAATATTTGCAAAAATTTTCCAACCCCAACATTTAACACTACTGCTGAGGAGGTTCCGCTTGGATTTTTGTAACAGCGGTAGGGCTCAGAGGACTTGAATAATGCCCGTACCAGACCATCAAAAAGTGGCAATATATCCATTCTTTTAGACACAGCATTTGCATTGGACGGACAGACAGACTGACAGAATTATTAAAACAATATTGCGCTCTGATTGCATTGTATGCTGACGTGCAATAATACCCATTGTTGTTGTTTGACTCGCATAGGAATTTGGCTGATAAGGTTTAAAATTATAAACCAGTTAAAACTGTATGGAAATGCATAAATCACTGTTACAAATTAACATAGCCCAGTACATTAATTATTCTGTGTCGTACGTGACATGTTGAAGAAGTTCTGCTACAGTTAACATGCATTCTCATAAGTGGCAGCAATGGCCATTACATTTAAGGTTTTGTCAACACATTGCAGAGTGCAAGGGCTTTGTGGCTTGTTATGTGTTTCTGGTTTGTTGGTTCTCTTACTACATCATGTGTCCGAGTAATATATTCTGTCTTGTGCTTGCACACTGCCACAGTGCAGATTGGCTCACATTATTTGTTACACTAATTGTTACGTAGTGTCTGACTGGTGCTGTTGATGTTGACGTGTGTGCGTGCATGTGTGCATGCGTGCATGTGTGTGTGTCGGTGTGATGCTGTAGGTGATGGAGAGTGAGGAGTTCATGTTGTTGCCTGTCAACCAGCTGACAGACATCATCTCCAGTGAGGAGCTCAATGTTCAGTCAGAAGAGTTGGTTTTCAATGCCGTCATGGCGTGGGTCCGACACAATGTCACAGAGCGCAGACAACATCTGTCAGCGGTTGGCGATTTACAGTTTTTATGCTAAAGTCATGTCGGACTTGGTTGAAATCTCCAGACACAATGATACATCTGTGAAGTGCTGTTCTCACTGAACATGTCAACGTCTATTGTCTCGCATGCATTAACACATGGGCATTGACGCATGAGACAATAGACGTTAATGGCCATTGGCAACACGATGCAAGGTTCCAATTAACGTCGTTGATACATGTCAATATGGATTCTGGCAGGCAGTTAATTTGAGTTATTAGCAATTTTGTATTATTTGCATAGGAAAAAGTCATACGAAAATGTTGCCAGTGACTGTATTAGATTCACAAAACCTTGACATTCCAAAAGACACATGGTGATTACTGTTAACTGTTTTTGGCATAATTTTTGGATGGAACCCCAGATGCAATTGATACATTGCAGTGGATGCTGAATTAGGCCCTGATTCATGTTTCCTAACCACTTCGATGAGCAGTTTGTTGTCCTTGTCATGTAATAATGAATGTTTGCAAATAGCAGAGCAGCTGCTGATTGGTGAAAAGTAAATTACAGACAGGTCAATCAGTCACAAATCAAAATGGCACAATTTTGAGCACGTCAACACGTGTCAGTGTGCTGCATGTGAATCTAAGGCTCTCTAGCTTTTGTTTGATTGCATGCATAGACATGCGTTGATGGACGTCGGTGATTTAGTTTTATTGATGTCATTCAGTACATGATGCCTGGCATGTGTTATTCACTGACACTGTTGGGTGCGTGGCAGGAAGGAAGGGCAACTGGATGCCTGGCATGTGTTATTCACTGACACTGTTGGGTGCATGGCAGGAAGGGCAGGGCAACTGGCATGTTAAAAACCTTGCACCAGCAATCCCTAAAGGGTCTTCTTTGGAAGACCTTCAGGGATCTGGCTAGCCTTGAACAATCTCCAGGAAAATAGGCGGCTGGTTGAGCAAACACCGAAAGTAGTAGTATTAGCAGCAGCAGCAGCATTCAGTAAGTGAGCTTGTCATGTGTCCAGGTGCTGCAACACGTCCGACTGCCGCTGATGTCGCCCAAGTTCCTGGTTGGCACCGTCGGTTCTGACTTGCTGGTAAAGAGTGATGACATGTGTCGTGATCTCGTCGATGAAGCTAAAAACTACCTGCTGTTGCCTCAGGAGAGACCACAGATGCAGGGACCTCGCACTCGGCCTCGCAAACCAATCCGCTGTGGCGAGGTGTTATTTGCTGGTCAGTTGATCTACATTTCATTCAGCTAGCACAGATAGCAATTTCTTTACTGTGTGTAGCTATAGATGCATCACAGTTGCTTCTTTTGTCTGAATTGTCACAGGTCCCTGATTCTGTTCTGATAATGCTGCGAGTGTTGAGACTTTCTCACTCACCATTGTAATAGTTACTGGGAGTATTGCTGACTAAGCCTTATCAAACGTTGTAACAATTGCTTCTATATTCTGCGGCATACATGGGTTTTCACTACAGCTACACACGGCATTATAACATGTGCTAGTTTAGTTTTCACTTATTCACCTTAGGCCTTATTCCATGTGGTCTGACTGGTTGCCTTTCGCCACATAGTTGGACATGCAGTGCAGCTAGCCTAGATAGCATATCACAGAAATAACTGAAAGGCAATAATAAGTGGCAAAGCATATTAGCATATCCTTTTAGCCTACCCGTCAGTCCGTCTCGAACATAGCATCATTATGTAACTGGTAAAACATTGTTAGCCTATTAGATTTTAATACAATACAAAGTCTTACTTAGCATAATGTTTGCTTAGCTTACTGTTATTACACGTGCAGGGAGGGGGTTACTTTATGCTGTTTGCATACTTTTTGGCTTGTCACTTTCCTGCTGTTTTCTCCTTACTGAGGGCCTGGTTAGCATCTGTGTGAATGTGATGCTGCAGTTGAGTAGATCTGTGTTGAATGACTGCAGTTGGAGGCTGGTGCAGTGGAGATGCAATATCAAGTGTGGAGCGCTATGATCCTCAGTCTAATGAATGGCGAATGGTTGCTCCAATGAGCAAGCGTCGTTGTGGTGTTGGCGTGTCAGTTCTGAATGACCTGCTCTATGCTGTCGGTGGACATGATGGACAGTCGTACTTAAATAGCATTGAACGGTCGGTCTCCTGCAGCTTTCTTTATATTTTACCTGCCATTAATCAACAGTGAACTAATCTTATGAAATTGGAGTAGTTTTCTTATATTTGTTATGAAAATTCTTGTAAAATATTGATGCTGTGTTGTACTGCTGTACACCCTGTGTAAGACTCATCATCTGTTGATGCTTTAGATATGATCCTCAGACCAATCAGTGGAGCAGTGATGTAGCTCCAACAAGTTCATGTCGTACCAGTGTCGGCGTTGCAGTCCTCGACAATCACTTGTATGCAGTCGGTGGACAGGATGGTGTTTCTTGCCTCAGCTATGTTGAAAAGTCTGTCAACATTACTTGTTACTTGTTTGTTTACGAGGATCTGTACATCCAGTTTTTATGTGCATGTCAACTATAGTAATTTTATTATATATCTTTATTCAGCACTCAGTCAGAAAGACAGACAGTAGGAGAGACAATACAATACAATACAAGAAAAATGCCAGACTTCTGGATATCTAGTTACCATTTATGCAATGAAACATTAATGCATTGATTCAGTCATAGGAGGGGCTCCCAGCCTTAATAGCCTTGAACTGACAATCTCCATGTGTTGCTGACGTATTTGTGATGTTTCATTTGTTAGTCATGCCTTTGAGTTGAACATTTCTCACAGCATTGAACAATACATCAGCAATGCTTCCATTGACCAGAGATGTGTGGCACTCAGATCATACATCAGCAATGCTTCCATTGACCAGAGATGTGTGGCACTCAGATCATACTTACATAATCAGGACAGAATGCACGGCAACAATTTGCCAAAGTTATTGTGAAAATTAATGTGGCATCTTTTTTATTGACGCACAGTGTAGATGTAGAAGCATTCCTAGCACACAAGTTGTGTGTGAGATGCTGATGCTGACAGTGAAGACGAATGATGTGATGTGAATTGTGAACTGTTCTTAATTGTATGCACAGTGCAGTGAAGCTGTAATATATGTAGTTAATAGGCTGAACCCTGATAAGAGATGCTGACTGACTGACTGACATCAAGGTAGTTCATGCCTGAACTAGTAATGAATGCTATTCAGACAATGAAGTACTGGATTCCAGATGTGTAAGTCTCACAAGTAGCCTACTGTAGGAGCAGCTACGTTCTGTGGAGACTGTTGACCTCAGATCAGTTCATTTGAGTCCGTTAATATCTTCCGTTCTTTAACACTGTTGATTGGACAAGGGATGGCATCAGAGGGCTGATGAGAGGCATGGCAACCCTCCCCAAGCTAACCAAGAGCTATTAGTGGTCAAAGACAAAGTTGGAAGACCCCCAGGTGAGCTTGGGGTAAGCAAGTCCATGGAATGTGATATTTTCCCTTCAATGCTTTGACAGTGTTGGTTGGGCAGTCTGTAAAAAGCTAGGTATTGGTTTGTTGGTGGTGACAATTTGACTGGAGCTTTGCACGTCTTTAGCTCCAGTTGTCACCACCACTTCCATTATTCGTTGCTCCGGTAAACACCAGCCAACCCAGATTCACCTGGAAAATGGCCGTTGAAATGGAGAGAGAAACAAAAACCGAGAGCAGTAGTAGTAGTAACAGAGTCGTAAATGAAGGAGTCAGTTTGAGTGTTTGTTTGTTTGTTGAAGGTATGATCCACAGACAAATCGTTGGGCACGTGCTGCATCCATGAGTACCCGTCGACTGGGTGTTGGCGTGGCTGTTCTCAATGGATATCTCTATGCTGTCGGTGGTAGTGATGGCACGTCTCCACTGAACACCGGTTTGTATATAACTGGGAAGCATAAATTTGTACTAATTCTCTGTATTGTGCAGTCCTGAATATAACTGCCATAGTAACACGGCTACAGAAATTTTTTATCCTTATAAACTGCAAAGAGTGTATTGCATTTGTTCACTGCCAGTTGTTTGTAGTAAGACTGTAAGTTTGCTAAAATGCTAGTTGTAACATATTCATGGTTAGGACTGTGGACATAAACAATTAATTAATCAATTAATTTTTAATTTTTGGTGATTACAATATATTTTATTTAGAATATATTTTTATCAACTAATCATAAATCCTGTTTACTTGGTTACTTGACATCACTAGCAAAGAATTTTCTTTGTATACTAGTAAGTTCACTGCCATGTTCAGTTCCGCTGTTTACACTGTCAAAGACAAAGTTGGAAGACCCCAAAGAGACGTTGCTTGCTTGCTTTACCCAAGCAAACACTGTCAATATGCTCGTTCATCTGTGGAGCCAATTAAAGATGATGAATAAATGTAATTACTATCAAGACCAGCCATTAGTTTTACAGACTTGAAATTCATTTACTTAGTTGAAAGTAGCTAATATTTAAGGGACAGGACAAAATGCGGAGCGGGGCAGATCTGCAGGGCTGATCGCCATTGGTCAGTTCTGATCACGTGATTGATCCGCATTTTGTCACTTTTCCAGCAGTTTGTATACAACAATCAGCAACCCTAACGCTAACCCTAACCATATTCCTAACCCTAAACGTAACCCTACAGTGATCACTGATCTGCAGATAGGCCCTATAGATCCGCAAATTGTCACCATTCAGATCTGCCCCGCAGATCCACTCCACTCCGCATTTTGTCCTGTCCGTTAATCGTTAATTACAAGAAATGGGCATAGTGGGGCAAAGCAAGTAGCCAACAAACATCACAAGCACAGGAGGAACTAATTCTAGGTAAGTTGTGGTTAATTTTGAAACAGTTGTCGATTACAAAACCATATCCTGTTAAGTTACTGCAGTACTTTCACACTACTGGTTGGGTGACAGGAAGGGCATCTGGCCCCATAAACGTTTTGCACCAGAATTCCTACGGGCCTAATGTGGAAATATAGGCTGGTTAAACAACAGCCAATAAAGCTAGAGTTATGGTAAGCTTGGTGTGATTGATGATGGTGATGCTGCTGTGTAGTGGAAAGATATGATCCACGACTCAACAGGTGGATGTCTGTCGCTCCGATGGGTACACGTCGTAAACATCTCGGTGTTGCTGTCTACCTCAACATGATCTATGCTGTTGGTGGGCGTGACGATGCGACGGAGTTGAGTAGTGCTGAACGCTACAATCCACAGACGAACACTTGGCAGCCAGTTGTAGCAATGACGTCGCGACGCAGCGGGGTATGTCTGTGCTACTACACTGTGACACTTGTTTAAAAGCCATTATCCAGGACTACCCGGGCAAGCCAGCATGGGTATGTGTCCGTGATGGACTTCATTGGAGCTAAGGATGATGGAGGTGGTGGTGACAGGCAAAGCTCCAGTCAGTTTGTCACCACCAACAAACCAACACCTGCACCCAGCTTTATCCAGGTTGGATGCCCTTCCTGTCGCCAAGCCAATAGTATCAAAGCACTGAAGGGAATCTGTGTTAGTGTTAGTGTTAGTTAGCTGAGTGATATTTAGTGTGTTATATTAAACCGCATCAGGCTTTTGTCATATATGGCACTGTATGTTAGAATCATAATGTGAAAGTGAGTGATATCAGTCAGGCAATAAGTACACTGATTCAATGGGACTGCACTGTGTATTTATGCTACACACTTTGTGTAAATGAAGCAGACAAAAACATTCTGTGATGTCACATTTGACAGTGGAATGTGCCGCTGATTTGAACTTTCTCTTGTCCCCTAACATTGTCAAATTTTGATCAAAATGTAACTAGGTCATCTGTGGGTCATACCCCTACAGCTGCAGAATCGGAAGTCAGTTAAGCTATTTCCTTGCAATAAAGTCATCTCAAAACATCCTGCCCCATCCACCCAATGGCTGTGGCATGTAATTGCTACATCTACAGAGGACTGTGTCACACACATACTGGCATGTGGTTCCAGTGAACTCTGTGAATTATCACAAGGTGAATTATCACAGGATTTCTTTTGATTAAAAACAAATACATTGTAAATGGTAATTGGCTGAATGTTAATACTGTTGCTAATGACTGGATGTGAACAGACCAGACTAAAACTTGTCAGTCTTGAACGTGCACAATGAGAACTGGTCACAAATTTGCATTTTGTTTGTGATTTTCTGATTTTCTACATTGACTAAGCCGTATTTTGTAATATTGGACCATGCTGGTTGATGTTTCTATTGGCATTTGCATTGATGATGTGTTGGCAGGTTGGACTTGCTGTTGTCAACGGACAGCTGATGGCGATTGGTGGTTTTGATGGGACAACATACCTCAAGACGGTAGAGGTGTACGACCCAGAGCAGAACTGCTGGAAGATCTACGGTGGTATGAACTATCGACGACTTGGTGGTGGTGTCGGAGTAGTCAAGATGCCTCATCCTGATGGTCATGTGTGGTAGCAGCACTTGGTGCAAGCTGTGCTCTGTACTCCTTACTGGTACATGGACTACTGACATAGCAGTGGTTGATGGTCACTTGTGAGTGTTGTTTAGGTGTTAACATTGACTGGCTACAGCAGACTGGTATCAACATTCACATTACATTCTGTTCTGTTTGTCCTAGATAATATTGTTTTGCCAGCTATATGTTTTGATTGTTTATATAATGTATTTAATAATGTTGACATATTGTTAGCATGAAGTTGGCAAGGCATGTAAACTGCAGTCAGTAGCTGATGATTGTTACATACCATGGTGCAGAAGACTCTGTAATTGTACATAACAGTGAACTGGCAGTGTGTGCACTGTTCAGTCAGCTGGTTTACTGCTGCCAGCTGTTGTGCATCATTGCTTGTCAGAATGTACAGACTGTCAGCTATTTACATCAAGAGAACGACATTTGAGATCTAGATGTGCAGAGAAACTGAAATTGAACCTGTTCTGTTGAAGTGTTCTGGAAGAAAGTAACTACTTGGGAACGATCTAATTTGATTCAGAAACCATGTAAAGTTTAAAATCAGAGATGTTAAATTGCACCATTTTCAAAATGTGCTTTGTTTATTGAAATTCAAACAAATGTTAAGTTTGTTTTGAGATGCTGTAAACACTGGTCAGATTTGTCAGTGGTAATGTCAGCTGTTAATAGCAACAGTCAAACGACACTGCTGCAGTGATGTAGCAGTGGCCGAGGCAGCAGTTCCTTACCATCCTACACACTGGTGCAACATTGTGTGGGAGATGCAACAAGGAGATAGGGACTTGGAAGGGAGTGCAAGCCAATGTTGACTGCAAAGTCTCGAGCGGTCTGTCTAGATTCAGTTAAATGTGACTTGACACAGTGCTCTATCTGCTGCCCTACTCTGTGCACTTTTCTGCTTTTAGATTTTCAACAGAGCACACCAGCAGCTCGTATCTAGCTGATTGTGTAAACAATGTCCAGTGTTCCTGCATCTGCCTGTCTTTCCCATGTTGAGACTGTGGCAGCAGTCATGCTTCAGACTGACTGTGGCAAAAAGCTAACTGCTCGTAGCATGTGAATGCATGAGAATGCCAAATAGTGCTGATTGTAATTCGCATTCTTGAAAATAAGTTCAAAAATTTGACAACCCTGTTGTCAGTTAATCGACTTTGGTCCATTACAAAACTGTTTCTAACTTGACATTGAATTCCACAAAGTGAACTGAATTGTATCCAGCGACTGTCTGCCGCTGCTGTTGCTGCTAAGTGCTAATGTGACCATTTGTATGAATATGCTGCAGTGTACATCTGCCTTTGATTTTGAAGTAAGTAAGATGAACATCCAAAGAGGTTATAAACGAGGTACATGTGTGTGGTATAGTTCAGTAACTGGACTGATGATTGTGTTCGTTTGCTGTTGGCATATAGCATATATTTTATGAAATTCAAGATATAAAGCAATGCCTAAGATTGTGTTGTATCTTGGCTACAGTGTTTTGTTTCGTTTGAGTTTTTGTAGTCTCTGTTGTAAACAGGGCAAATGTTGCTTATTAGGGCCTCTTTTTTATGTATTGTTAATTTTAGTTGCTGTGTATTCTGTCTTTTGGTTGTTCTAGTTAAGTTGTCATTACTTGCCAAGTGATTGGCTAGAAAGACCCCTCTGAGGAAGCCTAACTGTCGCAAGGGATCATCTCCATAAAGACCAGGCAGAAGAGAGCTTATGATTGTGTTGGTTTATTGTATTCTTTCGGTGTTTTATTGCGTGATATTTGTGTTCTCCCCTGGGCCTATGTGATACATTTGCTACTTGTATGGCATGATATAACCTATTTGTGCTGAAAGTGCCGTAAAACACCAACGAACTAACTAACTAATTTATTGCAACACTCTGTGGCTTCACTACACTGTGCTTCAAAAATGCCCCTCCCCATTTTTATTTTTTGACTAGCTATGTGAGACAGCAACAGATTTTAATAAGATTTGGCATGTAACATTTTGAGCAGACGTTCTCCGAATATTTATAATTTTGTACCACATGCCTTAAAACTGTTAACTTGTAATTTTCAAGACTTTTTCTAGCACTTTACAAGTCACTGGCTCCACATTTTTGATGCAGATATGTAATGTATGACGAGCATTGTCAGGACATCTGTTCCAAATGACCTGCTTGTGCATGAACACCGGTATCCAGATTCTTTTTGTCATTGTGCAATTGTTCCAATAACAGCACTGCTGCTCATCAACTTATGCCACAGCTCTGTTATGTCGTGTATTGCCATTTAGTTGACTTTTTCATGCATCACTCCCTAAATGCAGTAGTCAGCTGATTTAAGGTCTGGGCTGTAGGTTGTCCAATTGCTGAGAGTAGTCGATTCGGGTGTCTCATGACTTAAGAGCTGCACTGTTTGATATGCACGATGAGCTGGTGCATTTTCCTGCTGAAAGGTGTAAACTGTGTCGGCGATGCTCTGGATGGCTGGCATGCTAGTAGCTCCATCAGCAGCTCGTCCTGGTAATAGGCATCATCGATCTTTATACCAGGTTTCACAAAAAACATACACCCGAGCTAGAAAATGTATGCCATTTACCAAGTAAACATCTTGGAAGCACACACAGATTGTAAACTCCTGGAATAAGACTTGAGTATTTCACAAGGTTACAGTTTTAAGGTGAGGTAGATAAAATTAAAAATATTTGCAGCATGTTTCCTCATGATGTTGCATCCCAAACTTATTAAAATCGGTTGATGTTGCATTGAGTTCTTGAAGAAATAAGGGGGGGGGGGCGTTTTTCAAATACAGTGTACATACATGTAAGTCTTCATTAGCATACTGATTTTGTCATGTTATTTACTACAAAATAATTGCAATGACAGTTATACTGCAAAATTAATAACTACAGTCATTTGTGATTACTACAACCAAAGAATTACAACAGTGGTAACTGCAATTGTAATTAGTATTCATAGTTGTAATTATCCAAGTCTGTTTCAAATTGCAAACACAGTGCCTTCACAGCTTTGACACTATTTGATTGGGCATCAAGGGCATATGACCTGTAACAACCTGGTACAATAATCTCTTAGCAGTTTTTATTGGATTGTGAGCTCACAGGCCAGTTGAAGCAAGTTCCAGAAAGTAGTAGTGGTAGTGGTGGTGGTGGTGGTGGTGGTGGTGGTGGTTGTACCGGTAGTTGTTGTTGGTATAGTGCTAGCAGTACAAATAATTGTCTGGTCAACCTCACTGTCTGCCACTGTTCGTCAGCTTGTCAGTGCAACATACTTATACTAAGTTTATGTGTAGTTGAACATATGATGTGGCATTTCACTTGTCGGTGTTAGCGTGATGCAGTTGCTTCTTATAGGAATACTGAACTTTTCCATTCCTTCATAAATAGTACCACTTGCGACAACCATAATTTATTTCACTGCAAGTGGTAGGAAGGTAGTAGACCTTATAAAAAGCTGTTTAAGTGATATATGCCCCGTGCAGGCTTCGGGTTTGTAAGAATAGATCCGCTCCGTTTCCTGGCCAGATGTCGTACAAGGCAACTAAACCAGGTCTAGTTTGTGTTTTATATCTTAGCGTCCTATAGTTGTATTGTTGCTTATTAGGACCCCTTTTTATGTATTGTTAATTTTCGTTGATATGTGTTCTGTATTTTGGTTGTTCTAGTTAAGTTGTCATTACTTGCCAAGTGATTGGCTAGAACGACCCCTCTGGGAAAGTCTAACCGTGGTGAGGGATCATCTTCATAAAGCCCAGGCCGAAGAGAGCTTATGATTATGTTGGTTTATTGTATTCTTTTGTTGTTTTATTGCGTGATATTTGTGTTCTCCCGGCCCTATGTGATAGATTTGCTACTTCTATGGCATGATATAGCCTATTTGTGCTGAAAGTGCCGTAAAACACCACCTAACTAACTAAAGTGATATATGAACTGTCAATAAGCATGTAAGTCGTTATTGTGACTTGTGCAAAGAATGTAATGGCAGAATAGTAAGCTAAAAGTTACAATTTTTGTGTAGTATGGTGTTTTTACGCTTTCAGTGATTCTTAGTCACTGAATGTACTACATTTTGTTATTTTCTGTTTCTGTAAGAGTAATAATTAAATGGGTTGTACATTAAGCACCTGAAGATTACGTTGAAGATGTGAAGTTTGAAAAAACACAGTTGTCTCCATTATCGAGCACTGGTGTTTGACTGCAGTTAAACTGTGTTTGAAGTTTGTTCTGCATTGTTTTGTTATATACAGTGATGTAGTCAAGACTTGAGTAGCAGGACCCAGACCAAAGACCAAGACTGAAGGTTTCAAGGCTGAAACTTCAGACCCCAAGACCTAGACAGGACTCAAGATTCAGCATCAGTTATATCAATTTCGTTTGTAGACTGCTTTTCAAACCTCGGTCCTTCCGCTGTCCAAGCTGTAACCATTCCGCTACAGAGGCGAGGCGGACTCGAAACATAGCCAACTTCTTACTTAGGATCGCGCACTTGGAACAATGGCCGTAATGTCGGATAGATAGTGACATTGTTCATTGTCTTAAAACGAACGTTTTGAAATGTTTGAAAAGTTAACAGCTATTTAAAGTTACTATTGAATATTGTTGAAAATCATTCTTTTGCACAGTTTACAGGTGATGTGGGCAAAGTTATGTTATGTACCAAAAATTATTAAAATCTGTTATGTTCACACGGACCGAGTTATCGCGCGGTAGTGTTGTAAGGATCGACTACGCAAGTCTGTCGAGAATCTTGAAATTAACCCATCGCCACGCCCAAACCCCCTTAACCGATCGTACCAAATTTTGCACACGTGATTATGTCGTGGATGCGTACACCTAAGAAAAATTTCATCACGATCCCTCAAGGGTTTTTTTGACCCTATATGCGTGAAATTGTTCAGACTGCTTCTTTTTATTTTTGTTCGTTCTTACAACTCGTCAACCAAGACCCGGCCGGCACCGATTTTATGCACCAGGGCCGTATTTAATGGGGCTTTACGGGATCAACCCCCTCGAAATGCTCACCTCAAAATTTTTTTCCACTTTTTCTGTTACCATATTAAGTAGAAATATTGCATTTTCTTTTCACCTAAAGCGTTCTGCTGAAAAGGCGTTTGCGCCCGGGGCTCCGCCCCGACCCAGCTGAGGGAGATCATGACGCCCTCAGACCATCTAGTCGCTCGGGAGGGTACACCCCTCTCCAATCCCAACCCACTTCGACGCCGTCAGCGTCTGGATATTGGTGCCTTATTTCAGTGAACCTCTCCTAATTTTTTTTCTGCATATGCCCTGTTATGCACAGCACGTCATGCGACACGGTTCCGCGACAGGATGTGCCTTTTCAAGTTAGAAAACTAAAAAAATTGGCGAAAAAACCGCCATTTTGTGACCGATTTTGACGGGATATAAAACCAAAATCGCGTTACAGTGGGCCGGGACATTCGACAGTAAACTACCCTTAATCGTTGTCGAAGCCCCATGAAACTCTTAGACAAATTTGGGTCGCCGATTCCAGAAAAAAATGTGGTTTCTGACAACCCTGTATCATCAGGTAACGTGATACGGCGCATGCGCATTGCTAATTTTGCCATTAAAAGGCCTATTGCTATGTCTCAGCTGAAATTTTCTGATTTCGATGAAATTTGGTAGGTTACTGTGATTCGAATGTTGATTACGAGGATGGTCACGTGACCAAAAATAATTTCACAAATCCAAGGTCGCGGACGGACGCACACCATCTTAAAAATCGTTTTCGGCTACATATCTCAGCGCCATGTAGTACGATTAACGCGAAATTCGGGGG
>Ga0049107_10000255_pt1 | contig 14747 bp, 9 predicted proteins | sample WorMetilPIANOSA1_FD_61187 | JGI IMG/M metagenome (GOLD analysis project Ga0049107, IMG submission 61187) | Marine gutless worms symbiont microbial communities from Max Planck institute for Marine Microbiology, Germany - Olavius ilvae PIANOSA.1 | ecosystem: Host-associated > Annelida > Digestive...
AATTTTGCAATTTATCTTTAATAAAAATTTGAACGCACTGAATTGGTGACGTCACACTCACATCTTACTAGAGTCGAGTGAAAGTGGAAATAGGGCCTAGTTGTGTTATTATTTTCATTTATACAGGTTTATTGGTTTGTAGCCAAAAGGCTAAAATACAAAATAAACATAAAACACAAGTGAAATACAGTGCGAAGACAGTCTGGCAGCAGGGCCGGATAGTTAACTCCATTTTAATTGGTTAGGGTCTAGGGGTGGGGCCCGGGGGGTTAAAGGTAAGGGCCCCCCAGGCCGAAATCTGTCAAAGGGCCCCCAGCTGATCTGTAACGCCACTGCTACGATTGTCTTGTTAAGTACTCCTGGTAAAGCCCACATGCAGCGATGTGCTAAGCATTTAGCAGCTGAAACCTACCCATCGGACGTATGATCTCTTGCTCATACGGCACGAAATTTGCTTGACCTCTTTGATAACTTACGGCAATGCGAGATTAAGCGACTTCAAGCAGAACATTTAAAATGGATTTTTATAATTTGTTATCGCTGTTCTCAGTTTTATTTAGTAAAAATATTTCGTAGTCAGGAATGTACTGGGTATCGCCCACATCTTATATTAAATTATATTAAATGGCCATGTGTATTTGCTCTACTTCGTACTTTTTCGAGGGAAGAATGTCCAGGGGAATTGTCAGAGGGGGATATGTCTGGATATTATGCCAGGCGGGAAAGAGCAATGAGCAGGTACAACTGCGCACTACAAAGTGCATCTGGTTTCTGGTACAAAAACTGCTTCCGTGAACGTAATGCGGGGCATTCATGTACATGACTTCAGCTGGTAGGCCTACGGTCTACCAGCATCAGTGTTGACAGATATCTGAAGTCGACCAGTATGTGGCTGATATCAGTGATATGCTAAATCACGGACTGCAGATTTGCAGGAAACTTACACCGATCTGCAGCAAATCTTCTTGTCCTTCTGCTGTCACTCTGCAATGAGAACATGAAGCTTGCTAGCTGTTCTTCGTTATCCGTGTATTTTACCATCAGCTTAGGTCAAAAATCGCATATAAACGAAAATCGCGCACTACGTCTACGTCTGTGTGTCATAGGCGGCGGAGCCGGGGGGCAGAGGGGGCAGTTGCCCCCCCCTCCGCACTTGCAGGCAAGGGGGGCAAACGGTATCAAATGCCCCCCATTTCGCAGACTTATTGGAATGATGCCTGCAAGCACGGAAAAAAACATAGGCATATGTAGGTGAAAATGTGTGAAATACTAACAAAAAATGCGTAAAATTTGCTTGTAACTACTTCAAAAATTCTTAAGCTTCTGGGGGACTTCGTCCCTCAGACCCCTACCGGGGCTCTGCCCCTGGACCCCGCTGCGGGTTTTGCCCCCCCCCCATCCCAAACCTCCTTCCGCCGCCTATGCTGTGTGTACGATTGGTTCTGATGCATTTACTCGAAATAATAATTCTCAGTTTGTAGTGCAGCCCGTTTAATCTTCGCAGTCATATTCCCAACCTCAACAGCCTTTTGCATCGCTGATCAGTTGAATGACATCCAGGATGGTATGTGACTCGCGCGACCACTGTCGGTCGATAAATCATTGTGGACTATTATACTTCATTAACCTAACGACATGCATCTACGTCATTGTTCTTGTTAGATTCACTCAGGCGACATTAACATGACACGGACACGTTTACATGAGAAATATTTAACACATCTAATAGGTGACGAATGGGTGACCGACTTAGTCTATCGTCTATTTTTTAAAACATTTCCTTTTCCGCGCTCACAGAGTGGTAAGTCCGTCTGCTGCATGTCTTTGCACACAACCACTGGAAAAGAACCTGAAGCCAAGGTCCTAAGAATACACGAGAATGTGTATGCGTTAAAACACTCAGATGTGGGGGATGGTTTGGGATCCAAACGGTCAAAGGTCAAGGTCGAAGAGTTGGAAAGTGGATGGGCGTGGGTTTTTACGCTGTTGATTGCCTGTCTATAGTTAAGTTTTTCTGTCTTTGATTTCATGCGCGGTAGTAGACAATACTGGACACCCACATTGAGCATTTGTATCGTCTCGTGTTAACGGATGTAAATATACGTATTTGGAAAGTTGACAATGAATCTGCGCACTTAGCTTATTCATTGCTTGAACTTACTTTTGTTCGATCGGGGTCATTTTCATTAAGTAAAGACTTTGCTGACACAGACATTCAGACTATGGTTGATGCGTTGTGCACTGCTTAACTGTCTGATGTCGTTGTGTAGTTTTTAATGTTTGTATTTTGTATTTTTATTTTCTTTTCTTTTTCATTTTCTCTTTATTGTGTACCTCGTGTACGTGTACGAATTCATAATAAATATAATGAAAGTGTATGGATAAGGGCTACAAAATACAAGAGAAATAAAGTCGCATTATCACTGCAGATCACGTCTGAAGTTTCACAGTATCGACAGTCATCCACTTAGCATCCATAGTCCTATACAGACTGTTAATGCAAACTACGCCAAATTCTTTGACGCTGTGGTCCATAAACGTGGCCCTTTTCTTTTGATAGTGAATAAATTCAGTCAAACACTAAACCGATTTGAATATTATTTTAACTGCAAAGAGCTTTGATAATTATTTATATTACGAAGTCTACATGCATTGCAATAACACGGACAGAATAGAAAATAGAATCAGTGCTGATAATCAGCAGAAATTAACCTCAACCTGGGCCCGACGTTTCAAAACCTGTACAACAAGCTGTAGGCGGGTGGCCGCCACGGTATGCCCCGCTCGTCTCCTCCCCTGTGGGCGCCGAAGCGCCTTGCGCCGCCGAGCAGACGGCAACGTAGCAACAGTTTCCCACGGCCAACACGTTCTCACGCCACCGCTGCACCCGCCTGACGCGCCAAGGTGAGCAAAGCGGCCTGGGTGACCTTGACCTTTGACCTACTAATCTCATTTTTTTAAACGGAAAATCTGTGCATCTGTCTGTCCATCTGTCTGCTTATGTGTCGAAGCTTTGCGACGGATTCGGACCCTTCTGGTGGCCAAATTTGAAGAGAAACCCCATTATGAAAAGGGGAAAATTTAGGGGGTCGACGGTCGACCGCTTCCCCTCAACCACGCAAGAGGTCCTCTCCGAATCTCTGACGCGTGGGACGTTGCTAGTAGTTGTTGATTTATATTTTAGTCCATTAGTCGCGAGTTTCGATTAGACCAAGCCTGCGTCCGAGACTTCGAAACTTGTTCTTAGCCTCCTCCTGCATTAAGTCGAAGCACATCGCCAACAGTGCCAGTCCGAACACCAGGTACAGCGCACAGAGCACCATCTTCTCTTGCGAGGCGGAGGCGTCTAGGCTGGTACCCGGGACGTAGTCGCCGAAGCCGATAGTCGACAGAGTCACAAAGCAGAAATAGGAAGCTACCAAGTATTCCCACTGCTCGCATATGCTGAACAGGAGCGCTCCGACCGCGATATAACCGACCATCAGAGCAAACGACACGCTGATTGGTACGTTGACTTTCTGGATTATGTCCATGTCGGTGATTAGTTGGAACGGACATCGGCTTCGCGGCGGTACCACGTGGTTCTCCTGCCATCGAACCACCAAGTCCACTTCCGGTTTGCTACTTCCGCCGCCGGTTTCGTCGTCGCTGTCGACTACTACTTCCGGTTCACAGTCTTGACTCAATTGGCTCAACTCTGCCACATCATCATCATCATCATATTTATTTCACGGTTACCAGAAAGGTACAAACCCATTGAACTGGCTATCATAAAAAAGAGCAAAACAGAGAAAGAAAAGTGTAAAAAAACCTAAATTAATCAAGCTTAGAATCAAGCTTAGTCAACCGTTTCGTCACGCTAGTTAATCAGCTTACATTATTGCACAGTGTTGCATGCAAACATTGCAATATATTGCATGCGATCAAGAAAAAACGTTACATCTTAGTTCATAACATGAAGACAACTGCAGTAGTTGAGCTGTACTATGCATAGTACAGCTCAACTTCAGTATGTTGAAGACTCAAGAGCCAGAGTTAACCATAGTTCGGGCGTCGCACTGGCCACGCATCACAGACAATATTGGTGTCCACCAATACGGACTGAGCGGCAATAGAAAAGGAGAGGATCATCCCTCCAAAGCTCCAGTGGAGTATGGCTACCTTTGTCTTTATACCTGAGCTAATACTAAGAACACCGTAAATTACATCGTGCACGTAACAACCGTATACGCTATTACCGTGGTCGGGACCGGAAGTGGAAGCGGTCACGTGCAGCGGAAGAGTTTCCGGTTGCTGCGGGCGGTTGTTGCTGCTGCAGAAGCAGCAGATGATGGAGAATATGTTGCGATAGAGGAAGCGGAAGGCGGTGGCCAGCATCCGGCCGAGGTTGGTGATTGTGAGCAGTGTGAGAGGAATTCCGACGATGGCGTAGAACATCGTGACGACCATTCCTGCCCGAGTCTTCGGCGCTATGTGCCCGTATCCTATATCACAATCGCACCGTCACATACCGTTATCACATGGGTAAGGGTTTTCTCCGTGAACGCTACAAGGTGTGTGGACCAGATGTTTTTTCTATATGTGGTCCTTCTACTGTTAACGAGATTATTAAGAGGTTTATCTTCTATAATTCGCGTTCCAGCTCAGCTTGCGTATTAAGCACCTCTAAAGTTACTAATAGGCGGGAGCATTAAGCGATGCTTTTGTCTGACGTCTGACGTCTGTCTGACGTCTGTCTGTCACGTACATCGGGCCTAACTCAAGAACAGAGAGGCACAGAGGTAGCCCACGTCACACGTGACTCAAACACCACTTTCAAGGTCAAAAGGTCAAAGGTCAAGGTAAACAGGCCACTTTGCTCAGCGCGGCCTTAACGCGTGAGGCAGGTGCAGCGGTGACCGTCATTATCATCATCATTGCACTAGATATGCCTGTCCCATAACCACGTGACCTTGACCTCTGACCTCAATGTTATCACACGTGTCAAATTTGGTGACCAAAGTTATGCACACAAAATTGATAATGGACAATTCGCGGCCGACTATTATGTCCGCATTCTGCCGAGAAAACAACCGGTATTCCGTCGGGCGACGTCGTGCCGCTTCATCTGCCGTCGCGGAGTGTATAAACAACAATTTGGTTGACGGCGAACAGCGAATTTGGAACAGATGAATTGCACGCACGACGGAGTGCGGTACCAGTGGAACTGGCAACGTCGAACACGAATCAGTCGCCGCACCGTGATTAACCGACGAAGTACGACGTTAAATCACCCCAGCAGAGTATCTCAACCATCGTTAATTCACCGTATACATGTCAACTTGTAAGCTGTTACTCCGGCCTGCCCTAATTGCCGTCGTACGCGTCAAGAATTTAAGGCGAGCGCCAAGTCTTCTGGAGCAAGTACAGTGGAGTCAATGGAATTTTGGTTGAAGGTCAAAACCAAGGGGTTTTCTCTTTTTGATTTCTGCGGTGACGTAAAATCATTATTACACGGTGTTTCATGATTACCGATTCCTAGGTTATTGTCGAAAAACTGTCGAATAAATCACTAGAAACTGACGAAATTTTGCAGACACGTGCATCAGCTATAGTACACCAAAGACTATAAGAATTTCTCACTGCATTTTCAAGATGACTAGCACCAAAAGTGCAAAACTCTGCTTGAGAAAAATTAATTTTCTTATTAAAAATTCACCAAAACACAACCAATTATTCTTACTTTGTTGAAATTTCGGTCTCTATTAGAGACCTTCATCATCAGAAGAAGAACTGAAGAAGGTCTCCAATAGAAACCGAAATGTCAACAATGTAAGAATAATTGGTTTGTTTTGATGAATTTTTAATAAGAAAACGTTCAACGACGAAATGAATCTCTTTATTGACAAAGATCAGCTTGATTAAATAGACGAATGACGTACATTACAATGAAAATCAGCATTACACGCATGGTAGATGCCGAGAGTCATTCGTTAAATCAAATAGCTGAGTTCTGCAATCAACGATCTAAATAACGGATCTAAACAGCTGTGTTCAAAATGTTCGCCTTTCGCTTTGTCATACGTGCGCAAACTGGTTCGCAACTACCTGACTGTCGCATCAATTACGCGTTGATCAAGCTATCTCATGCTGCCACGCAGGTGGTTGTACGGATGTAGAGGTAAAATTAAATCCAAATCCCCAATTTTCCCTTGCCTGTCACTGTCAAAAACACATACCAAGAAGCTGTGCGGGAGGCCGCCACAATATGTCCCGCCCCCTGCAAGTTGACCTTTAACCATTTGACCTTGAAAGCGGTGTCCGAGTCACAATGTGACGTGGGCTACCTCTGTGCCAATTTTAGTCTTCCTATGCCTCTCTGTTCTCGACTTAGGCCCGATGTACGCGACAGACAGACAGACGTCAGACGTCAGACGCGCATCGTCGCTTAATGCTCCCGCTATGGGGCGGAGGCATAACAACAATAGCAGAATTACAGTGAAAAGAAGAGGACTATAATTGTCATTGAAACAGAATTTGTTGCGACCGAGCCAAAGAATCGTTTTAGCGATTTTTCGGCTAAGCATAAAAAAAAATTCCGGGCTGTTTTGCGGCTAAATTCGGTCAAAACTGGGACAGGCGGCTAAGATCGGCAGCTTGGGGCTCTCGTGTGAAGGAGAGTTTCGTATGTGCAATGATAAACTGCGCTAGCAGAAGCGGTAGCGAGGCGGGTGGTCCCTGTGGGTGGCCACCACAGCGTGTATAAGACGGTGACCTCAGCATATCGGTATATCCCCGTACCAACAACTGCTAGTGCAGTTGCGGGTTGCTGCGGCCGCCGATGCAGCTCGACTGAACAGGAGAACCAAGATCTTATCCGAACTTCACTGCGCGATGACAAGGACCAACGACGACACTGAGTCAGAATTTAATTAACAGCTGACATGTACGGCGCAGGTGGAAACTAGAAAGGCACTCGTTAGAGCGAATGACTTTCAGCAAACCTCCCGCAGCCACCGTGCCATGTGGTTGGGCTTGGCAGTCTATCCACTTGAAAACCTTTCCATCCCCACAGGGGGCGTACATCCTGGGGGTTGGGGAGTATTTACCCCTCTGAAAATATGTATAGGAGAGGTCAGAGTATGTTTTGAGCCCCATCCCCCTAAAATGTCACATTCTTTTATTCAGAACTGTTGTTGGATAACTGTGCAGTGCAAGTTTCTCACCATCAATGATGAAAGACTTCGTCGATAATGGAAGGTAAAACTAAATTTTCCAGGCGCCTACCGGGATTTTGAGTGTTTGGAAATCATTGACGTAGGGAGTAATCTGAAACAGTTTGGTGACTTGACCTGACTGACCCCGACTGTCCCCGACATTTTACGACAGTTCTACGCCACTGCATCCCAGATGGGATATCGTACCATCTGGTCACTATAATAAGCCAAACGGGGGAGTCAAATATTTCTGCCAGAAATGGGCGGGAAAGGGGTGCTCAAAAGTCTTTTCGTTTTCACGTTGGTACAGCATCTGTTGACCACGAAAGTTTTGTCGATATCCGACGGCGACTTTTTCAGTTATTTTGAACATAAACAAATGAACACACAAACGCTGTCGAAGGAATAGCTAAGGTAACATTACGGAGCAGAAGCGTGAGTCGTGAGGTTGGGAGTCCCAGCTGACTGGAGAAAGCGTCCAGCCGCCAGTTTAAAAAATTTATATGAAATCTGACATATATGAGCATCACAGAACACTCGTAGTGGAAGAATGATATAATGTTTTTATTCTAATTTTGTTTTGTTTTTAACTTACAAGGCAGGATGTGCTCTGAGTGCCGAGAGGGCTGCAGCCGCAGTAGAGGCTGAGTCTCCAATCCCTGTCACCCTCAGCATCGGATTCGAAGGTAATTAACAGCGATAATGACTACTTTGCTCTGCACACGGTTGAAACTGGCCCTAATCGTTGTTCCGCTTCGTCTAATGGCCGTCAGGAACAGTGAAGGATTTTTAATCTCTCTCTCTCTCTCTCTCTCTCTCTCTCTCTCTCTCTGTATGTGCCCTGTGTACGACGTCAGCTGATTCAACAGCTTTTCAACTCATAATTTACATAACATTCGGCTACGTTTCGTGCAGTAGTGCACTACCACTGCTATGCAGAGTGTCCCAAAGATGTTTATTTACAGAGGACAGCGCGGCAGAGACGATTCGCGCCGTCCAACTGTTTCTTTATTGATCTGCGCAGCCATTTACCGTCCGGTCTGTACTCGGCGTTAATGTTATTTCGTCTGTTTTAGGTTCGCGCCTGCTATGTCTGGTACAAAACACTTCATTGCGGTGGTACAGCATGAAACTATCTCTTGATCTTGCTATTAAATGTCATCTAAATGGCGACGAAGACATATTTTAAGAAATTTTTAGAATTGCGCCGAAAGTCCGAAGGGCAGACGACAGCTGAGAATAAAATGTAAAATGTTTGCAGATTGTATAAATTCCCATTTACACATTCAAAATGTAAACATGGCAATCATAGCTACTGTCTGCAAATGATTATTGATAAACTTTTTATTCAACGTTTATAAACATTTAAAAAGTTGCCATGTTTACGTCTTTAACGTTCTACTTCATTATGAACGTTTTTACATCTACGCCGTTCGTTAATTTTAGTTTCTATTCTCTTTAAAATATATAATTTAGTTCGCAGTGAAAGACGCGAACTGTCGCGTTCTTGTTGGGCGTAAATCGACAAGTTTGAAAATTGACTTTTTGTCTCACGAGACGCGGCATGCCGCAAGAGGCGCAGACGCGCATCAGAAGAGCTACGTATGTGACTACCGCGAACAGAGCTATGTGATGAGATATTGATTAGCCATAACGACGTTGTTCTGTCGTGCGACACACATTGCTTCGAATTATCTGGACGCATCGGTCCGGAGTCGTTCCGAGTTGGCCCAGGCACGCTTCACGTCACACAGATTGTTTTTCGGTGTATACTGATTTTATTTTCTTTCGTTTTTCTTATTCGTTTTATTCTTTATAATATTTTCTATTTTCTATGGATCTTGTGCTCTGATTCGAATAAAGATGATATTTTTGCTACTAATAAGAATAATCAGACGGGCACTTGGTAGAGCGAAAAAAGGAAACCAACAAAAAGGAACCCAATGTGCGTTTGAGTTGAGGGGGAAGGTCGACCTTGCAGAAAGTGTTGTCGTATATCCTCTACCTCCGTGGAGTCCGTTTATGACTCTTGAATTATTAAACAAACTGATGCTTTTCTCAAACGATCCAGTCGTTATTTTATTTTATTTATTACGCAAACATCCTCACTAAAACTCGGCCTCTGCTTCATTCCGCTGCTGTGTGGAATACCTGTTTAGAAAGATGCGGTCTCCTGATCACTGCCTTCATACGTTCTTCCCACTAGACTGACCTCTCAGCAATAAACTGAGGACAATGGATCATGGTTTTGAGCTGCTCAGATGCTCACTCAATTATTGTCAATAATACCTATTTGTTTAAATTTATTGTAAACTCTGCTTTTATCGACGTAATGAACGTAATGCTGTGAACAGCTGTAATCTTATTACTAATCTATGTGCATCATCATCATCATCATCGTCGACGTCGTCATAGAAAAATTTGTAACGCGCCTATTACAGTTGAAAACGAACACAAGCGCTACATACGCTAAGGTAAAATAGATAAAAAAAGCATGTATGTTTGTTATATATAAAATAAAGACTGCTTACTTATGTTCCTCTTGGCTTGATAGATTATCGTCCCAAATCTGATAGCTCTATGAGCATTCACGGGCATCCAAAACCTACCCCTGGGGCAATTTCCCATGAGCAAAGGAACAGGTTCAAAATCCAAATCCTTGGAGCTTGTCTCACAGCCTGTCGATGCCGACAAGTTGATCAAAATACGTCTGCAAGTTTATTTTAATTATCTTGTTCACAAACACGCAGACAGACAAACGGTAATGACTTTATAATCTTATCCTTGGTCCAGAATAATAGTTCAACTGACGATGCTGATGCACGGTAAGGCGGTGGTTACGACTACGATTTCACTACGATTCGACTGCAATTCGATCGCACTACGACCATTCGACGACCTGCGTCACGACCGGGCTGCGCGCTGCGACCTAAATATGTAAATAGGTCAGCGTGACTGCGGCTAGCGGGTTACATCACTGTGAACTCAAGGAGCTCTGATAAGCGGTCGAAAGTCCGTCGAACGGCCGTCGAATCGAAGTCGTCGAATCGTAGTTAACCACTGCGTCAGCGGCTGAAGCCGGTAATTACCTATGGTGGTGATGACGGTGACGGAATAGAGCAGTGCTCCGGCAAAGTTCCACCGCGGTGTACTGAAGTCGCTCTTGCCGTCGAAGCCTTTGTTGGTGGTCGACAGGAAGACCTCCCGCGTGAGGTTAGTCAGCAGCTCCTTGGCCTTCGCCGTCCAGTTCTGATGGTCAAGTACGTTCAGTTTGGTCGTCCAAACCCACAGTTCGTTCACGTGCCAATCGCGCACCTGACAAACGATGACAAGCACAGGTAATTAACGGTATAAAAGTAAAGGTGTATAAAGATCGGGAAGTCAGTTTGCTAATCAAGAAAGACAAATCAACATGACTGGACACGATGATGACGATTGGGTGAAATGATGCATGATGATGAAGTTTGATAGAACAAAGCTGAGGGGTCATCCGAAGAAGACTTGCTGGCAATAAGTCGATCAGGGCCGTCGCCAAATCTAACAAGCTGTAGGCGGGCGGCCGACACGGTATGCCCCGCCCCTCTCCTCCCCCGGTGGGCGCCGAAGCGCCTTGCGCCGCCGAGCAGGCGGCAACGTAGCAGCAGTTTTTCACAGCCAACACGTTCCCACGCTGACCGCTGCAGCCGCCTGACGCGCCAACACGGCCGAGAGCAAAGCGGCCTGGTGACCTTGACCTTTGACCTTTTGACCTTGAAAGTGGTGTCCAAGTCACATGTGATGTGGGCTACCTCTCTGCCAATTTTGGTCTTCCTAGGCCTCTCTGTTCTCGACTTAGGCCCGATGTACGCGACAGACAGACAGACAGATGTCAGACGTCAGACAAAAGCATCGATTAATGCCCCGCCTATTAGGGGGGGGGGCATAAATTGTGGGGTGGACAACAGGCCGAGCCTCTGTAGGGGGTCTGGATGCTGAGTCCCAGTGGGGTCCATGGTCCAAACTTTAAACCTGACCGACCCCCACCCCGAAAAATGTCACCAGATCTGCACCAATCCAAAGAACGCCCTCTGGCGAAAGTGGAGTGGACAATCCACCACAGTCCATACCCCTGGCGACGCCCTTGAAGTCGATAAGCCGATAAGTCGATCTCCCGGCTTATCGTGCTGATCGGTCTATCCGATAAGCCGGTTAGCCGTTCTTGACACAAAGATTTTAACCCAGGACCGGGGACGTAGAATTTTCCCTCTCATCTAGCTTGATCACCATGCAAATTTTCGTTGCCGTTTGTCGTACCATGTGAACGTATGTGGGTCACAAAATCACAATTTTTCTACCCCCCCCCCCGTATACATTTAACGTCCCCGTTTACGAAGTTCCCCTCGAATTTTTGTAACGGCGGTGGGGTCCAAAAGCCAGAATGACGCCGTTATCAAAATTTAATAGTGAAAATTTTGACGATATGTGAATTCGTTTATAGACAATACCGCAACGTGATGCACGGACAGACGGACAGAAACGGTATCAAAAATATCGCGCTGAGCGTGTTAGCGCATGCTGACACACGACAGAAAACCATCGTGGATGAAAGCATAAACAAGAAGCACTCGGAGAGCGCAAACCGCCGCCAAGGCAGCCTTTAAGTAGTCAATCTTTTTCAGTTGATGCCGTTCGGATCTGGAACAGTCTTCCGCAGCACGTCACATCCGCGCCGTCACTTCCCGTCTTCTGAACTCGCTTGAAGACACACTTCTTCGAACTGTGCTATTCATAAAACTTTTGTCGTGCCTGCGAAGTGACATCGTCATTGTGGACACGTTAATCGTTCTACTTACTTACTTACTTAATCTGAGGTCTGCTTTAGCCTGTGTATTTTCGGACTGCTGCTGAAGCCACAACGAGGAGCCTTTACCACTACCAATGTTGCAATGGTAAAATTCCTTCAAAAAATTCCCAGATCCGGATTGGTACCAAAATCTAATCGTTTCTTTCTTGGCCGATGTGCCACCTGTCCAGCGAATTTTGTGAAAATCATCTGAGTAGTTTCTGCGTAATCTTGCTTACAAACAAACAAACCAACTAACTAACTAAATAACTAACTAACGCTGATGAAAACATAACCTCCTTGTCGGAGGTAAATATGTCGCATTTTCTGTGCTTCAGTCAAGTAAATTAGACAACAATCGGTGAAGCCTTACAGTAGCGCAGTCAGTTCACCTGGCGCATGTCGTCTTTGACGGACAGCTCGTTGGAACACTCCAGTCGACTAAACATGAATCCTCCAAGGACCGTGTAGCCCACCATGAGACAGAGCAGCCCGACCGTCGAGAACAGAGCCGCGACGAACTGTTTCAAATATCGCTGACAGCGCCGCTTAGATGTTGTAGCTATAGTCGTCGTCGTCGGTTCGGACTTCGATTTCGACGTTTCGGCCTCTAGCGACGGTGCAGCCGACTTCCGTTTCCGGTCTGGCAACTTCCGGTCAAGCCAGGACCGGCGGTTGTTGTCGGCCGCAGCGGTCGACGACGTGGACAAAGTTGGCGACCGGAAAATGGCGACCCGACCGCCGTCGACAACGACGAAGCGTTTTTCCGACCCCGATTCGGTCGCCACGTCGCCAACCGGAAGTGCTAACGCTTCCCGCCGGATACGCTTCAGCCGCCCGTACGTTCGCCGCCGACGACGACGCCTCTTTCGTTCTCTTGCGCTCTGGTCGCCGTCGCTCGTTTCTCTTTCCGGTTTTCCGATCAGGGCGACCGCGTCTACTTCCGGTGACCGACCGCTTCCGTTTTCTGTCGAATTTTCGACTTCCGGTTTTTTTCGGCAGCCGCCGTCAACGAACACGGCGAGAGGTATATCCGGTGACCGACCTCGTCCGTTTGCAATCAGTTCTTCCGTTTCCGGTTTCTCGTGGCGATGGACAAAGGCGACATCATCTACCGTCAACGACCGACTACTTCGAGTAGCCATATTTGCCGATAGTTCCATCCCTTTGCTAGGTACTTACGATTCTCATTCCCCGTCCTTCCGCGTCGTTGCACTATATGCACGTCGGTTCAGTTGCCGCCGCGTTCGGTCTGAAGTAATTAAGTAGCTGTCTAAGTCGACGAAATTGCGAAGATATCAGAGCTTCCGTTCGACCACGTGACTTATCAAATTCTTCGGATCGCAACGTTCTTGTCGCGGTTTGTCTGCAGAACGTTTCCACACAATAAAGCCAAACGAAGCATCCCTTCTGCTCACCAGCTTATAGCTCGCCTCTGTCGGCAGAGAGGCATAACTGATTAATTTGTTAAATGTTTAATAACGTTTCACTCTTTTTTGAACTTCAAAACTCCGATCGATCGCTGGTACAGGATATTGTCGTGAGAAATTACAAACTACAGTAAGCAACGATGCAGTAAGGCGAGAATATAATCCACTGGTTTATAAGCTGAGTTTCAGGATATGGATATATGATTTTAGGATATCGGATTTGATGATCGAATTTATATGAACCTAGTAATTATATATTTTTTCGAATTTCATGTTAATGAAACACGAGACACCGAAGCCAAAAGCTATGAAACCAGGTTCAGTTTTCTTCGAGTTATGACAGATTAAAAACCTGTCATAGTTATACACTGTGTATGCTGGCATTAGCTTGCATCTAAGCCCCGATGCATCGTGTACCAAATTTAGCGGTTCTAGCTTCAATCCTGTCTGATTTACGTACACAAAGACAGACAGAGAGACGGAGTGAACCGTTATACCCTCGCTCTACTCGATGAGCGTAGATGAAGATGCATTTTCACCAATTTCCTCTTCATTTCATCTGCTGGACTTTTACCGTTTTTTTCGTTTAACAGCGCGCCTTTCTAGATAAGCGACGTTTCGACTGTTGTGTGGACGCAACAAAAATCGCTGATCGGTTCTGATCGAAAGACGCATCTCGTGTGCGACGATTTTCACGGCTCGTCTGCGTCATCAAGGCGAGCTCATGAAACCGCGTGCATAGCAACGCCTGTTGCGGATTGCGCCGTCCGCCGACGGGTGTGCAGGATGCTGAAAAGTTTGATCCGCGGTCAATGCGCAATTCCGTCGTCGATCTCAGCATCATTGTCGGTGATACAGTTTCGACAAATCTATGAAATTATCTATAGTCACCAAACCTAGCTTTTATTTTATTGTTATTATCTGTGTTATAAATCGTTTGTATTTGTAAACTGTATTTGTTGCGTTGCTCATAGCCTGCAACGTGCCACTGAAACAAAAACTTACTCACTTACTAACTTACTTACTTACTTACACTAAGTCACTTTCGGATTAAACCAAGTTCTAGTTCGCTGTATAGCAGTGCCGTGGTAAGTTTGGCATTCAGGTCGGCAGTTCCACGTTCACAGACATCGATTATGCAGACGATGCAGTGCTATTCACAGCTGATCCAGCAAAATTGGAGGAGGTGCTGCTAAGCTACGAGACCGCCGCTAGCACCATGGGCCTGCACTGTAACTGGCAGAAAACAAAGGTCCAGAATGTCGGAGCCGGCCCAGCGCCTCCACCAGTTCAGATGGA
>Ga0049107_10000256_pt1 | contig 14704 bp, 14 predicted proteins | sample WorMetilPIANOSA1_FD_61187 | JGI IMG/M metagenome (GOLD analysis project Ga0049107, IMG submission 61187) | Marine gutless worms symbiont microbial communities from Max Planck institute for Marine Microbiology, Germany - Olavius ilvae PIANOSA.1 | ecosystem: Host-associated > Annelida > Digestive...
CCAGCGACGAACTCCACGCCGCCATAGCCCGCATCATCGACCGCTTCCCGCCAACCCAATGCGCCGCCTTCTTCGCAAACGCCGGCTACGCTTCCGCCTAAAACGATCACGCTCTAGGCGGCGAGTTCACGCCGCGGCCGTCCGACTGGCAGAGCTATCCGATCCAGTCGGGGATGCGCTTCTACTGGTTCTTCGGCCAGCACCGCAATCCGGCCGGGGGCGCCTGGACGCCGGACGCCATCGTCGGCCACGCCTACGACATCTACGACAACGGCACGCTCAGCACGGTGCAATTCGACGACACGGGCGGCGACAGGGACGTCAACGACTTCATCATCGAGGTCGCCATGGTCGACCGCACGATCCGGGACGTCGTCGCCCCGGCGGAGAGCCAGGAGACCATCAACGCGCGTTTCGAACGCGACAGGCTGCCGCAACTGCGGGAACGCTTCGTGGAGTCCTACAAGTGAGGCGCCCAACTGAAATGGGCCGCTTGGCGCTGGTCGCGGGCCTGGGCAGCGTGGTCGCCGGCTGCGGCTTGACCATTCCGGAGACCCCCGTGGGCACGCCCCCCACGGTCGAGGTGACGATCGAAGCCGACGGCGGAGACAGCGTCGCGTCAATGGGCCCGGGCAGCTGCAGCCTGGAGTTCTTCGACTACGCGCGGCCGGTCCTGGTGATTGCCTCGGGCCGGGACGCGGACGAGGGCGTCAAGCTCGTGCGCCTGGAAGGCAGCGTGGATTTCTTCTGCGGCGCCGGGGACGCCATCGACGCGCTGAGTCAGCCGGTCCTCGAGGAATTCGTCGATGACGCCAGTCCGGGCGAGCAAGGGCGAAAGCGTCGGTCGGTTCTGCGGTTGATCCAGTTCGAGGAGCTGGACGCGATGTGCGTCGCGGAGGCGCCCCAGGGCGGCTTCCTGGACTACCGCAACGTCAATCTGCACGTCTCGGCCCGGGTCGAAAACTTCCACGTCGGCGTGGCGGAGACGCCGACGATCGACTGCGTGCTCGACTACGCCGGGCCGCCTCCGCCAGGACCTTCCAGCTAGGCGAATCGCGGACGGCCAGGCCGACCGGGCGGTCGCCGCCTTGTCCTCACGGCTCATTGCGGTTACCTCAGGGGCCCGCCCCATCGCCGCGCCGGGGCAATACCAGCGAGGTCGCCGATGATCCGCCGCACCCTGGCCGCCGCCGTTCTGCTGCTCGTCCCGAGCGGCCTGATGGCGGCCGAGCCGGACGTGGCGACGGTGCGGGACTGGCTCGACGAACAGCTCTACCTCTCGGCGCCCGACGGCCGCGCGCCGTTCGCCTTCGAGGTCGCCGGCGAGCCCGAGGTGGTCGCGGTGGCCAGCGGCGTCGAGGCGCGCCTGCCCGGCGCCACGCTGTGGTCCGACGAGGTGCTGCTGGTACTCGGCGACGTGATCCTCGAGGTCACGGCGGGCGAGGGCGACCTGTTGCAGGTGGACGTACACCTGGCCGAGAACATCCCGGTGACCGATCCGACCGGCGGCCTGATCGGCGAGCTGGCGTTGCTCGAACCGCGCTTCAGCGCCGCCCTGGACCCGGTGAACGGCATCTTCGTCGACGGCGTGGCCGCCGCCGGCGGCGCCGGTTTCAACCTGAGCTCGGGGCTCGCCTGGCTCGAGGCTGGCGCGATCGACCTGCGCTGGAACGCCGAGCAGGTCGCCGAGCGGCGCTGGACGCTCGACGAACTGATTGCGGTCGCCGGCTTGAGCGGCGGCACCACCGCGGGTCACAGCGTCGAGATGTCGGCGCTCACGGTCGAGGGGCGGTACCTCGGTCTCGACCTGGAATCGTACGGCGCCTTCCTCGACACAGGCTTCGACCCGCTGGCGCTCGACGCGACCCGGAGCATGGATGCGCAGAGCATTCGCGTGCCCGCCGACTTCGTCGACCATGTCAGCCTCGACAGCCTCTATGAGCGGATACGGGCCGCCGAGGTAAGCGTCACGCTGCCCGAGAGCGCCGACTTCAACATCGCCGCGCTGGACCTGACCGGCACGACCAACCGGCTGGACGACGGCGGCACCTTCGACCTCGACTATCGCTACGACGTGCAGGGCCTGGCGCTCGATGTCGACGGCCCGGTCGGCGCCCTGACGCCGCGCGACGTCGACGTCAGGTTGCAGCTTTCGCGCCTCCCGGTCGTCGGCCTGTTGCGCGCGTTCGAACGCTACGTCGTGGCGGTGGACGAAGAGGGCGCGGCGGAGGCGGTCGCTTCCGCGGCGCTGCTGGCCGAGATCCAGCGCCTGCTGCGCGAGGCCGACACCGAGCTGCGCCTCGTCGACAGCCGCCTCGACGGTCCGCTGTTGACGGCGAGCTTCGACGGCGTGGCGCGGCCCGACGCGACCGCGTCGCGCGGCGCCACCGGCCTCTTGACGGTCGAGTTGGCCGGCTTCGCCAAGACCCAGGAGGAGCTCGGCCGCAACGTCGCCAACCTCGACGCGCTCAAGGTCGCCGCCGGGCTGGCCGTGCTGGAGATTGTCGGAGAGCCGGTCGACGACCGGCCCGATGCCCGGCGCTACCGCCTGGCCGCCACCGCCGACGGCGCGATCACGCTGAACGACGCGCCCATCGACGAGCTGCTGGCGCTGCTGGCGCCGGAGAGCGCCCGCTAGCTCAACGGCAGCATCACGTGCACCTGGTAGGCCGGGCGTTCAGCGAGGCGCTGGTACCAGTCCCACAGATTCGGCAGGTCCGGATGCGGCAGGTCCATGGCGTACCAGCGGTGGGTCATGGCGCCGAGCGGGATGTCGCCCATCGAAAAGCCGCGGCCGACCAGGTAATCGTTCTCGGCCAGATGGCGGTCGATGATGGCGAGCGCCTGGCTGCACTGCTCCGTCGCCGCGTCGACGGCCGCCATGTCGCGCTGGTCCGCCGGCGTGCGGATGAGCTGCCAGAACACCTGGGTGATGGGCGCGAGCAACGTCGCCAACTGCCAGTCCATCCACTTCTCCGCGTCGGCCCGCGCCTCCACGCTGACCGGGCACAGCGTGTCGACGCCGTACTTGGCGCACAGGTAGCGCACGATGGTATTGGACTCCCACAGGGCGAAGCCGTCGTCGTCGATGACGGGCACGCGGCCGTTGGGGTTCATGGCCAGGAACCAGTCCTCGCCGACCAGGCCGAACTGGCCACCGGCGTCGACGTGCTCGTGCGCCAACCCCAGCTCGGCGACGGTCCACATCACCTTCTGCACGTTGACCGAGTTAGTGCGGCCCCAGACTTTCAACATGCGCGCTCCTCCAATCGACGCGGCGACGCTAGCACGGGCCGCGAGAGTCGCGGGACTCTGCGCGGTCGACCTCAGCAGCCAGGTCGCACAGGGCCGGCGCCACCCCGACCGGATAGCGCCAGCCGGAGTCGAGCCGCCGCAGCGGATCGGGCAGCCGCGCGAGTTCCGCGGCGGCGCGCCTCCGCGCTTCGGCGAGACCGGGCAGATCCGTGACCCGTTGGCCGTGACGCATCGCCGGTACGATCAGCGCCTCGCCCTGCTGGCCGTCATCGGCGACTGTCAGCACGTCGCCGGCCATGACGCCGGAATCGTACTTTCGGAACACCTGCTTGCGGCCGGGCCAGGTGGCCTTGCCTTCGGAGCGCTTGCGCCGCGCCCGGCCGGCGTATTCCTGCAGCTTGTAGGCGCAGTCCAGGGCGGGCACGTCCTGCGACGTGGTCAGGCTGGTGCCGATGCCGTAGCCGTCGATCGGCACGTCGCGGGCGACGTAGTCCTTGAGCACCGCCTCGTCGATGCCGCCGCTGGCGAACACCTGGACCTCGCCGAGGCCGCCGGCGTCGATGATGGCGCGCACCGCACGCGCGTGCGCTGCCAGGTCGCCGCTGTCGAGGCGCACGCCGCGCACCGCGATGCCCTCCGCCGCGAGCCTGGGCGCCAGTGCCACGACTTTGCGCGCCCCTTCCTCGGTGTCGTAGGTGTCGATCAGCAGCGTCACGCTCTGCGGCCGGGCGCGGGCGAAGGCGGCGAACGCCGTAGCCTCGTCGTCGTGCGCCTGGATGAAGGAGTGCGCCATGGTGCCGAACGCGGGCACGCCGAACACCGGCTCGGCGAGCGTCGTCGCCGAGCCGGCGAAGCCCGCGAGGTAGGCCGCGCGCGCCGCCAGCAGCCCCGCCTCCGCGCCGTGCGCCCGGCGCAGCCCGAAGTCGACCAGCGTGCGCTCCGGCGCCGCCAGCACCATGCGCGCGGCCTTCGAGGCGATCAGCGTCTGGAAGTGCACGAGATTCATCACCCGCGACTCCAGAAGCTGCGCCTGCGGCATCGGCGCCGCGATGCGCAGCAGGGGTTCGTCGGCGAATACGGGCGTGCCCTCGGGCACGGCGTCGACGTCGCCGGTGAAGCGAAAGTCGGCGAGGGTGTCGAGGGTCGACGTCGGGAAGCGCCCGCTCTCGGCCAGCCACGCCAACTCCGCGTCGCTGAACCGCGCGGTTTCGAGGAAATCGACGAGCTGTTCCAGGCCGGCGGCCAGCAGGAAGCCGCGCTCGGGCGGCAGTTTGCGCACGAAGAACTCGAACACGGCGGTCTCGGTCATGCCCGCCTCCAGATAGGCGTGCACCATGTTCAGCTCGTAGAGGTCGGTGAGCAGCAGGCTGGCGCCCGGATCGGCCTCGAGGGGTTCGCGTGGCGGCATGGTCGTGCGTCCGCTGGCGCAATAGGGCACGCTGCCTGATGTCTAGCGCGCGCGCCCGCATCGCCGCTTGAGCAGGAACAAGGCCCGGTGGTCCGGCATGGCGTACATTTCAAGAACAGCAGATATGACGTTCAGGCAATGACGAACCCGCGTCCAGGCGCCGTCCGCATCGGCACGTCCGGCTGGCACTACCGCCACTGGGTGGGTCCCGTGTACCCGCGCGGAACCCGCCCGGGAGAGTTCCTGCGGCTGTACGCGCAGCGCTTCGCGACGGCGGAGATCAACCGCACGTTCTACAGCCTGCCGGACACGGCCGTGCTGGCCGGCTGGCGCGAGACGACGCCGGTCGGCTTCGTCTTCGCCGTCAAGGCCAGCCGCTACCTGACCCACATGAAGAAGCTGCGCGAACCGGCGGAGGCTTTGGCGCGCCTGTTCGCGGCGACCGACGGGCTGGGCGCGAAGCTGGGCCCGGTGCTGTTCCAGTTGCCGCCGCGCTGGCGGGCCGACCCGGCGCGGCTCGACGACTTCTGTGCCGCGCTGCCGGCGGGGCGCCGCTATGCCTTCGAGTGCCGCGACGAGAGCTGGTGGGACGACCTGGTGTACGACACGCTGGCCCGCCACGGCGCGGCCTGGTGCATCTACGACCTGGCCGGCCGGCGCGCGCCGGCGACCGCCACCGCCGACTTCGTCTACGTGCGGCTGCACGGCCCGCGCGACGCCTATCGGGGCGGCTATTCGGCACAGTCGCTGACGGCGTGGGCGCGGCGCGTCGCCGCATGGCGCGACGCCGGCCGCGACGTCTACGGCTACTTCGACAACGACGAGGCGGGGCATGCGGTCGCGGATGCGGCCCGGCTGATCCGCCTCGTCGAGGCCCGCGGCGCGGCCGCGGGCCCCTCAGGGACGGATCGTATCCGTCGGGGATCCACCGTCATGGCCCGTACCGTCCGCGGGCGACGCGGTGGCCTCACCGACGCAACAACGGAGAACGCGAAATGCGCCTGATTTGTTCCACTCTGCGGAACATCGTTCTGGCTACCGCAACGGTCCTGATCGTCGCCGGCTGCGCCACCCATGCGGAACTGGAGGCGACGCGGACGACCGTGGTCGACGTGCAGCAGACGGCGATCGACGCCCGCGCCGCCGCCGAGGACGCCGCGGCGTCCGCCGCTGAGGCCGCGGCCGCGGCCGAGCGCGCGGCCGCTGCCGCCGAAGCCGCCGCGGCCAGCGCCGAGGAGGCCGCCGCCAAGGCCGAGCAGGTGTTCACGACATCGATGCGCAAGTAGCGCTCAGGACCCGGCCTCGTCCGGCGCGATCAGCACAGGGACGCCCCGGCGTTCCCGGGCTGTCCGCGCCACCGCCGGCCAGTCGACGCGGTCGATGGCCGCGCCGGCGACGTCGCGGATTCGCGTCTCGAGGCCCGGGATCGGCCGCGGCGTGACCCGGCCGGTGAGTTCCAACGCGTCCGCCTGGTCCTGCGCGGGATGGACCTCCAGGTAGAGCCCGTCCGCGCCCCAGCCGAGCTTGACCGGCTGGTCGACGACGGTGACCGGCGTGCCGAGCGGCACCGCGTCGAACAACCGCGCGATGTCGGCCGGGTGCAGGCGGACGCAGCCGTGGCTGACCCGGCGGCCGATGCCATAGGGCCGGTTGGTGCCGTGGATGACGTAGCCTTCCCAGGCGAGGTCGATCGCGTGGTCGCCCAGCGGGTTGTCCGGCCCCGGCGGCACCGCGTCCGGCAGTCCCGGCCGCTCGGCGCGGATCGAGGCCGGCGGACGCCACGTCGGGTGCGCCCGCTTGCCGACCACCGTCGTCGTGCCCGTCGGCGTGCCCCAGTGCACCCGGCCGATGCCGACGGGGTAGCTCTCGGCCGCGCCCACGGGCGGGAACCAGTACACCCGCATGTCCGCCAGGTTCAGCACCAGGCCGTCGCGCGGCGCTCGCGGCAGCACGTGGGCGGTCGGCAGCACGACCGTCGCGCCGGCGGGCGGCACCCAGGGGTCGACGCCGGGATTGGCCGCGATCATCTCCACATAGCCGATGCCGTGCGCGATCGCGACGTCGTGCAGCGTGTCGCCTGCCCGCACCCGCTGGCTGCCGAGCGCGCCGATGACGTCCTGGGCGGCCACGGGCGGCGCCGCGACAAGGGCACAGACGAGGAGCAGATGGCGGAGCGAGACGGGCATCAAGGGTCCACGCGCGGACCGGGGTCGGCAACGGTCCGCGCCGCACGATACCATCGCTGCATGGCGAGCCACCCGGATTCGCGCCCGTGACCCGGCGCATCCATCCGATGCTGGTCAACGACCCGTTCGGCGACCCCGGGCTCTATCTCGACTTCATGTTCGAGAAGCGCGCACTGCTGTTCGATCTGGGCGACTTGCGCGCGCTGTCGACGCGCAAGATCCTGCGCCTTTCGGACGTGTTCCTGAGCGACGCGCACATCGACTACTTCATCGGCTTCGACCAGCTGCTGCGCGTCGTGCTGGGCCGCGGCAAGACCGTGCGCCTCTACGGCCCCGCCGGCACCATAGAGCGCGTCGGCCACCGCCTGGCCGGCTATGCCTGGAACCTGGTCGACCGCTTCGCCGACGACATGACGTTCGTCGTCTCCGAGGTGCTCGCCCAGCCGACAGTGCGCCGCGCCCGCTTTCGGCTGAGCACGGGGTTTCAAGTGGAGGCCGTCGGCGACGCGCCGCTCACGGACGGCGTGCTGCTGCAGGAAGATTCCTTTCGCGTGCGCACGGCAGTGCTCGATCACCGCATTCCGTGCCTCGCCTTTGCGCTGGAGGAGACGGCGCACGTCAATGTGCACAAGGCGCGGCTCGAGGAGATGGGTCTCGGCGTCGGGCCCTGGCTGCGCGACGCCAAGCAGGCGGCACTGCGCGGCGACGCCGACGACTTGGTGGCGCGCTGGCGCGACGCTGCCGGCGAGCACGAGCGAAGCGTCACTTTCGAGGCGTTGCGCCCGGCGCTCGAGATCGTGCCGGGCGAGACGTTCGCCTACGTCGTCGACGCCGCCTACACGGACGACAACGCCCGGCGCATCGCCGACCTGGCCCGCGGCGCCACCGTGTTGTTCATCGAGGCGCCGTTCGCCGCCGCCGACGCCGCACGGGCCGCCGACCGGGCACACCTGACGACGGAGCAGGCCGGCACGCTGGCCCGGCGCGCGGGCGTCACGCGGGTCGAGCCGTTCCATTTCTCGCCCCGCTACTCAGACGAGGAGCAACGTTTGCGCGACGAGGTCGCCACCGCGTTCGCCGGCACGGCGGCGCCGGGCTAGGCTGTGGATTCATCGACGCCAACCCACGGGCGGATCGCCGCCAGTTTGACGAATGCGAGGACGTTGGCCGCGCGACCTGAGTCCGGTCTCGGCAAATGTGCGGACTGAAGCAGATGGGTTCTCTTCGGCTGCGCACGCGCCGGTCGTCGACGCAGGCGAATACCGCGCGGCTTGCACGGCAAGACTGGCTCGATGAGCCGCGATTCCGCGTCAGAGAGAACGTATCGCATGCTCCCGGCTCCGTCTCGGAGCTCGACTCACGCGGCGACACATCGCCTCAGGCCTCAAATCCCATGTCCCCTCTTCTCTCCAGAGCAGACGTCGGCCGTCGAAAGCCGTTGGTCCCAGATTGACCCCAATGCGACATTGTTGGTGGTTTCGCCACTTCGCGACCGCCGCCTCAGAATGCGGCGAAGGCGATAGTTCTTGCTCCAGTGGCTGGTCGGTGGCGTCTGCCTCGTCGCCGTCACATTCCTGATGCTGACGGTGCTGATCATCTGGCACAGCGTGGGGCCCGGATCCGGCTGAGCCGGAAGTCCATGCGGCGCGCCTGTGCCTCGATTTTCGTCACATGCCTAGCGCTGTCTGGCGATTTTGGCGAGACTGGACGCCGCAAATGGAGAAGCTCGCGCAATGAGTGAGACCAGCGGCGAAGAGACCCGGGGCGGCGCCGACCCCACAGACGAGATGCGCGACAAGTACGGGCAAAGCGTCGAGGAAACCCTCGACGCCGACAAGGCTCATCTGCCGAAATTCCCGTCGCCCCCGAGCCTGCGCGAGTCCGAGAGACCGGAAGCGATGCGCGAGTTCGAGGATCGCGTACAGGCGCTGGTCGACGAATATGTGCTGAGTCCCTTCTCCCAACGGGAGTTGAAGGAAACAATCAAGACCAAGCTTGACAGCACCGTCCTCGACATCGAAGTGGAGGCGACGGGCTTCCGGGAGAACGTTAAGAAGTGGCTCGATTTCAAAAGGGAGATGCTCGAGCAGGCCGACGACACCAGCATTCATCGCTGGCATTTGCCGTCGGGGCTCTATTATCTGACGCCGCCGAACGCAGGCAAGACGATCACCGACAATAACCCTTACGTGAACATCGTCGACCTCGAGGAGTTCGACCTCGCGGCCGAGGTCTATCCGCCGTTCGAGCACCCGCCCGTCTGGGACAAGGCGAGCATGATCCGCTGGATGGAGGGCGGACACCGCGACAAGCTCGGCACGGCAAACCAGTTCCTGGGCCAGGTCAATGCCGACAAGCAGCGCATGAAGGAAGAGGCGCTCGGCAAACGCATCCCGGCCGTGGCCGAGCAGAAGGAGACGGACCTCCACAAGCTCAAGCAGGAGATCTGCACCTACGCCAAGGAACTCGGATTCCCGGCGATGGGCGTCACCAAGGTCGATCGCCGCTACGTTTCGCCGGGGCTGGACGAGGAGATCAAGTACGACACGCTTATCGTCCTCGCGCACGAGATGCCGCTCGAAGAAGTTGAAAAAGTGGGCAATCCGGACGCCCCGCCTTTCGCGGCCTTCACGTCCTATCGGGACGGCGGCGTGGCTGTGCACAAGGTCGCGGACTTCATCCGCTCCAAGGGACACAGGTGCCTGGCGCGCGTTTCCTCGGACGCCGCAATCAAGTATCCCCCGCACGCCGTCAATGCCGGCATGGGCAACTACTCCACCTTCGGCATCTGCATCACCCCGGAGGTGGGAACCCGGACCAAGATGACCGGCATCCTAATCGACGCCGAGCTGCCGCTCGACGAGCCCCGGGACCATAACATCGAGGAGTTCTGCGCGCGCTGCCGCTGCTGCCAGAAGATCTGTCCGGCCGGCGCCATACCCAAGCACGAGCGCCGCTTCCACGGCGTCATGAAGCGGCAGACCTATCACCACCGCTGCTGGGAATACATGGCGACGACTTACGAGTGCATGCTGTGCGTGCGCGTCTGTCCATTCAGCGTCGTCGGCTACCAGGATTGCATGCGGGCGCTGCCGCCCTGGTACTGGTACTGGTACAACCTGCATCGCGACAAGGTCGACGTCGGTTTTCTGCGCAGCCCCTGGACGGCAGAAGGCTGAGGCGATGATCACCGTCCAGCTGATCGGCTCCGTCAACAAGCCCGGTTCCGTCGATGTCGACGAGACGACCACCTTCAAGGAACTGATCGAGAACCAGGGCGGCGGCATGATGCGCAAGTACCCGCGGGCCACCGTGCTGCAGGTCGGCGGGCCGCTCGGCACCATCGTCAAGGGCGCGCGCATCAACGACCGGATCTCCGACTACCGCCCCGAGACCGTTACCGCCTACATGTACCGCCTACATGGTCGCCGTGTTCGGGGAGCGCTTCTGTCCGGTCGACTTCATCCGCTACCAGACCCGCTTCCTGGTGCGCGAGTTGAGGATCAACACGGGCCACGTGCGCGCCGTCAATCACACCATCGAGGATATCGCCAACGGCCGCGGCGACATGGCCACCCTCGAGCGCCTGCGTGAGTTGGCCGCCGAGAAACATGGTTTGAGCCAGGCCGAGCACCGTATGAACGTGATTATCAACGACCTGACCGACCTGTTCCCGGACGACATCGTCGAGCATGCGGTCGGGCACTACTGCCACTTCAGCATCTGCCGCGGGCTGTTCCAGGGCGGCGCACCGTGCACCAACACCTGCCCCAGCAACATGAACGTTCCGGGATATATCGAGCTGATCAAGCATGGCCGGCTCGAGGACGCCATGACCTTGATGAAGCGTGACAACCCGCTCTCCTTCGTCTGCGGCAAGGTCTGCCCGGCGCCCTGCGAGAGCCGCTGCCGCCAGGGTGACATCACGGGCGTGTCGGTGGGCATCCGCCAACTGAAGCGCTACATCGCCGACTCCGTAATCAAGACCACGGAGTATCGCGACGACCGGCTTGAGGCCAACGGCCGGCGCGTGTCAATCGTCGGCGCCGGACCAGCCGGCATGTCAGCCGCCTTCTACCTCGCCAAGACCGGCTACGAAGTCACGATCTACGAGGCGAGCGACCGCGTCGGCGGCGCCATCGCCACCGGCGTGCCGGAATACCGTCTGCCATACGGCGACGTGCTGGCGGACTATGCCGCGCTCGACCACCTCGGGGTGCGGACGCACTTGAGCACCAGGATCGGCAGCGACCTTGCCCTCGCCCAGCTGCGCAGGACCAGCGACGCCGTGCTGCTGGCGACCGGGCGGACGGTCGGCCGGACCTTCGGCCCGCGCAGCGCGGGTGTCGAGTCGGCGGTGAAGCTCCTGTGGGACGTCAAGCTCGGCGTCAGAACCTCGGTTCCGGCCCAGGTCGCGGTCATCGGCGGCGGCGCCGTGGCAATGGACTGCGCCATGACGGCGGTCCGTCTCGGCGCCGAGACCCAGGTCGTCGCGCTCGAGGAGCGCGACCTAATGCTCTGTCAGGAGGAGGAGATCGTCGACGCCATCGAGGATGGCGTCTCCCTGCTGAACGGCTGGTCGACCCGCGACATCGTCATGGAAGCCGACGGGCCGCGCAAACTCGTCTTGCAGCGCTGCCTGAGGGTGCTCGACGACGACGGACGGTTCGCGCCCAGCTTCGATCCGGAGGATCTGAGCGAGGTCGACGCCGATCTCGTCATTATGGCCATCGGCCAGGAGTGCGACCTCAGCTACCTCGACGACGACATCCAGGTGGGCGAGCGCAACACCCTGATCCTGAACGCGGCCCTGCAGACCTCCGCCGAGGGCGTGTTCGCCGCCGGCGACATCAAAGCGCCGGGCCTGGTGATCACCGCGGTTGGCCAGGGCAAGAAGGCGGCGATCAGCATCGATCACTATCTGGGCGGCGACGGCATCGATTTCGGCCGCGACATCGAGGTGCCCGAGACTCGCATCGATCGGCGCATCTGGGACATCCCGCGCGCCAAGCCGGCCAGGCTCGCTCCGGATCTGCGCAACCGTTCGTTTGAGGAGGTGGAGTCGACTTTCACGGCCGAGCAGGCGCGCTCGGAGGTCGACCGCTGCATGCGCTGCGACTGCAACTCCTCGGAGGAGTTCTACCTTCGCACGTCCCCAGAAGGCGCCTGACAAGCGCGCGTCGATTTCGGTCCCCGCCGGAAGGACGTTCAGGAAGCGGCCCACCTCGTTCGACCTTGGGCACACCGATCATTCCGCCAGTTTCCGCTTGGCGCCATCCGGCAGATGAGCCGGCTTGAGGCTCTCTGACAGCACGAATTGGGGCATCCACGTCGTGCCCATGTCCTGATCGTCGAAATGCTTGTCGAGCCGTTGTTCCAGGCTCCGACAGCCGATGTCGTGCAGATGCTTCAGGAAGGCCCAATCGGCGTCAAGCTTGCGGGCCACGCTGAGCTTGCGCGTCTCTTACTCGGCCGCGATCCGGCGTAGCCGCGCGTCCCGATAGGGTGATAGTCACTGAAGACTCACAATGAAGGGGTCAGCTGATGGCCGCTCCTGGCTAATCTGCGACATCTGCGGTCGTCGGACCGATGTCCGAGGTTCCGCCGAAAGCGGTCATCGGGCGATCCTGGTTTCGGCGCACACGCCTGGAGCGTTGTCGGTTGAACGTGCGCCGGCCGCTGCTGGTTCCGTTTGAACCGGTAACGCGCTAGAGATCCAGCGCGGCGCGCGTCGCCGGGCCGACGATGCCGTCGACGGTCAGGTTGTTGGCCCGCTGGAAGGCGGTCACCGCGTCGCGCGTTTTCGGGCCGTGGTCGCCGTCGACCGCCGTCGGATGACCGGCATCGCTCAGCGCCTGTTGCACCGCGCGCACGTCGTCGCCGGTCGTCGACGCGGGGAGCGCCGCGGGGCTTGCACGGTAAGATTGGCTCGATGAGCCGCGATTCGGCGTCAGAGAGGATGTATCGCATGCTCCCGGCGCCGTTTCGGAGCTTGAATCACGCGGCGGCACAGCGCCTCAGGCTCCAAATCCCATGTCCCCTCTTCTCTGCAGAGCGGACGTCGGCCCTCGAATGCCGTTGGTCTCGGATTGACCCCCAACCGACACGGGCGATTTCTCGTCTCATGTCGATACTTGGCCGTTGAACGGCTTTGTGGGGGCTCCCAATCGGGGAATCAGAAAGTCTGGGAGACGCGCCGCAGTTCGCCGCCGGCAGTTCATGGGTTTTCCCCTGGCATTCGGGTGGCGGTATCCAAAATGCAAGAGGCCCCCGGTGTCTTGGTCGCCGAGATGAGTCGGCCACAGTCGTTCCCGGGGTGATAAGAGCACCTATGTACGCCGAGACGCTCAATCTACGCGAAGTGGTGGTTTTTCTCTTCGCCGCCGGCATCATCGTGCCGCTGGTCCGTCGCCTGAGGGTCAGTCCGGTGTTCGGCTTTCTGGTGGTCGGCCTGGTGATCGGGCCGCATGGCGTGGCCCGCTTTGCCGATGAGTTGCCGTGGCTGCACTACGTCACGATCACCGATCTGGAAGGTGTCCGCCCTCTGGCTGAACTGGGCGTTGTGTTCTTGCTGTTCATGATCGGGCTCGAGCTTTCGCTCGATCGGCTGTGGGCCATGCGGCGCAGGGTGTTCGGGCTAGGGGGCGCGCAGATCGTCCTCACCGGCACGGTGATCGCGGTCATCGCCTCGTTCTTCGACAACACTTTGGCCGCCGCCGTCGTGCTCGGCGCCGGGTTCGCGCTCTCCTCCACTGCGATCGTCATGCAGTTGCTGTCTGAAAACCGCCGCCTGAGCACGGCAACGGGCCGTACCAGCTTTGCCATCCTGCTGTGTCAGGACCTGGCTGTGCTGCCGATCCTGTTCCTTGTCGGCGCCTTTGCAGCTCAAAGCGACGCCTCGGTCCTGGTCGCCTTCGGCTGGGCGATTGGCCAGGCGCTGATCGCGGTCGCCGCCATACTGGCGATCGGCCGGTTGGTAATCCGACCGGTGTTCCGCTTTGTCGGGAGCGCGGCCAGCCGCGAGATGTTTCTGGCGTTCGTCCTGCTGGTCATTATCGGCACCGCGCTCGCCACCGAGCAGGTTGGCTTGTCGATGGCGCTGGGTGCCTTTCTCGCCGGGTTGTTGTTCGCTGAGACCGAATACCGGCACGAGATCGAGGTCGATATCGAACCCTTCAAGGGCCTGCTGCTAGGCCTGTTCTTCGTTTCCGTCGGCATGAGCATTGACATCGCCCAGGTGGCCGTCAAACCGCTTTGGCTGTTTGCCGCGGTCCTTGGGCTGTATCTGGTCAAGAGCCCGATCGTTTACGCCTTGGCGCGATGGTTCGGCGAGCCGCGCTCGGTAGCGCTCGAATCTGGTCTGCTGCTCGGCCAGGGCGGCGAGTTTGCCTTCCTCGTCGTCGGCATGGCCCATGCGCTCGGCCTGATGCCTTATGACACTGCCCAGTTCATGCTGATCGTCACCGGCTTGACGATGATCGCAACGCCGCCGGTGGCCCATGTTGCCCGCAAGCTGGCCCTTGCCGCTGAGGCTCGTGAAGCGGAGCTTGGTGAGCGCGGCACCGAGACCCCGGCCGGCCTTTCCGACCACGTCATTGTCGTCGGCTACGGCCGCGTCGGCCAAATGCTTGGCTCGGTTCTGAACGCGCAGGGCCTGCCTCATGTCGGGCTCGACATCGATGCGGACATGGTCGCGCATTTCCGCGCCGCTGGCGCTGGCATTTACTACGGCGATGCTAGGTCATGGACTCATTATGGCGCATCCAGATTTGCGTGGCGGCGAGCTTGAGCATGGCGAGGTAGTTTGAGGCGTGCTTTTCGTAGCGCGTGGCGATGCGGCGGAAGTGTTTGATCC
>Ga0049107_10000257_pt1 | contig 14702 bp, 11 predicted proteins | sample WorMetilPIANOSA1_FD_61187 | JGI IMG/M metagenome (GOLD analysis project Ga0049107, IMG submission 61187) | Marine gutless worms symbiont microbial communities from Max Planck institute for Marine Microbiology, Germany - Olavius ilvae PIANOSA.1 | ecosystem: Host-associated > Annelida > Digestive...
TTTTTTTCAGGTGAACCTGGGTTAGCCAATGTTACTGAAGCTAAGGGGATGGAAGTGGTGGTGACAACTGGAGCTATAAGTCATGCAAATCTCCAGTCAAATCATCACCACCAACAAACCTACACCCAACTTTTTACAGGCCGGATGCCCTTCCTGTCGCCCAACCAACAGTGTCAAAGCACTGAAGGGAAACGATAATGGCTGACTTATGGATGGCAAATTACAAGCCAGCTAACAATGATGAAGACCAAGGTGATAATAATGAAAAATCAATCACAAACCTCAACATAAGATTCATCAGCTGAATGCCTTCGCCTTTAAGAAACCGATCTCGGTTGGCAGGCAGCATCAACGCAGAACACAGACTGTTGAACAAGTTCTCCATGAACTCTATTTCTTCAACTGAACTAGGGTCATGGCGTTTATACATCTGAAACACATCACAATGCTTGCTGCTGAAAATCAGTCTACACCACACAGAGTCCACACGATGCAACTGATCCAGACTGTGCATTGAGTTTCGTCAAGTCCAGTCTAAAGTCAATCTATCATTATCATCATTGCCTCAGCAGCATCAGATAATTGTTATTAACGATGAGGAGTACAATGACAAGATGTGCAGATTATGAGTAGTGTCAAATTAGATCGGCATCTTAGATTCGACCAGTATGTGGCCGTGTGTAAAGCCTGCTACTTTCACATATGCGCACTACGCCATGTGCGCCAGTCCCTTCCTGAACATGTTGCCAGAATTGTCGCCTGTAGCATAGTCGGCTCGACTATTGCAATTCACTGTTTATTGGCATGACTGACTGCAACTTTAAGAAACTGCAGCGTGTACAGAATACATTAGCACGAGTTGTGCTATGTGTCGGCAAATTTGAACATATCACTCCTGCATGCTCATCAAACGCACTGGTTGCCAGTCAAACAGCGTGTTTCATACAAACAGGCTTTAATAACTTTTAATGTTTTGCATCACAATACTCCTAGGTATTTACACGATCTTTTAACCATCCATAATCCTAGTCGCAATTTGTGGTTATCTTCTCACCATCTCCTCTCTGTTGCGAACTGTTTCATCTTTGCATTGTTACAAACACTCTGCCGCTAATAACTGGAACGATATGCCGTATGATATTAGAAACTACAACTCCGTTAGCGTTTTTAAGCGTAAACTTAAAAGTCAACTTTTTTAGCATTGCCCATATTGCCTAGTCACATGTCACCTCTGTGCCTACAAATAACATTTTATGTTATATATGGCATGTTATAAGTTTTTATATTGTATTGTATTGTACGAGCAGAGGCTGAAGTGTTAAATCTAGAGGCAGGGCAAAAACAACAAGGATGGTGGTAGTCAACAAGGACTTCAGAAGTCTGCACATAAATTAGAAAAACATGAGGTTCATAACAAATGGAAAATATTAATAAAAGGTAACCAAATTTAGCAATGAGAGAATTCTTCAATGAATATTGAAGTCCTGACATAAATACCACAAAATGAGCTTGGTGTTACTGCTCATCATTCGTACACACTCAGACCTCGCTGGCATGACTGCTCTCTCAGTGCGAAGGCTGACTCTAGAAACTTTTTAATTAGGCAGTTATTCAAAGACATGTATTAGCTTACTTGTTGTTTTATTCTTTTATACGTATGTACACAGTTGCGTTATGTCAGCTCTGTAAATAAAGATGCATGATGATGTTTACAGTGTATATATTACAGCTGTACTAGACATGTCAGTTTGTTGTGAATTCAATACTCGGCCAAATGACGAACCCAGACTGAATGTGAACAGCTGAGTCATGTACCAGCTACATAGCCATGGAGACTGTTTGATACAGTGACTGTCAATCCGGCGACTAGCAACTAGTGGTGTCTACAGCTAGTGTCTAATAATGTTGTGCATAACAGTAACTTGTGGTTTCCAGATAACACATGAAGGTAATTTTTTAACACAAACAATAATGTAAACTTAAGTATCTCATAATGGTGATGCAAGTAACATATGTATTTGAACCTACAGACATTTGTATTTGGCCAAGTAGTTGGTGAAAGTATTTGTACTGGGCCAAACAGTGCCAATCACCTATTAGGTACAGCCATAGAACAAACTACACAGACGCTATACATAATGAATGCTTCTGATGATGATGATGATGATAATATGCTCATGCCAGATAATATACGACACAAAGAAGTCTACACTCACTGAAAGTTGCTGCAGCAGCAAGTCAATACCTTCAAGTTCACCAAGTAACTGACGATTTTCTACAAGATAAAATACCTAGATATAATTTAGCACGTTTCTGGGCTGCATCATTTGTGCACTGATGCAATAACATAACTATCAGTACATAGGTATAAACATCCAAATAATAAATATATGAAGTGAATATTTACAATATTTATATACAAGTACTGCTAATAAAACACTTAAGACTTTAATCATGTAGAAAATTACAGCTACGAGTTATAAAATCTACAATACATACTATACATCCCTAACTTACCTTCATGGTTCTGTAGCAAAATTGACAGCACTTCACTACAGTACAATTTGTTGTCATCAAATGGCATTTTTGCCTAAAATGCAAACACAATTTTCTTTATTTTTTTCATTATTGTACAACTTTAAGTAAAAAAAGTATTTGTGCTGGAAAGTTATATTCAAAGCTTTCAGGCGTACAACTGTGAATGTGCTGCATGATCTTCATCCAGAAAGAAGTTACATCAATTACTGAGTAAGTAGTTTCTTCATGGCACTACAGCACAAACAAGGCCTTTAAGTGCCATTAGAGATTTATATAAGTGAAAGGAATACCAGAAAAGATAATAAACAACTTACAAGGACGGTAACAACAGGGCTATCAAGCTGTAATACAAATACAATAACTAAATAACAACTTTATCATAAAAATGAAACTGACGACATTTTTTGTACATCAGCATGTTTAAACAGTTCTTCTGTTGAGGAAGCACCAGAATATTTCTTGCAAACCGATTAAAAACAGTACATTCCATGTGGATGTGCCCGACAGTGAGTGGAGAGAGTTCATCTGAATGCTAACAGACTGCAATGCATACATTCAGTACTACAGCAGTGTGTGCAGAATGCAGCTAACCCGAATGCGTTTGAGCAGCCACTGCACAACACCTTGCTGTCCAGCATCAACGCAAGCTTCAGGCCGTACCTCGGTCAGGTTCTCTACTATTCCTGCAAACAAGTGTGAACAACGACAACCACTTAACGACGCCAGACTGATACTGTGGCTTAACCTTCATGTGCCACTGTGTGTTAGCCTGGTCGGTCAGTCTGCTCAATATCTATCTGTTTACTGTTATTAGGAAGAGAATACAACAGAATATCCATGTTATGCATTAACACCATCACAAACAATTACTTTCAAACAAATATGGCCTGCTATTGTGGGTGGCAGTGATATGGTTCTCTTCAGTTAAAACACTTGCTTATGGCCTGCAGCCCCAGGAAAAGAATATGAAGTCAGGAAACATCTCCGACGACATCAGAGGACAACAGAAGCACCTGGCTGATATAAGTCTACTTCTGCAAATCAGCAACCCCAAATCTTCCACTTTCAGAAATCCTTTTGACCTCGAGTACCTCTGAAAAGGTATGCCAGTTAAACATTTTCTGTAGCAGCTCATTACAACACCAGTTTCTCTACTAACACTGATAAATGATACTAATAAACTGCAAATGCAGGCCTAGTAGACGACAAATCCAGCACAGAATCCATCCACAGTGCACACAGAAAAAGAAGCTCACCCAAAGAATTGTGTATGCCGTCGGCTTCTTCCTTGATTGCCTCATCAAGACGTTCCATATTCTGAATCAAGAGGGCTATCAGCTGTGCCTCCAGCTAAATGCCAGCATCACATGATAAATACAACTTTATTCAATTCAAAAATTACAGTAAACTAACTGCGATCAATCAGTTACTTGCATTGTGAAGAACAAAATATGAGCAATTTAAGTGAACAACAATAAAGGCTAACTGATGCAGACAGATCGTACGTCAGCATTCCTGGTCGACCCTGTAAAATTATTCCTCACATCTTGAATGATCACCAAACAAAATTTCACTGTTCTTTCTTGTACTGTGTGTGTGCAGGTAGGAGGTCCCAAAAACTTTGAGGATGCTATGGCCCTGCCATTTGGAATGGGGGAATGGCTTACCCCTATAAACATGCTACTCCCCAATGTTTGTTATCACACCAAATTTCGTCGCGCTAGGTCAAACTGTGTGGGTTTAGGTCGGGGTGCCAAAAATATTGGGAACACCGGAGCCCCAATCCCTTGGGATGAGGCGTGATTGACCACCTGTGTTCCCATGCCAAAGTCGGACACTTTAGGTCAAACCATACAAATGTAATTAATTATGAAGATTCACCAGAAATTGACCCCTTGTGTCACGCCTTTCACTGTCACTCAAGGTCACTGGAACCGACACGGATCGATTGACTTCCTACTAGTGATCCACAGTAATCACGGGCCTACATCATACAGTTTCCGAGATATATGGAGATTTCAGTCAAAATCACAATTTTTTCCCAACCCCATGTACATAATGCCCTGATGAGGGAGTACCCCTTGTCATTTTCTAATGGCAGTTAGCACTTGAAAACTGGGGTCATGCCCCGACCAGATGATGGAAAGAGTTTGACAATATGCACATTCATTTAGATGCACTGCCAGAATGTGATGAATGTGAGGATGGACAGACAGACGGATGGATATGCTAACACAATATGGTGCTCTGCATGCAAGCATGCTGATGCGATAAAAATGCTAGATAACCACAGTATTTAATCCAGCTGTGATTCATCAGTAACAGCAGCACACTTTCAAACGCTAAGAAGATATACACAACACTGAGCATTAAATACAATCTGCAGACTGTTGTAGAAAAATAACTACTATTACCACCGTCTGATAAATATTACTTACTTACTTACTTTTGTTGCATTACAAATCAAATGGTAATGTAATGGTATCAAACAATAACATTTAAGTACTTGAGCAATCACATACTGGGATAAAAACAGTTACTAGTTACTGGTAGCACAACAAACCACCATTATTTAAATTTTGTTATCAAATGTAGTTCAAGTAGCAACTGTGGCTAAAGTGCTGGTTTTTCACCCAGCAAACTTGGGTCCAAGTCCTGTTGTTACTCACATGCATCATTGGTGGCGTCAGTAAGGACATCTGGCCAAAACAGCTCCCATTAACTAAATAAGTCCCACTTACACGACGGCATGAAAGAGCCTTCGTAACAAGACAGAGCATGACTTTCAAAGGCCTCATAACTGAATTATTCTTTTGTACAATCAATCAATCAATATTCATTTAATAAAAGTTGTCAGACGCAACTTAAAGCTAAAATATTGGCAATGTATACACAGTATAAATTAGCCACAGCCACAATGCTGTGAAAAGAGCCTGGAAATATAATTATACAACATTCTGGACACAGCATCACTAGAAAGTTACTGTCGCATGAATGACGTCTTAGGAATTTATGCACAGAATTTAGTATAAAGGTATTCTCCTAACATTAGCTAGTTGGAGAATGATACTAACCAATGCGTCAAACAATGCATTAATGGAATCTTCGTTGTCTTCATCTGTTTCAACATCAGTCATTTCTTGCAGCAGATCAACAGCTGCAATGGAAATGTCTGTAATCACACCAACAGTTCTGTACATGCCTTCTCGTCATCCACATTTTTAATTAGCTGGCTCACCATCAACTCAAATCATGTATTCGAGACATATATGCACAAAACTGGAGTCAAAGCTGCTTGTCAGATAGCAGAAACTGTTCAGTGTTTGGGGGCTTTACCCACAGACCCTAGTTTTCGAGGACTCTGTCACCCCTAGCAAGCCACAAATTGCTGTGCCCCTGGACACTGCTAGGGGTATCTTCTTCCCTTCATATTCTACAAGTTGAGCGCCCATGGCCTATTCTATCTGATGTGCCACAATGAAGTACTGTAAGAATCAGCTGCATTTGTTACACACATATGACTTGCTGTAAAGGTTGACAAGTGATACATGGTTCCTCGTTAATTTGAAATGATCAAAGAGCAGATTAAGGCTACAAGGAAATTATCTCTACTGACTACAAAGACTATCTTTGTTACAAACATAAAGGATTATGTTTTGCAGCAGTATGTGTTTAAAAAGAAATACAAAAGACCTGTATTATCATGGCTGAGTAGCTGTAATAGAGATTGAACAGTGTTGAGCTCAACAACAATATGATACATCTCTGGAGTCGTTGCAATGATGTGCATCTCTTGTATTGTATCATTCAGTTCAACTTCTGACTCCAGAAACCTGCAAGGAATATAACAACAGCTAACGAACATTGTAGTCCAGTGCAGATAACAACAAAATACTGCTAATAAGTATCTTCACAACATAAAAATGGAGCTAAAATAGCAGCAGCAGCAACATGCCAATGGGTCTCCCTCCTCTACTGCTTAGCATAGTTTAAGAGTTTTATAGAACAGGTTCAGCAATATGAAACAGTCTGTCAGTGACACTATGTCATAACAACAACTACACAACCTTATGACTACTCGTGTATCATCTAATTGTGGCAGTTTTTAACTAACAACAACGTAAACTTATTTCTATTTGACCACTATTATTTTACCTCTTGTAAGATTGTAATCCATCTTTATTCTATTTCGTATGTAAGTCATGAGCTGCACTTGCAAGTTCCTATTTCAATAAATAACATACTTTTCTGGCATATCAGGAAACTTTATGCGCAACTCCTGATTGCGGTACAGACGCTTTTCGAACTGAAGCAGCAACTTTTTCAGTGAAACTTCATCAAGTGGTTCAGCCTGCGAACAACATGTCAGTAATCACCATATGATGCATTGCAATCGGCATGAAGGAAAGAATAGAAGTCATTCATTAAGAGCAACAGAATCTACTATCAGAATTTGCAATATACACTACAGAGCAACCACTAATTGTTATAGAAGTCAAGTGTCACGAAGGTGATTATTCATGTAAGACTGAAAGTGTACCAAGCTAACAGGATACTGCGCAAGTGCGCATCACTCATCTGCCAGCCAGTATCCATGACAACCTGGCTAAGCTAGTACTAGTCTGTCAAACCATTGCAGCAAGAACTGACAGAGGTGGCAGTGGTTAAAGAGGAACTCGGCAGACACGGGCAAATCATTTGTATCTAGATTCAGAGCACCACTGTCATGGTTTATCTAATTTCACAGCATTTCTCTCATAGATTGTGCTAAAAATACATTGTTAATTACCACATACTTAAGCAGTAATTCATTAAGCAGTAAGTCTCAATCAAATTACGTAGCCCAGTTGTTATCCAATAAGTGAGACCGAAACTGTGTAACATCTAGCAAAGATAAAGTAATATACTCCCTCGTTTGTTTTCGTTTATCCAGAGTATTTATCTACAGATAAGTAATATGTACTCCAGATTAGACTGGGTCTCCTATAGGTCTTCCTAAGAACCTTTTGGGACTGCTGGTTAGATTCTTTACAGGGGTTGGATCACCTCCTGTCACCCATCCTGTTGGTTGGGTGACAGGGAGGGTAAGGGTATCCAGCCTGTAAAAAATCCTTCTATGCTTTGACACCATCACTCATTTGCCCTGCGAACCTGGGTTCAACTCCCATTGGCACCCATATGAGTGGGAAGGGCTTCCAACCAAAACTGCTCCCATGCACCAGTGAAAGTACTACCTATCTTGGTAGGCACGTCCTTGAACATGCGAGTCAACAACATTAAATTCGAAGTCTGAACATTTCAAAGATCTAAATTGTGCTTATCAAGCACTGATTATTGGCATGAAACAAAACTATCAGAAAGATAGTCATAAGTGTCAATCAGTAAGACATATTTACGTTGTATAAATTTACTTTCTATAATTGCAAACAGGTACTTAGTGTTCAATTTAAAGGCAATTCAAGCAGCTTGTCTGCCATCTACTTGTCCAGTTCTGCCATTTTGGCTATCTTGTCCTTTGAGGCTTTAAGCATCTAACTAATATCGTGCAAAGTCTCTGTCTTTGGTGCTAACTGGTCTGCAAAAGCACTCAGTGAGTCACACAAGACATCTAACACAGAAGGTCAGCTTGAAGACTGTCATTACCTACTTGGCTGTTTACAGAAAAGTTAAGTAATGTCATACAATTAATAGGTAAGTAAGTACAGAAAATGCTGTTTTTTTAATGTAATTTGCAAGTGCAATTTTCAAGGACTGCAGGTTGAAATTCAAGTACATAATAAGTCCATGAATTACAACTTTTCAAGTAATTTCAAGGGCCTTGAATTTTCATTCCTAATTTCAAATATTTCAAGGATTTCTCAAGCATGTTATGAACCCTGTATACTTTAGTGATGTATCAAAAAGTACCAGTGACATCTAGGAGGTAAATAGAGATATAAACAAGATTTCTTCCGAAAGTTATGTCAGGACTTCACAGTTAGGCCTATAGCCTACCTGTAACTAGGTACAAGGCACAAGGTACATGGTACAAAACTAGATTTTTAATGGCATTAATCATCTATTCTTTTTAAAACAATGGCTACACTACCATTACAATATTCTGTCAAATTTTTAACTGTCCAACAAATAATAGGCTTTTTCATTTTCAAATACCTGTATATTGACAGTGTTTATCATATGCTTATCACTGAACATGTTGACAATGTTTCAGATGTTTGACATTACTATCTTCATAACTCACAGCTTTAAAGGACGCATCTGTGTCGTGGTGCTGGTCATGAGAAAAGGAGGGGAGAGCAGTTGAAGTGGTCCCTGGCATTTAGTTTGTAATTTTACATTGTAAGTTTTACATGTGCACAGCTACCAGGACCAGTTCATACAGCCCGGTTGGGCCGAGTGTTTTTTTTGTGTATTTAGCCTAGGTTTGTATTTTGTGTATTCATTTGTTTCTTTGATTTGTTTGTGTGTCCCCATCCTTTTATGTTTCCCCGAGCAGTTGAGTCATCTCCTTTACAGTTTTTGGCATTAGCGTAACTAATTTAAATGAGCCTCCTAGAGCTTTAGCTACCTCCACTATAGCGTGGATTAGGAGCCAGCTCCATCCCTTTTAGACCGTTGTAAACAAAAGCAACGCGGGTTAAGGGGGTTATTATGTCGCTGGCCCTCCATTACTGAATGAGAGATGCACATAACTGCTCAGTGCCCCCCATCTCTGAAACGACCTATACTGTGTCGAGTGGGACGTTAAACCCTAGTATACCATACCATACCTAAAGGATAAAGCACAACTTACTTCGGGTTCCCCATCAAGCACTTTCAATGCTTGTTCGCTATCAGACTTTTCAGTTTTATCAGCTCTCCTCTCCCGAACTGCACCATCTGTGATGCCAGGCACATCTTCAAATCGTCTTCTTCGCTTTGCTGCTGGAGGCTGAACATCAAGACTTGGCTTTTTTGGCTACACACAACAGAATTACAACCACATATTAATATCCAGTCTCACAGCAGCAACATTACATACATACATAGCCATGTGTTGTAACAGATTAACAACAATACATAAGCCCCAGTGCTAATTTTATACATTACTGTAATTCTACACAATAACGTGTTATCAAATGTGACTAGTCGGAAATGTCACAAATCAGCTGATGAACACTGCCACATCAATTTCTGACTAAGTTAGGGCTGATTGAGGACTTGGATGGAGTTCATGGTCAAGTAATACTCTGTGATCCATTGCTGTTGTGGATGCAGAGAGCAATTATGCATGCTTTACACCAGCACTGAGCCCCCCCCCCCCAATGAACCTACTACCTCAATGAATGACAGGTACTGATGAATCTGTCATGCCACTGAAGCCATATGGACTGCATCCATCTCACCCAAACTTAACTGACAACACAATGGTTATGCTTCAGATTCTGTATTGCATTTGCTAATGCACTAAGTGCATCTGTAACCTTTGCTGATGCACAATGGCACTGTGTAGAGCTCCAATCGTAGCCATATGGACAGATCGATGATTCTCGTGGTATTTCTGGCAAAGATTCTCGCGATATCTCGTGTGTCCAAGTACCCCCAGGTGCCTGTCGATGAGTGTTTATCGCCGGCTTGTATCCGTGGCATCCCCCATGCTTTCCACACCGCTGTCGCTGCTGCCTTGACTGCGATGCACCAGTCTATCCTACCTGCTGCTGACCTGCTGCTATCCTACTTGGCTTGAGTGACAGGGCAGAGTGGAGACTTACAGGGGCTGCCCTAGGAGTCTCAAATGACAGTACAGTGACTGTCACTGAGGTGGGCTGTGGCCCACTGCTAATTGGCTACAGATCTGACAGCGTGGTGCCAGCACTGCCAAGAGCATGAGTGATTGTATGGGCTGACAATAGATTCGGACTCGCGGACAATTCTGGCAAGAATGGTTGATCGGAGCCCTAGGCACTGTGTAAGTGCAACTCAACGACGCCCATCACTGCAGCCGCCTGACGTGCCAACAAGGCGGTGAGCAAAGTGGCCTGGTGACCTTGACCTTTGATTTTTTGACCTTGAAAATGGTGTCCCAGTCATGTGTGACGTGGGCTACCTCTGCACCAATTTTAGGCCTTTGTTCTAGACTTAGGCCCGATGTATGCGACAGACAGACAGACGTCAGACAGCATCATCGCTTAATGCCCCCGCCTATTAGGGCGGAGACATCACAAGACAAGATACATTCAAACGCCGTCTAGTGTCTCAAATAAGTCACTTGTGCAATTTATTAACAACAAGGTCTGCTTAATGTTCTCAGCAACACAGTGACTGCCACTGTCTTATACCGACTTCTAATACTGACAAGCTGTAGGTGGGCGGCTGTTACAATATGCCCAACCCCTCTCCTCCTCTGGGCGCCGAAGCGCCTCGTGCTGCCAAGTCAATGGCGCCTGCAAACCGCAACATAGCAGTAAGTTCCCACGGTAACCGCTGCAGCTGGCTGACGCGTTAATTCCTTGCTGAGTAAAACGGCCTGGTGACCTTGACCTTTTGACCTTGAAAGTGGTGTCCAAGTCACGTGTGACATGGGCTACCTCTGTGCCAATTTTAGTCTTCCTAGGCCTCTCTGTTCTTGACTTATAGGCCTGATGTACGTGACAGACAGACAGACATCAGATAGCACAATCGCTTAATGCCCTCACCTAGTATGGGCGGGGCATAATAACGTGCACCTTATGAAATGCTCGTAATATTATTGATATTTTTGCTGCAAAAGAATCAGCACACACACAACGTAAAATAAGCAATATTATTATCCACAATAATGATAGAAAGACGTTTCAGGCTTGTAAGGCTTGTAAATATGTGGACAAAAGTTTTGCATATTATCAACAGTGAACGTAATTTTCGTTGCACTGCACTGTTGCTACGGACGCCAATATCGTTGACGCCCCCGTACCACCAGGCGGCGACACCGTCCGCAAGATAAACATGGCGACAGCTTGAGTTTCCCAGCTTGTCTTAGAATATTTAATAGCTTAATAACTCAACTGCTTGCATTCAAGTAAGACATTACAAAACAAGATTTTTATACATAACTTGTAGTTATGTCACACTGTGATGTTGCTGATGGGAGAGGGTTAGGTTTAGGAACAGGTCACTATTAGAGTTAGGGTTGGTTTTGGCTTTTTCAGGTTTTTTGGTCTGCATTATTCCAAACTACTTCCCACATGCAGCATTACATTTAAAGAGGCAGAGACCAACAACTGAGACAATTTCTGCAAGAACTAGGGTTGTTAACGGTTAACCGGCTAACCGGTCCTTGAGCCAGGACCAGTCCCAAAACCTTGAGACTGGTTAACCGTTAAAATTAACAGGTAAAACAATACATACATCTAAAATGCTTAAGAAATGCCTTCTCACAATCAAATAAATCAGACTGCCTGTAAATGCTGCAATAACGATCTGTTTTGCCGCTTGTGGCCTCACATCATGCACCCCGGTCAGTGGCACGGCCCCGCAATAGCATTCCACGTTGACCAAGGATGCGGACTGCAGTGCAGGGCGATCACTTGTCGAACGGTGACGATGTGATGGCCGCCTCCGCCGAGCGGATGGATGGACAGCGGAAAACGCGGGCACACTGCTGCGATCGTCGACCGAGAGAAACGGGCAGAATGGAGCTGTGCAAAAAGGGCAGAGCGTGGTCGGGTGTGTGTGGGAGGCGGAGGGACGGGCAGATGTGCATGCGGGCGGGCATCGATGGTAAAATATTAATGACTGGTGGCGGCAATGGCGTGCAGCAGTCAGCCAGTCGCCGCAGCACGGTCAAATCTCACTGGCGAACTACGTGCCCGGAGCCCCGGTATAGTCGCCATCCACCGGTACCGGCTCACTCGCAGGCTCGCCCATCTGTCCCTTTACCCTTCCCCATTCCCTTCCGCCGCTTACACATAGTTAACCGGTCTTTTTCCTTACGGTTAACCGGTTTTAAAAAATCTGGCGGTCTTAACAACACTAGCAACAATAGTCATGGCCAATGTATACACAAGTGCAAGGGTGCTTGCTCAGTGCTGTAATGCAGTTGATAACTACAGATCGTCCTTGAAATTAAGATTGGCCATGTGCTCATGGGGCTGCCCCCATCCCACATGTTGACAAAGTCAACTCCTCATTAACAAGCATCTTGACACTGTCTAACAGCCGCAGCAGCTGCGAAAATGCTATTCTGGACTGTAATGACATTGGGTTATCAAACTATAATAAAACATTAAGTTTAAAACAGAAGTTTATACCTTAACAGATTAGGCAAGTTTGGTCCAACTAAGATATGGTGTATGACTATAAATCTGATATAACCGGAATTAGAAACAGAAGTTTGACTAGCTTGGATGACACTTCTGCATTGTACTTTAAGTGCACGTATTTGTTCCCCTGTACTTTGTGGTTAAATGTCTGATATATCCAAATTTGGAGATATGTTTGATTACCTTGGACATATTTCTGTATTCTAGTTAAGTGCACAGATCGTATTTTTCTTATATATGATGGGCATAGAAGCTACAGCCTTCTCCTATTTTCTACTTTGCTTTGCTTATTAAATAGTTATGCATGCTTGTTGTGATGACTTCGCACTAATGTACTGCATTTTTACTTTTTCTGTACCTCAAAAACTGAATCTGAAACTTGGCTTCAAGTTTGGATCATTTTTGACCCCATGTACAAACAACAAAACAATTTTTGACATGCAAACAGACTGTTAACATGCTAATTAATTTTTGAAAGATTTTTTAGTGTAAAAATGCAGTTCAAAATTATCAAAGTGGTTGCTACCAATGTATATACTCATAGCAGCAGAGCGAAGTGAGCCAAATTCGTTTTTGGTTGGGGCTTTGGCATGGACCTCGCTGGGGTAGCTCAGGACGTTTCATTCACCCGCTACATCCCAGAATTTTATATGAAACTAGGACTAAAATAACTACCCCATTAAAACTTATATTTATGCTTCCCTTAAACTAAAGGAATTGCCACATGATTCGGTTAATGCTAATATATCTGCTGTCTATAAAAAAGGAAAAAAGTCTGAACTATGCAACTACAGGCCAATTAGTCTTACAAGTATTCTGTGCAAAATAATGGAACAATTTATAAGGGATTATATAATTCAGCATTTTTTCACAACGATCTTTTTTAGCAAGAATCAGTTTGGTTTCTTAAAAGGCCGATCCACTATGTTACAGCTACTGCATATTATGGAGGAATGGACAGCCGCACTAGAAAAAGGGGGACAGATTAACACAATTTATGCTGATTTTGAAAAGGCCTTTGATAAGGTACCACATCATTTATTATTTTAAAAAATTGCAGTTATAATCTTAACGTAAATGTTATCTAATGGATTAGATCATTCCTCTGTTATCGAAAACAAAGAGTTAAAATAAATGGTTGCTGCTCTGAATGGACAGATGTCATTAGCGGGATTCCACAAGGCACTATTCTTGGCCCGGTTCTATTCATAATTTATATAAATGACTTACCAGAAATTTGTGAAGAATTTGCTCGTATCTACCTTTTTGCAGATGATGCAAAGCTGTTTAAGCATGTCATCTGCAATGAAGACCATAAAGCTTTGCAGTTAGGACTGAATGCTTTGCAAGATTGGTCCAATAAATAGTTATTAAAGTTGAACATCCTTAAATGCAAAACAGTTTTCTTTGGACGAAACATAAATAAAAATTATACCTACTTTGTACAAAGTACACAGTTAGAAAGACTTGAACACATGAAAGATCTAGGAGTGATATTCGATAGCAAATTAAACTTTGTGCAGCACTGCAAAGAAAAGATTAATACTGCTTATTCATATTTAGGAATTATTAAGAGAAATTTCATATATTTAGATGAAGATGCTTTTGTTATGCTTTATAAGAGCTTGGTAAGATCCCATTTAGAATATGCAAATTCAGTATGGAATAGGGATGCACCGATAATCGGCATCGGCCGATTATCGGCCGTTTTGCCGATAATCGGTATCGGCCGATTATTACGTCGCTATCGGCCGATTATCGTTTACAGTTGGTAAGTACAAGAAACATGAAGTGAGCAGACTGCGGCGCGTGGAGAGTAGACTGAGGACGCAGTTTCCCGTTTCACGGCGCCTCAAGTTCAACTGCCGCCGAGTCACGACGTTG
>Ga0049107_10000258_pt1 | contig 14687 bp, 12 predicted proteins | sample WorMetilPIANOSA1_FD_61187 | JGI IMG/M metagenome (GOLD analysis project Ga0049107, IMG submission 61187) | Marine gutless worms symbiont microbial communities from Max Planck institute for Marine Microbiology, Germany - Olavius ilvae PIANOSA.1 | ecosystem: Host-associated > Annelida > Digestive...
TTCGACAGAGGTCGTGCCATGCATGCTGGCCTCCTCATCCAGCACACATCTTGAATCAGAACCTCGCCCGCGCGGAAACCCCAAAATGATTCCGCCTACGGGAATCCCGCTCTAGGGGCCCGCGGGCGTTCGAACTCACAGGCCTCGCTGGAGCCCGCGCCGTGCTGGCGCCAATCGGCAGCTAAGGCAGCACGTCGTCGCAGCCCCCGACCACCGCCGGCACGGCGCAGACGGGCGGGCCATGGCCGTTCCAGTCCTGGCGGCCGATGCAGATCGGGCCGAGTTGGAACGCGCAGCTGAAGAAACTCTCGCACTGGCGGGCGCACAACAGGCCGTCGCTGCACTGGGCCGTGCTGAGGCAGTCGTCGCCGACGTCGCCGGGCGGGACGCACTCGCGATAGAACACGTCGGTGGCGACGTCGCGCTCGATGTCGTTCGGAAAGCGCACATAGGCGGTGTTGACGCGCGGCTGCAGGAACTGGCCGACGCGGGCGCACTGCAGCCGGTTCGCGGCTTCGATCGTCACCGTCGTCGGCCCGGACGGCAACGGCGCCATCTCGCAGATCACGTCGCGTCCGTCGATGCGGCAGCCGTCGCCGGTGACCGCGGTCGCCTGGAACGGCAGCGGCGGCCGGTCTGTGATCTCGATCGGCCCCGGGATCGGCGCGCCGGGATTGTCGATCTCGATGCGGAATTCGGTGGTTCCGCCGGGCTCGACGAACGGCGGGTCGACGGTCTTGGCGAGGATGACCTGGGCCGGGTCGCCCGGATCGCAGTGGCGCAGGATCAGCACGTCGGCGCCGCCGGCGCGCGCCGCCTGGGGCGCGCCGGGCAGCGGGAAATCGAAGCTGTCAGACCAGGTCTCCAGGCCCAGGAAAACGCAGCGGTCGTCATCGAGCGCCAGCCGATAGCCGCGGTCCAAATCGGGGCCGCCGAGATACGTGAAACTGATCAGCGTGCCGCCGGGATCGAGCTGGGCGTAGAAGCCATCGCGCTCGCCGTTGTAGGTCGGGTCGAGCGCGTCGCCGACGGCCAGCGGGCTCATCCCGGTGTCGCCGATGACGTGGGCGATGCCGAGGTCGTCGACGGCGATGTCAGAGCCGCGGGCCTGGGGCGAGCCGTAGTCGAGGCGGTACAGCACCGCCGAGCCGGAGCGGTTGAGGCGCACGACGAACGCCCGGGTGGAGACGCCGCTCAGTACGACGGTGCCAGTGAGGTAGACGGTCATGGCGCCGTCGACCGCGACGCCAGTGCCGAAGTCGGCCAGCGGCTCGCCCAGGAAGGTGACGAAGTCGTAATCCAACCCGTCCCGGCGCACCCGGGCGGCGAACGTGTCGAGGCAATCGCGGGGGTGATAGTAGTTGCCGCACACTTGGCCGCTGACTTCGTCCAACGTGTGACCCGACAGCGCCCGGTCGGTGACCGGCAGGTCGTAGGACTCCGCCAGACCGGTAATCACGGCGACGCCGCCCTGAACCGCGATGGCCGTGCCGGTATCCTGGAACGAGCCGCCCAGCAGATTGAAGTAGACGAGGTCGGCGAGGGTCGGGTCGAACTTGGCGACGAAAGCGTCGTTGAAACCGGCCAGCTCGGTCTGGGACGCGCCCGCGCTGGGGATCGCCGGGTCGATCACGGCGTCCAGGCCGCCGGTCTGGCCGGTGAGATAGAGGCCGGGCTGGTAACCCGGTCCCGACGCATCGTCGAACGCGCAGGCCAGGACCGTCGTCGCGCTTGACGGCTTCAGGAACGTGGTCGTCGTCAAGTCCCCGCCGGCGTCGAGGCGGGTCACAAAGCCGCGGATCCGGTTGTCATCCTGGCGCAGGTCGTAGGCCGGGCCGCCGACCGGGAAGTCGAGGCTCTGGGTACGGCCGCAGAGATTAGGTCTGACCCCGGCCGCCGGCGGCGATGCCGAAAGCGTCGTCGTTGAAGCTGCCGCCGACATAAGTCACGAAGTCGAAGCGCGCTCCCGCCGGGTCGTCGGCGTCGAGCCGTGCCGCGAACGCGTTGCTGCCAGGCGGCGGGATTGCACCCGCTGCCGCGGGCAGATCGGCCGACATGGTGGTGCCGCCGATCAGCAGCCGGCCCTCGGCATCGCGGTCGAGGTCGAGGCGCGGCAGCTTGAAGGCATTGATGGCGTGAAAGCCGTGGCGGATGGCTTCGCCCCCGGTACCGCCGAAATAGGTACCGAAGTCGATCTCCGGGTCGATGACGACGGTGGCGCCCGGTTGCGGCCGGCCGATGACGAAACCGACCGTGTCGCCGCTGAGCATGCGGAAGCGCCCTGGTAACAGCCGCTCGCGCCCGTTCAGGTGCTCGCTGACGCGTGGGCCGTGGTGGACGATGCGGCCGCCATTGGGCAGCTCGACGACCAGCCGGCCGCCGTCGTCCAGGCTGACGGCCCGGGCGCCGGTGAAACGCATGCGGATGCGCCCCGCGCCGCGGCCCTGGCGCAGCACCCAGTGATAGGCCAGCCGACCCCGATGGCTGTTCACGTACAAGTCCGTGCCACGGTAGACGTTGGCGTAGCGCACCGTGGCGTGCAGCGGCACGTCGCGCTGCCAGCCGGCGGCGGCGTTGCCGAGGAACAGATTGGCCGTCGTGACGGCCTTGCCGACCGGTGCGATCACGGCCCGCTCGCTGGCGCCGACGAACTGCATGTGCAGCGCAATCGCCGGCGGCGGCTCGGATGGCGCTGGCGGCTCGGTCGGGCGGGCGTCCGCGCCGTCGGGCGCGGCCTCGGAAATGCCGGCCAGCACCGTGACCAAGCCCGTCGGCGTCAGGAAGACGTTGTAGCCGGGCCGGCGCACGACGAATCGTGCGCGCTTGTCGGCCTGGCCGCGGTTCACCTCGAACAGAAACGGCAGCGTCGTTCCCGACAGCGACAGCGGCTCGCCGGGCGGCGCCAGCGGCCCGCCGGTCACCTCCGTCGGCACGGGCGGCACGTCATGTGCGAGGGCGGGGGCCGGCACGTGCGCCAGCACCGCCAACCCAAACGCCGCCAGGCTGGCGCTTCGACCAATCGTCCGCATAACGGTGTCCCCCCTGCGGTAAGTGTAACCGCGGCAGGCGGGACTCCAGAAGGACGTTTTGCAATTTTGGCGCGAGACGACCGCGCCGGGTCGGTTTGGCGTGCGGCTACTCCGCCGCGAGCACCGGCCGGGCCGGTTGACGGCTGCGGCGGTCGGCGCCGCGCCAGCCGGTCGACGACTGCGCACCGGGGCGCGAGCCGCTCTCGTGGTCGTGCTCGCGGATGAAGGCCTTGACGACGGGGGCGATCTCGCTGCGCCACTTGCGGCCGTTGAAGATGCCGTAGTGACCGACGCCACGCTGCAGGTGGTAGCGCTTCATGGCGTCCGGCACGTTGGGGGTGAGGTCCAGCGCCGCCTTGGTTTGGCCGACGCCGGAGATGTCGTCCAGCTCGCCCTCGACGCACAAGATCGCGCTGCGCGAGATCTGGTCCGGCAGCACCGGGTGCCAGCGCGTCACCATCTCGCCCTTGGGTAGCGCGTGATCCTGGAACACGGTCTTGACGGTCTGCAGGTAGAACTCCGCCGGCAGGTCCATGACCGCGCGGTACTCCTCGTAGAACGAGCGCTTCTTCGCCGCCTCCTCCTCGTCGCCCTGGACGAGATGCTCGAACAGCTCGTTGTAGGACGCCATGTGCCGCTCGAAATTCATCGCGATGAAGTTTGTCAGCTGGATGAAGCCGGGATAGACGCGGCGCCCGGCACTCGGATAGGGCGGCGGCACCTCGGCGACAACGTTGCGCTCGAACCACTCGATCGGGTTGTCGGCGGCCAGCTTGTTGACCTGGGTCGCCGACTTGCGGGTGTCGATCGGCCCGCCCATCAGCGTTATCGAGGCCGGCACGCACAGGTCGCCCCAGCCCGACATCACCGACACCGCCGCCATCACCGGCACCGACGGCTGGCAGACAGCAATCACGTGGGTGTTCGGCCCCAGCACGTGCAGGAAGTCGATGACGTAGTCGACGTAGTCGTCGAGATTGAAGCGGTCCTGCGCCAGCGGGATGTGGCGGCAGTCCTGCCAGTCGGTGACGTAGACGTCGTGGTCCGGCAGCAGCGCCTCGATCGTGCCGCGCAGCAGCGTCGCGAAATGGCCCGAGAGGGGGGCGACGACCAGCACGCGCGGGTCCTGGCGGCCGGTGTCGCGGCGGAAGTGCACCAGGTGGCAGTAGGTGCGGTGGATCATCGCTTCGGGTACGACCGCGGTCTCGACGCCGTCGACGACCGTGCGGTCCAGGCGCCACTCGGGCTTCTCGAATTGGCGGGTCAGGTGCTCGAACATCTCGGCCGAGGACGACACCATGCGCGCGAACGGCGTGTGCGCCCACGGATTGAACGGGTTGCGCAGGGCGAACATGGTCTGCTCGGCCATCGCCCGGGCCGGCAGCATCGCCAGGCGCTGCATCTCGTGCAGGTAGTAAAGCATGGCGCACTCCCGCGCCTCCCGCCGGCCGGGGCCGGCAGGTCGCAGTCTCGTTCATCTTGGTTAGGGCGGGGTTAACGGGGTCGGACGACGCAGCCGGTTGCGCCCGTCAGTCGCCGTGTCGCCGCAATGAGGTCACCTGCTCGCCCTAGTCGTGCGCTACCGACGCATCGCGATCCGCAGTCGCCGGCGGCAGGTGCGGCGCCACTGGGGAGGATGCGGGAATGCTGAGAATGGTTCTGCCGGCGGTCGCCGGCTTGTTGCTGGTCGCGGCGTGCGCGAACGTGACGCCGCTTGAGTCCGGCAAGTCCTATCTCGAAGGCTACCGGCCCGCGGCGCCGTCGGCGGCCCGGTCCGCGTTCGACGGCACCGGCGACGACCGCGTCGCCATCGACGCCGACGTCTACGCGGCCGCCATGGCGGACCCGGACCTGACTTTCCCGGCCCGTCTCGGCCTGGTGCGCATCGTCAGGGGCCGCGTGGCGCCGCTGAGCCAGGACGAGATCGACCTCTGGGTCGAGCTGGCCGACACGCTGGGCCCCGACTTCGGCGAATTCGTGCCGATCTCGCCCTTCGTCGCCGGCATTGTGCGCGGCGGTGTGCGGACCACCCGCGACTGCCACTGGTACAGCAACTGTCGCGCCGGCGCGGCGGTCAAGGAGGTGCGGCTGGCGGCGGCGCGCCAGCGCGTCGACGCCGTGCTGGTCTACGAGGTGCTCGGCAGCGCCGACGACCACAGCACCCCGCTCAGCCTCGCGGACCTGACGATCGTCGGCGCCTTCCTGATCCCCAGCCGCGTGCTCAAGGCCGGCGCCGTGGCCAGCGCCATCCTCATCGACGTGCGCACGGGCTTCGTCTACGGCACCGCGCGGGGCCAGGCGGACAAGCGCGGCCTGTCGACGCGCGTCGGCGCCTCGGGCCGGACCGACAAATTGCAGGCGCGCACCGAGACGGCAGCCGTCGCTGCGCTGACGACGAACGTCGAGGTCATGGCGCGCGAACTCTACCGCAGGATCGAGACGCACCGCTAAGGCGGAGCCGGCAGCCGCCGGCGGGAGTCTGCCCTAACGCAGCGTCGCATCGAAGAAGGCGACGACTTTCGACAGGTACGCGTCGCGCGTGGGTGACGGTTCCGTCATTTCGCAGCGCGTCGGCAGCATGCGAACGCCCTCCGTGTGGCCACCTGGGATGACCCACAACTCGTCGACGGGATTGCTTGAGGCGGCCTCCAGCCGGCGCCCGTGCTCGACTGGGATTATGTCGTCGTCTTCGCCATGGATGAAAAGGATCGGCCGCGGTGCGATGGCCGAGACCGCCCGCTCCGGGGGTATCGCATCGAGGTCGAGCCCGTAGCGCAGCCGTGCGATCAAGACGATGCCGGGGCGCATGAACCGCACGGCCCATGCCGGAATACCCGTCTGCCGCACGATTTCCGCGTCCATGACGTCGCGCGCGTCGGCGAAGGCGCTGTCCGCCACTACGGCGCCGATCTCTGGAATGCTCGCGGCGGCCAGGAGGGCGGTGGCGGCGCCGTAGGACACCCCGTGAACGCCGATCCGGCCGGCCTTGAAGTCCCGCCCGAGAAGCAGATCCACCGCCGCGCGCACGTCACGTCGCTCGTCCCAGCCCAGGCCCAGACGCTCGCCGCCCGAGCGTCCGTGTCCCCTGAAGTCGAAGACGAGAACGGTGAAATCGGCCGCGACATACTCCCCGGCGATGTCTTGTAGGGCGCCGGTCCAAGAATTGCAGCCGAGACCGTGCAGCAGCACGACGGCCCTGTCGGGCGCCGCGGCGATCAGCCAGCCGGCGAGCGGAATCCGGTCATCGGCGCTTTCGAAGCGGACATCCTCGGCGACGAGCCCGGCGTCGGCGGGCGTTTGGTCCGGCGGGTTGCGGATCGGCTCGAGGCTAGACGAGACGACGAAGTCACAGAGTGCGAAATACAACACGCACGCGACGACAACGGCCGCCGCGATAGTCGTCAAGCCGAACCACGACCTGGTCACGGCCCTCTCCTTCAGCCCGCAAGTCGATCGCCCGCCAGTCGGTCGAGCGCCCACCCTGCACCAGCCGCAGCGAGGTATCCCGCTCGCGGTCGGTGGCGGGTGGGTCGTCCCGCTCCGCCAGCCAAACCAGCAGGCTGCCCAGAGCCAGCGCGCCGATCGGCACCAGCGCAACGAACAGGAAGCCCGACAGCGGGTCAACCATGCCGAAGGATTCCGCAAACCAGTCTTCAAATCCGAAGAACATTGCCCGACCCTCCCACGGTCCGGATCCACCCGTACCCCGGGCGGACCGGACAAAAAATGAGCAGTGCTTAATTTATGTAGCTTGTTTCTGAGCACTGATCAATACAAAAATGAGCCCTGCTCAAAAAACAATCGGGGACGCCACATGGGACGACGGTCGGATCACACGCGCGAGGAGCTCCATGACATGGCGCTGGCGGCGGCGCGTGGCATCGTCAAGAAGGACGGCCTGCGCGGTCTGACGGCACGCGGCGTGGCCCGCGAGATCGGCTATTCAATCGGCACGATCTACAATGTCTTCGAGGACCTGGACGATTTAATCATCCATTTGAACGCCACGACGCTCGACCAGTTGTATGAGATGGCCACGTCAGCGCCGGTCGAGAAGGACCCGGAAGCTGCCCTTCGCACCTATGCGCAGCGCTACATTGCGTTCACGAGCGACAACCAGCGGCTCTGGAATGCGATGATCGAGTATCAGCGGCCGGAGCACCAAGTACGGCCCGCCTGGTACGATGCGAAAGTGATGCGGCTGCTGTCGCTCTTGGAAGAGACGGTGGCACCCTTCTTCGGGCCGGACGAGGAGACGCTTCGCCTCCACAATGCCCGCGTGCTGTGGAGTTCGATGCACGGCATCTGCTCACTGGCCCAAAGAGGGGGTTTGCACCCGACGGAAAGCGCGGTGGGGTTGGCCGATACCCTGATCACCCACTATCTGGCGGGGCTGCAGAAACGGCGGCCGGCGCCGCCACGCCCACGCAAGGCGGCCGGCCGAGGCAAGAGCAAGCGCAAACGCCCGCGTTGACCGAGGGCGCATACCGCAGCCGGCAAGCGCGCCAGGACCGCTACAGTCCCCGCTTCTGCTCCTCGCCGCGGATCGCCTCGGCGTCGTTGCGGTTCCGGTCCAGGTAGCGCACCGACCGCCCGTCGACGCTGCGCACGAAGCCGCGCACGAAGTCGCCGTCCGCGCAGACGCCCTCGAACATGGCGCCGGTCCGGAAACGGAAGGCGCATGGGCCGTGCCAGACCGCCTCGCCGGTCGCCGGCTGGGTCGTCACATGTCCGACGTACGTCCCGCCGTCGTAGCCGATGGCGAGCCTTCCGTCGTTCAGGGCGCGCTGCGTACCCGGTTCCTGATGGTCAAACCGGTCGGCCTCGCCGGCAAGTGCCGCGCTCGAAGGCAGGACAGACAATATCACCATCGTCCAACACCAGGCCCAGATCCGCATGGCACGCTCCGTCGAATACCGTGACGAGAGCGACAGCGTGCCAGGGCGGCGTCATACAGCTGTCCAGGCCGGCGTTAGAAGTGCGTTAGAAACGCAGAGAGTTGTCCGCCCCCCGGGCAATTGAGCGCTATAGTGGTGCGGCATGGGGACTGTGACCGCCATGGCGACCCTGCATCTCCAGCTGCTCGGGGCGTTCGAGGCCCGGCTCGACGACGGCCCGGCGCGGCTGGTCTCGGCCCGCAAGGCGCAGGCCCTGTTGGCCTACCTCGCCATGAACCCGGGCCGACCGCACCCGCGCCAGCGGCTCGCCGATCTGCTGTGGGGGCTGAGCGGCGACGCCCACGCCAGGAACTCCCTGCGCCAGACCCTGTTCGTGATACGCCGGGAGTTGGACGGCTTCGCGGGGCTGGTCGCCCGCGGCGATGACCTTTCGCTCGATCCCCGCGCCTATCGGTCCGACGTTCTCGACCTCGAACGCCTGGCCGAGGACAACGCGGTGCCGGCCACGGGGGAATTGCTCGACGGGCTAACGCTTCGCGAACCGGCCTTTCAGGAATGGCTCGAGGCGGAACGGCGGCGCTGCCGCGACCTCGTGCAAATGGTCCTGCTCGCCCGGCTCAGCCACCTGGAGGAACAGGGCGCGGTGGCGCCTGCGATCGAAGCAGCGCGGCGCCTCCTGGCGCTCGACCCGTTGCAGGAAGACGTCCACCGCGCCCTGATCCGCCTCTACGTCTCTCAGGGCCGCCACGGCGACGCCGCGCGGCAATATGAGCACTGCCGCGAGATCCTGCGACAGGAGTTTGGCATCCGGCCAGCGCCGGCGACACGACAGGTCTTGGGCATCATCGAGACCGGCGGGCGCGCGATCGGCGCTCCGGCCGGTCCCCCCGAGGGACCCGCCACGGTCGTCGCGGTCGCCCCGTTCACCTGCGAGACCGATGAACGGAAGCTCACCGACTATGCCGCGCGCCTGTTGGAAGACACCACCGCGAACCTGACCGCCTGGCGCCTCTTCCCCGTCATCAGCCGACGTGCCGTGCTGGCGGCGACGGACGCCGCTGACTGGCACCGGGCCATCCGCGACCTGGGCGCGAGCCACATCGTCGACGGCACCGTACGACGGATCGGCGGTCGGCTCCGCGTGACGGTGGCGCTGGTCGACGCCGCGACCGGGCGCAATGCGTGGTCGTCACGGTTCGACGATCGTCTTGACGGTCGGGACGAGATCGCCAATCGCATCGCCGGTACCGTCGCGTCCACGCTCGAGCAGATCGAGTTGCTGCGGCCGACGCCGGATGTCGAGCCCGTCGACGCCTGGGGATTCTGGCGACGCGGCAAGCTGCTGCTGACTAGATCCACCAAAGAGGCCAACACCGCCGCGCGCGCGATGTTCGAGCGCGCCATCGACCTGGACCCGACGTTCGTCCGCGCCCACGCCGGTTTGGCCTGGACCTACTGCGCCGACCATACCCAGGCCTATGTCGAGGATCGGGCTCTCGCCTATGAGCACTGCGCCGCCGCCGCGCGCCGCGCGATCGATCTCGACGCCTCGGAATCCGAAGCACGCGCCACCCTTTCGGCCACCCTGCGCGGTGCCGGTGATTTCGACCTGGCGATCATGGAGCTGGAACGCGCCGTCGCGCTCAATCCCAGCGATGGACACGTGCTTGGCGTGCTCGGGCACACCCTGGACGCGATCGGGCGGCCTGCGGATGGCCTCGTGCTCATACGGCACGGTCTCGACCTGGGTCTCCAGGGCCATGACCGCGCCGCCGCCCTCTGGCAGGTGGCCCGGGCCGCGCTCAACGCGCGCGACAATGGCGCTGCGGTCGATGCCGCGCGCCGGTCAATTCATTGCCACTGGACACACCCGCAACCCTATCTCCACTTGGCGTCAAGCCTGGGTCACCTGGGCAAGCGCCGCGAGGCCCGCGCGGCGTTGCAGGCCTGCGAGGACATCAGCCCGGGATTTTCAAGGCTGCACGATCCCTGCTACGCGAAGCGGTCCGACCAAGAACACTATTTCGACGTTCTGTGCGCGGCCGGGTGGTAGCCCGAGCTCGGCGTGGCGCGCCGCGTGGGCTACGGACTCCGTCAAGAATGCGCAAGCACATGTGTTGGCTGGGGCGCCAGGGATCGAACCTGGGATCACGGGACCAAAGCCCGTTGCCTTACCACTTGGCTACGCCCCACCAGGCGCGCCTTAGATAGCCGCGACCGCGGCCGCCGGCAAGCCGCGAGGCGTCAGTCCTGGCTGGCGCGCGGGGTCCCGTCGCGGCGCAGCGCCGCGCGGTCCGCCGCCACCATCTCCGCGACCAGCGCGTCGAAACCTGTCGTGTGGCGCCAGCCCAAGACGCGGCGCGCCTTCGACGCGTCGCCCTGCAGCAGGTCGACCTCGGTGGGCCGAAAATACCGCGGGTCGACCTCGACCAGCACGTCGCCGCTCGCGGCATCGACGCCGACCTCCTCGATCCCTCTGCCGCGCCACTCGATCGTGCGGCCGGTCTCGGCGAAGGCGCGCTCGACGAAGGCGCGCACGCTGTAGGTCTCGCCCGTCGCCAGCACGTAGTCGTCGGCCGTGTCCTGCTGCAGCATCCGCCACATGCCCTCGACGTAGTCGCGCGCGTGGCCCCAGTCGCGCCGGGCGTCCAGGTTGCCGAGGTAGAGCCTGTCCTGGAGCCCCAGCTCGATCGCCGCCACGGCGCGGGTGATCTTGCGGGTGACGAAGGTCTCGCCGCGGATCGGGCTCTCGTGGTTGAACAGGATGCCGTTCGAGGCGTGGAAGCCGTACGCCTCGCGGTAGTTCACCGTGATCCAGTACGCATACAGCTTGGCCGCGCCGTACGGGCTGCGCGGCCGAAACGGCGTGGTCTCGTTCTGCGGGGTCTCGACCGCCTGGCCGTACAGCTCCGACGTCGAGGCCTGGTAGAACCGCGCCGTCTCGCCCAGGCCCAGGATGCGCATTGCCTCGAGCAAGCGCATCGCACCCAGCGCGTCGGCGTTTGCGGTGTACTCTGGCGTTTCGAAGCTGACCTGTACGTGGCTCTGGGCCGCCAAGTTGTAGATCTCCGTCGGCCGCACTTCCTGCACGATGCGGATCAGGTTCGTCGCGTCGGTCATGTCGCCGTAGTGCAAGCGGAAGCGCACGTCGGCCTCGTGCGGGTCCTGGTACAGGTGGTCGACCCGGCCCGTGTTCAGCGACGACGAACGGCGCTTGAGGCCGTGCACCTGGTAGCCCTTGTCGAGCAGCAGTTCGGCCAAGTAGGCGCCGTCCTGGCCGGTGGTGCCGGTGATGAGGGCGATACGGTCGGCCATCGGGACTCCCTGACTGCGCGGGCGGCGCCGCGGCGCGCCGGTTAACAGGGCCGGCGGGCGGCGACTATACTGGCGGCGCGAAAGCGCGCACAAGCGCGGGCGCCGACAGCAGGGGACGGTCCGGCGGCGATGACCAAGCGCAACATGCCCTGGAGTCTGAAGGGCGTCTCCCTGGAGGCGCGCGACGCCGCGCGCGCCGCGGCCCAGCGCGAGGGCCTGACCATCGGCGCCTGGCTGGACCGCGCCATCCGCACGGCGGCGTCGCACACCACGGGCGCCACTGTCGTCGCCACGGAGGCCGCACCGGTAGTGCCGGCACCGCCAGCGCCGGATCCGGAGCAGCCTCCGGCCGCCCCCCGGTCGAGTCAAAGGACGCACCCGAGGGCGCGGCCACTGGCGGCGTCGAGGCGGCACTACTGCGCCTGGAACGGCACCTCGCGGCCAACGACGAGCGCGCCGCCGCGGCGCTGGCACCGCTCGAGCGCAGCGTCGGCAGCCTGCTCGACCGGGTCGAGGCGGTCGAGCGGCGCCTGGCCGAAGACGAGCCGGGCGCATGAATTCGATTCGGTCATACGCGCGACCGGTATGCCCCGCCGAAGACTAACGGACGTTTGATTTCCCAGTACGTCGCGCAGGTATGACTTTTGTTCGGGTTTGCCCCTGATCCTGATACTTATTTACATCGCCGAATCGGCCCTATAGCTTGACCTTCGCAACGACTGCACCGGTGCGACGACAAGGTATGACGCGAACTTCTCCTTGGAGCGTAAAGGGAGTCGACCCCGAAGCCAGGGAGGCGGCAAAGATTGCGGCCCGGCGGGCCGGGGTTCCTGTCGGCCGTTGGCTCAACCAGACCATCCTGTCGGTCGCCGCGACCGAGTTGAAGGGCGGCGCCCGTCCAGATCCGGCCATGGACGGCCAGCGCGCCAACGGCTGGACCGCCGCCAGCGAAGCCGCCCCGAGCTACGACACCTATCGCCAGCCGCCGCCCGGCAACGGCGGCTTCGGCGCCGCGCCGCCGGGGGCCGCGCCGCCGCCGGCGCTGACGCCCGAGGCGGTGTTCGAGAGCATCCAGAAGCTGAGCAACCGCATCGAACAGGCCGACCAGCGCACCGCCGAAACGATCAAGCCGCTGGCCGAGCGGGTCGAACGCCTGTCCGAGCAGATGCAGGAGGTCAAGACGTCCAGCGGCATCTCCTCGGCCCCGGTCGAGCGCGCCATAATGCGCATGGCGGAACGGATGGACCGGCTGGAAGGCACGCCGGGCTCGCGGCGCGACCACAGCCGGCCGGCCGCCGACGCCGGCGAGGAGCGGCCCAGCCAGACGTCGCAGGACAGCGGCGGTCTGCTGCACCGCCTGTTCGGCCGTGACTGAGCGGGCCGTGACTGGGCCGGGCGGCCGACAGCGCCGGGCCGGCGCTCGACGCAACCGGAAGCGCTGATATGGCCAAGTTGCCGCCATGGACGGTGAAGGGCGTCAGCGACGACGCCCGCGGCGCCGCGCGCGAGTCGGCACAGCACGCCGGCATGACCATCGGCGCCTGGGTCGACCACGCCATCCTGGCCGCGGCCGCCGGCGAAGCTTCGACCGCCGCGGACGCCACGGCGGCCGCCCGGCCGACCGCGCTGTGGTTCGAGCGCGCCGCGCCCGGCGCGCGCCCGGTGCCGGCCGGACCGCAGCCGCAGAGCCAACCCGCCGAGGCGCGGCCGCCCGTGTCGCGGCCACCGGACGCCGTCGCCTCGGCCATCGAAGGGCTGAGCGCGCGCATCGCCGACAGCGACGAACGCCTGGACCGGATGGTGACGCCGCTGATGCGCGCCGTCGCGACGCTGGAGCAGCGCCTGGGCACCATCGACGCCCGGGTCCAACAAGAAACTCCGAGAGCCCCGGCAGAACCGGTGGCGGCTGCCGCGACGGTCGTCGCCGCCGACGAGACGACCGACTTCGCCGCGATCCCGCGCCGCGATGTCGCGCCCGAACCGGCGCCGGCGGCCGACACGCCGGTGGACGACGTGTTCAAGCAGCCGCCAGCCGTCGACGCGTCGGCGGACGAAGAGCCTGAAAGCGCGCGGGCCAACGCGCCGCCGGTCGTGCAACCCGAAGAACATCTCCCAGAAGCGCCGCCGGTCGAGGAACCTGATGAGCCGCGCGCCGAAGTTCCACTCGACGACCATGCCTGGACGACGCCTGCCCCGACCGACGAACCCGACCGCGCCGACGCTGCCGCCGCGCCGACCTGGAACGGGCCGCACTTGGTCGAGGACACCGCCGGTGCCGCGGTCGAAGAGGATCCGTACGACGCGGCGATCGCCGCGCACCACCGGCCGCGGTTGGTCGGCGTGGAAGCGCCCGAACCGGGACCGGCGGACGTTGCGGAGACCGACGTCCCGGCGGCCGACGGGGCTGAGACAGTTCCGCCCGTCGATCTGCTGGCGCCGGCCGCGCCCGTGCCGCCGGTCATCGTCCGGCGCCCGCGTCGGCGACGCCTAGTGCGGCGGTTGCTGACCGTCTGCCTCGTCGTCTCGCTGGTGGCGCTCGGCGGCTTCGCCTTCCTGGCGTTCGAGAGCGAGCAGCCGCCCGAGGTCGTGCTATCGCAGCTGCAGGCGCGCGCCAAGGCCGAGGGGCTGGCCGCGATCGCACGGTTCAACGCCATGATCGCGCGGGCGACCAGCGACGCCGCGACGCCCGAACAGACGGAGCCGGCCGAACGCGCGACCGAGCAGCCGATCACCGCGGCGCCGCCGCCCGCGCCGGCCAGTCCGCCGACACCGAGCGAGCCGCCGAGCGAGCCGCCGGCCGAGAACGTCGCCGCGCCGGCGCCCGCCCCGGAACCGCCGGCGCCGCCACCGGCAGAGACGCCCGCCCCGCCACCGGCGGAGACGCCAGCCCCGCCACCGGCGGAGACGCCCACCGCGGCGGCCCCGGCGCCCGCGCCCGCTCCCGCCCCCGTGGCTCCCGAGGACCCGCTGGCCGGGCGCCTGAAGGCGGCCGAGGCAGGCGACCCCGGCGCCCAGTACGCCCTGGCGGTGCAGTATCTGACCGCCGAGGGCGTGCCGCGCGACTACGGCAAGGCGGCGCGCTGGCTGGAGGCGGCGGCGGTCAACGGCCTGGCCCCGGCCCAGTACAATCTCGGCGTGCTCTTCGACCGCGGGCTGGGCGTCGAACAGGACGACGTGCAGGCGCTGATCTGGTTCCACAGCGCCGCCGAGCAGAACCACCCGCGCGCACAGATGGCGCTGGCGGTCGCCTATGCCGAGGGCAAAGGCATCCCGCGCAACAATGCCGAGGCGGCGATCTGGTTCGGCCGCGCCGCCGAACTGGGCGAAGCCGATGCCCAGCTAGAGCGTGATCGTTTTAGGCGGAAGCGTAGCCGGCGTTTGCGAAGAAGGCGGCGCATTGGGTTGGCGGGAAGCGGTCGATGATGCGGGCTATGGCGGCGTGGAG
>Ga0049107_10000259_pt1 | contig 14684 bp, 6 predicted proteins | sample WorMetilPIANOSA1_FD_61187 | JGI IMG/M metagenome (GOLD analysis project Ga0049107, IMG submission 61187) | Marine gutless worms symbiont microbial communities from Max Planck institute for Marine Microbiology, Germany - Olavius ilvae PIANOSA.1 | ecosystem: Host-associated > Annelida > Digestive...
AGCAGATACACAAGAATTAAAAACAACCTTGGCATTATGCCAAATCGTATCACAACTTGGCAGCCCAAGCACCAACAACATGTTAGTGACACTATCATATTTTCTATATCCGAAGAATGCAAATAATCGCAAATTTTCCACACAACCGTGTATTTAACGCCCCCACTGAAGGAGTTCCCTTGTATTTGGACATCGGCGCGCGGAGTCAAAAAACTAGAATGATGTGGCTACAGGGCCGAGAAAGAAGTTTGAAGATATCTTCAACCGTCTGTATGGACACAATACACGAACGTCACAGACCATAGGCGTAGCCAGGATTAAAAATTGGGGTGGCCAAAAATGGACGAGTGAAGTGAATGACCAATAAAACATATTCTGGATTTATATATATGGTTTTGACCGCGCGACGCTATGCGTAAGCGCGGTCTTTGCTGTGGCCCGGTGTCCGTCCGTCACGTTGGTGTATTGTATCCAGACGGTTGAAGATATCGTCAAACTTCTTTATCGGCCCGGTAGCCCCATCGCTCTAGTTTTTCGACCCCATGCGCATATACCCAATTCCCAGGGGAACCCCTTCAGCGGGGGCGCAAAATACAAAGGTCAAAGGGAGAAAATTTTGCGACTTTCGACGGAAATCGCCGTCTATCTCAGAAACGGTACGAGATAGGCCCATGGTTGCTATGCAGCGTTAATAGGAAATCACATGCGCTCTATCGAATGGTGACATTTTCAATGACATTGACGGACCCCTAACCCGGTTTTCACGGTTACGGCATATTTGAAGTCGAATATCTCAAAAACGGTGCGTATTAGGGACAAGTTAGGAAACCATGCCCAGTCTATTGAATGGTACCATCACAGTTAATGACCTTGATTAACACTTGACTGGGATTTCAATGTCTCGATTTTTTAGACATTGAATATCTCAGAAACGACATGAGATAAAGCCATAGTTACTACAGAACGTCAATAGGAAGTCATATGCGTTCTATCGAATGGTGACATTTTCAATGAGCTTGACGGACCCCTAGCCCGATTTTCAAGGTCACGTCATATTTGAAGTCGAATATCTCAAAAACTTAGGGACAAAGTTACTTCCAAGACGGAAGTAATGTGGCTAGGCTCTTATCAGCAACTTAAGCATGTCGACATCGATGACATTCCAATACTGTCGATGCAAGTTAAAATCGCTGAAACCGTTCGTGACCTTAGAGTTGTCCTCGACAGCCAGCTGTCACTGACGTCACATGTTGCTGCGCTTTGTCGTGCTGGATTCTTTCACCTCCGACAACTACGTCCAGCTGTTCGATCAATGACAATTGACAACCACCGTCGCCAAAACAGCAGCTGGACTACTGCAACTCCATGCTGTAAATGGCATGTCAGACGGCCTTTCGCGGAAGGTTCAGTCCATTCAGATCGCCGCCGCACGTCTGGTCACAGGAGCTCGACGATGCGACCATATCACGCCGGTGTTGCGTCAGCTGCATTGGCTGCCTGTCCGTCAACGAGTCGAGTACAAGGTTGCATGCTTGGGACACCAGTCTCTAGCTGGTCAGACACCCACATACATATCCGACGACGGACAGTGATCGGCGTCAGCTACGTTCAGCCGCCGCCAGGACATGCCTCGTTCCACGGACACACAACTTCGGCGATCGAAGCTTCAATGCTGCAGGCCCGCGCGTGTTGAACAGTTTACCGCCGCATCAGCGACGAGACATGAACTTTGCGCGTTTCAAGCGTCAACTGAAAACATTTCTATTCGGAAACAACCATGGCGCATTGTGTCTGTTTGCTGTTTTGCGCCTTAGAAATATTCTTACTTAAAGTTAATATAGAACATTAATAGAAAATCATACTCAATCTATCGAATGGTACTAGCCTACTTTTAAAGACCTTGATTGGCTCTTGACTAGGATTTCAAGGTTACGATATTTTTCGACATTAAATATCTCAGAAACGACACGAGATAGAACACTAGTTACTACAGAACATCAACAGGAAGTCATAAGCACTCTGTCGAAAGGTGACATTTTTAATGACCTCACGGATCTTTAAACATGTTTTCAAGGTCACGGCGTTTCTGAAGTAGAATATCTCAAAAACGGACAAAGTTACTATAGGATGTAATGTTCTATATTAGGAAACCTATACATAGTCAATCGAATGGTACCACTTTTTCAATGACATTAATTGACGTTTGACCTCCAATCCAGATTTCAAGGTCACAACATTTTTTGAAGTCGAATATCTAAAAAACGGCGCGTCTTAAGGACAATGTTACTACAGCACACTAACAGGAAACCATACCTAACATATGGAATGGTACCATGTTTGGTAACCTTGACTGACCTCTAAACGCGTCGCGCGGTTTGTCAGCGATAGCTGAGTTTCTTGTAAAATCAAGGGATTATATATTTAAAATGTTTATATTTAAGAAGAAATTGTCTATTGTACTGTACAGTGTACACTGGTACATGTAGTCTCCGTGCTGCAGTGGCGCGGCAAATCAGTCAATTGCATCAATGCTAGGGTGTCATGTCAGATCGGTGGATTTGTAGCATCATAAGACATTCAAGGCGTTTCTCCTCCATTGAAGCTCGGAGTGCAGTTTTGCAATGTGAATGTTGTAAAATAGAATAAGTTGTTTTTGCCTTATAAGTTTTGCTTAGAGGGGATTGGGGGTGGCTTTGGCTACGCCCCTGTCACAGTTAGACGGAAAGACACCGGGCGACAGCAAAGACCGCGCTTACGCATAGCGTCGCACGGTAAAAACCATCACCACTGTCTGTATCCACCCCAATCCCCATCCATATATCTTCTTCAGCTATACACTCCCTTAGTTTTATCCAATATACACCAAATTCGGAACGTTGATGCCCCAATAAATTTGAAAGTCATGCAACTTCACCTTTACGTATGAAATTGTCATTGCACATGTGCGGTGAGTGGTGACAGACTTCCGTTTCTCGCAAATTTTCTCCTACGTCTACTGTAGATATGAAGGTAGAAAATTTTCTTTTCTTTTCTTTTCAAAAAAATTCCCCATTCTTTCAGATTTTCGGTAAATACCTTTTTTTCTAAATCATTTAAATTTCCACAATAAAACATTTACCTAAAGCGATGTGGGAATCAGCTGATTCTGTATCAACAGTTGGATGGTGGAAAGGACTGTGTTCTGGGGAGGCAAAAATGTCAGTTGCAAGCACAGTACGGTATCGTCATTGCCAGCTGCTGAACAAGACTGGAGTAGGTACAAACATACACAGCTGGAAGCGCAATCGACTGTCAACAGCACACGCTCAAAAATTGCTTTGCATCTCCCATAGTTTGAAGTTTGTGAAAGCCGAACAGAACAGAACACGACTTCACAATAAGAAAACAAACAGCAGTCCTGCGAATTCAATGCACGAGTTGAACTTCACAATGACTGTAACACAAAATGTGACGCTTCTTGGGAGGCCAGTGAGTCTGAGTTCAACCAGAATTACACTGAGGAGTGCCCAGATACTGCAGAACACACAAACAGAAAATAAACCCAGCAAGCCGAGGAACTGTGTTCAGGCACAAAGAGTTTTGGGACATGAAATGCAATGGCTTTGTGTAAATTGCAAGATGCAAATCACGGAAAGTAGCAATCAAATCACCACTTTCGGCAGTTTATTTATTTGTTGCTCAAGAGTTTTTAAATTTCCAAAAATTACAGACTATCAAAGAAAGCTTTGGATAAACAAAGATTCAAGCAAAAGTGTCAGTTCACATAAAAATGTATTGGAAAATTTTCCGGATATTTTCTGTAAATTTAAATTTAGCACAGTTGCCAATAGAAGCATGCTGCCACATTCTATGGACCACTGTAACTGCTGCAGACATGCAAGCAGCACAAATACCAAATGCTAAGTGCAGTGCTAACCGTGGCAACGAGTGACCATCAGAACATCACAAGACCAGACTAAGCTCACCATGTGACCATGGCAACGAGTGACCATCAGAACATCACAAGACCAGACTAAGCTCAACATGTGGGCAAGCACCAGAAATAAACACCCAGTTCACTTCTTTGTTACATGCCAGTGTCTAGTATTAATTTCTATAACATATAAACACATTTACATAAATTAATGTCTTCTTCTGTTTCAATGTATCATACCATTTGTACAAATGTACTGTTCTATACCCTGACAAAGTGTCAGAACAGTATGGAGAACTGAGAGGCAGAACTGGGCAGTTACTCCCTTATTTCTTGGCATATAATATAAATGTTCCTACAATTTTGGACGACAAGAGATTTTTTGTATCATTTTGCATTAAATATAACCGACATCCTGCACTGCCACAAGAATGAACATATATTCATTGACCAGTAACAAGACACTTCTTCATATTTCTAGGAAGCTTCCAGCTTCTGTATGACTGTGTTCCCAGACCTGCGGTTTTACCCCTATTCACTTATTCAGTGGCATAAATTATGAAAAAGAGGCAGTTGAGGAGAATGGAGTGCCAGTACATGTTGGGTCTTGAGGCATCTTGCCTTTGAAGCTGAACAATTTGTGAACATTGCAGCTGTTAAAACCTAACAGTAAAATGTATGGGAAATTTACTACGATAATAATCGACTTACCAAATTTATGGTTATTTTTAATTTTCAACCTTACAATAGAGAAGACGGCTGCCTCCTAAAATCCAGCATTGCTTCTAGCATTCACTCCTTCCACTGCCACTGACTGTGCAGCGAGCTTTGCATGTTACATGACTATAGTGAAAATTCAAACATCATCACCTTAATCGCAGTTAATACTATCCACTCAACACGCTAATGAGGCAACAACACGTACAACACCACATTAATCACAGTCTCTGCACGTTAATTCAGCACGTATTCACTGTGCACTTCTTGCGGTCTCTTATTATCAGCATTGACGACGTAGTAAGGTGGCGTGGATATTGTGATCACTTGTCAGGAGGTTGAGTGTGGGCGTGTACGTTAGAAAGATAAAACGAAAACCCCTGATTACAATGTCTGGACACTTCCGAGGCCAGCGCGCTGTTCGTTCGAGGGTGACATACTTTGAACAGGTGTTGCGTCACGGTTTATCGGTCGATTTTGATACTGTTTAGATCATTTTTTTCAGCATTGATTGCCCTTTCAAATGCACTAGGTAGTACGTTGTTGCCAGGTGGCACCACAAGTTTCGCAAAATTGCATTCGAAAATTTTGAAAAGCCCAAAAATCGACGGAGAAGTTTGTGCACAAGACTTAGTATAGATGAGATTTGAAGAAAATTCCACTGCAGTAGTTTAGGGCCGAGAATATAGATGTGCACCTACATAAAAAATTTTTCCGCACGTCGCTATATAGTGCAGACAGCAATGTAGTTCAAAAACGGCTCGGAATGAACAAGTTTGTGCGTACCAAAAGTCCTACAGGAAGTAAATTTTCCAAAATCTTTTTTTCAGCAGTTGTATACAGGATGGACTGTAATTGTGCGCCTATATTCCGGTTTCCTCTGTGGCGTCAGATGGCGCCACAACAGAGCGCCAAATTTAGAACCGTGTTTTTTGGTTAATTTCGTACCCGTTTGAGGATGGATAGCGTCGCCATTTATGCATCGATTTGAACGCAGTTTTTGACATCTGTTACGGGGCCAGATGTACTTTGTAATGCACTAAACACTTTGCAGATCCGTCTGTAGGTGTCGCCACAAAATTCGCTAATTTGTGGTGAAAATATTCCAAAAACGTAAAAATTCGGCCGCAGAGTTGTGCGAAATACTTCGTATAGTTACTATCTACATTGTAATTAACTCCACTCACGTATAGAAGCATATGCACGTGACAATATCCTGCAGGTATGCATTGTCCTTCATGGACGATGCTTCTGTTTCTAGTATTTTTAATTTTATTTCTGAAGTGAAAAATAATTCTTATGTACAATGCCGAAATTTGGATATTAATAAAGATTACATGAAAAAGTAGAAAGAGTCGGCATGGATTTGCATCTCCACAGACTGGCACAGAGTGCATTTTCTACACGAGATCTAAACTGGAAAAATAATATTCAGAGATAATCTTGAGTGACAAAATTAACAAACAGTAACATTATTCCACAGTAGTGTTTAATTTACTGAAACATTGTACACAAAACTGCTTGTTCATGTATTAACAAGCAGTTTTGTGTACATTTTCATGTTTTCAACTGTTCACTGGAAGCTGTCAGTTAAATATACAACTGACAGACAGCATACAGTGTCACTCAGTGGTTTACAGTGCAACTCGAGATTTATATTCTAATTTCAAATCTTACCCCCAAAACACAAGGTACCGTAATGCTGCATCATTGTACACCATGAGTAAAAAAGAAGACAATTACTCTTGCCCATAACTTTGCCAAATGCTGACTGATTTTCACAATTCTTTCACCATCGGATTCAGCAGTAAATTTTATCATCTGTGTCTGTCTGTTGACAGGATTACTCAAAAACTACCAATCAAATCTTTATGAAATTGTACATAATCCATGAACCATTCAACCACATTTTGAGTGACCTTGCATTGACTCAAGGTCAAGGTCAATGCAGGTCAAAATTGATTTTGCAAATAACTCCATTCAGAATTGTCACAGAGAATTGGGATAAAAATGTAGCTTATTCAATTCTCTAAATATAATGATGGCCTTAGAACTGATAGTTTCAAAGGTCGGTAGAGGTCAAAGGTAGGAGGGGTGGGTCTGGTCACAATAAAGTAGATTTGGGTGATGATGCAGATCAACATCCGGCTCCAGGAATTTTTCTGGAATTTCTCAAAATTGCAAAAGACACTTTTTGGTGATTTGTGCTCTTCGAGTACAATTCTATTACAATAAAGTGATGATTAAAGATCCCATCACATCTCAAATGTGTAGCTACATTACCTTGTGAAACCTTAGTGTTCCAGAAATATATATTTAGTAAATACAAAAACATCTTTTGGGTGCAGTTTTATGCTGCACTTTTGAAAGGAGACAGTTCATGCAAACTACTGGCTAAATTTCCAGTTAAAAACTGGACAAAAGCTGACAACATGGCGAGTCCAATGGTGAGAAACATGAAGCACCAATCGAATGCAATGCATGTCAGTGGGAGACCAAAGTGCACATTTACTGAAGAAAAGTTTGGTGGTGTTGAGTAGCTGACAAAGTCAGCCACAAACCCACCAGTCAAATGCTAGACATGGAGACTAGATGGCTGACAAAACAGCCATGACATCAAAATCTTAAGGCATGATTCAGCACGATGCAGCAACTGATCTATGAGACAAAAAGTACAGGATGTGAATGATTTGAGGCAGTGTGCAATTGACATGTAGGCTGGAGTGGAACAGTGTTATTGCCGACGTCACTCACCAACATCACAGACGTCAACATGACTGCATTTGTATTAAACCAATTTTCAACAATTCACTACAACACAAATTAGTCAACCGTTGTTAACTAAACTGTAATAAATTACATTAAAATTTATTGTTAGAAGAAGAGACTTCTCAAATTCTTGCTAGTTATCTGACACAACAGAGTTTCACAAGGTTAGGTAGCACAGTGATGCGTTTTAGGTGCGGTGAATCTTTTATTATCAGTGCATTACACACTTACTGCCAAGTCTGAAATAATTTGTACAAGAAGGTCAGCTACTGTAAACAGACTGCATGTCAGCACTTGTGGCTGACCATGTAAAAATTTGCCTCACACAGTTTGATTACCCTGCAAAATTTGGTAGTCATTTCTCATACTGTGTGCACGCATGTAAAAGGTCCCAAATTTGGGGCTGGGACTTTATCCCTTTGGATCTGGGCATGACGATGGCAGATGCCCTTGAAAGGCTACTCCTCTACATTTGTTACGATACAAAATTCGCTGCTCTAGGTCAAATCGTTTAGGTGTAGGAAGGGGTGTCCAAAAATTTTGGGGAGGCTGGGGCCCTGCCCTGTTGGGACGGGTGTGTGGCCGACCCTGTAAAAACACGCCACTCCCCAACAGTTATCGTACCAAATTTCAATGCTGTAAGTCAAACCGTTTGGACGTATTTAGGGGGTCCCAATTTTTTTTGAAGACATTGGGTGTCCCACCCCTTGGAATGGGGGAGTGGCTGACCCCCAAAATATGCTACTCCCATGTGTTACCATACCAAATTTTGTCACTGAAGGTCAAGCCATTTTATAGTAGGTAAGAAGTCCCAAAAATTTTGGGTATGCTTGGGCCCTGCCTCTTTGGGATGGGGTGTGGCTATTCCCCAATTAACACGCTTCTCACCACGTGTTACCGTACCAATTTCTGTAGCTGTAGGTCAAGCTGTTTCAAAGTGGTAGGGGTCCCAAAATTTTTTAGGGACGCTGGGGCCCTGCCCATTTGGATTGGGGGTATCTGGCCACCTAAAAATATGCTGATACCCCGTGTAACCATGCTAAATTCGGTCATTGTAGGTCAAAACGTACAAGCGTAATTATAGAGATCTGCCAGAAAATGTTGTACCCTCACGCCCCGCTTTTCAAGGTCACTTAAAAGTCACTGGAGCAGACATGTATTGATTGGCTGTCTGACTTCCTGTTAGTACACCATATGGGCCTATCTCGTACCGTTTTCGAGATAAAGCGCAATATTTGCAAAATTTTACCATCCCGTACATTTAATGACCCTGCCAAGGGGTTCCCCTTGGAATTTTGTGACGGTGGTGGGGTCTAAAAAACTTTTGTGATGGCGGTGGGGTGTAAAAAACTAGAATGACACCCCTACCAGAATGTCAAGAAAGTGCAACGATATAAACATGGGTCAATGTCAGGCAAAGTTATGGGCAACAGAACAGTGTCTTTTTTAACTTAACCATAATATACAAACAAAACAATTCCACACATTATCTATTTACAACGCACATCGACGATATTTTTGTAAAGTTCAGTTCCACTCAATTACACAGCACAGCAATAAAAACGTTTTACTCACAATTCCTTGCACTTATAAATATTTTAGAGATATGTGGTCTAGCTATCTGAAACAGTCACATTTACTATTTGGCAATAAACGTCTCTCACTGAACAACCAACATTATGCCATATTTACATAATCCTCAATTTTCAATGTACTTTGGTCCGTGAGTGACAAAATGTCAAGTTCGTACTGCAAAAAGTCAAGTGTCCTGAAGCCCACAGCAGTTTGCAGTCTAAAAGTTTACTCTCATACAGCCATTTATTGCTGTTTTGTTTTAACACATATGATTCGAGTTGACAGTTGACAGAAGAACCAAATCACTGACCAGCTGACAAATTAATACGAATCACATGATCATTTGGCAGTTTAAATGACCTTTAAGCCTGACCAATGACGGTTAACCATGTAAATTATATAATCACCACAACTTCATTCTGTCTACATGTCTTGCATTCTCTCGACATGTCCTGCCATGTTTGTCTTCCAAACACAAGGATATATCTGTGTGTGCTAACAGCAAGTGTCCTAAGTAAGCAAGCTGTTGGTGCAGTGGAGACATTCTGGCAGACAAAATAAACTGGATATCGGCAGACAATCAGGAATCTTTGACGATCAAAGATAACTTCTCAACAGGTTAACTACAGCAATAATTACCAGGCCAATTGTTGTCTGTAGTTGTTGTTATGAAATAATACACAATGACACTGTTGGTTGGGTGACAGGAAGGGCATCCAGCCTGTAAGGAAGGGCATCAGCCTCCACTCCACTCCACTACACTCCAGCCTGTAACAAATAGTCAAATGCTGGTATGTTGGTGGTTGTGATCCGACTGGAGTTTAGCATGTCTTAATGTTCTGTTTGTCACCGCCGCCAACTCCACAACTCCATCATCTCTTGCTGCAGCTTGGTTCAACATTCTGGTACCAGCCTGACCAGGCAGCCCTGGAAACTGGCCGTTAGAACTAAGTGTTTTGTTGTTGCTGTATTGGTAATACTTGCTTGTTTTTCACTGTTGTCAACATCTGCTGGGAAAACTGTACAAAGTTACGTCATAAGCAGTCACCGAGTGTGTGACACAATGACCACATCATGTCATCTGGTGCTCTGTCAGCACAAGTTGATAACCGGCTGTTTACGACAGGACGCAGTCTACATTAGTAACAGTCACCGCTGTAAAGTGCCCACATCTGTCAGTGTCACATGACGACTGCTTGTCAGATGCATCGAGCAGACGCATCACTCAGATATGCACAATCACTCATAGCCAGTGAATGGTCTTTTAGCTGGTACATCATAGCCTTCCTGTCACACAACAGCAATAATGTAAGTAGCTTTGAATCACATAAATCATGATCACATATAAAAATTACTGCACAATAATGGACCATTTGCATAAGCTTCTGCGAGTCAATAGATCTCAAAACTATAATTTCAAAAAGGTAGTAGGTTTATCACTGGAGAAGCTGTAATACACTCAGTATTAACCAAGTTACCAATTAAATATAAGTAAGCCAGCTGTTTTTTTATTATAACTTTATAAGTTAATGAATTTCCATAAAATTTGGCACACAGCATTTGCAATGTGGCATAAAAATTATCCACTTCACCTCACATATGTATGCACACTACCTTGCAAAGTTATGAGAGTCAAAAATGTCAATAGTGTAATTTCACACTACTGCTAGCAAAACTGGAGGATTAAGCCGAAAATAATTTTCTGACTGCTCTAAGCACATCATTTGTTTATACTGTTACCAAGAAGTAAGTGTTTACCATTTGCTTTAACACAAGCTGTCACATGGTGAGGCTACTGCTGAAATGTACATGCATGATGGCATGGCATGGTATGGCATCACTCACTCAGTAAACAGTCATGAATATCAACGATGTAGTTTAGCAAGGCAGACAGAATACACATCTCCACCAACTTTGTTTCAGGCAAATAACTGTTTTGTCTTAAATCTTGAGTTTTTGATAAAAGTTAAACGAAATTAAAACTTTTGTCACCATTATGTCTCTCATAACCTTACTAGTGTGTGTGTGTGTGTGTGCATGTCAGGCAAAGCAAGTAATTTTAACGCACATTGTTCAGCATCCATTGTGGTAGCTACTCTGCAAACTTGATGGAAATTTGATATCAATTTTTAAAGTTATAGTTGGCTTATTTTTGTGGACACGGTGTATGATGCAACAGGATTAATGTATCTGTAAATGTAAATAACTAAAACTTGGACACTAAAATATTGAACAGAACTATCAAGACAAGTTAGAGATAAAAGAGTGTATGAACAATATCTTCAACATCATGTATGTGTTCTAATGACACAGTTTGAGCATTTCCCCGAGTTGTACAAACCATTACTTCCCTTTCTACCTTATGCAACACCAGTCTCCATATCTAAAACCACTTTACTAAAATCTAAAAAAATCATCTTACAGATTTATTACATTATACAGAAAATTTGTTTGTATTCCAGAACCACATTCTAACAGAATGCACTTCTAATGATACAAGGTACACTGCTCCTGCTTCCTGAATACTCCCATAAATATGTTATGAAGTCTCACAATAATCTTGATCTAATGGATCAACAGTTTTAATCACAAACAAAAATGACTTTAGACAACAATTTTAGTCAACTGAACCACACATCAGCTTGAATTAGACACAGAATATACATGCAATACAATTAGACAGACTTATAGAGCGAGTAATCAAGATGAAACATCGATTACTATGTTGTGCTAATTTTGGACCACTGAATCATAGTGCATTGTTGAGTTTTCACTGTTGTCATATTCATTAGTTGTTGCCCTGTTGATGAAAATTTGTCAGTTTTCTTCAGTGACTTTGATCATTGTCGTTACTCATCATCATGACAAAAAATTAATCAAAAATTAATTTTTGTCAAAGGCCAATTTTGTTTTCATCACTGTTCACTATCTGCTGTGATGCTTCCCCCTGTCATGTGTCAATGCTGAGGCCTGCCTCACAGGCTGGCCCAATGCATGAGACTGCAGGGGTGGGGAGGTTAGTTAATGCTGTGCTGCTCTCATTAATTAATGAGGTGTGTGTGTGAATGTATGCTGTGCTACCCTGCTCTTGAGTTAACTCGTCGGCCCCACTTATGTGCAGGCACAATGCTGTAACCCGAGAGGCAGGGCATGTAGGCCTAGTTGGAAGGGATCGGGGGAGGAGGGGATATTGAGTTACGTTGTACCTGTTTATTTATACTGTCCGGCTTTTAGTGTCAATGTTTCTCTAGGTGTCTAATCCAGGCATGCATGCCGGCAGGCCGCCCAGCCACTCCGCACACCCTGCACTGTCAGCCCAGGCTGAGCTTAGCGGTGCATGAGGACAGGGCCTATACGCAGCCTACCAACATGCAGCCTGGCACCTTCTGTTATCGTTGACTGAGCAGTGGCTAATTACTGAGCGTTTTGTTTTCATCACTGTCAACGAAAAAACACTGCATCAAACACATCCAAAAACAGTGATCAGCAAACTTCAATCATAACATGTAAGCACTTGACTATCCGTAGTCTGTACCTGTAAAGCATACTGCGCATCTCCTGCTCCGGCATTTGTAAGACTATTATAGCCAGCAAGGCTGTCATATTCACTGTGTGGCCTCTTGCCCAAAAGTAGTGACTACAAACACACATTCTTCATTTGTATTCAGATGCATGACAAACACATCCATCATCAGCTGCAGCTCTTCTGTGTCAGCAGTGATTAAGCCAATGCAAACATTATTGATAACAACATGTGATGCAATGCACTGCAGCTTGGAGCCGACATTGATTACTTACTCTCCATGGGTATATTGTCTTGTACAGTGGAAAAAATGTGGTTATTTCTTAATTTTTCTGTAATCCCTGTTGCATAATGTAAAACTTCCAAATGTCCACTGCACATAATTGGGCATTAGTGCAACTACCTGCTGATATTTTATCGAAATCAACTGACTGACTGGATCACCAATCACCATTACCATTACCATGTGCAACAACCTGTGTCCTAAAAACAGTGACGCCTAGTTACAAATCGTCATAACTACAACTGAACTTATCAGAATTAATTATCCCATTAATCTCTATAACTGCACTTCTTCCGAAATTTTGCAATTGTGAATAAAATTTGCTGAGAAGTTTCTGAGAGTTAAATGTTTTAAAATTAGTACTGGAAAATAAAAGTTTCCAGTATGGTAATATTCAATCAGCAACTTGCAACAATAATGTTTATGTTTTTGATTACACGAAAAGTAAGGGTGGTTTTCAGTAATGAGGACAAAATTCTGGTATTAGTTTTGAGACAAGATAAGGGCTATTGAGCTATAAAAAATTGAATTGATTTCCTGATAAGCAATGGGATGATGCACCTGCACCTTAAACTCACAGAACCATGGGTCACTTTGAGCACAGAATGACACTGTGTGAATCTGACCTTCCCATTATAGAAACTTCTGTTTTTAACACCAGTTTTTAATTACTTATATTTCAGAAACCATGCAACAAATTTTGACAAAATTTAAACCTTTCAGATAGTAATTTATGTGGCTATTATAATTAATTCTGACAAGTTACATCATAGTTATGACGACTTGTATTTGGGTGTCAATTTTTTGGGACAAGGACAGACAACAACAACAAACTCATTTTACAGCCCTTCATCTAGGACAACCCAGCGAGTTGGCATCAGAAACTTTCACAGTTCACACCCATTTCTTATCACCCACTAATTACTTTGCACCAATGCCCCTTGATCTTTACATTCCATTTGCTACAATCCACTGCATCATCCGGCCTTAATTCCAGGTATAGCATGTCCTTATCCACAACATCCTTCCAAGTTTTCCTAGGTTTTCCTCTTTGTTTGGCCTCTCAACCTCAAAAGTAGTGAATTTATACCAAACCTTCATCGTCCTTCCTAAAGACCATACAATCTTAATATATTTCATTGCAGTACAGTAATGTAATGATGGAATTTATACACAGCATTAAAGTCAACCCAACCCCCCAATGCGCTTATTGTACTATTAGTGTGAGAACAAGAATGTTTTCACTGAGTATCTGAATGTGTTAGTACTGATGATCAGGTTTCGGATGGTAACAGGAAAACTACTCCAGACTACCAGGCCAGCAAGTCTGAATGCTCAACATGCATACAGCTATGTTCACTATTCCTAATCTCTGCCTTAATCTCATTCAAGATAATCTGTCCCTAATCTTACTCCACACATGGGCTAGCATACCAGTATCACAAGGCATCATCAACAAAGCTGCTTATCAATGGAGAAAGTGGTTACATGCATGCAAGAGGAGTGAGTGGACATCACGTTTAACATCTGATAAACTAAAACACCTATTTTCAGAGCCACCGACAGTTTACCACAAGAAACATGTGATGCTCCATATCATTTCCGTCACTGTTAAAAAGGAAATGAAGCATGCAAAAGTAAAGGCACAAGGAAGTTTAATATGTGCATTATTTTTAAAAATTAGTCATGTGGGGGACTGACGGTCGACTTCCCTTGAGTGACCTTGACCCTGGTTCCGGCCATACGGCATACCGTCATGCATCACTCATCGACCTCTACCTATGTACCAAATTTCATTAAGATCGGAAGAAAAATTTTTTTGAAAGTCACCACTGAGGTTTTGGTCAAGTTCAGAGTCACGTGACACAAAAACTAGGACAAATATCAAAAATCCGGCCCGATCA
>Ga0049107_10000261_pt1 | contig 14672 bp, 8 predicted proteins | sample WorMetilPIANOSA1_FD_61187 | JGI IMG/M metagenome (GOLD analysis project Ga0049107, IMG submission 61187) | Marine gutless worms symbiont microbial communities from Max Planck institute for Marine Microbiology, Germany - Olavius ilvae PIANOSA.1 | ecosystem: Host-associated > Annelida > Digestive...
AAAAAAAAGGAGAAAAACTGGGCCACTTTTATTTTTGCAATATCTTTAATTTCTGACGACTTGATTTTATCAATTGTTTCATCTAACAAACAGAAGTGAGCAGTGCACATATCTGGCATAAAATCCGTCACCTCATCTTTAATTGCGTTTTGCACTACCTGACAAAAATTGTGCAGTAAATATATGCACTTTTATATATTTTTACAATAAAGTACTGAGTATTTGAGCAAGTTAGTCAAACGAGTCATATTTGGTCACTCTGAGTGAGTTTACATGGTGTACTTGAAATAAGCACCCTTCACATGAACGCATGCTGCAAGTCTTTTACACCATTGGTCAATGGCCATGTCAATAATGTCCTGGTCAAGCTTGCACCGGACCTGAATCAGCCACTGTTTCAGTTCATCAATGCTCTGAATGTGATTGTGTGTATGATAAACATTTTCCTGAACAGTTGTCCATATGTGACAGTCAACTGGGTAGAAGTATGGGCTGTTTGTAGATCAAAAATCCAGCAGAGTAAATTCTGACTTCCTGCTACACAGCAGTTCGACAGTATCGCGAGCGCTATGTGCAAGTGCATTCTCCTTCTGAAACGTGTTTATATGGCATATCAGAATTAGCAAAAACCAATCCGTAGCACAGTGATGTCTTCCTCATTACGAGAAAATAAGCAGCACAATGCGAATTTTTGCAAACTGCACTCACTCTTATGGTGAGGTGGTAGATTTTATTAATGATATGCATGCTGATCATTTCAGACTGTAATGGTGACAATTACCGTTAAAATCAGTCAACAGAAACCAAAAATATTGCCAAAATAAAAGTGGCCCAGCTTTTTGGAGACCATGAACAGTCAAAACACTGAAGCAGCATTTAATCTAAATTAGTTGTTTTTGCTCTCAACCACTTCTTCACTGGCTTCTCATATAGTATTCAGCAATATTCTTGCCAATCTGTTGAACTGTGTCACAAGTTAGTACAAGTCTTCCATTCATTTTTACTTGTTTCCAGCTGCAAGTGCTGTGACACTGTTGGTTGGGGCCTGAAAATCATCCGGCCTGTCTGACCATAAGGGCATAGTGACAGCTGGTATGGCCAAGCTATGTGAAAAGTCTGGCGGCTGTAGCTCTATCTGCTGTCGAGTTATCATGCAGTTACACACAGATACACAAATGACACTGACAAACATACACATTCTGTGAATAATGTCGCTCAGTGTGTGTGACAATATCATATCAATAATTATCATAGCACAGAAAAAGCAAAAAGTTGCCATCATCATTTATTCTTATTAGTCCTTCTAAATACTTAGATACTTCTTAACTATTACTAGCAGTCTCATCACCTCTCTGTGATTGGCTTCTCAGAAAACTAGTGATGCAGAGAAATCGTTTTTGAATGTCATCAGCAGAATGCCAGCAACATTTTTGTCAATCATACTTCTCAATGATATAGTAGAGAAAAAGTAAGTAAGCAAGCAGCAATAGCAAATGCAGCAAGCAATGAGAAGACATGCAGAAATATACACAGTACATTATGCTGCACAGTGAAGCACTGTACTCACCAAGTTAAAATCTTTGAACTAAGTGTGCAAAAATACAAACCGACACAAACCTGTGTTATCAACTAATGATAGTACAACACATGCAGTGTCATGCAGCACTATGGTAGTTAAGTTATCCATTCAACTGGTAATCAAGCAGCTGTGTTAGGTATAATCTCAGTTATCACTATATACATCACATGGCAAAATGTTAAATCATCATGCTAATTAAAATCAAAAATATCTTACCATCATTGACTAAACACACACACACAAACAAACTCTTACAACGAGTGGGAAGATTTTGGTTGAGTAATTACAACTTGGCACTACAGAATCAAACGAATGCAATAGCTTCAAGCATTTGATAAATTAAGCACTAAAAGTACTGTACTAGAGAAGTTCCACGGGTGCACTTTAACAACATACAGTTTGCACAGTTAGACCTACTTCCAACTCAAAAACACAGGAGCTACTGCATTGTACTGGCAAATTCAGACTGTATTACACCAGATTTAGATTACGTATTCAAAAATTTCAATTCTGTATACAGTAATTCACATGCCATTTAACATGAAGGTACTTAATACATGACATTCTCATAACATATGCAACAAAAAGCCACAATGTCATGATTTTACCACTTCTATGCAGTGCACTTGTATAAGTGGAGAAGGCAGTAATTAACGCAGCTGCCTGTAGGTTTCTACGGTCACTGTGAAGTACTAGGAGATCACAGTATCAGCTTGCAGTCAAAGGACAAAACAATTACAATGCTCACACAGGGTCTTAAACATTAATAAAATAACAATTAACATTTATTTTAAAATCATTAACTATGCTGGCTTTAGTTATGCTCAAAATCTCAGATCATGTATAATCAATTACACTAACTTAAAAATTCTAACTAATAGACAGACAGTGATTGTACGATATTCAACTGCAGTCTCTGAAGTCATTATGGTACCTGCATGTTGGCTAGCACGTTGGCGGTCGTCTGTTTCTGTGACTTGAGCGATGCAGCAACATGTGCAAGATACTGGATCACCTTCTTGGTATTTTCGGTCTTACCAGCACCGGACTCTCCACTGATGGCACAGCACAAGCACTCATCACATCTCACTTTATAAATGACACTCATCTACATCACCATCAACATCAGTTTAACAGAATGACTACACTGCATTCTCCTGGTGATTTCTCATAGATTCAAGTATTTATGACAAAACTGCCTCGTGCCATGAAGTTTCTTCTATGCTAGCAACAGAGCAATAACTGCACCCATTCGCAGCATAATGACAGATTTTCGTCCGTTGTTGGCAGTGAGATGCAGCAGAGTGCGTTGCTTCTGACTCACATGACGATAACAACAGTACACTCACTGCAATGTCATATTATGTCAGCTGTTAATAACACTGCCATCGACTTACATAATTATAAGTCACAAGGTCTTATCTGATTACTGACTGTCATTACAAAACAGTGACTAGTGACTGTACAAAAGAAACAGTTACAAGTACATACGTGCACAAAATGGACTGGTCTTCACGATCTAAACAAACAAGCAAATAAAATGTTCAATCATCACAGCATGTACATCAACTGCACAGTTTAAGATGGCAACTTGACGTTTGCAAACCTATGTACACTGTATATGTGCTATGTAAAATGCTATGCTAGATTCTTGTAGGCTGGCTTTAAGGAGCAGCCATCTAACAAAATGCAGCAATACTTGTATAGCTGCAGCATCTATCAACTGTGATGTCATTGAGACGCAACTGCTGATCTACCGCAGGTATTTCAGCATTGCTACCGCCATAACAGGCCTATAGTACTACTGCTGCTGCTGCTGCTGCAACTACTACTACTTTTGACATTTTTCACTTAACTGACCTATTTTTCCTCCAGATTACTCAGGGTTATTTAGGACAAGGAGCAGCTGTAGCTCAGCGGTTAAGGCAACAGACTTGCACCCAGTGAACCTTGTTCAACTCCCGCCTGCACCCATATGAGTCTCCGCTGGCAGCAGGAACGCCATCCGGCCAAAACTGCTCAGTTCTACCTTGATAGGCACTTCCACGCCCTTGGATAAGGGAGTCAGTGATGTCAAATGTGGATGTACTCGGGGTTAGGCCACGCTCCCGCCCATAGATCTGTCAACAAAGAACTTTTGGGGATTGACAGTGAGAGATAGTGCACCACATACAGCACATGTACAAAAATTACAACAGTTATTATCAGCCTCATGTCGTTTGCTCTCATAATCATTGAAGTCGACAATATTAATGACTTTAAGCACATGACAAAGACACAGACACACATACACTGCAAACATCACATCACTCCCTCCATTGTCGGTGATTAAAACACTTTTTAAAGGTCTACTAAGTCTTGACAATAGAAGCAGTGCTCTCAGTTCGTGCATAAAATAAGTTGAATTTAAAATGAACTGTTTATACAGGATCATCGGTGTGATCAAGTAAGTGAGAAGTTTCTTAACAGCACCTCAGCACGGACATGTCATTCAGTGTCATTGACAGTATTGTATGTATAGCAGAACAGCAATTAATATAAAACTAGAAACAAAAGCATCACCTCGACGGCAATGCAGTACCGGCAGGATATAGTCACCCAAATGCCCATTATGCGGGTGGAGTTAATAACTATCTCAATTGTAACAATACAAAGTATTTGGCACAACTCTGCGGCAGAAAACCGAAAATTTCCGCCGCAAATTTGCGAATCTTGTGGCGCCACCCCACCTACCGACGTAACTACAAAAATGTTTAGTGTGTTGCAAAGTACATCTGGTCCTCTAACAGACGGCGAAAACAGCGTCCAAATCGATGCATAACTGGCAACGCTATCCTTCCTCAAACAGGTAAAAAATTGACCAAAAAATGCGGTCCGGAATTTGGCAGTCATACGTCAACAGTTTCAAATAATTCCTCCATTGATGAAGCAACGAAACATTAGTTGCGAGTATCATTAAAATCAGTACATTCAACAAGTATGTGCCTGATAGTGAATAGGCACTGACAAGTCGTGCACTTGGGTTGGTCTGCGCCTGATAACAGATAAGAATGTTGAGGCGTGTACGACCAATACAAAGTTCATTGATGATTTACTTCCTCCCGACGAGACAGGGATGATTTCTGTCTGTGGTCACCGAGACAACAGGTATGAACATACAGGATCATCAGTTTCTCACTAGCACACGTGGGCAGAGCAGGAGCAAGTCACGCACGGCACACAGGAGTGGCATGTTAAGTGCGGCAACGAATTCTGCGTTTTGAGTTGAATATACGAGCGATCAGTCAGAGGCCAGTAATGTCAACAAGCAACACAAAGAGTCGGCGTCGACTCGGCCACTGGCCGGTGCCGATAAATGGCCTGTCCCCCCCCCCCCGGTGGAGGGGAAGGGCCGGGCCGGTCTACACTGTGCTCTATACGCCGGCAGACAGCGTCGAGACACGTCACGTCACAGTCGGTCGCGGTCAGCCAGGCATGCAGCAGCACGCGCGCCGCCACGACCGGCGCCATCTCCGACCACTCACTTACTTACACCCAGCAACTACTACATCAGTCGCCACCGCCGCTACTCGCTTATCTGACAGTCAGATCGACCGCGCAATTACGCTTTTAAAATTTCTTTACGCCCTTCATCGTCAAATATTATATCGCAGCTCACATCACAGGCACAGACAGCAAGCATAACCACCCACACTCATCCAGGGTCATTGGAGCAGCTAAAGTGGCATACGATACGATCCAATGAGATAACTGTGATGTCTACTGATGTTCACTCGACTGAGCACTTTACGGCGCCGTAACTTTCTCAGCAAAACTACAATTACACTCACACCAAACAGACTGGTATGGTAGAAGAATGATCCGACTGAAATCTACAGAGAAAATTCACTGATTCAGAGTAAAATGACTTCACGTCTGAGTTAAACACAGACAACGAAGTCCTGCCGCGATTTTTCTGCCCATTAACGGATAACGTTGTCAATCTGTTTTTAAATCAGCACACACATATCACACCTAACCGGGGTGGGGAGGGTGTCACAATTTCCAACTGAAAATTTTAAATCAACGGAGAAGAAACATCTGCAAGTCCTTTCAGAGATATATGTAGACACACACACACACACACATGATCAGTGGTGAATAACCAACAGCTGCAGCAGCGGAATCAGCGGTCCGGAGAGTTCACCAATCGATTTCGTAATTCTGTCCCCAAACGACGACAATAACACTGTCGTGTCAAGCTGGCGAATAACATGGCTGTACTTGCAAAGTAGCTGAGCCATAACTCCAGTGCAGCGTTGGCGACATGCTCATATCCCTTTCTAACGCCTTCTGCCCCTAGCTCGGTATCAATCAATCAAAACTAATTTATACAGCAGCATACCTCGTTGCGGCACGTGTTGGCCTAGATTAAGCAGACTGTTTACATTCGCCGTAAGCGTTCAATTTTTATAGTACGCCCCAAACCGCGGCTGAAACACTCAGCAGATCTACAGCTGTGGCACATACCACTCACTATGTACGACGACAGACACGCGGTTATCTTCGTAGCCCAGCTGCACGCATCACAGCCCTTCGGCTGGTATGCCGCTTGTAAGCGACGGAAAACGGCAGACTGGAAAACGACGAACGCCACAGCTTTGCGTTAGGTCCTGTCCTTTTTCCAGCGCTGGTATTTCGTCCGTCGTTTTCCAATCCTGCGTTTTCTGTCGCGCTGTCTGACGGCGTCGCGTAACTGACTTGTTATCATTACACGACGCAGCTGCCGCGCAGTCCGTCAAGCTAACTCAGTATCAATCACTTATCAGTTTTACTCCACCAGTCTACTACTACACACAGTACAGCCAGCCTACGTTTCCACAGCCTCAGCAACCGGAAAAGTGGAAAACACCGTATCCGCCATTCACACTCCGCTCACGGACGTCCTCTCTGCAGCTGCGTCACCGACCGTCAAGAACACCTATCAGAAGCGATGTTGACTGTACATATATTGTATAACACTGCAGGCTGAAACAATAGTAGACTGTAAGTGAGCTGATACAACACTACAGTCATATAACCCGCGTGCACCATTCAGTGTGTCAAGAGTCAAGACGGGATTCGCCGCTGGTTACGTGACGCTATTTGTGATAATTTCCAGGACTCGGCGGCTTGACTATCGGCGACCGATATCAACTGTACACAGCCAGCAGACGGGTTATCACTAGCGAGGACATAGGTAATGGACGACGTTACTACGGTGAGTCACTCAATGACCCCTAAGCATGTCCTGCTCCACAGCAGAGCAGCTAAAGAATGCTGATGGATCGTACGTAGCCTGACAGAGGTCAGTGGTGCCTAGTCGCCGGCCACGCGGCCGCCCGCTGAGACAGCACCGCGAACAGTTCAGTGCGTTCAGTGCGCTCAACCGCGTCTTTCGTCGTTCAGTCGGAATGTGTCAGCGTCGCGCCACACCCACGCGTCTGTCGTCACAGCTCGTCCGTCAATCCAACACTGACCACCGACTGAGAACTTCTCGACCAATTCACACTGATGCCGCAGCTGACAACTGATGCTCAAAGGAGCACTGGTCTGCGCTACTACACCGGACGATTTATGCGGCATCTGTAATTTCACCGGCGTCATATAATATAGGACGGCGCTCACCATTTATATAACCACCGTATTCACTGATTAGTCTCAGACTGGGGTCGGAGTTGGTGTTAAGTTTAGTTACATGTGTACTTATGACTGCAAAATGGTTATTTTTTTATCTCATTAACTGTACACTTAAAACCAAAAACAGAATTTCGCATCACCACTGCCGTAACAACCTTCACAGGTCACTCACGGTCAGTGGCAGTAGCACGGTTTGATCCAGTCCACATAATTTCCCATCCCTACGTATCAGTTATGTTGACAGATTTGCTAGTTCTGCTTCAAATGGTGTGAATATGCATTTATGGGGAAGAAAATGGCCCCCAAGGCACACCCCTTGGATTGAGGGGGCTATGGTCGACCCTAAAACATGCCGCTCCCCTAGTTCTGTTACCACACCAAATTTGACCACTCTAGGTAAACGCTACTCGCATACGCTGAGGTCCTAAAAATTTTGGCCCCTGTGAACTGTGGAGAATTACTGCTTACCTAGTGTTAATAACCATGCAAAATTTGGTTATGTCGTACCGAGTGGGCGTATGTACAGGGGGAAGGGAGGGGGGGTGCAAAAATGTGCAACTGCGCCAACGAATCTACAAAGGCAATGAAAATACAGCACAGAAGCTGTTATGCCTGGTGGCTTTTTGTCAGGTTATTGCCGTTTTTCCATCCTGACTGTTTGGTCCGTCATTCTCCATTATACATTTTCCATCTTCTGTCCCAGTTTAATGGTCGATGGCTGGAATGTGCATTACCGCTAGCTAAATGCAAGGCCTTCAGCTCCCGTCTGGAACCGCCACTTTAAACAGCAAGGCTCTTATCGCGACGGCTCACTCCGTTTTACTGCCCTCTGAGCTGGCGAGAGTTATACCCAAAGAAGATAACGCCAGCCATTAATCTATCAGGCTAGTTATGCCCACAGTCCTGGCGACAGCGCCTACTCTTACGCATAATGGCCAGGCTCAGACAGCCTGGAAGCTGGTTACCATGCCATGGTGAGACAGTTCCAGTGGAGAAAGACGGTTACCCGTCCCGATACTAACTGGGCTTAACTTACACAATTACCACTAATAGCGGCCAGCCAGTGCACATTAATTACTCACACGTGCGTCATACATCCGCTAACACTTGATACACGTCACGTCTATCAAGCTTCACTGGTCATCAGGTGCATCCACACACGGTCACCACTTACACCTTGTAGACAGGCACATCTTCATGTTAGTGGACTTGGCGTCCAAATTTGCATACTTACTTTCCAACATCACCTATTATGTGTTGACGCTTGACGGAGGCATTTAACCCTATATACTCAACACGTCGATGGTCGATATTAATAGTCTTTATCGCTCTAACTTGTGAAAGCGAACTGTGCATGTAATGCTTGCACAATAAATAATGAAAAAAGCGCTCAGAGAGACGCAAACACTGCGCGCGCTGGCTGTAGTAAGGTTCGGACACCGCCCGCCCGTTGCAAACACGCAAACACACAGACAGGACCGATAACAATACACTGTGCCGCAGCTAGCTAGCGCGCAGTGTAATTATGACGACTTCTCTGTTTACTGTGATATTGTTCTTGTGAAATAAAGCAACGAAAAAGTTTGATAAAGACTACATAACTTTTGAGAGATACAGGTGTGCTGGTGTGGCCTTCAGTCCAGAAACAATTTCTTCTAACTAGATTCGTTCTGATAGGCTTAACTCCAACTGATACCAGAAGCTTGTTTCGTCCTGCCGTCCATCATCCAACTGGTATCATGTTGCTGTAAATATTGCTACTGTTGTGGCATCATATACTTGTGTTAAGATGCTGGGACTTGTGACCAATGTCACGGGTTTCGACTGTCTGTCGCTGTCATGTAACGACTCTGGCAAGTTCTCACCACACATCTGATATTGGTCAGACGGTGTGATGCTGGGGAAGGTAACCTTTGGCCTGGTGTAAAGTAAGGCACTGTAACACCTGCTCGTGACTAAATTCTGTCCAAACACCACGCCAACATCAAGTACAGGCCTATTAGCTTTACCTACACTGTTTACTCTGAACAGTGAGTGACATGGTCATCCCTGTATTTATTACCCTCAACAATGGAGGAAACTGTCTTCTTTGCTGACTCTATATGTGTGTGCAGGATTTATCAAAAAGATGTAGATTTATCAGGATAAAAACGATGGGTAGAGTAGGTGACTTGGAGCACCTCAGCCATGTAAGAGCTCCCAGGAGGCACATATTGGACCCCCTATGATTGCTCATACCTTGACTGAGAGCAACCAAACCTGACAATTGGCATTTAGGGTATGGGATGTTTTCTACAAGTCGACTATCATGCACCACTGATGTTGCTCTGGCATGGTCACCATATCACCATTTCTCAACCATTAAGTGAGTAAGGTATGATCTCGTAAGTGCTCTTACAGTGTTAGACATACAACATGCATATAATGCGATATCACTGAACAACAGCAGGCCACAACTAAAATGGCTGTTTACTGATTGAACTGTTCGTGCCTTCAGGGCTTTGACACTGTTAGCTGGACGATAGCCAAGGCACCTACTGCGTAAACATCCTGCTTCAGCAACCCACAGGCTTTATTTGTAGACCTGTGGGTAACCAGATTAACCACATGACCATGTAATAACTGCATTTTGTTTCTGTGAGTGCTGTGGGTTCCATGTGCTCTAGCCATTGGATCACATATTCATCCACATCATGAAGAAAGTGCAGACCACTTCTTAGCCTTTCAGCAGAGGTACAAGTCGGCTATGTGATTAATGGTCTGTAACTGGCCAAGTGACGACGTTCCAGCTGACTTTCCAAACAATTTCTCTGTATGTCGTCAGTGCCCTAACTTGATCGCTGGTCCTTGATTCACGTGGAAAGCCTGCCTAATATCCACTGAGTAAGTAGATACTGCACAATTACGGTTACTTGTTGGAGGATGATGGATATATACGGTTGTTACACAAAAAACAGGAGTGTGTTGGAATGTGTATGATTGCATTTACATAAGTGAAACTGTTATACTGTGTCGCTATTGTCAAAACAGTGCGCCGCTTATCACGTGCCATGTGTCATGCGGCAATCACTTTGATCACGCTTGCTGGCCTATTAGCTACACAACCCAATACTGCTGGCTGTATCAGTGACAGGAGGCAGGGAGGGGGAGGGGGCTGAGTGGCGGAGGTGAGCATGTTCAGCATGACGTCAGCCAGCCAGTCACCAGCTAGCATATACACACGACGACAAACCGGCAACATCAGTGCGAGACATGACAGTCACTCTTGCCCCTCCCCCCGGCCCGCTCTACCCACCCACCCCTCAGCACGCGCACCTGCCTCATGACTGCACAGGGCTCATGCAAATGAACTACAGCAACGACCACACACATGCACACACTAGGCGCGCGTAGGCTGCGGGGGCAACTGAGCAGCGTCCAGCCCGCCTGTGACACAGGTATTTTTATTACACAGCAATATCCACGCCCAAGCCACCAGCAAACCACAACAAGACAGTAGAACATATGAGACATGTGATTCAATATCACATGTCTCATGTATTATAACTCGTTATATTTTTATTGTTATCTACGTCTATCTATTGCTATGGTTGCGGTTTGTCCACCTGTATTAAAGGATTATCTGATCTGATCTGATCTCGCATTTGCCCCCCCCCCCGCCGCCAGTAGTTCTTTGGTCTAGCAGTTGCGTCATCGCTGCGCAGGTGTATAGTTAACACAGGTAACGTTGACAGACACCTCCCACACAGACAGGTACTAAACACTATATCTAAACGTACTTTTCTTCACGTACCTTGACATAACAGTGGCTGCCAAAACAAGCTGTGCGGGATGCCGCTACAATATACCCCCGCCCCTGTGACCTTTGATCTTTTGAACTTGAAAATGGTGGCCGAGTCACGTGTGACGTGGGCTACCTCTATGCCAATTTTAGTCTTCCTAGGCCTCTCTGTTCTCCACTTAGGCCCGATGTACGCGACAGACAGACAGACGTCAGACAGCATCATCGCTTAATGCTACCGCCTAGCGGGGGCATAACAATGTGACTTGGCACTGAGCCTGGGTGGACGCAATGTGTTAATGCAAAACATACAAGCCAGGTTGAACTTAGTAGGCTAAGCTTGCTGCCTGCAGATTATGTGCACGCACCAACACAATACTGTATCCTACTTTTGTGCAATTACAGCAGTGTTATCTCATAATGCGGCCTACCAAACTTACTGAATGTTTGGCCCACAGTTCTTGCCGGTTACGTTCTGCGCATGATGACCCATTCCAACCTTACTTCCTCTATACGGGTTGTCATAACAAATATGGTCTAATCTAAGTCATTGTGACCAGCACTTTGACTCCCAGGGGACTCTTCTCAGGTGCTCTAAATCTGATCATTTTCAAATGGACTCAAAGTACATATCAACCCCGAAAATGTGGTCCAGATCCATCCACATCTTTTTGTTATTTTGAATATGAACACACAAATGGTAACAAAGACACTAACTACTCCACTGTCAAATATAACAACATTTTAAGCTCACCTACTTCAGCGACAACTTTGACAGTCATACTACTGTACAAAGTTACATAGCAAGACTATACTTCGTTTTATTTTAACCAAGAAGTGGTAGTGCTGATTAAGGAGACTTACAGTAAGGTCAGATCCTGTCACAGCCACATATTAGCATGCAAGAATTTCAGCATGACGTTTTTTCCGTTCAAAGGTTCTGCATATCTGAAGATAGAACTAGCTGATCTGTGTGACAACACTCACTCCAGGCACAAAAAACCACAAATTAATAATATGTGTCATTTATGACAAGAAAAAAATGGAGATTTCTCCAATATTGGTAAATTTGTTGAATTGTAAAAATGACTTTGCATCATAGTTTCATTAGAAACACTGTGCTGAAATACTCACATGCAAACACATGGTACTTAATCAACATCCAACTGACAGCAATCACCCACCTTGCAGCATGTTGCGGTAAGACTGGTCAGCAATTGCAAAGACATGAGGAGGAACTTCATGACGCTTCTTGCCCTTGTAAAGCTCGATCACATTCTCCGAGTAGATTGGCAGACGCTTGTATGGGTTGACGACAACGCAGAAAAGCCCGGAGTAAGTCTACGTCACATAGCAGGCAAACACACTTCCATTAACATCACTACAGACAAGAAACCACATGTTACTAGCTAATATAACTTGTTGACTTTAATACTCTCAGTCAAAACAAATTCAGTCAAGACAGTTTAGTGGTCAGTATTCCATGGTAACCTCCAAGTGGTACCAACTTTCAAACCAGTGTGGGTTTTGTTGCAGCAAGAAATGACGGAGGTGGGGACAATAATAATATCTATATCTATGAGGCTGTTTGCTTCCCAGTTTACTATAGTACTGACAAATTGTAATTTATAAGATTCGATATCTTCAACAAATGACATAAATCTTTATAGTTATATAAAGTATGTTTTTCAGAAACCAACACAACTGTGTTTCATAACTGCACTTTGTCCACAGAGAAAAAAACAAGCCAAATGTTTTTTTTCATTCTAACACTGAGCTGTAATAAATTTCCATCAAATTTGACACATAACATTAGCGTAAACATGGTACATAAATTATCCACTTCACCTCATGTATGTAAGCACACTATGTTGTAAAGTTATGAGAGTCAATACTGTGACAAAAACAGTGTAGCTTCAAGTATTTGTTAGCAAAAACTCGAGGATAAAGATGAAAACAATTTTCTGTCTTGCTCTAGGCACATCCTTTGTTTACAGTACACTGTTACCACGAATGTTCAAAGTGTTCACCACTCACTTTAATACATGCTGTCAGATTACGGTGCCATTGCTGTACTGCACATAAAAGATGGTATGGTTTGACGTCACCCCATCAATAAACAGTCATGAATATTAGGCATATTATATCAGCAATGTCAGTTTAACAAAGTAGACAGAATGGCTATCTCCACAATTTAGTTCAGGCAAATAACTGTTTTTGTCTCAGATCTTGAGCGAGTTTTAGCTGTAAGTTATGTGAAATTACAGTTTTTTGTCACAATTCTGTGTCTTGTAACAGTACAAAAAAATTGTGAACAATTTTAGAAGTTATAGTAAACAAAAATTTGGCTTACTTTTTGTGTTAAATGAAGAAAGCATATAAAGTTGTATTTTCTTCTACTCAATATAACAAAAACCATGCAGTTCAATTACTAATTTTATAGCTACTAAATTTTGTAAAAATCTGGCAGGTTTTGAACAGGCAACATATATGCAATGGCTCATTTAGATGATGCCACTGCGATTATCTACGACAATGACCTACAAATACAAATACAAAATACAAATACAAAATAAAAACTTATAACGCGCCCTATGTAACTATAGAGTTATTCGTAGGCGTGTGTACACATTTGGATTTATTTTTGTAATGAATATGAGGTATATAGTTCATTTTTTAAATTTTCCTTAGTAAAGATACCGAGACACAATCACATGAATGAGAGCAATTTGCACACAAGCATCAGGACAGCAGTCTGTGACTGCGGCAACTGGAGCATGCAGATATAATAACAACAGGCATGGCAGTAGCCCCGGGCTAGGCTCGTGTGTGCCCAGCGTCTGTGAATACCCGGCCAGACTGCACAGGCCATGCACAGGCCAGTGTGACATAGGCACTAAACAGGACAGGACACTCCCCACCCACAGCCTCTCTCAGTCCAATCCCGGCACACACGTTCTAGATAAACAAATGAGCGTGGACGACAGACCGACCACACCGTCGTCGACTTAATTAGCCAGCTAGCATTGGCGCCTGCTTTGCCTTGATTTATTTGTACCGCCTGTATGGCATCAGTGACCATAGCAGGGCTGGCTATAAACTGTAGTACAAGATGAAAATCACCGCAACTCATTCGCCAGGCACCAATCAGTACTTATTATTATTTACTTCATCTTGTTGGGGGAGACACCAACTCCGATCTGAGCACTATCATATCATTAGACTCGCCAGATCTCTGACTCACAAGAATGACACGAGTGGGCTTCAGTGTCCTGCAACTTCACCTTCAAGCGCGCAGTAGGGTCGACTAGACCATATGGCTGATGGATGAGTCCGTCTAGGTTTCATGAAACATGAACACTCTCCAGCCAACCACGTGGCTCAACTTCTATTCACACAAGTCCCCAACTCCTGGCTTCTACCTTTACAGCTTGTCGGCATTTTATGGAAGTGACAGAGGCAAAACAATCATCAGTAAACACTCATGTACACTTGAGCCCTTCCATTACACAGCTGTTTTACGTTATTATTTGCTGGTTTTTAGGCTCGACGCCTTAGCGTTGAGCGTAATAGCTACGGCGACGTGGCTGGGTGGCTGGCTGTCACACTCCGGTATTGTATCAAAACCGCTAAACCTATCGGAAAACTTTTTCG
>Ga0049107_10000263_pt1 | contig 14657 bp, 8 predicted proteins | sample WorMetilPIANOSA1_FD_61187 | JGI IMG/M metagenome (GOLD analysis project Ga0049107, IMG submission 61187) | Marine gutless worms symbiont microbial communities from Max Planck institute for Marine Microbiology, Germany - Olavius ilvae PIANOSA.1 | ecosystem: Host-associated > Annelida > Digestive...
AGAGAGAGAGAGAGAGAGAGAGAGAGAGAGAGAGAGAGAGAGAGAGAGTACTTACATTAACGATTAATCCGACTGCAACATTCTGTGTTTATGGATGTCGCTTGTATATGTTGTGGCTTGTAGACAATTCTGAAGCTGTTGATGACAGGCCGAGACCAGCCGCAAACTGGCGTCATGATACCTATCCCGCAGTATCCACTCTACACAGCCACCATTGCAGAGTTCAATGCATACGCGGTCAGTTGGCGTAGTCCGTCTAATTTACAAATAAATCATCAAGGAACAGCCGTGCCGTAATTCGTTAACGAAAAAAAATCCGGTTTCGATTAAAACCGTCACTGGCGGGGTACATGTTGCGCAGAAAAAGTTTAATTATACATACGGTCACGTGCGCACTTTCGAGCTAGCTGTCGAGGTGCACGACGTTAAAATGCATATTCTTACGAGTTGGTCATTGGAAACCATTTCATAGCCACAGTATAGCTTTCACTTCCTTCCTTCAGTGCTTTGACACTGTTAGAAATGCTCCCTCTAATTTAGCTCGCAGCAACTTATTATGCCCCCGCCCCTAATAGGCGGGGGCATTAAGCGATGATTGCTGTATGACGTCTGTCTGTCTGTCTGACGTCTGTCTGTCTGTCTGTCGCGTACATCGGGCCTTAGTCGAGAACAGAGAGGCCTAGGAAGACTAAAATTGGCACAAAGGTAGCCCACGTCACACGTAAGGTCAAAAGGTCAAAGGTCAAGGTCACATGGGGCGGGGGCATATTGTGGCGGCCTTCCGCACAGCTTGTTATATACGGAACATTGACTGTTGGTCGGGTGACAGCTTCGAAAATCTCACAATAGTAATCAAAGGGTCTTTGGAATACCAATGGGGGGACCAAGCCTAACCTGGATGTGGAAAAATAGGCCGGTTGAACAGAATCAAAAACTAGAAGCAGTAGTATGTGGTGGCTTTCATTTAAGTTTCATTCGACATCGTATTTTGTCTTGACGTTTGTTTTTTACGAATACTGGATGTGCCTTTTGTACTGCAGCATTGATGCCCGACTTCATTTTTTACTTTTCCATTTTCCAATACCTGTGATTCATAAATATCAGCTAGTTATGATAGATACGTTTGATGTCTTTTGACAGATTCCATACTATCTGGACGAGGAAACCAACTGGAGCTTGAACATTTCTGAGCTTCAGCGGTCGCTGGACGCCGCTCGTCAACATTGTACCCCGCGCGCTCTCGTTGTCATCAACCCGGGAAATCCAACCGGTCAGTAATAAGGATGTAAATCTAAATTTTGTCTCGGTCATTGAAGGGAAGTCCGAAAATGAAAGGTAAAAGAACACAGGAGAGCAAAATATCAACAACGTTAGACTTTGGGAAGAGCAAATAACTGGTTACGTACGTTCGAATTAAGGATAAAAGTCAAAGGAAAGAAGGGTGACATCTTAGGAGAATTAAGGAAAAAGCACACAAGGCGAGGTACTGTTACCTGCAAAACAATCGCGATTTCTACCGAATATTGACTTACTTGCAGTTTTTAACCGCAGGTGAATTTCACACATTCAGGATTAATCTTTCGACCTCGCCATAATTACGCACGCACCCTACTTGTGGTGTAAATATGATGATCATATGGCGTGGTGAGTTACTGTTACTTTCGGCTACGTATAGTAGAGGGGTAAGGCTGTACTTGCCTTTTCAGTGGACGCTTTTTTCAGAACACTTATTTGCGATACGAACACTTCGCATTTCTTAACTTTAATAGGCTACATATAACTGTTATGTGCATTGTGGACATTAGTTGTAAAAGTTGTAGAACGTTGTTTCAGGTCAGGTGCTTAGTCGGCAAAACATCGAAGATGTGATTAAATTTGCAAGGCGCGAAAAACTGTTCATACTGGCTGACGAGGTGTGTTGTATTCTAGCTGTGCTGTTAACACTGTGGCCGCTCACTGTGTTGTTACAATTCCCTGATCCTGCAGCATTGTTACAATTTCTAAATGTTTTCGAGAGAACAGAATAAACTGAAAGTTTTTAAATTCATATTCTCCTCTTCCTCAACCTTTCCATTATTCCCTGATCCTGCAGCATCGTCTGTTTCGCTATGCATAAGTTCGATGTTTACTGCTTCACATATGACGTCAGATGGTTAAGCAAAGGCCGGGTTTTAGAAAGTTCGTGGAATCTACGTAAAGATATATCAAACTACCTGCAGTTAGTGAAGACTAATAAACTGCTGAATTTTTGAAAATTCTTCATAGTCAATCTCAAGATCGCACTGCTAGCATTTCTATCTAATATTATATTATCTGAATGCCCCAAATTTGTCATTTCAGGATGCAGATAAGACCGTGTGAACTTGCATGAGAAATATTTTTTGTTGAAGTGAGGTTGGCATTTTCACAAAAGATTTTGAAATATAACTATTGTACACTTTTGTGAAGCTTGTCATTTTCTATGCATTTTGTATACTTTCAATTTCCTCGTTATTTTCGTTATTATGCCCGTCCCCAAGATGTGAGGGCATTAAGCGTTAACGTCGTCTGTCTGTCCGTCCGTCTGCCACTCTGTGCATCTTTCTGTCTGTCACGTGCCTGACCCCCAGTCAAGAGTGGAAGGGCGTTGGAAGCTGAAGTTTGGTAGGAAGGAAGCCTTTAGAGGTCGAAAGGTCAAAGATCAAGGTAATGAGGTCAAAAGTTAAAACAGCTTCAGTTTTTAAGCGAGGGCCACAACTGGTGGCGCCACCTGACGAATAAGTTTACAAATATCGGTGTGAAGTGTCAAAAATTAGACTAATTCGCAGAGCAGATACAAAATAGTGTGTGTGCTCGTGTTATTTGCTACGTAACACTGTAAAATTTGTATTGCTCTGTGGTATTTCGTAAGAGGCGTTTTCCGCCCTGTGATCACCCTAAACCTGTTAACTGTTCTATTGTTATTACCTCACTGTATTATCTCACTGTATTGCAAACTGGTTTTAAAGATAAAATGAAATGAAATGAAATGAAATGAATGAAAATACACGTATTTCCCTCTAAATTCAAAGATTCGAATTAGTTTCTAAATAATACGAATATAATTTCATATACACGTATTCTAATTTTGCCCTCCAGTAATGGACAATGGAAGAAATTGCGTGGAATAAGTTGCACCTTCAGAGTCCGGAAAATATGTCACTGCTTGCAGGGGCGGGGGCATATTGTGTCGGCCGCACTACAGGCCGCACGGCGTGTTTGGACTAAGTCTTGTAGTGGACTTCTGTGAATGCAGGCGACGGTTACAACTACGATTCGACTTCGACTCGACGTCGAACGAAAGTCGAACGGCCGTCGAGTCGCGTCGAATGGAAGAAGTCGAGGTCGAATCGTACATGTAACCACCGCCTTACACAGCCAGCTTATCGTTTTTTACACCCAACTACATTGTCTGCGAAGACTGCACGACATGATCGGTTTATTTATCGATATATTATCGCAGGTTTATCAGCACAACGTTTACGCCAAAGGATCGCATTTTCACTCATTTAAGAGAGTAATGAAGGAAATGGGCGGCGAATATGCTGATATGGAGTTGGCATCGTTCTTTTCAACATCTAAAGGCTACATGGGAGAGTAAGTGCTGTCATGCCGTTATTTGTAAAATCTGCACAGTCTATGTCGTGAATTGTAAACATATCGTAAATCGAAATGTTTTAAAGTGAACTTTCAGATTGTTTGTCGCAAAGCAGTGGCGCATAACACAGCCAGAATTGCGTTCCTTGTAGTCATCTACACTGTAGGAGAAATTGTCCCGCCATCCACCATGTGCGCAAAATTGAAACTAAATTTGCTCGAAACTGCTCGCCGCATGGGGGCTCTGATTCCAGATCCCCGTTTTCGGGAGCTTCGCCTCGTTACCCCACTAGTGAGTCTGCTCGCTCGGGAGACTTCCGTCATCCAAACTCTCGCACCATATGAAGTTCAAAAATGCGACCGTTGTCGTATAGCTCAGCTGTAGCGTTTTTGCGGTGATCGCTTCAGAGTTTTTATGTTAACGTAACGCGCTATATAAATCCACATTTACTCGCTTTTCTTACTTATGCTTCGTTCTGCACAATGTTGTGCTGACTCCGTCATAAAGACAGTGGTTAAAGTGGTCATGTGAAGCAGGGGGGGGGGCTCACCCGACGAAGCCAGGTTGGAGCAAACCCCATACCCATTCCACACCCAACTAATTTGGCGTTATTTGGGGCATAAAATAACACTTCATAGATTCAATCACTGGGCTTATACTATTGCAGGGGGCTCAACTCGGAGCAGGGGCTGAGCCCCCTGGCCTCCTCACTTTAACCACTGCATAAAGATATTGTAACGCGAACTAATACAGCCCTGGCTGGTTCGCGTTGTCTGCGATGATTACAACTACCAGGTGCGGCCAAAAAAGTAATCCCCTAAAATTATTTGCTGTTATCTCAGCAACCGCTTGGAATTTCTGTGTAAAATTTTACAAGTTTACGTTACTATCCTGTCTACTACACCTAAATGCTAAGTGGCTAAAATGTTTTAGTACAACAAAGTTATTGATATTTTAGCGTGACCACTTAGCGATTTTCGCGCGCTGAAAAATGTTTGCCCCGAAACACAGAAAAACAGCGTCACTGAAACAACACGGTGAACACTTTGCCTGATTGTGTGCTGGAAATATTTACCGTCAGCTTCTGTGCATCTCTTCAGTCACAGTATGAAACTTTTAACAGCCTTGTTGATCGGTTCCCGAGCGACACTTCTTTGAGTTCGGTAATTGATTTGGGTTTTGGATGGAACTTGTGATAGGCCTCCAGCATCACGCCCCAGACATGGTAGTCCATGGGTCGGGCGAATCTGGAGGCAACTGATCGTTTATGATGAATTCCGGCAGTTGACTTGAAGCCATGCTTGTGAGATACGTGTCTCTTGTTGATAGTGTCGTTGAAAGAGACACAATAAGGTTTTAATGAAATTTCACTAATTTTATTATTAACAAGTTAAACATTGTTTTTTTCCACAACACATATTACGTCCAGCATCCAGCTCTTCCTTTTTAAATAACGGCATTTTACTATGGTACGTTCGGCGCACAAAAAATTCCTACCTAATCGTCACGCTAAAATATCAATAACTTCGTCGTATTTCAAGATTATTAAATACGGCATGGGAATTAAGTGTAGATAGATAGTCATATAAATTTATAAAAGTTCACACTGGAATTCCAAGTGGTTGCTGAGAAACAGCAAATAATTTAGGGGATTACTTTTTTGCCACACCTTGTACAGTTCGATTGCTTTACGACGATTCTACGTCCTACCACGAAAAACTGACAAAGTTCATTCTACCGGCATTTGTCGTTAAAGAACAAAAATTAAAAAAATAAAAGCAAAATTAATATATTAAAATATAACCAATTTACTTGTGTGTGCATTGTGTGCGTGCGTCGTAGAGTCGAAAGCGTATATAAATCTCAACCTGTTCACTGTAGGCCTACATAATTGGTGTTATTCGCAAAAAAATATAAAAACGTTATTTAACCATAGATGCTTGTTATTTGTGACAATAACATGGTAAAATGAGCCACAGGCAGGCATTTTATCATCCTTAAGACGACGTCAATAGCCGAAACCTCGACTTTGTGCTGCCTAGAAGTCGTGTTGTAGTCGAATTGCGGTTGTATGATAATATGGTGCAAAGACACTGCCGATCGACCGTTGTTCAGGTGCGGATACCGCGGCGGCTATTGCGAAATGGTCAACGTGGACCCAGGTGTCAAGATGCAGATGCTGAAATCGATCTCCGCCGCACTGTGTTCCGCAACCTCTGGGCAGGTAAGTTCGGCCTTCTGCCATACTTAACACCGTGAAATGAAATCTTACTCATTAAGCAGCAGGCACCAACAAAAATGATTGTACACTTGATTTCTGGCACCTGTTAGACGTATACCAACGTAATGGAAATTTGATTCTTTGCCATTTATGTTTCGGCAATAAACAAAAAAGTTGTGTTGTAATGAGATAAACTTGAATTTCTGTACAGCATAGATTGTACAGTTCAGGTACGAGAACGTTAGCCACATAAGTGCGTTAAGGACATTTGAGATGCACTGGTTTCTCTACTAAAATAAATAGTATAGTTTATTACAAATCAATGTGTGCTTTGTTTCGTATCGTTTGTGTCCAGGTCGCAATGGACGCTGTTGTTAAACCTCCTGGACGGAACGAACCGTCATATGATTTATATGATAAGGTAATTTCTGTTGTGTTTTTACAGGGAGGGCTAGATTTTAAACACTGACGGCCGTGCTCTAACACGCACGGTGTTAACCTACTAGGTTAGTCGGACTGAAACCTGAAGCAACTGCACAACTTAAATGAATATTAATTTTTAAAAGGTAACAGTGGCCAGTGCTGAGCCATGCACATTCCGGATCAGTCTCTTCCTTATCACAACAAGAAACTCAGCTATCGCTGACAAACCGCGCGACGCGTTTAGAGGTCAGTCAAGGTCACCAAACATGGTACCATTCCAAGTATGGTGTCCTGTTAGTGTGCTATAGTAAGTTTGTCGCTAAGACGCGCCATTTTTCCGATATTCGACTTCAAAAAATGTCGTGACCTTCAAATTCGGGTCAGAGGTCACTTAAGGTCATTGAAAACGTTACCATTCGATAGATTGTGTATGGTTTCCTATTATTGTCCAACTTTGTCCATAAGACAAATCAATGTTTTTGAGATATTCGTCTTCAAAAATGTCGTGACCTTGAAAACCGGGTTAAGGATGCGTGAAGGTTATTGAAAATGCCACCATTCCATAGACGGCTTGTGACTTCTTATTGATGTTCTATAGTAACTATGGCTCTATCTCGTGTCGTTTCGAGATATTCAATGTCGAAAAATATCGCGACCTTGAAATCACGGTCAAAAGTCGGAGAACGTCATTGAAAGTGGTACCATTCAGTAGACTGGGTATGGTTTCCTATTAGTGTTCTATAATAATTTTGTCCTTAAGACGCACCGTGTTTTAGATATTCGACTTGTAACTATACAGTGACCTTGAAATCCGGGTTAAAGGTCACTCAAGGTCATCGTAACCGACACATATCGATCCGCCACCGTGTGGATACAATATACTAACGTGACAGACGGACGGACGGACAGACGGACAGACAGACACCGGCCGACAGCAACTCAACTCAACTATAGCCACCCTGTAGGTGGCGGCTAACAAGAGGAAAAAGTTCTACCGAACTTATTTATATCCCCGAACTTTTAAGAAACAGTATTTTCTTAAAGGTATCAATTGTATTACAATGAAGTAAACTCACAAGTAAGATATTCCATACATCAATACTCTATTAGAAAGGAAATATTTCTTGACTTGTGGCGTATATAATTTGAAATCATGACCCCTGAGCTCAGTGCTTGACAGACTGAAAATTTTTTTAGTTAATGTAATTAAAACCTTTGAAAATTTTGAACATTTCAATTAGATCCCCACGCAATCTTCTAGTTTCTAGTGTAGTAAGCCTTGATTTTTGCAGTCTTACACCATATGATAAACTTTTATCCCTGAACATCAACTGTGTGGCTCTTTTCTGCACTTTCTCAAACATTTCAATATCTTTCTTTAAATACGGCCTCCATGCTTGCACACAATATTCTAGACCGCGCTTCGAGCGGTAATAACTAATTACAAATTAATTAATTAATTAATATACAATCTCATCGAAATTTTTCCGTGATTTCTTAGACTTAGATTTCTTGCTTACGAACAAACAAACAAACAAACAAACGGTGGTAACAACATAACGTCTTTCTGCAATTCACAGTTTGTTAGACCGCATCAAAAATGTCATCACTTAATGTCCAGGCTATTTGTTGGTCCTTTTTGCGAGTAGCTGTTATTGGATCCATTATCTGCAAGGATTTTTTTGTCCCATAAAAGCTGCTTCACTTAACTTTGGTAATTGTTGGTCGACAAAATAGTTGGTAGATAATAGACAATATTATGAAGAAAACGAAAAGAAAAGTAATTAAAAACGCTTCTAAAATAAGATGATCAATGGATTAGTTTTCGAATTCACGCTAACGTATTGCTGTTATGATCTGTCTTGTCGACTCGACGTTGAAGTTATGCCCTGGGATATGCATGCAGGAGAAGAGCGGAGTGCTAGGCGAGTTGGCGCTGAAAGCCGGCATGGTAACCGAGAAGTTGAACGAAATTGAAGGCGTCCGATGTAACGAGTTGATGGGCGCCATGTACGCCTTTCCTCGCATCTTTCTCCCCGAAAAAGCCGTCGCCGAGGCCAAGGTAAAAAAATGTCACGACTTCGTCTACCGATAATATAACTTCTCTTCGCCATCGGGCGAAATTAAGTTATCCATCAGGCGTAGTGATCGTGCCGAAGTCAACAGCTGTTTTTTCTGTTAACCGTATAAACGCCGGCAGAAAAGGCCATTAACAAGCAATGAGATTTATGGTCTAAATGTCATATTTTGCTTTTTTTTGCATAGCAAGGACAAGCCCTGGTTCCTCGCGTGAGCAATACTCGCTTGGAAAAAAATGCGCGTTTAAATCAGATTCGCCAGCTGCGTCACTGTTAACAGTTTTTCCTGATTTGCTCGACAGCCGTGAGTTGTTTCTAATTGTTGTACACTATATATATAGCTCACACCAATCAGGTATACAGACTGAGATTGTGGCATCAGTGTGATATTCTGATCGAAATCGGCACAGTAATAGGGGTTAATATAAAAAATAAGCATTATTTAAGGCAGATACAACGATTTGTCACACAGTCTACTGAAACGTATGGGACGTATATTCGCAGCCGCCTGCCCCTCCCAAAAGGTTAATCTTTCGGATTCTGGCTTCAATTACTGAACTTGTCTTTGTCCCCATTTGCAGTTGCTCTGGTAAGTCTTTGATTAAATACACTACACTACTACAGCGGTAAGGAATTGTGTGCCACACAGCTGCGATGGACATTTTATACTCGACGTTAGAGTTCACTGTTTTTGCATTAACAGTCTATAATTAGATTGGTATTGCGTTTTGTTAGGCTAATGGTTCGGAACCGGACGCCGTGTACTGCTGCCAGCTTCTTGAAGAAACTGGAATCTGCGTGGTTCCCGGGAGTGGATTTGGACAGAAGGACGGAACGTATCATTTCAGGTTTGATGACGCAATAATGCACGTAACTGGGTACGGGCACTGCGGCGACAGTCACTGTCACGATATTACATTCTTCACGATACATTACGTGTTTTTGATGCACACATCGACTGAATAAGGTCGACATTTTATCCGCTCACACCAATTTCCCTTGACCCCTGTGCCCTGACCCTTGCCCCCAGGTTGCCCTCCCTCAACTTCAAATTCCTGGCGCCGCCCATGCCGCCGGATAGCTCAAACAGTTGTGAACGAATTTTAACGAAATTTCCTGGATGTATAGCTTGTGTGACAAGGAAGACATCGTTAACTTTTACGAGTAGTCCAAACTTTTTGATCATGCATACGGATCGATCCTGATATGATCGTCAGATCACGATATCTCGGCTTGCATTTCCTTCGATGAAGTGTTATGTAGGCCTACGTTCCATAGCTTTTCCATCAAGGAATACGTGACATGGGAATAATATCCGGATCGTATTCTGGACGATCCATGATCCGGTTGTGATCCTTCCGAACGAATGTTCATAAGCATTTCTGTGAGCGTGTTATAGCTCCGTGGAGCTGCCTAAATATTAACAGTGAGAATTTGAGATCCATTACTTCATTCAATCGTCTCATTAAAGGATCTGATTTATCATCATTTGTGCATTATTCATAATAAGTTTCTGCACATGTTACTGATGTTTAGTAATGAAGGCATCTGTTGCTGCTCTGCCTTGATGTCTTACAGTTGGCAGTCTTGCTGTTGTGTGTTTTACAGTTTTGTTAATATTTCTTACTTGCATTGCGTCCAACTGCGGATTAAATGGATGGATGAATGAATGAATGAATGAATGAATGAATAAATAAATAAATAAATAAATAAATAAATTACAGCGCTGGGGATTGATTTGCCTTTAGCGGAGGTATTCGCTCAAAACAGGTTTATCGTCATTGTCCTTTTCAGCTTTTACTTTTGTGACTTTTGGAAATGATGTATGAGTAATAAACTGGCGGTGTTAAACCTAGAGTCGGGCATAAAATAAGATAAAAGGAGTTTTCTATATAGATAGGAGAAATCTGCGTTAAATAAGGAATGATTCATATGAAGAAAAATTAATAAATGGGTGACTGATGATGGTTATAACGCATCGATTACGTTGGCTGTGCCTAAGTTTCTGAGTGCCGTATCGCATAGGATTAAAGATTTTGTTCAGATTTGTTTCCATAGTACTACACCCATTTAACAGCCAGTTTCCAGCATAATTTGGATAAGCCGATGTACCAGAAATACCAATTTGGATTGTTCTACAGCACGAGACGATGGAGGTAGCAATGGTGACAACTGGAACTTCAAACATGTTGCAAATCGTTTATGCCCGTAGCAGTCAAATCACTGTCCCAGCATACCAACGTTCGATTTTTACAAGTTGACTGCCTTTCCCATTTAACAGGCTAACCGCAACTTCCAAACCGCCACCGCATGTTTTAACCCGTACTATTCGGTCAGTCGTTATCGAGAACACTGGCATAATGTTTTGTGTAGGATGACGATTCTTCCGACAGTGGATCAGCTCAAAGTGTTTCTTGAACGCTTGCGGGAGTTTCACGCGCGTTTCGTGTCGAAATATGCTTAGCCAAATGCCGGTTTTGTTACGGCTGCTAATCGCGTCGTTGTTATAGTCGCGTCGTGCGTTGTCTGTATAGTCTGTCACTTCTTTCAGTCTGTCTTGGGTGGCCCTGCAGTGCGGTTGGTCTAATATACGCCCGCATGGACCGGACGTGTTCGTCGGCTGAATAACACCGTCTCAACTATCATCTGCATGTATTAGAAGTTGCAAACGATGTCCGAAATCCAACGTGCGATAGTCAGGTCAGAAAACAAACCAGTCGCAAATGTCGGTAATTTTTTTCTGTTCCGTAAATACACGGAGGCATGAGTTATACAATTTTGTTCACTCATATTTGCGCCTAAAATGAGATGGATGCGCCAACAAATTTCAAGCAAACAGGGGGCCTATCTCTTTGTTACATTCGATCTTGTCAGATTTTATGAAGACTTTGTCTGATAAATGTTGGAATTTTTCCCCTACTTTTTCAGGGGCGCAGCTTGAGCAAAGAAGAGGTTCTACTGGGGCTATATCGACATCCCATGGGAAAGTTTCGAGAACGTCGGTCGAGCGACGCTGTATAACAGTGTGTGTGTGTGTGCCAGGATGTCGTATGGGGTATACGATGTCGTTAGCTAGACTCCCGCCGAAGCGTACAATTTTGCTGACCAAACGGTTTCTCATCGTGACATGTCACCGTTGCGCACTTGACGCTGAATCCGCGCCCGATCGATTCCCCGTCGAAGTCCGTTTTCAGAAGACCAGATACGCGTCACTGCGCTCCTCTCACGGTGACGATTACAGGGAGACCCCGTTCATTGCCGTGCATTTCCATCGTCGTGCATTTCCTATCGTATGTATACAGACGGTCGTGCCGATAATCAATACTATTGCTCGTTACATCCGTCTCCAGTCACGCAGAAGGCCCTCTCTGACCGACATTCATTTCGTCCGAAAATATCTATGCAATATACGATTACGTTGCGGGCAACTTGTCATTGTCAAACATCGTCCGATTTTAGTTGTTTTCGGTAGCAGTTTCCTCAGGCAGATTGGCCTAAAATTTTGTTTTCATATCCCACCTCGTCTAACTTGTGTTTATGCGCTAATTGGAAAATATTAATTTTGTCAAAAGTGCAAATTTTACGCCTTTGCGTAGGTAGGTCAACAACTCATTTTATCGATCGGACATTATGCATCACGTCAAAGTCTCAAAATCGGCAATGGCCACGAGTTAGCAAGCAACAGAATCACGACGGTCACATTGTTCTCCATAGGCCTACCTATGTACGTGACAGTAAGTAGCTACAATACTTAATGCAGCACGCGTAAAGTATTCTACAAACTGCGGTGTTGCTAAAAAGACAAGAGTTCAAAAAACAGGACAGTCATAATATTTGTAGATTTCACTGTTAAAATTAGAACTAGGGAAAAACGATGTGGATAATGCAACTATTGCGGTATTGATGTAATAAATGATAAAAAGGTGAAACACTCGTAGAATCCGCCAAGAAATGTAACCGGTTATGGGAAACACACCAACAATACGCTGTAGATGCACGTGGAGTTGCGAATCTCACCTCACGAGAAAACACGGCGCAGAAAGTATACGTTACAATCTGATGTAAATACGATGGAATTCGAGTATCTGGCGCATCAAAAGCTATTCGCAACTAAGTTACAGCGCAAAGGTTTGCCGACGCAGACGGCGAACAGGTTGCACAGACGCCGAAAACGGATTACGTTAACAAACGATAATGTAGAAGTAGCAAACTATTTGCACATTCAGACCCGTAGCCAAGATGGGGATGCATGGGTCGGACAACCCCACCCCGAAGCTGAAAAATCCACCGCTCACTGGTGCAGTAATTTTATGTAGTTTTCCGGTACCGTTGTTTATTAAGACGGGATAAATGGACATATTTTGCCAAAATATGTGGTCAAATTTTGTCGAAGTTTATCAGAAACTTTTCGGCTGCTGTCCTCAGATCCAGAGCCCGATGTAGGACTCTATAAGCCGAGATACAATGGAGGTAATAGGGCCTCCCTTCTGTACATAATAGCAGAACAATAGGATTTAGTTATGAAGCTCTGTGTTAAACTCTTACTATAGGCTAATTTTATTTTAACAGCTGCTAATCTATACGTTTCAATGCTTCATCATATTGCGAACATAGACATGAGATGTGCACCGTGACGAACTATTATTATGCCCCGCCCTAGGGGGCATTAAGCGATGATGCGCGTCTGACGTCTGTCTGACGTTTGTCTGTGGTCTGTCTGTCGCGTACATCGGGCCTAAGTCGAGAACAGAGAGGCCTATAGGAAGACTAAAATTGGCACAGAGGTAGCCCACGTCACACGTGACTCGGACACCACTTTCACGGTCAAAATGTCAAAGGTCAACTTGCAGGGGGTGGGGGCATATTGTGGCGGCCTCCCGCACAGCTTGTTATATTCACCTCCGACAAGGAGTTGTCACTTTGTTTGTTTATCTTGTTAAGTTGTTAGCAGGATTACCGAAAAACTGTTCAACCGAACTTCATAAAATTCGGTGGAAAGGTGGCATACGGGTTACGGAAGAACCAATTAGATTTTGGTGGTAATCCGGATCACGTTACGGTTGGGTTTAGGGTTGGGTTAGTGTTAGCGTTGACGTTCGTCGTTTACCAGGCAGGACTTCGTTACGGTTAGACGAGGGCCGAGTCATGGCCCGAAACACTGAGTAGCCTATGTTTTACACGGATTGTATAATAGTAATTAAATGTAGCTTTTTCTCTAGGCCTTGGCGGAGGTATGTGCTGTACTGAGCGCCCTTCTAGTACGTTATTTTGTCAGTTTTGCTGATTGGAAAACTCGAATTTTAGAGGCCATGGCGCACATGCGCCACCTGCATCATTGGTAATCTGGCACTACTCAGAGCCCGGAAAAGATTTCTTTTTAAATCGGTGAAAACGACCGCACCATTATGAGTATGTTATCTACGGTGGACCGGCCACCTGCCGTCCTCTTGGCGTTGTTTGTTAACTTCGTTGTCGTTACTGGCCACTGCAACGCAGCGTCATACTGACAGCGCACGCAACCGGCGAAAGGTTCGCCGAATGTCGAGTCGACACGCGACGCCCGTTCAACAAATCCGAGCTCTTAACACGCGGGGTCGGGGGAGAGTGGGGGCTCGGATCGACCGGGCATTGATTACATACATCGACGTCTGCGTCACGTCACGTCACCGAAGTCACGCGACGTCAGATTGTCGTTGTCATGAAGGCGGCGCGGCGCCGCGGCACGTCAGTCAAACTCCGAAGCCGGACTCCCAGCGGGATCGGCCGCCTCTCCTGCCGCTGCCGCTGGTGACCGCCGTCGTCCGGTCGAGGTCCTGCGGGCGCCCGCCGCCGGCGTCTCGGCTGCACGGGCACGGCCGGCACAGCACGCGCCGGAATCCGTCGCGAAAGGACGAGCTGTAGAACGCGTAGAGGAACGGATTGACCGACGAGTTGGCGTAGCCGAGCCACAGCGTGAGCTGGTCGACGCGGTGGTCGATCGGCGACGCGACGAACGGCTTGATAACGAACACGGAGAAGTACGGTACCCAGCAGACGGCGAACGCCACCACCACCGACGCCACCGTTATCACCGCCTTCCTCTCACTCACGATCTTCGACGCCTACGCACAGCAATATCCATAACTATTGCGGCGATTATTGCGACGCCGCGCACTGCGGCCTGGGCATGGATATTGACAGGGTCTGCATATATGTGGGCCCTGTAACGGCTCAAAGTGTCCGCATTGCTCAAAATGTCCGACATCGAGAAATGTCCGACAAAACGGCCCAAAATGTCCGACGAAATCTGAAATGTCCGACAAAACGGCCAGAAGTGTCC